>Ga0213840_1000259_pt1 | contig 109246 bp, 85 predicted proteins | sample SWPATP22_FD_160132 | JGI IMG/M metagenome (GOLD analysis project Ga0213840, IMG submission 160132) | Coastal seawater microbial communities from Marineland, Florida, United States - SWPA TP2 #2 | ecosystem: Environmental > Aquatic > Marine > Coastal | place: USA: Florida | collected 2016-08-14 | reverse complement strand
CGGCGAAGCGGCCCGCGCCGGCCAGGCTGCGGCCCAGCCCGACGAGGAGGTGGCCCGGGTCGTCGGACTCCTCGAGGAGCTCCTCGTAGGCGGCGACAGCGTCGTCGTACCGGCCCTCGAGCCGGTGGATCTCCGCGCGCAGCGCCCGGGCGCGGCGCGAGGAGCTCCCGTGGGCGGCATGACCGAGCAGGCGCGAGGCGTCCCCGAGCCGCCCTGCCGCGAAGGCCTGCTCCGCGGCGACGAAGGCCGGAGCTGGCAACAGGTCCGTCTCCCCCGCGACCTCCAGGATCGCGACGAGATCGTGTGCCAGTGCGCTGCGCCGCGCGTCCTCCCAGCCGAGCATGGCCCGGCCCAGGTCCCGGGCCCGGCGCCGCCCCCGCCGGCTGCCGCCCAGGCGCCGACGCACGAGCTGAACCAGGGCGGGGTGCTCCCACTGCAGGGCGTCCTCGGCGGTCCCGCGCGGCTCGAGGAGCACCCCCGAGCCGATCAGCTCATCGAGGAGCTGGTCGAGGCCGTCGGCGCTCACGGTCTCGCCGATCGCGCTGAGCCCCGCCGCCAGCTCGTCCACCCGGAACGTGGACCCGAGCGCGGCCGCCACCTCGAGCAGGCGCTCAGCCAGCTCCGGCGCGGACGAGGCGGCGGTGGCCGCGTCCAGGCGGTGGCCCAGGAACTCGCCGAGGCTCGCCGGCAGCGCCCCGCGCAGCGCGTCCGGGTCGAGGTCGAGGCGCGCTCCCATGGGCAGGAGCGCCCCGCGGTCCTCGAGGTGGCGCACGAGCTGCACCGCGATGAGCGGGCTCCCCGCGGCCTTGTCGGCGACGAGGCGGGCGGCACGCGGGGTCAGAGGCAGCAGCGCTCCGGCGAGCTCGGCGATCTCCGAGTCCGTGAGCAGCGAGATCGCCATCCGGTCGACGATGTCGCTCGCGTGGTGCGCCCGGACGACGGAGGTCTCCCCGGTCCCCTCCCCCGACCGCGAGCGGGTGACCAGCGCCCACACCGGGAAGGGCTCGAGGCGCTGCGCCCCCGCGAAGGTGTCCAGCCAGGCGCGCGCGGGCTCCCCGTCCTGCTCGATCCCGTCGAGGAGGAGGACGACGGGCCGCGTCCGCGCGAGCAGCCGCAGGAAGCGCTCCACGAGACCGACGACCCAGCGGCCTTCGGCCTTCTCGGGAGCCGCCTCGGGCCGCAGCCAGGCGATCAGGGCGTCGCGCTCCGCGTCCCCGAGAGCGTCGAGGCCGGGGGTGGCTTCGAGGCGTGCGCGGAGCCCCTCGATGCCTGCCGCGCGGGAGCCGAGGAGGTCCTCGACCGCCTGCCGCAGCGTCGAGAGCCCCCCGGTCCCGGAGCTGCCGCGCCCAACGAGCGCGCGCCCCTCCTGACTGAGTCGGCTGACGAACTCCGAGAGGAGTCGGCTGACTCCCGCCCCCGGTGGCCCCTCGAGCCAGAGGAGGCCCCCGCGCCCGGCCTCGACGGCGGCGAAACGCGTCGCGAGCTGCTTCATCTCGTCCTCGCGCCCCACGAAGGGCTCCAGGGGGGCGACGGCGCCGGTCGCGATGGACGGGAGCGTGTCGGCAGGCTGGGTCTCGGCGGGAGCCGCCGCCGACGGGCGAGCCTCGCGGTGCCGCAGCGCTTCCCGCATCGCACCCGCGTCCGCGAACCTCGCGGCCGGCCGCTTGCTGAGGGCCTGGAGGACGACGTCCACCACCTCCCGGGGCACGTCGCCGAGGCGCGCCCGGGGGACGAGCGGGGGCGGAGGCCGGAACGCGTGGCTCCGCATGACGTCCTCGACGGACCCCACGAAGGGGGGCTGCCCGGTGAGCCACTCGTAGATCACGACGGCCGCGGCGTACACGTCCCCTTCTGGGCCCACGTGCTGTCCCATCGCCTGCTCCGGCGACATGTACAGGGGCGTCCCCACGACGGTCCCCTCTCGGGTCAGGGGCTCCTCCATCGTCTCCCCGGAGAGCACCGCCGCGATGCCGAAGTCCACGAGGACGACCTGGGACGGGTCCCCGTCGCGGACGAGCATGTTCGCGGGCTTCAGGTCCCGATGCAGCACGTCGCGCGCATGGGCCGCGGCGAGGCCGGCGAGCATCCCGTCCGCCGCGGCGAGGATGGCGGGCAGATCGGGCTCCCCGCGGCGCCACGTGGAGACGGTCGGACCCGGGACGAGCTCCATCACCAGGTAGGGGTCCCCCTCGGCGGTCTCTCCGTAGTCGTGCACGGCGACGACATGGGGGTCACTGATCCGGGCCACGGCGCGGGCCTCGCGGTGCAGGCGGCGGCGGGCCCGCCTGTCCACCTCGCCGGAGAGGACCTTCACGGCCACGTCCCGCCCGAGGCGGAGCTGGCGCGCCCGGTACACGCTGCCCATGGCGCCGGCGCCCACCCGCCCCACGATCTCGTAGCGCTCGTTGAGCACCGCCCCGATGAGCGGATCGTCCCCCTCGATCACGTCACCAACACCCGCTGCCCTTCGCCGGTCGCTCCTCCGCCGGTCTCTTGGGGAACACCGCCAGCGCGATGGGGACTCCCGTCCCCCCGGGGACGTCCACTTGCAGGTCCCCGCTGTTCACGAAGAGCTGGGAGCTCGGCCCCCCATCGAGGTTCAAGGCGTTCACGCAGCCCTGGGCTGCGAGGTACCTGGCCAGATCTGCCGCCGGCACCGACGCCGCCGAGACCAACGCGACCACCTTGCCGCTGGACTTCGTGCACACCGCCGTGCGTCGAGCGCTCTGGGGCTTGAGGCCGAGCACCTCTCCGTCCACCACCAACCGGGGTCCCACCTGGAACGCCTGTCGGGTGCCGCTGCCGCCGCCGAAGTCGCGGGTGTGGACGATGTGAGCGCCCGCCCCGTCCACGTAGAAGACGCCCCAGTCGGCGCGCCGGAGCTTCTGCCGCTCCTTGCCGTCCACAACGAGCAAGCCCATCGGGGAGCCGTCGATGTCGAAGAAGGGACCGTTCAACACCGCGGCGGCGCCGGTCTTCTCGGCGAACTCCTTCGCGGTCATCGCGGCCAGATCGTGGTCCCGGGAGTCCAGGACGCGGAGCTCCGCGGAGAGAAGGTCGATCTCCAGCTGATGGGCGACGCCGGCCCCCGGGATCTCGATGCGCTGGTAGACCAGATCGGCCACGGGGTCCTTGCCGGACGCTTCGCCGAGGAGGAGGAACGCCGCGAGCCCGAGCAGCAGAGGGGCGGCTCGGCGGACCATCGGGCGGTCGGCCATCTGGGGGCCGCTCATGTCAGGGGGCCGCGAGGCGGCGCTCGTCGAGGGTCTGGCGCGCGCGCTCGAGATCCTCCTCCCAGCGCTGCAGGCGAGCGATGCTCTCCGCGAGGCGGCTCCAGCCCGCGGGGTCTCGGTCCCGGTTGATCTCCTCGACCGCTCCCTTGATCTCCTCGAGCTCGGTCTGGCGGGAGGGGGTGTCTGCGGCTACGCGGGCGAGGGACTCGTCGCCGTCGGGGCCGGCGGCCTGGAGCTCCCGGAGGAACATGCGCAGCGAGCTGGCGCCCTCCTCGATCCGGCGCCGGTGGTCTTCGAGCAGCCGTCCGAGATCGAGCCCGTGGCGGCGCCCGGGAGGCTGGTAGATGACGGGGACGGGCAGCGTGCCAGCGGCGGCGTCAGCGACCGCCCGCGCCAACGGCCAGTCGTGGAGGATCCGCTCGAAGAGGGCGGAGAGGAACTGGGCCACCGACGCCTCTTCCCAGTCCGTGGGGACCACGATCGCCGGAGGCGAGCCGCGCTCGGCCAGACGCAGGCACAGGGCGTGGCGCCGGTCCGGAAGGTCGGGGGGCGGCGGCGCGAGGACGTAGAAGCGGGTCTCGGCGTCGGCGAGGAGCATGGAGAGCGCGTCGACCAGTCCGTCCGCAGGCTCCGACGGGTCGTCGAAGGCGCCGGGGAAGTCGGTGGAGGTGACGAACACCGCGTCGAACCGCGCGAGCTCGAGCCCGTCGAGGGGGTCCTCCCAGTCGGGGATGCGGTGCTCCGCCACCTGCACGCCAGCGCCCACGCCGAGCTCGTCCGCGAGGCGCGCGAGCCGGTGCCCCAGCCCCCGGCGCTCCTCGTCCGCCTCGCCCCGGTCGAGGACCAGGACGCGTACGGGGAGCTTGGGGAGCCGCGCCAGCGGCGGACAGGGCGCGGAGGTCTCGATGACCCTCGGCGCGGGGTACTCTGCATCCGACATGTCGAGCGGAGCGAGTATACCGATGAGCGCGATCCGGCGAACCGTCGCGCGCTCTCCCTCCCCTAGGAGCCTGGAGTGCGTTGGCGGACCGAGCTCCGTGAGGCCGGGCCGACGCCTGGGATTGGCCGATTCGGCGAGCAGGATCGGGCATCCGAGAGCCGAATCGGACGATGTCCAGGCGGTGGTTCCGGTCCGCGGAGCGACGGGAGTCAATGCGCTCCAGGCTCCTCGATGAGCTCGGAGCGCCTCTGATGCTGTTCGGTCTCGTCGCCGCGTTCGGCGCTCTGCTCGTCGTCGTCTGGATCGCCTACGTCACCGCGGATCGGCCCGACGAGGCCGCCCCGGAGCAGAGGGTGCGCTGGGACGCGCTGAACACAGGAGCGATCGAGGACGAGGTGCGGCGTCGCCTGACCCCGGACGCCGAGCTCGACCCCACCCTCGCCGACCTCGCGCGCCACCACGCCTTCGACATGTCCGCTCGCGGCTTCTCCGCCGAGCAGAGCCCCGAAGGAGAGGATCACCGCGGGCGGCGGCGGCGGCTCGCCGCGCGATTCGTGGGGACGACCGTCGAGCGGCGGGTGCTCTTCGCGCGGGAGCCCGGGACACGGGAAGAGGCGATCGGCGCCCAGGCGGCGGACCGGCTGGCGGCGACCGAGGTACCAGCGCGTCCCGCGGCGGGGATCGGCGCCGCGGCCGAGGGGGGTCAGTGCGCGGTGGTCGTCGTCGTGGGGCGCCGGGTCGCCACGCTCGACGAGGCGCCCATCACCGGGGTCGCCGCCGGGCTGTGGACCCTACGGGGGACGACCGTGGACGGGCTCGGCTCGGCCGATCTGGCGGTGGAGTCCCGCAGCGGCGGCGGACCGTGGCAGACCCAGGGGAGCAGCCGCCCGGTGGAGAACCAGCTGGGCGACCCGGACCCTCGCGCCTTCGAGGTCGAGGTCGACGTGCCCGGAGGGCAGGAGTCCTTCGAGGTGCGCCTGCTCCACGACGGGGACGAAGTCCTCGTGGTTCCCATCCGCGACTGACCGCCGGACTCAAGTTCCGAAGCACGCCGCCGCTGGAGGAGGTCCCGACGAGGACTCTGGATGGCACTGCTGAGGTCGAGCGCCCTGAGCGCTCTGTTCGTGACGTTGATCGGCTGCGCGGGGGGCGCATCCGGGCCCGGGCCCGGCACCTCCGTGGAGGACGGCTGCCCGGGCTACCAGGGGTCCGGGGGCACGGCGGCCCAGGAGGCGGTGGATCGCCTCGGCTGCTACCGAGCCCTGATGGGACTCACGCCTGCCGTGCAGGTCCCGACGCTGTCTGCGGCGGCGGAGGCCCACGCCCGGTACATGGCGGCCACCGACGACTTCTCCCACGACGAGGCGGACCCGGACCATCCCGCGTTCACCGGCGCGGGCCCGGGAGAGCGAGCCGCAGCCCAGGGGTTCGTGACGGACGGTGCCGTCGAGGGAGTCCACGAGGTCATCGCCTTCCACGACGCCGGCGCCGACCCCGCGGCGTCCCTCGACACCTGGATGCGGACCATCTACCACCGGGAGCCGCTGACGACGCCGGGCCCGGTCGAGGTGGGCTTCGGGTCCGCCGGGATCTACTCGGTGATGCTGGTCGTCTTGTCCTGGGAGGCCGAAGGTGCCCTCGAGGTGGGGCTCTACCCGGCGGACGGTCAGGGGGCGGTGGGGCGGACGTTCGACTCGGACACGGAGACCCCGGATCCGCTGCCCCAGCACGGGGTGGTCGGCCTGCCGATCACGGCGACGGTGCTCGACCGCGGCTGGCAGGACGGCAACGATCCGTACGGGCTCGTCATCGATCGCGCAGCCTCGTCGCTCCGGGACGCAGCCTCGGGCGCGGAGCATGAGGTGCTGTTCTTCGAGCCCCGGAGCGAGCCACACCTCTTGCGCACGATCGCGCTGATCCCGCGCACGCCATTGCCGGGCGAGCGGACCTGGGAGGTGTCGCTGTCGTTCGAGTCCGGCGGAGCGGAGCGCTCCGTCCGGTGGGCCTTCGCGACCGGCCCCTGAAGGCCGGCGAAGGACTCAGCGGCGGCCGGTGGGGTTCGGCTTCGCCAGGTCGATGACGAGGTTCCGGTTGCCGATCGAGGCCCCCGTGAGCTCGTTGCGGGAGCGCACCGCCTGCTCGTGGCTCTCGAGCTCGACGAAGCCAAAGCCCTTCGAGAGGCCCGTGCCGCGGTCCATGATCACGCGCACCGAGGTGGGCTCGATGCCAGCGGAGTTGAAGAGCTCGCGCACGTCGTCATCGGTGCAGGAGTAGGGCAGGTTGCCGACGTAGAGTCGAGCGGACATCTGGGATCCTTTCCGCGCGCCGGGCGCGGTGTGTCGATCGGGGGAGGGTGCGGTGGACCCGGGGCGGGTCGATCAGCGCTGGCGGTAGGTGATGCGGCCGCGCGTCAGGTCGTACGGCGAGACGGCGACGATGACCCGGTCCCCGCGGAGCACACGGATGCGGAACTTGCGCATCTTGCCGCCGAGGTGCGCGAGGATCTCGTGGTCCTCGTCCGTCACCACGCGGAACGTGCCGCCAGGGAACACCTCCGTCACGGTGCCTTCCATCTCGATCGAGTCGTCGTTCGCCATCCAGCTCTCTCCGCAAGGTCCAGAAACACAAACGCCCGTGCCGGATTGGCGCGGGCGGTAGGACCCATCAGCGGCGGGAACCTAACCAGTGAGCGGCGAAGCGTCAACCCGACGCCGCCTGTGTCATCGTCCGTCCATGGCGCGAGGAGGCCCCGCAGTCGGCAGTCGCATCCGGGTCGAGGCGGGCCGGTGGACCGCCGCGGGCGAGGCGCAGTGCGCGGTGGACGGAGTGGAGGTCCGCGTGCGGGGCCTCATCCCCGGCGAAGCGGCCGACGTGACCATCACCCACCGCAGCCGCGGCGGCCCCGTCGCCTGGGGGACGGTGGACGCCATCGCGCGAGCGGACGCGGGACGACGCGAGGCCCCCTGCCCGCTCGAAGGGACCTGCGGCGGGTGCGGGCTCCAGCACGCAGCGGAGGAGGCGCGGCTGCGCCACCTGGTGGACTCCAGGACGGCTGAGCTCCCCGGGTCTCTGCGCGCCGCGCTCGCGCCGGAAGATGAGTGGATCCGGTCCCCGGGGTTCGGGTGGCGGCACAAGGCGGTGTTCCTGCCTCGCTGGCGGGATGGGCTGGAGCTCGGAGGGTTCGCTCGGGGGACCCACGACGTCGTCGACCAGCCGGAGTGCCAGGTCCTCGCGCCGGCGATTCGGGCGGCGCGGGATGCGTTGAGGGATGCCTTCGCTCCGCGGGGGCGTGAGGGCCTGATGCTTCGCCCTCCGGGAGCGGCCCCGGGACCGGGGCTCCGCGCGCTCGTCGTCCGCGCGAACCGGGCGGGGGAGGTGCTGGTGACCGCCGTGGTCCGGGACGCGGGCGCCGCGGCGGTGGCGACGGAGGTCCTGGCCGCTCTGGCGGACGGAGCTTCGGCGCTTCGGGCCGGAGAGCTCGTCGGCGCCCACGTCCAGATCTGCGACGCCTCCGGGGACCGGGTCCATGGGAACGAGCCGGCGCGACGGGTCGCGGGCGCCGCGCGGCTGACCGAGACGGTGGGGGGCGTCGGGCTGCCGGTCCTGCCGCTGGCCTTCTTCCAGGTCAATCCGTGGGTCCTCGAGGGGCTCGTGCAGCAGCTCCGCGTGGAGGCGGCGGGAGCGTCGGGGATCCTGGACGCCTACTGCGGCGTGGGGGCCCTCGGGATCGCGGTCGCCGCCGGACTGGACCCGCGACCGCGGCTGTGGGGGTTCGACGTCGTTGGGGCGGGGGTCGAGGAGGCGCGCCGCCGGGCCGCCGACGCAGGCCTCGAGGCCGACTACCGGATCGGTGCGTTCGGGATCGTCGACGGCGTGCAGCCGGACGTGGCGATCGTGGATCCGCCGCGGAAGGGATGCGGGCCCGCGGCGATCACCGCGCTGCTGGAGTCCCGGCCGAAGACCCTGCTCTACGTCAGCTGCCACGCGGCGAGCCTCGGGCGGGACACGGCGCGAATCGAGGAGCTCGGATACACGGCGACGACCCTCTGGCCCGCCGACATGCTCCCCCAGACGGGACACCTCGAGCTGCTCGCTCGCTTCGATCTGCAGACGGGGTGACGGGGCCCGGGGGCCTCAGTCGTCGGCGTCCATCGTCACGGCCGGAGGCGCGACGGCGCTCTCGGTGCTGCCGTCGCCCGGCTCGTCTCCGTCCACGAAGACGTCGGGCACCTCGGCGAGGCGAAGACGATCGCGCCCGCCGCGCTTGGCCTCGTACAGCGCCTGGTCAGCGCGGTTGATCCACCCGGTCACGGTCTCGTTTCGGGTCCGCTGGGCCAGCCCCTGAGAGACGGTGACGCTCAGGCCCTCGACGAGGTCGTCCAGGGGGAGGCCGCGTACGGCGTCTCGGAGCCGGCCGGCGGCGTCCACCCCCTCCGAGAGGCCAGCGCCGAAGAAGATCACGAGGAACTCCTCGCCGCCGTAGCGGATGCCGATGTCCGAGTCGCGGAGGGAGTCGAGGATCACGCGCGCGGTGCGGCGAATCACGCTGTCGCCGACGATGTGGCCGTGCTCGTCGTTGATCCGCTTGAAGTGGTCGAGATCCATGAGCAGTCCGCAGACGTGCTGGCTGCGGAGCTCCGCTTCCCGGAGCCGGGAGGGCAGGCGGTCTTCGAGGAAGGAGCGGGTCAGGAGACCTGTGAGGGGGTCCCGGGCGGCTTCGAGGAGCTTGCTCGAGAGACCCGACGCGTACTGGATCTCGTCGTCGGTCATCCACTGGAAGCGGAGCAGGACGTCGCCGAGCCGGACCTTGTCGCCGTTGTCGAGCCAGGCGGACGGGACGCTGGAGCCGTTGACCTTGACGCCGTTGGTCGAGCCGTTGTCCTCGATGCGCACGGCCCGGCCGTCGTCCCGGGTCGAGACGATGGCGGTGGCGTGGTACCGGGAGACGGAGGGGGCCTGGATCTGCACGTCCGCTTCGTCGCCGCGACCGAGTCGGTGGGCGCGCCGCGAGGCGTCCAGGACGTGGAGGACCCCGATGCCAGGGCCCTCGATCATGGTGAAGGTGGGGGTGAGGACGCGGTCCCCACGCCGACGGAGCCGCCGACCGTCGAGCACCTGGGTGCTGGGCTCGTCGCTTTGCATCGGCGGTCCGGGGGCGACCGGAGCGCCCCACGATGAGGGCGGTCCGGGGGCGACCGGAGCGCCCCACGATGGGGGCGCTCCGGGCCGGAGATCAGAGGTTCTTGCGCTGCAGCTCGTCGTCGATGACGTCGGCGAAGGCCTCGAACGGACGGGCGCCGTTCACGAACACCCCGTTGATGAAGAAGGCGGGGGTGCCGGACACGCCCACCGCGGCGCCGGACTTCTTGTCCTCGTCGACGCGCGCCTTGTACTTGTTCGAGGTCAGGCACTCGTCGAACTTCGCGGCGTCCAGGCCGACCTGCTCCGCGTACTTCTTGAGATCGTCGTCCTTCTGGGCGCGCTGGTTCTCGAAGAGCACGTCGTGGTACTCCCAGAACTTGCCCTGATCCTGGGCGCAGTAGCTGGCCTCACCAGCGCGGGGCGCCTCCTTGTGCATGGGCAGGGGGAAGTTGCGGAACGCGATGGCGACCTTGTCGCCGTACTTCTCCTGCACCTGGGCGAGCGTGGGGTTCACGCGGCTGCAGTAGGGGCACTGGAAGTCGGAGTACTCGACGATCTGGATGGGAGCAGTGGCGCCACCCTTGACCGGGTCCGCGTCGACGAAGGAGACGTCGAAGCGCATCGGCTCGAGGAAGATCTGGACGCCGGCGGCCTCACGCAGGGACGTGATGAACGCGGTGCGCGCGTCCTGGCTGTTCTTCTTGCCGAGGTAGTCCTTGATCCGGTCCTTCATGCGGTCGAAGTCGACGTTGCCGCGCGGGGGGTTCTTCTCGAAGAACTCGCGCGCCTCCTCGTCGCTGATCTCGGGGATCTTGTCCTCGACCTCGGCCTTGACCAGGTCGTCGACGGAGACGCCGCGCTTCTTGGCCTCCGCCTCGAGCAGGCGGTTGTCGATCATCTCGTCGAGGGTCTGCTTGCGGATCTCGTAGGCCTGCGAGCGCAGGCGCACGAGCTTGGCCGCGGCCTCGTCGTCGAGCTGGGCGTAGGAGATCTCCTCACCGTTCACCTTGGCCGCCGCGCCGCTCAGGGCCGGGATGACGTCGCCGCCGCCGCCGGAGGCGGTCGCAGCAGAGGTGGTGGTGGCGGCGCTCGACGCGCCCTCGGAAGTGGTGGTCCCGGCGTCGGTGCCGGAGTCGGAAGAACCGCCGCAGCCGACCGCCAGGGCGAGCAGGAGAGCGAGCGGAAAACGAACATCAAGAAGTCGCATGGGGCCTCGTTGGGTGGGTGTCTGTCCGAAAGGCGCGGCATGCTAACATCGCTGCCACGAACGGTCATCCGGGAATCCCGACGTTCCCCCGTCGGCCGGATGTGACGAGTTTGACCCCCCAGACAGGTCGAGGATTCCATGACCCCCAGGGCGCTGAAGGATCACGGGCGTGAGCTCATCGAGACGGCGAAGGACCACCTGGTCGCCGCCCTCGCCATGTCCCCTCCCGAGGGCTGGTCTGCGGCCGAGTGGGCCGAGGCGGCCGGAGTGCTGCTCGACGGCGCCAAGTTCCCGGCGGTGCTGACCCACCACGTGGCGCCGGTGTTGGTGGCCGAGGGGCGGGTGCGGGTGGCGTCGGAGCAGGGCGGGATGGCCCGGTACGCGGCAGCCCCTCCCCGGCACGTGCCGAGCGGCGGCGGGATCGTGGCGTCGGCCACGGCGGCTCCCCAGATCGCGGCGATGGACCGGACGGACGAGACCGGGGAGTCCGAGATCGTCCACAGCGCCCCCGTCGTGAGCTCCGGGCACGGCCCGACCTGACGGGGTTCGACGCTTCCTTTCGGGCTCCGTGTTGACGGCCCGAGGGACCTGCCTTACTGTCCCGCTCCGCCTCGATGAGGGGCGGCAACACAACAGCTTCCGCACCCGTGGCTCAGCTGGATAGAGCACCGGACTACGAATCCGGGGGTCGCAGGTTCGAATCCTGCCGGGTGTACCAGTGTGAAACGGCGACCTTAGGGTCGCCGTTTCCACTTGGGGCCCGGCAGGATTCGTGTCGCTTCGCTTCGCGTTCGAATCCTTGGTGCTCGGGACGGGCGGGTCGGTAGGGCGGGCGCTGGGGCGGGCTTTTCCACCTCGGGCCCGCAGGATTCGCTCCTCGCTTCGCGTTCGAGTCCTTGCTGGCTACGACGGCTCCGTCGCGCGGGCGGGCGCTGGGGCCGGGGCGGGCAGGATCTCCTGCCCCGGTTACCGTCTCCCCCCTCCGGTCGGAACCCGCGCATGCCTCCTGAGACGTCTCCAGCTCCCCAGACCAGGTCCAGCGGCACTCCCCGCTGGCTCATAGGCTGCCTTGCTCTCGCCGGGCTGGTCTCCGTCTTGATGTGTGGAGGGTGCTTTGGCCTCTACCTCACGATGAATCGGCTGGTGGAGGAGACCCTCGTGCTCAGCCTGAACGACCGCGCGGATCTTCGAGAGGTGCTCGGAGAGGTGCACTCGGCCGAGAAGGATCTGCGGGCGCCCGTGGAGCTCGGCCTCTTGCGAGCCAAGACGTTCCGGGTGACGGGGAGCAAGGCGACGGCGCTCCTTGTCCTCGAGCCCCCGGCCGGCGACCACGGCCCTCCGTCCGTGTGGCTGCGGATGGACGACGGAACGCGGATCGACCTCGACACCTCCGACGGGTTCGAGCTCCGGCTCCCGGCTCAGCTCGATGAGCTCATGCCGAAGAAGGCGGCTCCTGCGGACGGGGCACCCTGAGGCTCCCGGCGCCGCCCTGGGAGCCGCGCTCCCGGCGCTGACGCTCCCAACGCCGGGAGCGGCCCTTGGTCAGTCGCGCGCCCGCGTGAGAGCGCCAGACTCCCAGTACGTCCACCCAGATGGGCGCTTCGGGGCCTATTCCGTCCAATTCGCCCAGCACCACCTCCCCCGAGTGGCCGAACGCTTCGGGCGGGTTCATGCTCCCAGCACAGTCGATTTGGTCGACTCGCGGCCAAGACTCAAGGAGAGACTCATGCTGAACCGACACTGGAACTGGCTCCTCGCCCTCACCCTTTCCCTCGGCCTTGCCGGGTGCCCCGCCCCCGCGAACGACGACGACGACGATGCCGTCTCCGACGACGACGACTCGGTCGCCGCCACCGACTCCATCTACGACATCGCGTCCACCGCGGGCGACTTCGACACCCTGACGGCCGCCCTCGATGCAGCGGGCCTCGACGTCACCCTCAACGACGACACGGCCGGCCCCTTCACGGTGTTCGCCCCCACCGACGCCGCCTTCGACGCGCTCCCCGCCGGCCTCGTCAGCAAGCTCCTCGCCGACACGGAGCTCCTCACGAGCATCCTCACCTACCACGTGGTCGATGGCGCAGTGGACAGCACCGCCGTCACCGGCCTCGACTCGGCCACCACCCTGCAGGGTGAGGACGTCACCATCGACGTCGACGGGAACACCGTGACCATCAACGGCGCCACCGTCACCACCGTCGACATCGAGGCGACGAACGGGGTCATCCACGTCATCGACGCGGTCATCGTCCCGCCGACCATCGCCCCGAACCTGCCCGTCGACATCGTCGACACGGCGATCGGCGCTGGCGACTTCGACACGCTCGTGGCTGCCGTCCAGGCCGCGGGCCTCGAGGAGACCCTCCGCGGCGACGGACCGTTCACGGTCTTCGCGCCGACGGACGCCGCCTTCGACGCGCTGCCGGCCGGCCTGATCGGCAAGCTGCTCGACGACACGACCACCCTCGGCGCCATCCTCACCTACCACGTGGTCTCCGGTGAGGTGGACGCGGCCACCGTCGTCGGGCTCGACTCGGCCACCACGGTCCAGGGCGAGGACGTGACCATCGAGATGGACGGCAACAGCGTCCTCGTGAATGGCGCGACCGTCACCGTCACCGACATCGTCGCCAGCAACGGGATCATCCACGTCATCGACGCGGTCATCGTCCCGCCGAGCGTCGACCTGCCGTCCGACATCGTCGACACCGCCATCGACGGGGGCTTCAGCAAGCTCGCCGAGGCCCTCGTGGCCACCGACCTCGTCGACGACCTCCGCGCCGAGGGGCCCTTCACGGTCTTCGCGCCCACCGACGCCGCCTTCGACGCCGTCGCCAGCGTCACCGCCGGCCTCACGACCGCGCAGCTCACCGAGATCCTCCTCTACCACGTCGTCTCCGGCGAGGTGGACGCGGCCACGGTCATCGGCCTGACGAGCGCCACCACCCTTCAGGGCGAGAACATCGCGATCGACGCGAGCAACGGGGTGGTCCTCAACGGCAACGCGACCGTCCAGGTGACGGACGTGGAGGCGAGCAACGGCATCATCCACGTCATCGACGCGGTGATCCTGCCCCCGTCCTTCCAGTAGAGGGTCCGAGGCTCCCCGAAGCCTCAGACACTGCACGGGCGGCGGTCTCCCCAGCGGAGGCCGCCGCCTCTGCACGTCCGGAGCGAGCAACCCGCCCGACGACGCGCGTCCCACCGGGCTCCCCCACCGAGGCCCTCAGACCAACCCGGCCAGCCCCTGCTCGAACCGCCACAGCGCCTGGGACGTGCAGCCGAGCCATCTCGTCACGGTCTGCGTGGCCACCGCGATCCCCACCGGGGTCGCCCGCGCCACCAGTCCCGGTGGAGACGTCTTGCCCTCTCGTTTCGCGACCGCGGCGATCGACCCAGGCTCGTGCTCACCGAGGAAGACGTACCTCCGTTCGCCCACGAAGAAGCCGTGCGCCTGCAGCTCCCCGTACTGGCGCCGATGCACCGCCCCCGCAAGCACTCTCGCCTCGTGGGCTCCGATCGCCAGCGCCCTCGGGTGTCCCTCCCAGGTCAGCACCTCGCCGTCGGCCGAGAGCAGGCAGCCGCGCACCACGAACTCGTTCCCGTCCTTGTCCCGGCCGGCCTCGACCAGGGCATCCAGCAGCCGGTCCCGCCCCTGCGCTCCCCGGGGCGCCGCCGCCACGATCGCCGCTCCGAGGGCCGACGAACGGAGGAAGTCTCTGCGTGTCGTCATCGTCTTCCTCCTAGAAGCACTTGCGGTGGACGATGGAGGGGCCGGACTCGTCGTACTCCTCCTTGCTGATCCACATCTGCTGGAACGTGGACAGGGACGCGAGGATCGAGCCGCCGATCCAGGTCGAGTACTTCCGCTCGGGAGGCGCGACGACCTTGATCTTCATGGTCGGCGGCGCGAGGCTCACCAGCCCCGTGGTGAGCCGGTCGTCCAGGCCTACGGGCATCGAGGGTCCTCCCGTCAGTACCACGTTCTGGTACAGGTCAGGGCGGATCGCGATGTCGCACATGTTGATGCTGTTGAAGACCGCCTGCGACAGACCATCGAACTCGAACCCGATCAAGGACGGTTGGAACAGGGCCTCCTGAGCCATGAACCGCTCGGCGCCGACGGTCACGAACCGGCCATCCGGGAGCTCGTGGTTCTTCTGGACGTCCGAGGACTGTCCCGCCGCCTCCAGCTCTCCTTCGTAGTCCTGGGCGACGTAGGTCAGCTTCTCCTTGATGTCGCGGACGATCTCACGCTCCGCAGTCGTGGTGAAGCTGTATCCGCGGCGCGTCAGCAGCGAGCGGAGGTGCTCCGTGATCTGCCGCCCTCCGATCTCGAACCGGACGATCGCGTGCGGCAGCGCGTAGCCCTCGTAGACGGGGACGACGTGCGTCACGTCCTCTCCGAAGTCCACGACGATCCCGGTCGTCCGGCCCGATGCGTAGAGCGCCAGGACCGAGCTGATGGCGATGTAGTACGCGGGGCTCCCGAACTCCTCGAAGTGGACCTGGGTGGAGGCCTCGCGCAGCGACTTCGGGTTCTTGGGGCCCTCGGTGTCGAGCACCGGGTGCTCTTCGGGCGCAACCCGCAGCTCGTTGTAGAGGGTGTGGTGCCAGACCTTCTCCATGTCCGCCGCCTTCACGATCTTGCGCTTCTCGATCGGGTAGGTGAGCGTGAGGATCCCGCGCTTGGACATGGCCTCGTCGCCCACGAACGCGTCCTTCTGGCCCATCCCGACCATCACGCCCTGATGCTTCGGGCGGCCCACGATCGTCGGGAACACCGCGCGGGGGGCGTCGTCGCCGGCGAAGCCGCTCTTGATCATCGCGCTGCCGTTGTCGACCACCAGCGCCTGGACCTCCTCGGATCCGTCGTCGTCGTCATCCATCTCCGCCTCCTGTCCCACGCCAGCGTACCCGTGTCCGGTTGGACCGAACCCGCCGCCGCCTCGGTCCAGCCAGGTATGGACACGTTCGCTCAGCTCACAGCTCGCCCCGCGTACCCTCGCCTCATGCGGTCCCTCGCCCTCTTCGTGCTCTTGCTCGCCCTCCCCGCCTCCGCCGAGCCGGCCCACGGCGACGGCTGGGTCGACTACGGGGGCGCCTACCAGGGGCTTCAGCTCGAGCGCGTCGGCGACACCGTCCACCTCGCGGGCCTCCTCAAGCCCACCGGCAGCCGCCAGGCTCTCCTCGCCACCCTCCCCGAGGGGATGCGGCCCAGCGGGCGCCTCATCTTCCTCACCAGCCGCCACACCACGCCGTCCCGGGTCGACGTCCTCCCTGACGGGCGGGTGCTGTGGGTCACGGGCGGCACGATCCCCTGGCAGAGCCTGTCGGGCATCGCGTTCCCGGTGGGGACCACCGAGCCGCTGGCGCTCAGCAGCGGCTATCGCGCCTACGCCGGCGAGTACGCAGCCCCCGCGGTGCAGATCGCCGGCGACGAGGTGCGCCTCACCGGGCTCGTGCGCGGCGCGACGAAGACTCGCTCCCGCATCGCCACCCTCCCCGCCGGCGCCTGCCCCACCGACACGATCGCGTTCTCCACGAGCCACCACGAGGGCGTCGCCACCGTCGAGGTGGCTGCCGACTGCGGGGTCTGGTTCGTCTCGGGGATCGCCCGGCGCGGGTGGATCTCCCTCGACGGCGTGGCCTTCACCGTGGGGCCCGCCTCCCCGCTGGGGGATGCGGGGGTCCACGTCAGCGGCGGCCGCGTCCTGTTCACCGGGACCACCGACGCGAGCGACGGGGTCGCCGGGCGCCTGCCTGAGGGGGTCGCCCCCACCGGACAGCTCATCTTCTTCTCGGCCAGTGACGCGGGGGGCTCCCGGGTCGACGTGAAGACCGACGGCACCGTCACCGTCTCGCCCCCTGGCGCCGTGACGCTGGGCGGGATCTCCTTCCTCGTCCCTGCGCCCGAGCCCGACCCCGAGCCGGTCGCCGCTCGCCCGTCCTCGCTCTTTGGGGAGTGGGGCCTGGCCCCCGACGACGAGCGGGTCCAACGGGCGACCGCAACCTCGCGCCCTCCGCCGCAGGGAGGCAAAGGCGGACCCACGACCGCCGCGACGACCGCGACCACCCCCCCACCGCGGGTCCGCGACGCGGCCCTCGCCGAGCTGAAGCAAGCTGTCGCCGAGACGAAGTGGACGCTGACGGAGGACGAGCTCATCGAGCAGACGGGGACCGTCCGCCGGGTGTGGACGTGCACCTGGACCGAGACCGACGATGGGCTGGTGATGACCGGGACCACCGCGGATGGGGCCACCCGGCGCGCCCTGGTCCGAGTCGACGGAGACGTCCTGGTGCTCGAACCTCTGGACGGCGCCGACGCGATCCGTCTGCAGCGCGGCTCCTGAGGCGCAGCGCCCTCCCCCGGGCTACCGCACCGCCCTCACGAACAGCCGACTCAACACCCACAACCAAAACGCCGCGGGCACGATCGCGCCGCAGGCCCACAGCGCCCAGCCGGTCTCGCCCGCCTCGGCGATCCAGAACGCCTTCGCGGCGAAGTAGGACGGGTGGATCCCGGCGAGCCACTGCCACGGCTCCGGGAGGAACCAGGCTCCGCTCGGGAGCAGGGGCAGGACCGCGCAGATCTTCAGGTAGACGAACGCTTCGGTCTTCGACTCGGCCATGGCCGCGATGAACAGCCCCATCGCCACCGACGCCGGGGCCGCCATCACGCTCGCGAGGACCAGCGCGGGCCACGGCGGCAGGTTGAAGCCCACGAGCGCAGCCGAGACCAGCGCAAGCCCCGTCGAGCCCACGAACATGACGCCCCCCATCAGGCGGACGTAGCTCTGGACCGGGACGGGGGTGACGAGCTGGGCGCGCAGGGTCCCGCTCTCGCGCCCCTCCATGAGGAGCAGGCCCCCGAGGATCCCGGCGAGCAACCCCGACAGGCCCACCACGAAGTGGCTGCTGATCAGCGTGTACCAGGGGCCGAGGTCGAAGCTCATCCGCGCCTGGAGCTCGGCGTCGATCCAGGGGACCGCGAACCGCACCAGCAGCGCCATCCCCAGGATGTACCCCGTCATCCCCAGCAGGAACCGGTCGCGCAGCAGGCGCAGCAAGTCCGTCCGCAGGATTCCCTTGATGGCGAGCGGACTCATCACAACAGCCCCACGTGCTCGGCGAAGCGGCGCCGGGCGAGCCAACCCACGGCGAGCGTCGACCCGACGGTCATCGCCAGCGCGTACCCCCACTGCCACGCCGCCAACGGCTCGAACGCCCCCAGCATCAGCAACAGCGGCCCCTGGGTGGGGAACAGGTACCAGACCCAGGGCGGCCCGATGTCGAGGGCGTAAAGGAATGGCCACTGGAGAATGGAGCCGATGAGCATCGCGCCGGGGACGAGGAAGCTGAACATGGAGTCGTGCGACGCGACGTGCGCGAGCCCCACGAGCGTGTTGAACAGCCCCAGTCCCAGGACCCCCGCGCCGAGGGGGAGGAGCGAGAACCCCGTCCCCCAGAAGCCGACGGCGTGGATGATCGCCCCCTCGACCGCGGCGAAGGCGGTCAGGGTGATCAGCTTGCTCAGGAAGTAGGTGTCCCGGCGCAGGGGGCTGACGCGCAAGGCAGCGAGGGTCCCCTGGGACTTCTCCACCAGGACCATCGAGGCCCCGAAGATGTACGTCGTCCCGCCGAGGGCGAGGAGGTACAGGATCGGCGCGCCCACGGCCGCGTGTTCGGCGCCCACGAGGAAGCGGGCGATGAGGCCCACGGCGACGGCGACGCCGATCCCGATGCCGTAGAGCTGGCTCCGCGCCTGGACCTGTACGTCGAGCCGGAGGGTCGCGGCGAGACCGCTCATGCGAGGTGCCTCCCGGTGACCTTGACGAACACGTCCTCGAGCGTCGCCTCCTGGGAGTGCATCGACAGGAGCCCCGGGCGCCCCAGCGCGGCCCGGAAGCCGGCGTCGTCGGCGAGGCCGTCCATGGGGAAGGTCTGGGGATCTCCCTCCGCCCAGCGCAGCTCCACGTCGCGCCGACCGTGCTGCCGACGGAGCGCCTCGGGCGCGTCCGTGGTGGCGATCCGCCCGTCGACGATGAAGGCGACGCGATCGCAGACCTCCTCGGCGGTGTGCATGTCATGGGTGGTCACGAGCACCGTGACTCCCTCGTCACGCCGCGCCTTGATGAGCTCCCGGACCTTGACCGCGTTCACGGGATCGAGCCCCGAGGTGGGCTCGTCGAGGAACCAGAGAGACGGGCGGTGCAGGAGGCTGCGGGCGAGGTTCAGGCGGTTCTTCATGCCCTTGCTGAAGGCCGCGACGGGCTTGTCCGCGTCGTCCTGCAACCCCACGAGGGCGAGGACGTCGAGGACCGGGTCGGTGGCGCCGTCGTGGAGCGCGGCGAAGTACTCGAGGTTTTCCCGCGCCGTGAGCTTGAGGTAGTGGTTGGGCAGCTCGAAGCAGACGCCCACCTTGCGGTAGTACTCGGCGCCCCACTGGGGCAGGGGCTTGCCCATCACGTCCACCTGGCCACCGAAGCCGCGCAGCAGCCCGATGAGGATGTTCTGGGTCGTGCTCTTCCCCGCGCCGCTGGGGCCGAGGAAGCCGAACACCTCGCCGTCGCCGACGTCGAAGGACAGATCGGTGACCGCGGGGGCGTCGCCACCGGGGTAGGTGAAGGTCAGGCCGTCGACCGAGATCATGAGTCCTCCTTGGGGGTTGCGACCTCCGCAAAGAGGCGCTCCCGCTGCTCGAGCCATCGGGCATGCACCCGAGGCATCTCCTCTTCCCAGAACCGGTACATGGCGGCGAGCTCGCGCAGCCGCCGGCTCCGGTCCGCATCGTCGACGAGCGCGACACCCCGCTCCACGAGGACACGGAAGGTGGTGAACGATTGATTCACGACCGCGAAGCGCTCCTCGAATCCGTCGTCGCGGATCGCGAAGTAGGTGGCCCGATCCCCGGGGACGCCGACCTTGTGGACGATCCCCGAGGCGAGGAGCATCCGGGTCATCGTGCTGACGGACGCCTTGGACACCCCCAGCTCGGCGGCGAGCTCCGCCCCGGACCGGCGAGGGGGGTCACAGACGAGGAGCAGACCGAGGATGCGCCCGGCGATGCGGGGCAGGCCGCTGTGCTCCCAGTAGACGGCGACGTCTTCGACGAAGCGAGCGATGTCGGGCTCGAGGGGGTCGGGCATGGTCTGATCCTGCGTCGTTCAAATCGTTCAGTCAAGACTGAATGATTCAGTTCCTCTCCGGTAGCGAGGGATCCGCCCTGAGGGCGTCCTGGGGACCCACTGCCGGCCAACCCAACGTACTCACAAGGGGACGGAACTTGAACGAATCGCTTTCCGCACTCTCGGGTGAGATCCATGATCAGGACAGTCTTCAGACTGGCTGGAGGCGCGTCCTATTCGTACTCACGACCAGACACGGAGACACCCATGAACCCCCACCTCACCGTCCCTCATCTCGGCTCCTTGACCCTCGGCGGCGACGACGCCCCGACCCTCGCTCCGCCGCCGATCGCGCGCGGCGGCCGCCGAGCGATCTGGTTGGCCACCCTCCTGTCCGTGGTCGGGCTCTTGTTCCTTGGCGGCTGTGACGCGTTGAACGCCTACGGGAGCGGCGCGGGCGTCGGCTCGGCCAGCGGGACCGCCGGCGGCGCGTTCAGCATCCCCAACGACCACACCATCAACGAAGACGGCGCCTGGCACGCGCCTGGGATGTCCAACCCCGACAACTGCGACGGGTGCCACGGCATCAGCGAGCCCCGGGGCAGCATCGTCGCCTGCGTCGACTGCCACTCCGCTTCGTCCATCCAGGACGGGTCCTTCGAGGACGAAGAGGACGAGGGCGACAGCGACTCCGACGACGGCTGACCCCCCGGCAGGCTCCCCGCACCGCCAGAGTCCGCGCCGGTGACTACACTCCCGCCGTGCACGTCGTCGTCTGCAACCGCCTGACCGAGTACCAGGGCATCGAGATCATCTCGGCGTCGCTGAAGCAGGCGGGGCACCGCGTCGACCTCGTCTTCGAGCCGGATCTCCTGACGGCGGCCTTCGTCCGCTCCCTCCCCCGGGGCCTGGCGCGGAAGGTCGACTCGGCCGAGCGCGCGGCGCGGCGGGTCTTGGAGCTCGGCCCGGACGTCGTCCTCTTCCCCAGCGAGATCAACAGCTTCGACTGGTGCTCCCGCGTGGGTGCCCGCGTGAAGCAGGCCGCGCCGCACACATGGATGGTCCACGGGGGTTTCCACGTGACCTCGAGCCCGGAGACCTGCATCTCCCGGGCGGGGGTGGACGTCATCTGCATCGGCGAGGGGGACCACGCCGTCCCCGAGTTCGTGGACGCGCTGGCCGCCGGCGACGACATCCGGAGCATCCCGAACCTCTGGGTGAAGGACCCGGACGGCACGATCCACCGGAACGATCCCCGCCCCCTCATCACCGATCTCGACACGCTCCCCTGGCCGGACAAGTCGCTCTACTACGACGAGCTGCCGGGACTGGCGCGGGAGTACGTGTGCGTCGCCTCGCGGGGCTGCCACTGGGCGTGCAGCTTCTGCTTCTACACGACCCTGTACGACATCTACGGGCGCACCGGCTTCGTGCGCGCCCGGTCGCCCCAGCACGTCATCGGCGAGCTGGTCGAGGCGAAGCGCCGCTGGGCGCCCGAGTACATCGTCTTCCACGACGACATCTTCCCCACCTCGCTCAAGTGGCTGAAGGAGTTCGCGCCGCTGTACATCGAGCAGGTGGGGCTGCCGTTCTCCTGCATCACGCACCCCCAGCTCGTCCGGCAGGAGACCGCGGACCTGCTCGGGGCGATGGGCTGCAAGTACGTGATCATGGGCAGCCAGACGGCGAACCCCGACTCGCGGGCCGAGGATGTGCTCAACCGCACGGAGTCGAGCGAGGAGATCGCGATCGCGACGAAGCGGCTGCGCGACCACGGGATGTTCGTGCTCCTCGACCACATCTTCGGCGTCCCCGGCGAGAGCGAGGAGGACCAGGAGACGGCGCTCCGCTTCTACCTGGACGCGGCCCCGGACGTGGTGAAGCCGTTCTTCATGTCCTACTTCCCGGGGACGGACCTGACGAAGCGGGCCGAGGAAGCGGCGAGCGTGGAGCGGGGCGAGCTCGACCGGAACGTGGAGGGCGGCTGGGACCACTTCATGTTCGAGGGCTCGATCCACGGCAACGACTACCGCCCCTACAACCTCGCCTACGCCCTGTGGCCGATGCTGGGGACGCGGGGGCGCAGGGCGATGATCGACCGAGGCCTCCATCGCCGCCTCGCTCCTCTCGGGGGGCTGCCGGGGCTAGGGAACATCATCCTGTTCCCCAGGCTCGTGACCGGCTTGCTGACGGACCGGGACATCCGGCCGAAGCTCTACCTGAACTATCTGCGGACGATCCTCGGGTATCAGGTGCGGCGGGGCTTGTTTCCGTAGGACGGAGAGGCGGTCGGGATCTTTCTTGGCCTCCTCGGTCACGCTTCGGTGTCCTGGTGCCTAGACCAGTGAGCGGCGGATGCACCGCTGCCACCGGAGAACCGACCATGTCCGACACCTCGAAGCGCTGGCTCCGCCGCGCCACCCTCGCCCTGATCGTCGCCGTCCCCACCCTCGCCCTCGCGGCCGACCAGCTCGGCCTCGGCGCCTGCTGCGGCTGCGGAGCCTGCCCGCTCTAGTCCCGACGCGGGCGCGGGGGGCGACCCCCGCGCCCAGTGGTTCTGCGTAGGAGATTTGGTGAGATGAGCCGTGAGGCCAGGCGTTCGCTGGCGAGACTTGCATCCCGAAGGCGGGCCGAGGCCCGGCGAGGGGGCGAGGCGAAGTCCAGCGGGCGGCTGGACCGCGGTGCATCCACCACAATCCCTGTGCAGAGCCACTAGGAGCTGCCTCGGTTGTCCTCCGATCCCACCCCCCTCGACCGCGCCCTCGCCCGCCTCGCGGATGGCGACCGCGCGGCGTTCGACCCCGTCTACGCTGCGGCGTGGCCGGTGGTGCGCCGGTTCGTGGGTGGGCTGTGCAGCGCCGAGGACGCCGACGACGCAGCCCAGCAGGCGCTGATCAAGGTCTTCGAGCGCGCCTCGGAGTACGACGCGGAGCGGCCGGCGTTGCCCTGGATCCTCGGGATCGCGGGGTGGGAGGTGCGCACGCTGCGGACACGACGGCGACGGCGGCGCGAGGAGACGCCCGACCTCCTCGACCGGCTGGCGTCCGGCGGCGCAGATCCGGAACACCACGCCGCGATGACGGAGCTCGATCGGTTGCTGGACGCCCTGATCGACGGCCTCCGCCCCGACGACCGCGCCACGATCCGCGCGGTGCTCGGGCAGGCTCCCCGCCCCACGGTGCCGGCGGCGACGTTCCGCAAGAGAGTCCAACGCGCGATGGGTCGGCTGCGGTCGGCCTGGAAGGAGCAGCACGGTGAGCGCTGACTCGACGAAGCACGACGCTGGTGACCTGCGGGCCCGCGCCCGCGCAGCCTACGAGGCGTCCCGATGGCGCGCGGCGGGGCCGTGGGCGCTGTCTGGAGTGGCCATCGGCGCGCTGGGCGCCGCGCTGGGCAGCGATCTGCTCGCGTGCGTCGCGGTGGCGGCAGTGATCGGCGCAGCGGCGGTGCTGCTCCGCTGGTGGGGACGTGAGCCTGGCCGCGCGGTGCCGCTGGGACTCGTGGGCGCGACCGTGGCGCTGGCGCTGCCGGCGGTGGCGATGCGCGCGGGACACCTCTGCGCCGGCGGAGTCTGCACGAGCTGGTGTCAGGTCCTGTGTGCGGGCGGCGGCTTCGCCCTGGGCGGGTTGCTCGTGTGGACCGGCCGACAAGACGGGCGCCGTCTGGCGCGGGTGGTCACCGGCGTCGGACTCACGAGCCTCGGCAGCCTGCTCGGCTGCACGGCGTTCGGAACGATGGGCCTCGTAGGCCTCGCTCTGGGCCTGGCCAGCTCGATCCCGCTGACGTGGATTGCGGTCCCCTCGCGGGCGCGGTGAGCTGAGCGCGACAAGCTGGGGCGCCCGCCCATGCGAAGATGAGGCATGCCTACAACGTCGCCTTGGGGGGCGGGACGACTGCGCGTCTTCGCACTCCTTCTCCTGCTTCCGGTCCTCCTCGCGCTCGGGCTGCCCGAGCACACCACCCTCACCCCCACGTTCCGGGTGGGCAAGGACCGCCCCCGCTCTGCAGGCCGGGCCTTCGTGGTGGACCACGCGGGCGAGGAGCTCATCGTCACCGCTCTGCACCTAATCGGTCCGTTGGGAGGGCAGCCACGGCAGCTCACCGGCGAGGAGCTGCCGGGTCAGGTCTCACTCGAGCTCCGGGGCGCGCTGAGCGGCAAGAAGCTCCTCACGACAGAGCAGGTGCAGCCCATCCCCGGGGCGTATCCGATCGAAGAGACCGGCGGAATCCTCGACGTGGCGGGGGACATCGCCGTCTTCGAGGTCCCAGAAGGAAAGGGCGGACGCAGCGCCTGGAAGAAGCCGGTGAACGTCCTGTCCGTCGCTGAGGGATGCCCGGCCGTGGGGACGAAGATCTGGCTCGCGTCCCCCTTGATGGGCAGTCCCGCGGCGACCCACGCCGGGACGGTCACGTTGTGCGACGGGCGCCGCCTGGAGTGGCGCTTCGAGTACGACCGGAACCCCCGCGGCATGAGCGGCGGACCCGTCCTCAACGCCGAGGGCGAGGTGGTGGCGATGGCGCTGGGCGCCTACACGCTCCGCTCCGATGGAGGGGCGGAGCGCCTCGTGGCGGTGGGGATGGCCGCGCCCACGCTCTCGGCGCACCTCTCGGGGGAACCCGTGCCGCGACAGGCGGACGTGGTGGTCGACACACCAGCGTTCGGCGAGGCCCCCACCTGGGACAACCCCTGGGGAATCGACCTGGAGACCCTGCACACGAAGCAGCTGACGGAGTGGGGAGTCAGCGGCGACGGGGAGGAGGCGATTCGTCGGGAGCTGAGCAAGCACCCGGAGCTTCTCGCGACCTTCGACGAGATCAGTCGACTGTCCTGGGCCGACAACATCGGCAACTTCAAGGAGATCAACGGCCTGATCGAACGATGGAGCGCCCTGTACGCCGAGGCGGGACTCCCACTCCGGCTCCAGGCGATGGCGGTGGGACAGCAGCTGGGGCTCTTGACGACGCGGGTGCTGCACACGTCGAACGTGGGCGAGGGCCGCGTCGAGATCCACCGGAGGCTCGACCCGCTGAACGTGCGGGACCACCCCATGGAGTGGCACGGGGACCTCGTCGGCCTGACCTACGTGAACGTCGCGCGGGACGGGGCGGTCGAGCTGATCCTCCCGCTCCTCGCGAAGGACGGCGGACGCGCCGCGGCGGTGCGCGCCGAGGTCGACGCCGCGCTCGGGGCAGAGGTGCTGGGGACCCTCCGGGGGCTCGGAGCCGTCGATCCGCTGGACGAGGCGCTCGACCCGGCTGCGCGGGAGGCCCTGGACCGGCTCACGGCGATGGTGGCGGGCGCCTGGCTTCGGGGGGTGCGCGCGGGGCTGCTCGCTGAGGGCGAGGCGGCGACCGCCGGCTGGCTTGGGCTCGTGACCGGGCCTCACAAGGAGGTGGACGCGGTCCTGCTTTGCCATGCAGCGGCGAAGGCGGTCGATGCGAAGGCCTTGGCGAAGGAGCTCGGCGGCTGCGAGGCGGACCTGTCGGTGAAGGCGGGGCCCCGCCTGGATGCGCTGATCGGGACGACGGACCTCACCATCGGCAGGTTGCCCGAGACGCTGCCGAGCGGCTTGCCGCGCGCCCGGAAGTGACGCCGTCGACCGCGAAGGGGCCGAACGCGACGCCTACCGCTTGAACGCGATCGTCACCTCGACCTCGCCCTCGTCGGGGAAGCGGGCTCCCTCGACCGCGCGGCGCACGCTGCCGTCGAAGTCGTCGGCGTCGCGGGACTTCGTGATGTCCACGTCTTCGACGTCTCCGTCCCGGTTGACCGTGATGCGGAGGCGGATCATGGCGTGGAAGGCCTTCGCGGGCCGCCAGGCCTTGTCGATGTCGCTGAGGACGCCGTCGAGGGCCTCGGTCACGTCGCCCCTGTCCATGTCCCCGTCGACGGAGATGGCCACGTAGCCGACGCGGCTGCTCCGCCAGTCGACCTTCGGCTTGTCATCGTCCCGGTCGCGGTCCCGCTCGCGCTCGCGCCGCTCGCGATCCCGCCGCTCCTCTTCGTCCCGCCGCGCCTGTCGCTCCCGCTCGCGCTCCTCGCGCTCCGCATCGCGACGCGCCTGCTCTCGCCGGCGCTGCTCTTCCTCACGCCGCGCTTCCTCGCGCTCGCGGTCCCGCTCCCGGCGCTCCTCTTCCTGGGCACGCTCCTCGGCGCGACGGCGCTCTTCCTCGCGCTGGCGCTGCTTCTCGCGCTTGGCCTCGTCCTTGCTGCGCTTCCGATCGTCGGCTGCGTCGTCGTCGTCGACCTCATCGAGATCGATGTCGTCCTCGTAGTCGTCCTCGTCCTCGTAGTCGTCGAAGTCCTCGTCCTCGTCCTCGTCGAGGTCCTCGGCCGCGCCGTCCTCGTCGTCGAGATCCATGTCCTCGTCGAGGTCCATGTCCTCATCCTCGCGGTCGTCGTTCGACGCCTTCGCGCTGGACTTGCTCTTGCCGCTCGACTTCGCGCTCCCGCCGGACTTGCTCTTGCCGCTCGACTTCGCGCTCCCGCCCGAGCTCGGCTTCTCGCCGGTCGGGGCGAGGATGAAGTCCATGCGGATCTCCACCTCCTCGCTCGGCTTCGGCCAGTCCACCGCCGCGAGCGCCTTGCCCATGCACTGGACTTCGGTCCGCTTCGCGTCCCGGTTGCTGTTCGGCACCACGGTCGCCTTGTCCGGGGCGAGCTGGAGCAGGAGCGTGACCTTGCCGGGCCGCTTCGGCTTCGTGGCCATGTAGCCGCGGCCACAGTCGTCGACCCGATGCAGCTCGTCCGCGAGGACCTTCTGGATCAGGGCCGCCGCGGCGTCGCTCTCGGACGTGACGTTCTCGACGGTCACGAACGCGGCAGCGTCGGCCTGCGACGGCAGCGACACGAGGGCGGAAAGCAGGAGAAGAGGCAACAGGAAGCGCGTCATCACGGTCTCCGAGGGCTCCGAGGCCCAAAGCGGCGCGAACATAGAACCCCGCACCCCGCGACGCGAGCCACAGCTTGTCACGGGCACCTCTTGGGACCGGAAAGGCCCGGGGGATCGGGTCGCGCGAACGGTACGGTCGGGCGGGGATGAGGATCGCGAACCCATGGGAGATCGCGCTGTCCGGCCTTCTGGTCGGCGGGCTCCTCCTCGCATGTCCAGGCGCCTCCGAGCCACCGGACCAGGCGCCCCCGGCGCAGCCTCCAGGCTCCCCGGAGCTCGACCTTGCCCCCGAGCACGGCTCGTTCCTGCCCACGTGGTACCCCGACGCGGACTGTGACGGCTTCGGCGACGCAGACGCCGCTGGAGTCACGGGCGGAGACCGGCCCCACGGGTTCGTCCCCAACGCCCTCGACTGCGACGACGCCGATCCCTGGCTCCCGCTGGACGAGCGGCACTGCGACGGACGCGGCAACGACTGCGACGACGCCGAGCAGTGCGCCCTCGACGCGGGGACCCACGCGCTCCTGTCCGATGTCGTGGCCCTCACCCGCGAAGTGACCGGCGGGCGCTGGGCGCAGTCCGTCGTCGACTCCCTGACCCTCGCCCTCCCCGCCGGGGGCTGCCCGGCCACCTCCGGCCCACCCCTGGACGCCTACTCGTTCTCGGCGGGCGACGTATGGGTGGGCCCCTGTTCGTCAAACGAAGGGTCCGCCGCGGGCACCCTCTCCGCAGGCTGGACCGCCGACAGCAGCGGCGCGTACGCCTCCCTCTACGAGGCCGCCATCTCCGGCAGCGGGTTCACCTGGACCGGAGCCGGCGTGGGGGTCGAGGTCGACGGGGCGGTCACGGCCTCCTGGACCACCCTCGTTGATGAAGGAAGCGCGGACGGGCAGTGGACCTGGGCCATCGAGGTCGCCGGACTGGACCTGACGGGCGGATGGAGTCGGGCGACCGTCACCGGGTCCCGGACTCTCGCCGGGCGCGTCGATGTGGACTCGTCCGAGCTCACCGCGGCCGCCGAAGGAGAGCTGGCGGCGATCGGCCCGGGGGGCACCGTCCGCGTCGCGTTTGACCACGAGGCCTGGTCCGCCTTCGATCTCGATCAGGGGCGTCGCGCCTGCGAGCTGGAGCCAACCACCGGAGCCTGGACCGTCACCCTCCCCGGTGCGCGCGAGGCCCGACTGGTGTGGGATGGCGCCTCGGGCTGCCTCTCGTGCCTGACCAGCGACAAGTTCAACGGGACGTACTTGGAGTGCACCGGGTGCGACGGATGCGCGGACCTCACCCTCGACGGGGTGCACATCGGGCCCTGGTGCCCCACCGGATCGACCCCCGGCCCCTGACCCCTACCGCGCCGCGCAGACGATCGTGCGCGCGTCGAGCTCACGCGTCTTGAGGATCACGTTCGCGCCGGCGGCCTCCCCTTCCTCGCAGATCGCATCCACGTCCACGTCCCGGCCCGCCGCGCGCCAGTCCTCGGGGTACTCCACGTCGAACACCGGCTTGCCGGCGACCAGGAACGGCTCTCCGTCTCCGCAGAATCCGTCCAGCACGCACCCCTCCATCAGCAGCCCGTCCATCGACGGCTCCAGATCGTCGATGAGCGCCTCCGCGTTCTTGTGCAGCACGCCCAGCCCCCGCTGCTGCGCCTCGGAGACCAGCGCCGCCACGTACGTGCGCGCGTCCTGCTCGGTCACCGCGAAGCCGGCGGGGTTCGCGTAGCCGTCCATGTGGTCGAGCTCGACCCAGGCGAAGCCCTTGTCCGCGCACATGCGGAACCGGGCCGCGATCAGATCGAGGAACGCCTCGTACTCCGCGGCGTTCAGCCAGCGCTCGCCGGGCCAGTCCGCGAGCTCGCCGCTGAGGATCGGGGCCTCCCCCGCGTCCACCTGGGCGTTGTCCCGGACCACGAACTCCGCCCAGTCGTCCCGGAAGTCCTCCGCCGTACCCACCGACAGCGAACACCACACCGTCCCGTTCGCCGCCGCCGCGCTCACGTAGGCCGCCTCGGTGTCGAAAGCGTCCAACCCCAGGAAGTCGACCGCCGGCGGAGTCCGCGGCGCCGCGCCCTCCTCGAGGATCCACTCCCACGAACGCACCTGCTGCGGGACCCCGTCCCACTGGGACGCATTGCCCCAGGACAGGCACCCGCTGCACAACAGGGCCGCGATCAGCCCGAGCCACCCACACCTCATGCGACCAGTCTGGGGCAGGGCGGCTCCAAAGGCCATGGAGAACCCGCGTCGCCGGTGTGGGTCGCCGGTGCTACCTTGCTAGGCAGTCATTTCGACGGAGTGCGCATGCCCGCATTGAACGACGGTCCCTTCAGCCAGGCTCGACAGCTCGTCGGCCTCGTCCGCACCCACCTCGGCACGGTGCTGAAGCGCAAGCCCCAGCTCGTCCCGAAGCTCGCGGTCAACTACGCGCGCATGAACCTGATGGACCAGGACGTGCTGCGGACGGCCTCGGTGAACATCGAGTCGGGCTGCAACGCCACCTGCGACCACTGCTCCGCCGACTACATGATGGAGGAGACGACGGTCAACCAGGACCAGCTCTCCCTCGACGAGTACCGGCGCGCGATCGACGGGTTCCTCCGCGCGGGCGCCGTGTCCATCAACCTCACGGGCGGCGAGCCGCTGCTCAACCCCAACATCTACGAGATCATCAAGATGGTCCCGCCGTGGCGCGGCGTGGTGAACATCCAGACCAACGGCCTGCTCCTCACGGACGAAGTCGCCCGCAAGCTGCGCGAGGCGGGGCTGTACATCGTGATGATCAGCCTCCACAGCCACCGGCCCGAGGAGCACGACGATCTGCTCAACGTCCCCGGCTCCTACGACAAGGTCATGGAGGCCATCGACAACTGCCACCGCTACGGCATGGACGTGATCCTCAACTGCACCATGACCCACGAGAAGGTCCAGGACGGGACGCTGTGGGAGATGGTCCGCCTCGCGCGGGACAAGGACGTCACCGTGAACTTCGTCCAGCCCTGCACCACTGGCAAGTGGGAGGAGAACAAGGGCATCCGCATGCAGGCGGAGGACTACGCCGAGTTCGACAAGGCGATGAAGCTCCCCTGGGTCGTGTGGGAGGGCAAGTCGAACTACAAGGAGAACGGCTGCCGCCCCGGCCTCGAGCGCATGTACATGTCGAACTCGGGCGACGTCATCCCCTGCGCGTTCATCCACCTGAACTTCGGCAACGTGAAGAAGGAGTCGGTGGGGACCATCTGGGAGCGCATGAAGAGCTTCGAGTACTTCCAGGAGACCCGCGAGCGCTGCATCGCCAGCAACGACGAGACCTTCTACAACGAGTACATCGAGCCGATCATCGAGCACGACAAGGCGCTGTTCCCCATCGAGGAGCACCCGAAGTACCAGTCGACCAACCCCGAGGACGCGGCCACCGTCATCCGCTGATGCGGAGGCGGCGCGCCCCCACGGTGCGGCCATGAAGGTCGTCTTCGTCAATCAGCTGACCGAGATGCTGGGCGTCCAGCTGCTCTCGGCCGTGCTGAAGGAAGCTGGCCACGAGACCGCCCTCGTCTTCGAGCCGAACCTCTTCGCCACCGGGGCCATCAAGGACCCGAAGATCGTGGAGTTCCTCTCCAACGACGACCTCGTGGTGGAGGACATCCTCGCCGAGGAACCCGATCTCGTCGGCTTCCCCATCGAGATCAACGGCTTCCACTGGGCGTGCGAGATCGCGGGCAAGGTGAAGCGCCGCCGCCCGGACCTGCCGGTGATCATGGGCGGCATCCACGCGACGATGTGCCCGGAGAACGTCATCGCGCGACCCGAGGTGGACTTCGTCGCCGTGGGCGAGGCGGAGGAGACGCTCCTCGAGCTGTGCGACATCCTCGACGGCCGCAAGGAAGGCGATGTCACCGCCATCCGCGGGGTCTGGGCGCGGGACGCGGACGGCAACGTCGTCGACAACGGCGTCGCCGCCGAGCCCCGATCCCTCGACGACTTCCCCTTCTACGACAAGTCCATCTACTACGAGAAGCTGCCGGGCCTCGGCTGCGAGTACATGACCACCATCTCGCGCGGGTGTCCCTACAACTGCACGTTCTGCTTCTACAACGCCGTGCACGACATCGTCGGCAACCGGCGCGTGCGCCTGCGCTCTCCGCAGCACGTCATCGACGAGCTCGTGGCTGCGAAGGCGAAGTACCCGCAGATGGAGTCCGTCCTCTTCCACGACGACATCTTCCCGGTGCGCGTCCGGTGGCTCGAGGAGTTCGCTCCGCTCTACAAGGAGCAGGTGGGGCTGCCGTTCGCGTGCATCACGTATCCGCTGCTCGTCACCGAGTACATGGCGGACCTGCTCGCGGACGCGGGCTGCGTCAGCGTCATCATGGGCGTGCAGTCGCTGAGCGAGGAGTCCCGGGCGAACACGATGGCCCGGTACGAGAAGAACGTGGACATCTTCAACGCCATCCGGCGGCTGCGGGAGCGGGGGATCTTCGTCACCTGCGACCACATCCTCGGCACGCCGGGGGAGACGCTCAAGGACCAGGACGACGCCCTGCTCTTCTACTCGGACGCGGACCCCTCGGTCGTGAAGCCGCTGCCGCTCACCTACCTGCCCAAGACGGGCATGACCCGCATCGCCATCGAGCAGGGGGTCATCAGCGAGCAGGACGAGGCGGACGCCGCCGACGGCTACCTGAACAGCCTGATGTTCAAGGGGTCGGGGTACGAAAGAGAGTTCCGTCCCTACTTCATGATGTACGGACTCAAGCCGATCCTGCCGAAGTCGGTCTTCGTGAAGGTGGTGCAGAACGGCTGGCACCGGCACCTGGGCAAGGTGCCCAACTGGTCCGGGATCGACCCTGTCGTGTTCTTCGTGCCGCGGCTGCTCTCCGGCGTCGTGCGCGGCTACGACGTGCGCAGCAAGTTCCTCGCCTGGCGCTTCTTCGAGATGTTCCAGTACTCGATGGCGCGCAAGGTGCGGGCCCAGGTGATGGGACTCGACGGCGAGGCGCGCGCGGCGAGGACCGAGCCCACGCCGGCGTCGCGACTGGCGAGCAAGCTGCTGAAGCGGCGGCGGTTCGTCCCGAAGCGCTTCAGCCGGGACCACCACCCGGTGAACTACGTCAAGCCGGGTACTTCTCCGCGAGCGACGCCAGCGAGTCCGTGATCAGCTCGCGCAGGACGGACTCGTCGATGTCCGACAAGCGCTTGATGTAGAGGCAGGACTTGCCCGTGCGGTGCTTGCCCAGGCGCCCCAGCATCTCCTCCCGCCCCTCGTAGCCGTCCATCACGTACAGCGTCAGGTCCTGCTTGCGCGGCGCGAACCCGATGCGGAACCACTCCCCTTCGCGGCCCGACGCGTACCTGTACTGGTAGTGACCGAAGCCGACGATGTTCTTGCCCCACATGCGGGCGGGCTCGCCCGTCATCTCCTCCATGAGGGCGCGGAGGTGCTGACAGTCGCCACGTCGCTTTTCGTCGACGGTGTCGAGGAAGGCGCCGACGTCGGCGTCATTCTCCTTGGTCTTCAGCTCGGCCATGGGGTCCTCCGGGGCGACGGCGCGTCCGGGGCGCCCGCAGCGCTCGATCCTACTGAATAGACTGCCGCCGATGACCGCGAACCCCGCCGACGGAGTGCGCTCACGAGGGATGGCCCCCGGCGGACTCCCCCGCACGCGCTGCCCCCTGTGCGACGGCGCCGACCTGCGCTTCACGCTCTCGCTGCGGGACCGCTCGCTGCTGACGTGTTCGGGCTGCGGGGTGCGGGTGACGGACACCTACGCCGACGGTGACGCGGTGGCCGACTACTACACAGCCGTCGAGGCCCACCACGGCAAGCTCGGCGCCACGCTCGCCGACCGGGACGGCGCGCTGCGGGCCATCGCTCGCGACCAGGCGGACCGCATGGAGCAGCTGTGCGGACCGCGGAGGTTCGGCGAGTTCCTGGAGGTGGGGTGCTCCCGCGGGCACCTCCTCGAAGAGATGGCGCATCGGGGCTGGGACGTGCGGGGGATCGAGGTCTCGCGCTCGTCGTCGGTGGAGGCGGCGGAGCGGGTCGACGGGGTCGTGCACTGCGGCATCCCCGAAGACGCGCCGTTCGCGCCCGGGTCCTTCCATCGCATCGCCATGTTCGACGTGCTCGAGCACCTGCCCGACCCGCGGCGCACGCTGGTGGCGCTCGAGACGCTGCTCGCTCCCGGAGGCGAGCTCATCCTGAGCACCGTGAACGAGGCCTGGCCGCTGGTGCCCGCGTTCCTCGCGGCGTTCAAGGTGGCGCCGGAGCGGACCGCGGACCTGCGGGACGAGATGTACGAAGGGCAGCACTACTGCTACTTCGGGACGGACAACGTGGGTCAGCTGCTCGAGGGCGTCGGCCTCATCCCCCACGCGGTGCGACCGCTGGAGCCGCTCAGCACGCGGTTCTTCGTCCACCAGTACGGCTGGAAGCGACGGCTGATGCTGCTGGGGATGGTCCAGGCGGACCGGATCCTGCGGTCGAGCCGCAAGATGATCGTGCTCGCGAAGAAGCCGCGGAAGCGGTTCTGATCGGAGCCGCGGGCTCTACTCGTCAGCGGGGGCATCCTCGGCGGGCGCTTCGGCGGCGTCGTCCGCGGGAGCCTCGGTGGCGTCGTCCGCGGCCTCCCCGCCCTTGGGCGCCTTGTCCTCGTCCGCCTCGTTGCCGCGGGCGGTCTGGCCCTTGGGCAGCTTCTCGGGCTTCGCGTCCGTGGACTCGGCGGCCGGCGCCTCGACCTTGCGGTCACGCACCTTCGGACGGGTCTCCTCGACCGGAGCCTCGGCCACCGCCTCCGCCTTCATGAAGCTCGACGTGAGCGCGGAGCTGATGGCGTCCAGCTGCTCCATGCGCGCCTTCTTCTTGCCGTAGGCGACGGCCCGCATGATGAGGTTGCGCCCCTCCCAGTTGAACACCCAGCTGCGCGAGCTCGTGCGCATCTTGTGCTCGAGGATCACGCGCGCCTCCTGCCCGGCGACCGTCGTCTCCTGGATGCCGCCCGGCGACCGCTGCGAGGTGTAGACGCGCCCGAGGTTGCTCATGATGAGGTCGATCTGCTCGGCGTCCTGCTTGTAGGGCGACGGCACCTCGATGATGTTCACCTGGCCCCAGTCGCCAGCCAGCCACATGCGCTTCTGCTCGTTGCCCATGTTGCTGTGGTCCTTGAGACCCTGGCAGTCCACGGTGACGCTGAACGTGCCGTGCAGATCGAGGTAGGTGCAGTCCTCCGCGGCGGCGAGGCCGGGGAGGGCGAACAGGGAGGCAGCAGCGGCACAGAGAAGCAGTCGGGACATGGGGTCTCCTCGAAGGCGCGGAGGATGCCAGCGGCCCCCCACCCCGGCAAGTCAAGCCAATGCTCCGCGTCGTCAAGGCCGTGCAAGGGCTTTGCCCTCGCACGCCGTGCGGGTCTGTGATAGTGATGCTGTGGACTTCAGGTACCCCCGCGGCCCGGATGTCGGGTTTGCGGGGTTTCTCGTTACAGACACACAGGAGGTGTGAGATTCGCCGCAGACGTCATTTGCCGCAGATGCCCCAGAACCGGGGACCGCGGATCAACAGGCAGATCAGGATCAGCCCCATTCGGCTGATCGATGGAGAGGGCAACCAGGTAGGCATCGTCGAGACGTACGAGGCGATGCGCATGGCCGAGGAAGCGGGGCTCGACCTCGTGGAGGTCTCTCCCCAGGCACGTCCCCCGGTCTGCAAGCTGATGGACTACGGCCGGCACAAGTACGAGAAGAGCCGGTCCGAACGCGCCCAGAAGAAGAAGGCTGCGGACAACACCCCCAAGGAGATCCGGTTCCGTCCCAACACGGACACCCACGATCTCGAAGTGAAGATCGGCAAGGCCCGCAAGTTCCTCGAGGCCGGCAGCAAGGTCCGGATGACGGTCCGCTTCCGTGGCTCGGAGATGCGCCGCCAGGACGTCGGCCGGAACACGCTCCGCCAGGCGACGGAGATGCTCCAGGACGTGGGCAAGCTCGAGAGCCCCATCCCGGAGATGAACGGCCGGATGCTCTCGGTGACGATCGCCCCGGCGGACAAGAAGTAGTCCGACCGGTGCGCGCCGCCATCGGCGGCTCCCTTCAGCTCCCTCTCAGCTCACGGCTCGCCAGCATGCCGCACGCGGCGTGCTTGGCCTTGCCGCCGCTGTAGCGCCGCACGATCGGCACGCCCAGCACCTGCAGGGCGTCGACGAACCGTGCGCGCTCGACGGGATCCGGGGGGAGGAAGCCGTCGGGCCGGGCGTCGTTCACGTCGATCAGGTTGAGGCGCAGGGGGACGTCCCCCAGCAGCTCCCGCAGCGCGGCGACCTCGGCGTCGTCGGTGTTCACGCCGTGCATCAGCACCCAGGCGACGGTCGTCAGGCCGGACCGGGTCGCGGCGTGCTCGGCGATGACCTCGGCGACCTCTTCGATGGGCCAGCGTCCGGCGACGGGCAGCAGGGAGCGCCGCCGCTCGGCCACGGCGGACGTCAGGGAGACGATCAGGCGGAAGGGGTGGCCCTCGTCGGTGTAGCGCCGGATCGCCGGGAGCAGCCCGACGGTGGAGATCGAGATCGCCTTCCCTTGGATGCGCCCGCCGCAGGGATCGCTCAGCACCTGGGCGGCGCGGATGACCTCGTCGTAGTTGTGCAGCGGCTCGCCCTGTCCCATGAACACGGCGCCGGTGACCCGTCCGGGGGCCTCGTCGCGCACCGTGAGGAAGGCAGAGACCATCTCCCACGCGCGCAGGTTGCGCGAGAGACCCAGACGGCCCGTCGCGCAGAACACGCACTGCATCGCGCAGCCCACCTGGCTCGAGAGACAGACCGTGAAGCAGCCCTCCTTCTGGAGCGGGATCCGGACCGCCTCGGTGACGGCGCCGTCCGGGTGGCGGAACAGGTACTTCACGAAGCCGTCGGCGGGGTCCGTGACCCGCTCGACCACCTCGAGGCGCGCGTGCTCGGTGTGGGCGAGGACGTCGTCGACGAAGGCGCGGGCGAGAGGCTTGCGGGTGGCGTAGGGATCGGTGGCTGCGTCGGTGACGAGGTGCGCCTGGAGTCGACGGCACTGATCGAGGCGCGCGGGGACGCCGACGGAGGCGAGGTGGGCCAGCAGGTCCTCGGGGCGCATGCCCAGCAGGGAGGCCCGGCCCGACGCCGTCCTCGGGCCGCTCCGGTCGGTCGGCTGGGGCGGAGTGACGGGCTCGCACGGCGCGCTGGAGGGAAGGTCGGGGGCCACGGCCCATCTATAGCGGGGGTCGCTGATATCCTCGACCGACGCCGCGCACCAGGGTCTCCCGGGCGCGGCCGGAGGACACGACGTTGGCGGTGAACATGGACGTCGTCCTCGCCGAGTGGAAGGCGAGGACGCTTGCCGAGTGGCGGTGCGCATCGGTGGCGGGGGAGCTCCTGCTCTGGCTGATGCGCCTCGGCTTCTCCTCCGAGATCATCCAGCAGTGCCACAAGGTGCTCGGCGAGGAGCTGGAGCACAGCGACATCTGCTGGGAGGTCTACGCGACCCTGGGGGGCGACGACGATCCCCTCGAGTGCGCCGAAGGCAGCCTCGTCATCCCCCATGCCTACGGCGAGCCGTCCTTCGATCGGCTGGTGCTGTTCGTGATCGACCACTTCTGCATCGGCGAGACCCTCGCGGGTCCCCTGTTCGGGGCGATGACGGAGAAGGTCGCGAAGGCGGGCCCGAAGACGGCGGTCAAGCGCCTCGCGAAGGACACCGTGGGCCACAAGGAGTTCGGCTGGAGCGTGCTCGACGAGGCGATCGAGCAGGACGGCGCCTATGTCCTGAACCTCGCGAAGAAGGCGCTCCCCACGTTCCTCACCCGGGTGGAGACGGCCTGGGGCCACATCCCGGACGGCTGGAAGGAACCCGTGGGGCCCGAGGAAGGCAAGTACGGCCTGATTCCCCGCGCCGTCTACAAGCGCATCTTCTATCAGGAGATCGCGGAGTCGGTGCTGCCGGAGCTCGACGCCCGGAACCTTCCGGGCCGTGAGGCCTGGAGCAAGCGCAAGAAGAGGTGAGCGTGTCCGAACCCGTCCCGTCCGCGACCCACGATCTCCTCGCCTACATCGAAGACTCCCCCACCCCCTGGCACGCCGTGGCCGACGCGAAGGCGCGGCTGGACGCGGCGGGCTGGACCGAAGTGTCCGAGGGCGACGCCGACTGGTCCCTCGCGCCCGGCGCCAAGGGGTACGCCATCCGCGACGGCGGCAGCATCGTGGCCTGGCGGATGGGCCGCAAGGACGCGGTGGACGCGGGCTTCCGGGTCGTGGGCGCCCACACGGACTCGCCGAACCTGCGCCTGAAGACGCGACCCTCGGTGACGAAGGAAGGGTTCGCGCTCCTCGGGGTGCAGACGTACGGCGGCGTCCTCGTGCACACCTGGTTCGACCGGGACCTCAGCCTCGCCGGCCGGGTGACGGTGCGGACGGGGAGCAACCCCCTGACGATGGAGACGCGGCTGCTGCGGATCGACCGGCCCCTGTGTCGGATCCCGAACCTCGCGATCCACCTGGGGCGCGAGGTGCGGACCGACGGGTTCAAGCCGAACCACCAGCTGCACCTGCCGGCGGTGTGGGGCATGGCATCCGAGGAGCTCAGCGTCGAGGGGTTCCTCGCGGCGGAGCTCGGGGTGGCGCCGGAGGAGATCCTCGCCTGGGACATGTGCCTGTACGACGTGCAGCCGCCCACGGTGAGCGGGGTGGGGGAGGACTTCATCCACGCCCCGCGCCTCGACAACCTCGCGAGCACGCACGCATCGATCCTGGCGATGGTGGAGGCCGACGACGCGGACACCACCTCGGTGATCACGCTGTTCGACCACGAGGAGATCGGCAGCCGCACGTCCCGCGGGGCGGCGGGCTCCATGACCCGGGACATCCTGCGGCGCCTGGCCGGGGACGACGCGGCCCTGGCTCGGGCGGTGACGCGCTCGATGATGGTCTCGGCGGACATGGCCCACGGCGTCCACCCGAACTACGCGGACAAGCACGAAGCGCAGCACAAGCCGATGCTCAACGGCGGCCCGGTGATCAAGGCCCACGCGGACTGGAAGTACGCGAGCGAGGGCGAGTCGATGGCTGCCTTCAAGGGACTCTGCGAGGACCACGCGGTGCCGGTGCAGGACTTCGTGATCCGCTCCGACCTGGCGTGCGGGAGCACGATCGGCCCGATCGTGTCGAGCTCGCTGGGCATGCGGACGGTCGACGTGGGCAACGCCATGTGGTCGATGCACTCGATCCGCGAGATGACCGGCAGCCGCGACCACCCCCAGATGGTCACGGCGATGCGCGCGTTCCTCGAGTGGGACCAGCGGATCTGAGCCGGGTCCGAGGCGCGCGGTGACCTACTCCATCAAGGAGATGTACGTGACCTTGCAGGGCGAAGGCGCCCACGCGGGGCGAGCGGCCGTGTTCGCGCGGTTCGCGGGGTGCAACCTGTGGTCCGGGCGCGAGGAGGACCGGGCGACGGCGGCGTGCTGGTTCTGCGACACGGACTTCGTCGGCGTGGATGGGCCGGGCGGCGGCAAGTTCGCGACGGCCGAGGACCTGGCCCGGACGGTGCGGGCGGCCTGGGACGCGGAGTGCTCCGGCGGGCGGCCCTACGTGGTGTTCACGGGCGGGGAGCCGATGCTCCAGTTGGACGAGGCGCTGGTGGCGGCGTGCCACGCGGCGGGGCTCGAGGTGGGGCTGGAGACGAACGGGACGCTGCCCGTGCCGCGGAGCGTGGACTGGATCTGCGTGTCCCCGAAGCCCAACAGCGAGGTGGTCCAGCGGTCGGGCGACGAGCTCAAGCTGGTGCACCCCCACGAGGTGGCGCCGGAGTCGGTCGAGGACTGGGACTTCACCCACTTCTTCCTGCAGCCGCGCGACACCTTCGGCGGCGAGGACCACACCGCCACCTGCGTGGAGTACTGCCGGAGCCACCCGAAGTGGCGGCTCTCGCTCCAGACGCACAAGCTGCTGGGGATCCCGTAGGGAGCGTTCCCTGGACGATGCTCACTCGACGCGGCGCTCGTCGTCCGACTGCGCTCGCGACCGGTCCCCAGCGCCTCGGCGATGGTAGCTCCCGTTCCCCAGAGACAGGACCGAACTCCAGAGCGCGCTGACGAGGGCAAGCAGCGTGCGGAGTGTGATCTGCCACTCGCTCCAGCGGCCGGACTCAGCGTGCTCCTGCATCTCCTCCAACAGGTCGCCAAGATCGGCTTCGTTGACGTCGCGACTGAACATCCACGAACAGGCATCGAAGATGCGATGGGCCCTCGCGACCGATGGGGTCTCGGGCAGCTGGGCTGGCGCTGAAGCGACTCCCCGTAGGTCGAATCGGAGACTCAGAACTGCTCGCAAAACTGCGACGAAGACCTCTTCGGCTCGCCTCTCGTTGGCCCGCCGAGCGAGGAGCCAGGAGCCGACGCTAAAGGCAGTACACCCGATCAGCACCCACAGGGCAGGCTCCCACGTCCGCTCGCCCGAAAGGCAGAACCAGACGAGTGCAACGGTGAGTCCTGCCTGGACGAGGTGAGTGAACGCCCACCGGCGGGGGGTTGGGAGCCTCAGCATCTCGTCCAGAGCCGGCAGGAGGAACTCTGGAACCTGCGCTTCCAGAGCCTCGTAGAGCGCGTCCAGTTCGTCCTCCAGAGCCCCCTCCGCAGGAGTGAGGTCGTTGGGTTCGTGCTCAGACACTGGCGGTCGCCCATCCAGCGAATTCGCTTGCCAGTCGGCCAGCGTGGCGCGCGGCCAGGCTCCCTTCGGCCGTCAGGGAGTAGTAGATCCGAGGACGGCCTCCCCGCGCCGCCAGCGGCTCACCTCTGCGTCGCTCGACGAGGCCCTCCGCCTCAAGACTCCGGAGTATCCGGTTGACAGAGGATGCGCTTGGGCGGTCGTGCCCACCATCCTCGATGCGCCGCGCTACTTCCAACCCGTACCCTTCACCCCGAACGAGGGCTCCGAGGACGAGACTCTCCGTCGTCATTCCGAACTGCATGCAGGAACGTTAATCCCGAAGCGGGAAAAACCCCAGAACCTTTTTCCCACTTCAGGAAAAAACAGACTCTGCCCGGTACGGCCTCGTCCCCGGTCTCCTCGAGCGGGACCAGCCTCGTCCGAAGGCACCGAATGGTGACTCACGGGGTTGCGACGAGGCGGCGCCTGAATTACGTTCCTGCCCCCTCGTCACGGAGGCGTGGCCGAGTGGTCGAAGGCAGCGGTCTTGAAAACCGCCGGGCGAAAGCTCCGTGGGTTCGAATCCTACCGCCTCCGCCATTCGACCCCCGAGACGAGGAAGACAGAGACTGACGGTCGGAGAGGTGACCGAGAGGCCGATGGTGCTCGCCTGCTAAGCGAGTGTGGGGTTTATAGCTCCACCGAGGGTTCAAATCCCTCCCTCTCCGCCAGTCTTGTCTTCACTTCGTTCAGCCAAGACTGTCGGAGTCGAGAACCGCGCGAGCGCGGCTCTCGAACGGGAGTGATTTGGATCCTCTCACGTTGAACCGCTGGCGCGGTTCAGCGTGTCGGATGCAAATCCCTCCCTCTCCGCATTGCCTGCCCCCCTCCCCTACCCCGGCCGGCCGAGCAGAAGGCGGTTCTCGGGGGTGATGTCGTCGGGGATCGTGGTCGTGTGCACCCGGTAGCCCTCGCCCCGCAGCCTCGCGACGCGAGTGGCGTCCACCGCTACGCCCACCGGCAACCATCCTTCGAGGCCCCCGCGGTCGCAGCGTTCCGCCGAGTGGCAGCACGGCAGCACCGCCACGCGCGCCCTCCTGGCGAGGGCCAGGTCGATCACCCGATCCGTCAGCGGCCCGCAGGCGTGCACCCCCACGAAGAGGTCTCCTTCGCCCCCCGCCGCGTACTCCCGCAGATCCCCGTCGTGGTACTCCACCCGCCCCTGCAGCCGCGGCCACCGCGCCTCCAGCGCGTCCCGCAGCCTCCCGAAGGAAGCCGGCTGCCGTCGGTCCACCACCACCGCCCCGGGCGACGAGTCGTCCAGCAGCAGCAACGCGTACGCCGTCAGCCCGTGGCCCCCGGCGCAGTCGTGGATGACGCCCCCGCGCGCCCGGCGCCGGATCCGCTTCGCCACCTCCCACGCCTCGTAGAGCTCCTTGCGCGGCAGACACTCCGCCTCGCACACCGTCCGTGCCAGGCGGTCGAAGAGCGTCTCCCCCGCGAACCGCGGAAGCTGATGCCGCGTCAAACGGCTCCGGGAGCTGCGATCCACGTCAGGGCGCGGGGGCGCCTGCTTCCCCGCCGGCGTCGGATCCCGCCGCCGCGGCTGCCTTCTTCGCCACCTTGCGCGCCTTCCGCCGCGAGAGGACGGACGCCCCCAGCGTGGACGCGATCGTGGCGAGCACCGCCTCGTCCACGAAGGGGATGGCGTCGATGATGGCGATGTCCAACCCCAACAGCACGAAGAAGACCGCCGTGAGGAAAGAGAGGGCACGGTCCGAGACCCGATCGAGCAGCTTCAAGGGGACACCTCCGTCTGCTTCACTGTAGACGCGGACAGCTGTCCGCTCCCGCGCCCAACCCGAGACTCCGACGAGCGACCCCCGTGACCACTCCCCTGCGCCTCACCGAGAAGGACCGGATGCCCTGGCTTCCTGGGGTCCACAAAGCCCCGAACATCCAGTCCGACCCCGACACCTACGAGATCGAGAACCTCGCGCTGGACCGCGACCGCCTCATCACGGATGCCCTGTGGGCGGTCAAGCCGTGGGACGGCGCCGTCGTGTGTGACCTGGGCGCCGGCACGGGGTTCTGGGCCAGCGAGTTCCAGGCCGCGGCCCGCCACGTCTTCCTCGTCGAGCCTCATGGGCCATCCCGCATGCTCGCTGCGTCCCGCATCGCCCACCAGGGCTGGGAGAACGTGTCGCTGCTCGTGGGCAGCGCCGAGAAGACCCACCTCGCCCCCCGCACCTGCGACCTGGTCCACGCCCGCTTCGCGTACTTCTGGGGGCCGGGCTGCGACGCCGGACTCGAGGAGGTCGAGCGGGTCCTTCGTCCCGGCGGCGTCCTCGCCATCATCGACAACGACCTGCGGGACGGGACCTTCGCCGACTGGCTCTCCCGCCTCCCCAGCGCTCACCAGCGGGACCCGGACACGGTGGATGCGTTCTATCGCGAGCGGGGCTTCGCCATCCAGACCGTCCGCTCGTCGTGGCGCTTCGACCGCCGTGAGGACCTGGAGGCGGTCGTGCGGCTCGAGCTGCCCTCCATCGCCGAGGAGGTCCTGGCGGACCACCGGGGACTCGAAGTCGACTACGGCTTCCGCCTGTTCACCCGCAAGCGCCTCGTCCGCCGGTAGGCGCCTGGACGCACCCGGAGACGTCCTCGCGATCAACGTCCGTGTCCCATTCGTCCCCTCTGGGCAGGCACCCGGAGACCCGACGGGCGCGGATCCACCCGAGGCGGAGGCCCGAAACTCGCTACTCTGGGCTCGCATCGGGGGAGCACTGGGAGGTCTCCTCGCCCGGACGGTCCGGGCCCCGGGAGGACCACCATGACCACGACCCGCCTTCTCACTCTCGCCGCCCTCGCCGGTCTCACCGGCTGCTCCGCCGGCGGACTGGACGACAATCGCTTCGCGACCGGATCGTCCGCGATCGTCGCCACGAACGACTTCTCCGCGATGGTCGTGGCCAACGTGGAAGAGGGCAGCGTGTCCCGGGTGGACCTGGACACCGGGACCGTGGTCGAGGCGCCGGTCGGCGAGCGACCGAACCGCGTCGCGCGTCTCGGGGACCTGCTGCTCGTCACGCTCCGCGGCGAGCGGTCCATCGCCGTCCTGGACGAGGAGACCCTCACCGTCCAGTCCCGGATCGCCACGGGCGCCGAGCCCTACGCCGTCGTCGCGTCCGAGGACGGCGACCGGTTCTACGTCACCATCGCCAGTGAGCGCCGCGTCGAGGAGTACGACGGGGAGTCCCTGGAGCAGCTGCGCAGCTGGACGGTGGCGGAGGAGCCCTGGTGGATCGCTCTGCATCCGAACGGGGAGGCGCTCTACGTGGCCTCCCCCTACGGCAGCTCCCTGACCTGGATCGACCTCGACACGGACGCGGTCGTCCCGGTCGCCCTCCCTGAGGTCACCGGCGTCGTCGGCGTGGTGGACGGGCAGGACCTGACGCCCCGCATCACCGGCGACATCGCGATCTCCCCCGACGGCGGGAGCCTCGCCGTCCCGGCCCTGTACGTGGAGCACAGCTCCCCCGAAGGGGACCTCGCCGCGCCGAACCCGAACACGGCCGGGTACTACGCCCCGCCCGAGGGTGGCCGCTTCAACCCCACGGCGCTCGTCACCGGCGTGTGGGGAGGCCAGGTCCCCTCGGACGATGGCTGGAGCGCGACCCTGCTCGTTACGAACCTGAACGGCGCAAGCGATGACCTGACCGGTGTGGGTCGCGTCGGGAGCTACCCCTCGAGCGCGACGTTCAGCGCCGACGGCGAGCAGCTGCTGCTGACCATGGAAGCGAGTGACGCGGTGGTCTCCGTGCCTGCCACCGAGTTCCGGGACCACACCCCGCCGACCCCGACGCCGGGCGGCCTGAGCCAGACGCCGGGCCTCGTCTTCGAGTTCAGCAACGAGCTCGTCGCCTTCGACACCGCGCGCGCTCCCCGGGGCATCGCCCTCGGGCCCGACCGCGAGGCGTTCGGGTGGTCCTACTTCGACGGGTCCGTCGAGAAGCTCTTCGTCGAGTCCCTCGCCGAGGGTCCCGGCGTGGGCCGTGAGACCACGTCGCGCGTGACCGACGAGCCACTGTACGCCGGCTCGGGCCTCGACGCGCAGGCCCACCAGGGGCGCGACCTCTTCTTCTCCGCCCGCGACACCCGGATGGCCGCCGCCGGCTCCGGGATCTCCTGCTCCACCTGCCACTTCGAGGGTCGCACGGACGGCCTGACCTGGCCGCTGGAGCAGGGCGGACGTCAGACGCCCTCGCTCGCGGGCGGGGCCGCGGAGACGGCTCCCGTGACCTGGACGATGGACGTGGAGTCGCCGTCGCACGAGGTGCTCATCACGTCGGGCGGCCGCATGGGCGGCGCGGGCCTGAACATGGCGGAGGCCGAGAGCGTGGGGGCCTTCATCGAGAGCATCCCGCGGGTCGACGTGGGCGTTCCGGCGGACGCGGACGCCGTCTCGCGCGGCGCCGAGGCCTTCGTCACTGCCGGCTGCGACGAGTGCCACTCGGGCGCCCGGTACACGGACAACCGCAGCTACGGGATGCTCGGCCTCAACGCCGTGAACACCCCGCCCCTGACGGGCATCGCGGCCACCGCGCCGTACTTCCACGACGGCTCGGCGCGCACGCTGCGCGAGGTCCTCGAGTTCTCGCGCTCGGGCGAGATGGGGGACACCTCGATGCTCAGCGAGGCGGAGATGGCGGACCTCGAGGCGTACCTCAAGTCGCTCTAGGAGCCTCGGGCGAACGAGCGGCTGCCTACTCCCGGCCTCGCCAGCGGATCGCCCAGGCGCCCACGGCCAGATCGAAGCCGAGGCACGCCTCCGGGTACCAGGGAGGAGCGAAGTCGCCGCCGCCGGCGAGCTCGTGGAGCCCGATGTCCCACAGCCCATGGGCGATCCACGCGGCCCCCAGCCACGCGACCGGCCGGCCCCTCAGCGCGAGCGCCAGCCCCGTGTAGGCCACCACACCGCCGACCTCCACGCTGAACCACAGCGGCGGAGCTTCGTAGAACCACGCGAATCCGACGTAGATGCAGGCAGCGAGCGCGAGCCCGAACGCGAGCAGGCCCCGCGGGTCGCGGCTCCGGGACATCCCGGCCAGGTAGGGGAGCGCCAGGGCGGCGCCGAGGACCACGAGCAGCGCGGCCAGCACGTCAGTGCGCCTTGTTGGCGACCTCGTCCTTCAGCCGGGCGATGAACTCGTCCACCGTGACCGCACCCTGGTCACCGTCCATGCGCTTGCGGACCCCGACGGTGCCGGCCTCCGCCTCGCGACCCCCGAGGACGAGGGCGTAGGGGACCTTCTCGAGCTCCGCCTTGCGGATCTTGTATCCGAGCTTCTCGTCCGAGTCGTCGAGCACCGCGCGCAGGCCGGCGGCCTTCAGCTTCGCCGTGACCTCGCGGCCGTAGTCCACGAACTTCGCGGAGAGCGGCAGCACCTTGGCCTGCACCGGGGCGAGCCACGGCGGGAAGTTGCCCGCGTAGTGCTCGATCAGGATGCCGAAGAAGCGCTCCAGGGACCCGAGGAGGGCCCGGTGGATCATGATGGGCCGGTGCCCGGCGTTGTCCGCGCCGACGTAGGTCAGGTCGAACCGATCGGGCTGCGTGAAGTCCAGCTGGACCGTCGTCAGCTGCCAGGTCCGACCGATCGTGTCGACGACCTTGATGTCGATCTTCGGGCCGTAGAACGCGGCCTCGCCCTCGATGCGCTTGTACTCGATGTCCCGGTCCCCGAGGACCTTGGCGAGCGTGCTCTCGGACAGCTCCCAGATGGAGTCGTCCCCGAGGTACTTCTCCTTGTTCTCCGGATCCCGCGCCGACAGCTCCACCTTGTACTCCGGGAAGCCGTACGTGCTGTACATCAGCTGCGCGATGTCGAGGCAGGCGCCGAGCTCCTGCTCGAGCGTCTCCTCCGTGCAGAAGATGTGGGCGTCGTCCTGCGTGAAGCCGCGCACCCGCATGAGACCGTGCAGCGCGCCCGACCGCTCGTAGCGGTAGACGGTGCCGAGCTCCGCGTAGCGGATGGGCAGCTCGCGGTAGCTGCGGACCCGGTTCTTGTACGCGCCGATGTGGAACGGGCAGTTCATCGGCTTGAGCTGGTACAGCTCCTCGTCCACCTCGATGGGCCCGTACATGGAGTCCGTGTAGTGGTCCGTGTGGCCCGAGCGGTCCCAGAGCGTCCGCGGGGCGATGTGAGGCGTGAAGAGGAACTCGTACCCGTGGGCCAGGTGGGCCTCACGCCAGAAGTCCTCGATCTCCTTCCGGATGTACGCGCCGTTGGGGAGCCAGATGACGAGGCCGCCGCCGTACTCCTGCGTCAGCCGGAAGAGCTCGAGATCCTTGCCGATGCGCCGATGGTCGCGCTTCTTGGCCTCCTCGAGCATCTCGAGGTGGGCGTCGAGTTCGTCGCGGCTCTCGAAGGCGACTCCGTAGATGCGCGTGAGCATCTTGTTCTTCTCGTCGCCGCGCCAGTAGGCGCCCGCAACCCGCGTGAGCTTGAAGTGCTTGAGCTTCTTGCTGTAGCGGACGTGGGGCCCCGCGCACATGTCCGTGAAGTCGCCGTGCTTGTAGAAGCTGATCTTGCTGTCCGGCAGCCCGTCGATCAGATCGACCTTGTAGTCCTGATCGTGCTCCTTGGCCCACGCGATGGCCTCGTCCCGGTCCAGGAGGAAGTGCTCGAACTTGTGGTTCCCCTTCGCGATCTTCTTCATCCGGGCCTCGATGGCCGGCAGATCGTTCTCGGAGATGGGCTCGGGGAGCTCCATGTCGTAGTAGAAGCCGTGGTCGATGTGCGGCCCGATCCCGAACTTCGTACCGGGGTACAGCTGCTCGATCGCCGAAGCCATGAGGTGCGCAGTGCTGTGGCGCACGGTCTCCACGGGGCTCAGCTCGCGGGGGACGAAGTCGTACTCTTCGGCGGACTCGGACATGACTGCTCCTAGAAGGAGCGGGAGCGTATGGCCCGCCCCCGGGGGGGTCAAGACGCCGTCGACCCAGCCCTCCCCTGGTGGTCCCCGCGCGCAAGAGGGGGACGTGTCCCATCCGCCCCCGAAACCTGCCATCCTGCGGTCGGTGGGAGGGAGGTGTCGTGAGTTCGGCCAGTGACTCGGGAGACCACAAACCTGTAACCGACCCCGCGCGCGCAACGATCCCGCCGCGCTCCCGGCGGTTTCCGCCCTACAAGACACATCGCTCGATCAGCGGCGACTGGTCCCAGCCCGTGCCCGCGAACGAGCTGCGGCGCCGGGCTTCGATCGGCGCCCGCGACGGGGTCGGCGTGACGATCGACGGTCGCTACACCATCCGCCGCCGCATCGGCGCAGGGGCGACCTCGACCGTCTACGAGGCCTCCGACGAGCAGGGCACCCTGTGGGCGCTCAAGGTGCTCGACCTGGACTCGGACCGGGAGATCGAGCGCTTCCAGCGGGAGCACACGCTGCTCCAGGCCCTCGTCCACCCGAACATCGTGGATGTCGTCGACTCCGGGCTCTCCGGGGGACGCCACTTCACGGTCATGCCGCTGCTGCGCGGGGGCACCCTCCTCGACTGGATGCGGGCGCGGACGGGTCAGATGGACTTCGGCCGGGCGTGTCGCTTGTTCGCGGGCGCCGCGCGCGGGCTCCACGCGGCCCACGAAGCCGGCGTCGTCCACCGCGACGTGAAGCCGGGGAACCTCGCCATCGAGCCCGACGACGAGGGGACCGAGCGCCTCCTCGTGCTCGACTTCGGGATCGCGAAGTCCATGGCGGGCACCGCGTCGCTGACCGACGCCGGCAAGGTGGTGGGCACCCCCGCCTACGTGTGCACCGAGCGCCTGTTCAGCGGGGCCCGGGCGACCGCGTCCTGGGACGTCTACAGCCTCGGCGTCGTGCTGTACGAGGTCCTCACCGGAATGCCCCTGTTCCGGGGGCGGACCTGGGTGCAGACGATGACCCGGATCCAGCAGCACGTCCCGGCGCCCATCTACCTGATGCGCAAGGACTGCCCCGCCGCGCTGGACAACCTCGTCGCGGAGATGATCGCGAAGACGGCCCACGCGCGGCCCTCCGGCTGCGACGTGGTCGCCCGGCGGCTCACGCGGATCGCCGACAAGCTCGAGAGCTGAGCCCAGGCGGGCCCGCGGGGCCCCGTGCGACCGCGACGAGGCCGTGGCATGGTCCCACCTCCAGAGGAGCGCGGGCATGGGACGACGGACGAAGGCAGACCAACCGACCCGCCTCGTCCCCACGGCGACCGCATCGCCGACCCCGGGGAACGCGGGCTCGGGCGCTCCGGACGACTGGACCGTCCCCCTCGGCACGACCCAGTCGCTGCCCGCCCTCGCGGTGACGGACCTCGACGCATTCGACGCGCGCATCGGCGGCCGATACACGGTGCTCTCCGCCCTCGGGACCGGGGCCACGTCCACCGTGTTCCGGGTCCGGGACGAAGACGGCGGCGGGGAGTGGGCCCTGAAGCTGCTCGATGCGGACCGGGGCATGGAGGTGGAGCGGTTCCGGCGCGAGCAGCAGCTCCTCCGCACACTCAAGCACCCGAACCTCATCGCGGTCGTCGACTCGGGGGAGTGGGCCGGCCGCCAGTTCATGGTCATGCCACTGCTGACCGAGGGGACCCTGCTCGAGTGGCTGCGTGAGCACGGGCGCGGCGGGATGGACTACCGCCAGGTGTGCGCGCTGTTTCGGGGAGCCGCCCTGGGGCTGCACGCGGCTCACGAGGCCGGAGTGGTCCACCGCGACGTGAAGCCCGGCAACCTCGCGCGGGTGACCGACGACGACGGCGCTCCGTCGCTGCTCGTCCTCGACTTCGGGATCGCCAAGTCCATGAACCGGACGGCCACCCTCACCGACGCGGGCATGGTCATGGGGACCCCCTCGTATGTGTGCGTGGAGCGGCTCTTCAGCGGTGCGAAGGCGACGCCCTCGTGGGACGTCTACTCCCTCGGGGTCGTCATGTACGAGATGCTCACCGGGCGTCCTCTGTTCCGACGCCCGACCTGGGCGGAGACGATGAACGCGATCCGGCGCCACACCCCTCCGTTCGTCAGTTCGTGGCGCGACGACGCGCCGCCCGCGCTGGACTGGCTCGTCGCGGAGATGCTCGCGAAGGAGCCCCACATGCGCCCCAGCGGCTGCGACGTGGTCGCGCGGCGGCTGGAGCGGATCGCGGGGGAGCTCGCCTGACCGTCGGGAGCCCCCCGGGCGTCCCCTGCCCTACTCCTGGTCCATGACGATGAACTCGACGCGGCGGTTGTTGGCCTTGCCGTCACGGGTCTCGTTGCTGTCGATGGGGCGCGTCTCGCCGTAGCCGCGGCCCACGAGGCGGTTCGGGTCGACCCCGTGCTCCACCAGGTAGCGCACCACGGCGGTGGCTCGGCGCTGGGACAGGTCGAGGTTGCTCGTCTCGCTGCCGTCGCTGTCCGTGTGGCCCTGCACCTCGATGAGCTTGATCTGCGGGTACGCGTCGAGCACGCCGGTCACGGCGTCGAGGACGGGGAAGGAGCGGCGCTTGATCGTGTCCTTGCCGGTGTCGAAGTAGACCTTCTCGAGGATGACGATGGCCTCGAGCTTGCCGTCGTCGCCGGTCTTGAGCTCGGCGAGGCCCTCGTCGGGGCAGCCGTCCTCGTCCTCGAAGCCGTTGAGCGTCTCGGGCTCGACGGGGCAGGCATCGTCCGCGTCCAGCACGGAGTCCTTGTCGTTGTCGGGCTCGGGGCAGCCGTCGTCGTCCTCGAAGCCGTCCTTGTCCTCGGGGTCCACCGGGCAGGCGTCGTCCACGTCGAGGATGCCGTCGGCGTCGTTGTCCACGTCCGGGCAGCCGTCCTCGTCTTCGAAGGCGTCCTTGTCCTCCGGGTCCGTGGGGCAGCCGTCGTCCGCGTCCGCGACGCCGTCCTGGTCGTTGTCCAGATCCGGGACGCCGTCCGCGTCTTCGAAGCCGTCCTTGTCCTCGGGGTCGAGCGGCGCGCCGTCGTCCACGTCGAGGATCCCGTCCGCGTCGTTGTCCACGTCGGGGCAGCCGTCGTCGTCCTCGAAGGTGTCCACGTCCTCGGGCTCGAGCACGCAGGCGTCGTCCTTGTCGGCGATGCCGTCGTTGTCCGAGTCCTTGGCGGCCGCCGACGGCGTGAAGCCGACGAACAGGAAGGCGCGGAAGTCGGGGGAGCCGAAGCCGTGGATGAGGCCGGGACCGGCGCCCACGCCCGCGAACAGCGGCCCCTCGGGGTCGAAGCGAACGCCGAGGTTGAGCTCGAGCGGCGTCTGCTGGACCGCGAACGGAGTGAGGCCCGTCGCCTCCGCCGCGTTGGGCGCGATCACCGTGGCGCCCACCAGCTCGAGGTACGGCATGAGCACGTCATCGAAGAGCGGCACGCCGACGGCGGCCGCGAAGCGCAGCTCGTCGTCCGCCTGGATGTCGCCGAGCGTCGAGCCCGACGTCGTGATCTTGAAGCCGAGGTTGATGTCGAAGCGCAGGTGCTTCCAGCGACGCCCGACGGCGAAGTCGAGGCCGATGCCCACCGCCCCGGAGCCCACGAACTGCTTGCGGGTCCCGGTGGGGAAGGTCAGCTCGGGGGCGATGGCGATGTTGATGCCGTGCTTGTCCTGGCGCAGCGGCTGGATGCCGGCCGAGACGCGCAGGTCGCTGAGGCCGATGTTCCGCCCCGAGTGGCCCAGCGCCATGGCGACGGACTGGGACGCGTTGGTGCCCCCCTGGACCTGGAGGAACGGGAAGGAGAGCCCGAGCGAGAGCCAGTCGGTGGGCGCCCACGCGGCGCTCAGGTTGAAGCCCACGAGGTGGTCGATGACCCCGAGTCCCCGCTTGCGGTCGTCGTCGGACAGGGGAATCTCGAGCGGGTTGAGCCCGTAGTTCACATCGAGCATGAACCCCCACGTGCCCCGAGACATCTGCTGCGCATGGCGCGTACGCAGGAAGCCGTGCAGCTGCGGGACGGCGTCGAAGCGCTGGATGTCGGCCTGGGGGGGCTTGGTCGCTTGAGCTGAGGCCGTTGTGGGGGCGAGGGCGGGGAGAGCCAGGGCGAGGGCTAGGAGCCAGGTGACGCTTGTGGGGGGAACCGGGAAACCGGGAAACCGGGAAACCGGGAAACTGTTCTTGGGGGTTCGGGGGTGGGAGACGCTCACTGCTGAGGCCATGGGATCAGCGCCACACGCCGCTGTTCCTTCCTCGCCCCGAACCGAGTCTTCCCGGTTTCCCCGCTTCCCGAATTCCCGGTTCCGACCAAGCCCGAGAAACACCAGCAGCGCAGTCAGCCACACCGCGCCCGGCACATCCCCAGACCCCTCGGCCGCACAGCCAGCCCCGCCCTGCAGCGACAGCGGCACCAGCGGGTCGCTCCCCAGCTCCACTTCCAGGCCATCGTCCAGGCCGTCGTCGTCCGTGTCGGGATCGAGCGGGTCCGTGCCGAGGCTCTCTTCCTCGTCGTCCGTGAGCCCGTCACCGTCGCTGTCCGTGGGCGAGGTCCCGCCGCCGAAGTCGTCGCTCGGGTCGTTCGGGTCCGTCTCTCCGTCGTCGATCGCCCCGTTCCCGTCGAGGTCCTCGGCCCCGTCCGGCCGCCCGCCGTCGTCCGTGTCCGCGTCGTTCGGGTCCGTCGTCGTCGTCGGGTCCGCGTCGGGGACGAACTCGTCCAGGTCCGTGTCGTCGCCCTCGGGCTCCGTCAGGCCCTGCTCGGTCCCGTCCTGGATCCCGTCGTTGTCCGTGTCCGCGTCGTTCGGGTCCGTCCCGTCCTCCAGCTCGCTGCCGTCCGTCAGCCCGTCGTCGTCCGTGTCGTCGTCCAGCGGGTCCGTGCCCTCCACGAGCACTTCGTCACCGTCGTCCACGCCATCCCCGTCCGTGTCCGCCTCGTTCGGGTCCGTCCCGAGGAAGACCTCCGTCACGTCCGGCAGGCCGTCGCCGTCCGTGTCCACCGGCGGCACGTCGTCCGACGGATCGTTCGGGTCCGTCTCGGAGGCGCCGACCGCGCCGTCCGCGTTCGTGTCCTCGAGACCGTCGGGCACGCCGCCCTGGTCCGTGTCGTCCAGTAGCGGGTCCGTCGTCGTCGTGGGATCGCTGTCCGCGTCGAACTCGCCCGGGTCCGTGTCGTCGCCCTCGGGCTCGGTCAGCCCCAGCTCCAGGCCGTCGCTCAGGCCGTCGCCGTCCGTGTCGCTGTCCGTCGGGTCCGTGCCCGTCACGTCCACCTCGGTCCCGTCGAGCAGGCCGTCGTCGTCCGTGTCGTCGTCCAGCGGGTCCGTCCCGCCACCGAGGATCTCCTCGCCGTCGGTCAGTCCGTCGTCGTCCGTGTCCGCGTCGTTCGGGTCCGTCCCCAGCTCGTCCTCGATGGCGTCCGGGATGCCATCGCCGTCCGTGTCCGGCCCGGTCACATCGTCGCTCGGGTCGTTCGGGTCCGTCTCGCCGGCGTCGATCGCGCCATCGCCGTTCAGGTCCTCCAGCCCGTCCGGCAGACCGCCCTCGTCCGTGTCCGCGTTCGTCGGGTCCGTCGTCGTGGCGCCGCCGTCCGCGTCGGGGACGAAGCCGCTGCCCGTGTCGTCGCCCTCCGGCGCGCCGAGCCCCAGCTCCGTGCCGTCCTGGATGCCGTCGTTGTCCGTGTCCGCGTCGTTCGGGTCCGTCCCGCCGTCGATCTCCGTCCCGTCGAGCAGGCCGTCGTCGTCGCTGTCGTCGTCGAGCAGATCGGTGCCCGTCACGAGCACCTCGTCCCCGTCGCTGACCCCGTCGTCGTCGGTGTCTTCGTCGTTCGGGTCCGAGCCGAGCGCATCCTCGATGGCGTCGGGGAGGCCGTCGCCGTCCGTGTCCGTCGGATCCACGTCGTCGAGCGGGTTGTTCGGGTCCGTCTCGTCCGCGTCGATGGCGCCGTCGCCGTCCAGGTCTTCGAGGCCGTCGGGGATTCCGCCGTTGTCCGTGTCCGCGCTCAGCGGGTTCGTGGTCGTCGTCGGGTCCGCGTCCGCCACGAAGACCGACAGATCCGTGTCCGCGCCCTCGGGCTCCGTCAGCCCCAGCTCCGTCCCGTCGAGGATCCCGTCGTCGTCGCTGTCGGCGTCGGTCGGGTCCGTCCCGCCGTCGTTCTCGGTGCCGTCGAGCAGACCGTCGTCGTCCGTGTCGTCGTCCACCGGGTCCGTGCCCACGACGAGGACCTCCTCGCCGTCGTCCAGCCCGTCCCCGTCCGTGTCGGGATCGTTCGGGTCCGTCCCGAGCACCTGCTCCGTCACGTCGGGCAGGCCGTCGCCGTCCGTGTCGATGGCCGAGCCATCGTCCGTCGGGTCGTTCGGGTCCGTCTCGCCGGCGTCGATCTGCCCGTTGCCGTCGAGGTCCTCGAGCCCGTCGGCCACGCCGCCGTCGTCCGTGTCCGAGTCGGTCGGGTCCGTCGTCGTCGCCCCCCCGTCCGCGTCCGGGACGAAGTTGCTCGTGTCCGTGTCGTCGCCCTCGGGCTCCGTCAGACCGAGCTCCGTGCCGTCCTGGATCCCGTCGTCGTCCGTGTCGTCGTCCAGCGGATCCGTGCCGCCGGTGACCTCGGTGCCGTCCTGGATTCCGTCGTCGTCCGTGTCGTCGTCCACGGGATCGGTGCCCTCGATGAGCACCTCCGTGCCGTCATCGAGGCCGTCCCCGTCCGTGTCCGCGTCGTTCGGGTCCGTCCCGAGCAGCGTCTCCGTGTCGTCCGGCAGGCCGTCCCCGTCCGTGTCGATCGCCGCGCCGTCGTCCGGTGCGAAGTTCGGGTCCGTCTCGCCGGGGTCGATCACCCCGTCCGCGTCGAGGTCCTCGAGCCCGTCGGCCACGCCGCCGTTGTCCGTGTCCGCGTCCAGCGGGTCCGTCGTCGTCGCGCCGCCGTCGCCGTCCGGGACGAAGTTGCTCAGGGCCGTGTCGTCGCCCTCGGGCGCGGCGAGGCCGAGCTCCGTGCCGTCCTGCACGCCGTCGTTGTCGCTGTCCTCGTCGTTCGGATCCGTCCCGCTCGTGTTCACCTCGGTGCCGTCGAGCAAGCCGTCGTCGTCCGTGTCGTCGTCCAGCGGGTCCGTGCTCTCGGTCAACACCTCCTCGCCGTCCGTCAGGCCGTCGTCGTCCGTATCCGGATCGTTCGGGTCCGTGCCGAGGAGCGTCTCCGTGTCGTCCGGGATGCCGTCGCCGTCGGTGTCGATCGCGGCGCCGTCGTCGCTCGGGTCGTTCGGGTCCGTCTCGGTGCTGTCCACGACCCCGTCGCCGTCGAGGTCCTCGAGCCCGTCGGGCACCCCACCGTCGTCCGTGTCCGCGTCCAACGGGTCCGTCACCGTCGCCCCCGCGTCGCCGTCCGGCTGGAACGCCGCCGTCGCCGTGTCGTTCCCCTGCGGCGCGCTGAGTCCGAGCTCCGTGCCGTCCTGCACGTTGTCGTCGTCCGTGTCGTCGTCCAGCGGGTCCGTCCCGGACGAGTCGACCTCGAAGCCGTCGGTGAGGCCGTCGTCGTCCGTGTCGTCGTCCAGCGGGTCGGTGCCCTCGGTCAGCACCTCCTCGCCGTCGGTCAGGCCGTCGTCGTCGGAGTCGTCGTCGTTCGGGTCCGTGCCGAGCAGGACCTCGGTGTCGTCGGGGAGTCCGTCGCCGTCGGTGTCGATCGCCGCCCCGTCGTCGCTGCCGTTGTTCGGGTCCGTCTCTCCGGCGTCGATCTGCCCGTTGCCGTCGAGGTCCTCGAGCCCGTCCGGCACGCCGCCGTTGTCCGTGTCCGCGTCCGCGGGGTCCGTGGTCGTGAAGCCGCCGTCCGCGTCGGGCACGAAGTTGCCGAGCGCGGTGTCGTCGCCTTCGGGCGCGCTGAGCCCCAGCTCCGTCCCGTCCTGCACACCGTCGTTGTCCGTGTCGTCGTCGAGCGGGTCCGTCGTCCCGCTCACCTCGGTGCCGTCGAGGAGCCCGTCGTCGTCGCTGTCGTCGTCGAGCGGGTCCGTGCCCTCGGTCAGCACCTCCTCGCCGTCCGTCAGGCCGTCGTCATCACTGTCGGGATCGTTCGGATCCGTGCCCAGCAGTGTCTCCGTGTCGTCCGGGATTCCGTCGCCGTCCGTGTCGATGGCCACGCCGTCGTCCGACCCATCGTTCGGGTCCGTCTCCGTCGCGCCGATCGCGCCGTCGCCGTCGAGGTCCTCGAGCCCGTCCGGCACGCCACCGTCGTCCGTGTCCGCGTCCAGCGGGTCGGTGGTGCTCGTGGGGTCCGCGTCGGGCACGAAGTTCGCCGGCGCCGTGTCGTCGCCCTCGGGCGCGCTGAGCCCGAGCTCGGTGCCGTCCTGCACGCCGTCGTCGTCGCTGTCCTCGTCCAGCGGATCCGTCCCCGTGGAGTTCACCTCGGTCGCGTCGAGGAGCCCGTCGTCGTCCGTGTCGTCGTCCAGCGGGTCCGTGCCCTCGGTCAGCACCTCCTCGCCGTCGGTCAGGCCGTCGTCGTCACTGTCGTCGTCGTTGGGATCCGTCCCGAGCACCACCTCGGTGTCGTCCGGGAGGCCGTCGCCGTCCGTGTCGATGGCCGCGCCGTCGTCGCTGCCGTCGTTCGGGTCTGTCTCGTTCGTGTCGATCGCGCCGTCGCCGTCGAGGTCCTCGAGCCCGTCGGGCACGCCGCCGTTGTCCGTGTCCGCGTCGTTCGGGTCCGTCGTGGTCGACGGGTTCGTGTCCGGCACGAAGTTCCCCGGCGCCGTGTCGTTGCCCTCAGGCGCCGCGAGGCCGACCTCGGTCCCGTCCTGGAGCCCGTCGTTGTCGCTGTCGTCGTCGTTCGGATCGGTGTTCGTGGAGTTGACCTCCGTCGCGTCGAGGAGACCGTCGTCGTCGCTGTCGTCGTCCAGCGGGTCCGTGCCGTGGGTCAGGACCTCGGCCCCGTCCGTCAGCCCGTCGCCGTCGCTGTCCGGGTCGTTCGGATCGGTCCCGAGCAGCACCTCCGTGTCGTCGGGGAGACCGTCGCCGTCCGTGTCCGTCGCCGAGCCGTCGTCGGACGGGTCGTTCGGATCGGTCTCCGTCGCCCCGATCACCCCGTCGCCGTCGAGGTCCTCGAGCCCGTCGGGCACGCCCCCATTGTCCGTGTCCGCGTCCAGCGGGTTCGTCGTCGTCGCGCCGCCGTCCCCGTCCGGCTGGAAGTCCGCGACGGTCGTGTCGTCGCCCTGGGGCGCGCCGAGACCGATCTCCGTGCCGTCCTGCAGCCCGTCGTCGTCCGTGTCGTCGTCCAGCGGGTCGGTCCCCACGACGTTCACCTCGTTGCCGTCGAGGATGCCGTCGTCGTCGCTGTCGTCGTCGTTCGGGTCCGTGCCCTCGGTGAGGACCTCTTCACCGTCGCTCAGACCGTCGTCGTCGCTGTCGTCGTCGTTCGGGTCCGTGCCCAGGATGACCTCGGTGTCGTCGGGCAGGCCATCCCCGTCGCTGTCCACCCCCACGTCGTCCGACGGGTCGTTCGGATCCCCCTCGCCCGCGTCGATCGCCCCGTCCCCGTCGGCGTCCTCGACCCCATCCGGCACGCCGCCGTTGTCCGTGTCCGCCGCCAGCGGGTTCGTCGTCGTCGCGCCCAGATCCCCGTCCGCCACGAAGCCCGCGCCGGTGTCGCTGCCTTCCGGCCCCGCGAGCCCGAGCTCCGTCCCGTCCTGCACGCCGTCACTGTCCGTGTCGTCGTCCAGCGGGTCGGTGCCGTAGGTGTTGAGCTCGTTGCCATCCGTGAGCCCGTCGTCGTCCGTGTCGTCGTCCAGCGGGTCGGTGTTCGTGGACAGGACCTCGTTGCCGTCCGTGAGCCCGTCGCCGTCCGTGTCCGGGTTCGTCGGGCTCGTGCCGAGGATGACCTCAGTGTCGTCGGGGAGGCCGTCGCCGTCCGTGTCGATGGCCACGCCGTCGTCCGCGGCGTCGTTGGGGTCGGTCTCGCCGCTGTCGATCTGGCCGTTGCCGTTCAGGTCCTCGTCGCCATCGGGCACGCCGCCGTTGTCCGTGTCCGCGTCGGTCGGATCGGTCGTGGTCGACGGGTCCGCGTCGGCCACGAAGTTGGATGGGTCCGTGTCGCTCCCCTGGGGCGCGGCGAGGCCGGACTCGGTGCCGTCCTGGATGCCATCGTTGTCGCTGTCCTCGTCCAGCGGGTCCGTCGGCCCGGCCACCTCGACGTCGTCGGTCAGGCCATCGTCGTCCGTGTCGTCGTCGAGCGGGTCCGTCCCCTCCGTCAGCACCTCGACCCCGTCGCTCAGGCCGTCGCCGTCGCTGTCCGGGTTGTTGGGGTCCGTCCCCAGCACGGTCTCGGTCGTGTCCGGGAGGCCGTCGCCGTCCGTGTCGAAGACGACGCCGTCGTCGGAGGCGTCGTTCGGGTCGGTCTCTCCGGTCTCGATCGCGCCGTTGAAGTTCGGGTCCTCGTCGCCGTCGGCGACCCCGCCGTTGTCGGTGTCCGCGTCCAGCGGATCCGTCGTGGTCGACGGGTCCGCGTCGGGCACGAAGTTGGCCGCGTCCGTGTCCGTGCCTTCGGGCGCGACGAGCCCCTCCTCGGTGCCGTCCTGGATGCCGTCGTTGTCACTGTCCTCGTCGAGCGGGTCGGTCTCCCCTGGGTCGACGATGCCGTCCGCGTCCGCGTCCTCCGTCCCGTCGAGGAGCCCGTCGTCGTCCGTGTCGTCGTCCGTGGGGTCCGTGCCGCCGACCAGCAGCTCCGTCCCGTCGTCCACGCCGTCGCCGTCCGTGTCCGCGTTGCAGACGTCGGTCCCGAGGGCGAGCTCGGCGAAGTCGGAGAGCCCGTCGTTGTCGCAGTCGCCGGAGTTGCTGTCGTCGGACGGGTCGGTCGGGTCCGTCTCCCCCGGATCGACCGCGCCGTCGAAGTCCGCGTCCTCGAAGCCGTCCGGGATCCCCCCGTCGTCCGTGTCGATGTCGAGGGGGTCGGTGGTGGAGCTGGGGTCGGTGTCCTCGACGCAGATGGCGATGTTCGTGTCGTTGCCCTGGGGCGCGGCGACGCCGAGCTCCGTGCCGTCCTGGATGCCGTCGTTGTCCGTGTCGACGTTCAGGGGGTCCGTCAGCGACGTGTTCTCCTCGAACCCGTCGGTGAGGCAGTCGTCGTCCGTGTCGTCGTCGTTGGGGTCCGTCTCGCCGGCGTCCTGGTTGCCGTCCGCGTCCTGATCCTCCTCGCCGTCCGTCAGTCCGTCGCCGTCCGTGTCCGGGTTCAGGGGATCGGTGGTGGTCGACGGGTCCGTGTCCGGGCGGAAGACCGTCAGATCCGTGTCCGCGACCGGAGCCGACGGCACCCCCAGCTCGGTCCCGTCGAAGACCCCGTCGCCGTCCGTGTCCGGGTTCAGGGGATCGGGCTCGGCACCAGGGGTGTAGATGCCGTCCGCGCCGACCTCCTCACCGTCCGGCAGGCCGTCGTCGTCCGTGTCCGCGTCGAAGGGGTCCGTGCCGAGCAGCGCCTCCTCGGCGTCCGTCAGGCCGTCGCCGTCCGAGTCGGTGGGGGCGTCGAACTCGATGTCGGACCAGGGCAGGTTGCCGGGGTTGTCGCCGCCGCCCCCAGGCCCCTGGGTGAAGCTGAAGGACGAGATCGGCCCCGCGTACACGACGACGACCTCGCCGCCGTTCCCCGACGCGGGCAGCACCGTGTTCGTCCCCGAGACGGTGGCCCCGTCCGAGGCAGTCAGGGACGGCGTGCCGGAGAAGACCAGGGTGTCGTCCCAGATCCCCGGGTCCTCGTCGACGTCGAAGATCGTGAACGTGACGTTCGTGACCGGCTGGGAGAACGAGACGCTGTGGGTGTGCTGCGCGCCGCTGCCGCCGTTGTTGATCCCCGTCTGGAGCTGCCCCCCGCCCGACAGCGAGTCGAACTGCACGGCGACCGTGACCGTGACGCCGGAGCCATCGACATTGGAGTACGTGCCGCCCCCGGATCCGCTCGTGTAGACCGCGGACCAGTCGAGCGTGGCCGCCGACGCGGCGGTCGGAGCGGCGAGGGTGAGTGCGAAGACAGCGAGAGCAGAAAGACGCAGAGAATCATTCATCGCGGCGTCACGGTACCCGAGCCCGCACCCGGGTTGTCGGGGGCAGAGGGGACGCTCGCGTCAGGCCTCGGCGGGCTCCTCGGCACCGCGCTCGGCGGCCAGGCGGTGCTCCAGGGAGTCGAGATCGGCGAGGACGGCGTCCACCGAGCGATACCGCTGCTCCGGGTCCCGCGCCATGAGCTTGAGGACGATCGCCTCGAGGGCCTCCGGGGTGTTCGCATTCAGGGTGCGGACGGGCACGGGCTCCGTCGTGGCGATCTCGTCGAGCAGCGCAACCAGATCCTTCTCCTTGAAGGGCATCACCGCGGTCAGCATCCGGTAGGTGACCACCCCGAGCGCGTACAGATCGGTCCAGGGGCCGAAGGCCTGGTCCCCACGCAAGCGCTCCGGGGCCATGTAGCGGGGGCTGCCGACGGTCGTCCCGGCCCGGGTGAACCGGGTGTCGTTGGTGATGAAGGCGAGGCCGAAGTCGAGCAGCTTGATGTCGTGGGTCCGGCGGACCACGAAGATGTTCGACGGCTTGATGTCGCGATGGACGACGCCGTGCTCGTGGGCATGCCGCATGCCGAGCAGGCTCTCCCGCAAGACACGCAGCGCGGGAACGACCGGCAGCGGGCGGCCGACGCGGCGAAGGAGGACGCCGAGGTCGATCCCGTCGAGCCGCTCCATTGCGATCCAGTGCAGCTTGCGCCACACGCCACTGTCCCGCAGGGCGACGACATTGGGGTGGTCGAGGTCGCGGCAGATCGCGATCTCCCGCTCGAACCGGGCGACAGCCCGCAGCTCCCCCGCCCCCTCGCGGAGAATCTTGATGGCGACCTCGCCCCCGCCCTCGCGGTCCTGGGCCGCGAACACCACACCGCAGCCCCCTTCTCCGATGGGGTCGGTGAGCTCGTACCGATCCGCGATCACCGAGCCGGGCCCGAGCGGGCCGAGGTTGAACTCGGTCGTCGTGCTGCGGACGCGCTGTCGCAGGGCCTCCTGATCGTCGAGGGAGGCCTCCACTTCGAGCGAGCGGCTGAAGGGATCGTCGCCTTCGCTGAGGTCGAGGGGCACGACCCCGGAGTCCGAGTCGAGCCGCTCCGCGCGGATGGAGGCCTTGCGGTGCTGTGGGTCGCGGGCGAGCGCCATCCCGTACGCGATCCGCGCCTTCTCGTTGAGCCCGATGCCCTCGTGCAGGCGCCCGAGCGTGTAGAGCACCTCCGCCGAGGCCGTGCGGCCCCCGAGCCCCTCGCCCGTCATGAGCGGCTCGAGGAACCGCGCGACCGGAAGGGACATCCGGCCCTGCTTGAGCGCCAGCCGAGCGACGAGCTCGGCCACGTCGATGTAGTGCGGGTCCCCGATCGGCACCTGGAGCATCGCGTCGAGGGCGTTCGCGGAGGGCTCCGGCACCGGGGTCGCGGGAGGCTTGGGGAGCGTGGCGAGGGGGTTCGTGAGGGGACGCTCCCGCGAGGCTGCGGCCTCCCAGGAGCCGGGTGGCGGGCGGGACGAGACGGTCCCGTCGGGCCACGGGTTGCGCGCGAAGGGCTGGCCGGCGTCGACGGCGTCGGCCTCGATGGCGTCGTGGTCGCGGAGGATGGCGACCGCCGCCTCCCGCTCCCCCAGGTTGAGGAGCATGCCGACTGCCGAGTCCACGAGGCCCCCGTCGAGGAAGCAGCGGGCCGCCTCCCGCGCCGCCGAGGCCTCGGCGGGGCCCAGTGCGTCACCACGGACCGGCAAGAAGGGCAGGCGGCGAAGCCAGGCGTTGCCTGCATCCACGGGGCGCTCCAGCTCCACGAGGTAGCGCGCCATCGTCGCCCACTCGGACAGGCGCCAGTAGATGTCGAGGGCGTCGTCGACGCGACCCTGCTCCCGGTAGGTCGTCGCCCGAGCCAGGAGAGAGGCGCGCGCCTCGTCTGTAGGAGCGCTCCGCGCGGGGTCCTGGAGCTGAAAGGGGTCGGTCACCTCGCGATGGTACCGAGGGGCCGGAACCGGCGCGGACGCTCTACAGCGGCGAGAGCACCTTGCTCGCGTGCTTCACGATCAGCTTCTCGGGGCCGCTCATCTGCTGGAGGCGGCGCCACGTGGCGAGGTTGCGGCCGAGGTCGTCGCAGCTCTTCTCGCACCCACAGGGCACATCCGGGTCGTTGCCGATGTTCGAGAACCACGGGTCGCGCTTCTCGGTGACGTTCGTCATCCGCCGGAAGGTGCGCTGCGCCTCGTTGTTCCACATCGTGCTGAGGCGCTCGTCGTTGAGGTTGCCGATGGGGATGCGGTGCGACTTGAGGCAGGACGTGACCTTGCCGTCGGGCATGACGCGCAGGAACGTCCACCCGATCGTGCAGGGGAACGTGTGCACGATGGACGCGTCGCCGAGGCCCTCCGTCACCCCCTCCGTCTTGATGCGGCGGAGCCAGTGGTCGAAGCCGAAGAGGCGATGCCCTTCGCCTCGGGCCTCGAGCCGCGCCTGGAGCGCCTCGGAGCGAGCGATGAGCTCGCGGCGGGCGTCGTCGTCGAAGAGGAGCACGTCGGTGTGTCCGGGGACCGTGTCGACGACGGTGTACTCGACCGCGTCCGAGCCGGTCTCCTCGACGAGCTCGTACATCGCGTCGAACTCGGTCCAGTTCAGGTTGCTGACCACCTGGTAGAGCTTGACCGTGGGCCCGCGCCCCACCTCCCGCTTGCGGCGGTTCAGGTAGGTGATCCGCTCCTTGAGCGCCGTGAAGTCCTCGGGCTTCTTGTTCGGGTGCGTCGCGTCGTAGCCGTGCTCGTGGCCGGCCCAGACGCTGACCGTCATGTCGTCGAGGCCGACGTCGCACGCCCAGTCACACCACGCCTCGTCGGCGAGGGCAAAGTTCGTGTTGATGGCGACGGTCATCCCGTGAGACTTGGCGTGCTCGACCGTCTCCTTGAGCCAGGGGTAGACGATGGGGTCGCCGCCGCCTGCCATGTAGATGTCACGGGTCCCCATCGCCGCGGCGTCGTCGAGCATCTGGCGCACGAGATCGAAGCGGAGCTGGGCCCGCCGGTCCTTGGCGTTGGGCCCGGTCTTCGCCAGCAGCGGGCTGTGGAGCCAGCAGGCGATGCAGTCGTTGTTGCAGCGGTTCGTGACGTCGAGCTGGATGGTCCAGGGGCCGACGTAGGCGAGCTCGCCCTGCATGACGCCCGCCAGATCCATGCGACCGCGCATGGACTCCTTGAACTTCGTGACCGGCGCCTGGATCAGCGAGGTGGCCGCGGCCTCATCGACCGGCGGCGGAGGCGGCGCGCCGATGCTCGCCTGCGGGACGCGCGTCTCGTGGGTGCGGAGGACGCCGTTCGGGCTCACCTCGAAGGTGGCCCCGAGGGCCCCGTTGGGCCGGGCCGGCGCGCGCCCCTCCGGGCCGAGGCCGCGGCTGTGGGGGCGACCGGCGGCGAGGAGGCCTCGCTTCTGACGGGCGCGGACGTAGGCCTGCTCGAGCGTGGCCGCCGTGTGCATCCAGGTGAAGTTGCTCCGGAGGCGCTCCCGGGCCGCGACCCCGAGCTCGCTGGCGGTGTAGGGATCGCCGAGGAGATCGGCCATGCCGTCCGCGAGGGCGGCGGCGTCGTTCGGCGGGACGAGGCGGCCCGCGTCTCCGAGGAAGCGCACCGCCTCCCCGACGGCGCTCGCGACGATCGCCCGCCCCGCCGCCATGTACTCGACGACCTTGAGCGGGGACTTCGTACGCGCCTGAGGGGTGTCGGGCAGCGTCGCCACGGCGACGTCGGCCACGTCCATGTAGCGCGGGACCTCGCTGTGGGGAACAGCGCCGGTGAAGCGGACCCGGTGGGCGATCCCCAGACGCGCCGCCGCCTCCTTCAGGTCGCCGAGGGTCCGGCCACCGCCCACGACGAGGAAGCCCGCGTCGGGGCGCTGGGGCAGGACGAGGGCCGCCGCCTCGAGGAAGAGCGGGGCAGCGTGAGCGCCCGCGAGCTGGCCGAGATACAAAGCGATGGGGCCGTCGAAGCCGAGCTCGGCCCGGAGCGACTCTCCGTCGCCGCCGCGGTCGAAGCGCGCCAGATCCGCGCCCACGGGCGCGTCGAACAGGTCCTCGTCGGCGACGCCCATGGCGCGCGCCTGATCGCGCAGCGCGGCGCTGGCGACGGACACGGTGTCGGCGATCCGCGGCAGCGCCTTCTCGAAGCGGTCGATGCGCCGGTGGTGGCGGTCGATCCCTACGCTGTCCGCGTAGATCTGGGCCTCCCAGTCGTCCCAGTCGTAGTGCAGCGGGATCCGGTTCCAGACCGCGGCGGCGGCGCTGGGCAAGGCGGCGTGGGCCAGCGCCTTCTGGACGTGGACGATGTCGGCCCACCGCGCGAGGGAGACGAGCTCCCGCGACTTGCGGACCCCCAGCCCCATGTGGCGGACGAAGGGGATCACCTCGAACGGGAACTCCTGGCGGAGCTTCATCTCCGCCGGGGTGCGGTCCGGCCGGGCGAGGTGGTAGGCGAGCTTGACCTCGTGCCCGCGCTCGGTGAGGCATCGGGCCAGCGACGTGACGCGAATGGTCCACGGCTCCAACGGATCGTAGATGTCGTGGGGATGGACCATGAGGACGCGCATGTGCGTCACTTTGACCGGTGGGGGCGAGGATCGCCAGTCGTGGACTGGTCGGTGGGCTCAGGCGGGGCGGCGGCCGAGGAGCGCGTCTTCCTGGCTGAGGACGAAGTCGGAGAGCCAGTCCGAGATCGCCCGGATCCGGGGGCTGCGGCGCAGGTCCGGGTGGGTCAGCACCCACAGATCGTGGGGCGGGATCTGGGGCTCGTCCAGGCGGACGAGATCGGGGAGGCTGTCGCCGAGGATGCACGGGAACACGCTCGCCCCGACGCCCTGGCGGACCGCCTCCACCTGGAGCAGGTAGGTGTTCACCTCCAGGGCGATGGGGCCGGTGGAGCCCAGCCGCTCCCGCGCGCGGCGGGTGATGGAGTTGGGCCAGTCGGCAGCGCTCCAGTCGATCCAGGGGATCGCCGCCACGCCGGTGCGAGCGAGATCGGCGTGGGCGTACGCGCAGAGCGCGATCTTCCCGACGCGGCGCCCCACGAGGTGCTCCGCCGGGGCCTGGGAGACGCGCAGGGCGACGTCCGCCTCGCGCCGACTCAGGTTGCTGAGGCTGTACCCCGCGACGAGCTCGATATCGAGCCGCTGGTGCCGCGCGGCGAAGTCCCGGAACTCGCGGAGCCAGGGGACCGCGAGCAGATCAGGCAGGGCGAGCCGCACCGTCCCCACGAGGTCCTCGCGACGCCCCTCGAGGGCCCGCTCCAGCGCGAGGCACCGCTCTTCGACCTCCTCGGCATGCTGGAAGAAGGTCTCGCCCGCCGGGGTCAGGCGGATCCCACGGCGCAGCTGCTCGAACAAGGCGAGGTCGAGGCGGTCTTCGAGGGCCTTGACGCGGCGGGTGACCGTCGACTGGTCGACGCAGAGCTCCCGCGCGGCGCCGGTCAGGGACCCCGCCCGGACCACGGCCAGGACGTACCGCAGGTCCTCCCAGTCACCGAGCGACATGGGGGGCTCCGCGCGGCCTCACTGGCGCTCGAAGATGTAGGGGCCGTCCACCGCGCCCCAGACCTGGTCGTCGTTCGCGTCGTAGCCCCGGTCCCAGGAGGTGAAGCCCTCCGAGTCGATGACCGTCTCCGAGGTCGCGTACGTCGCGCCGTTGATGCTGGACTCGCATTCCTCGCCCACGGTGCCCCCCTCGAAGGTCTCGGCTTCCGCGTCCCAGGTGACCGAGACACCACAGCCTTCGCGCGGGCTCACGTCGTCGTTCGTGAAGGTGGCGACGGAGTCCTCGTCGCACAGGCCGATGGCGGCGTCGGGGTCCGTGAGGTTGTACAGCGTGGTCGAGGCGGAGACCTCGTCGTCGGCCGAGGCGTGGACCGTGTAGACGCGCTGGCGGTACGGAGCGTCCAACGAATCCATCACCGCCTGCTCCACGTAGAGGGCCCGGGTCCCCAGATCCGGGGCGTCGATGGGGCAGGCGAGCACCTGGACCGCGAAGTAGGCGGGGTCGTCGAAGGACTGCTGCTCCGAGTTGAACTCTCCGCTGAGCCAGTCGCGCAGGCGGTCGGCGCGCTCGGCAGCGAGAGCGTCCAGGTCAGGCGCGGAGTCGTCGTCGTCGCCCGACGCCGGGCATCCGAGGAGGAGGAGGGCGGGCACGAGAAGGAGCGTGGAGGAGATGCGCATGGCGGGACTGTAGGGAGGGAGGCACGTAGGCGCATCCCCGCCTCGGTCGCGTCCGAGTCCGCTCAGACCGCCTCGATGCGGGCCCGGACGTGCTTGTGCCAGGGCGTGCCGGCGAGCCAGTCCTTGTCCTCACTCGAGGTCAGCTCGTTCGGGGCGACGCCGTGGGGAGCGGACCCTCCGTAGGAGACGCCCGTGCCGTTGGGGAGGGAGGCGTGGCCGTCCTGGAGGGTGTCCGTGACGGAGACGGTGGCCACGGCGGTGCCGCGCTTCGTGGTGATGCGGGCCGCGTCCCCGTCGGAGAGCCCCAGGCGCGCGGCATCGCCGGGGGAGAGACGAAGCGCGCCGTCCGAGTCGCGGCCGCGGCGCCACTCGGGATCGCGGTAGAGGGTGTTCGCGGTGCTGGAGCGGCGCTCGCCGGCGGCGAGGACGAAGGGGAAGGCGTCGTCGGTACGAGGCGAGGTGTCGCGCAGGGAGCGCAGCTCGTCCAGGAGCTCCGGGACCACGAGGCGGAAGCGACCGTCCTCGGTCTCGATGCGCTTCCAGGACTCCTCGTAGGGGTCGATGGTGAAGACGACGCCGGACGGGTTGGCGAGCATGGCGTCGAAGAGCGCGTCAGCCATGGCGATGGGCGTGTCCTGGGTGAAGCCCGCGCGGGCCAGGGCGCGGGGGAAGTGCATGGCGCAGGTCTGGGCCAGGGCCCAGACGACGGCGGTGGACTGGGCTCCGTCGGGGAGCGCCTCGGCCATGGTCGCGTACAGGAGCGCCGAGGCACGCCGCATGATCGACGGGTCGCTCGCGAGGGCGGTGAGGAAGGTCATGGCGTAGACGGCGCGGCCCTTGGACGCGGCGTCGCGGAGCTCGTCCACCGGGAGGCCCTCGAGGCCGCCGAGGGCATCGACGAGGCGGGCGTGGATCTCGGCCTCGGGGAGCGTGCCGGGCAGCGGCGGGAAGATCGGCGGCCGCAAGTGCACCACGTTGTGGGGGAACTCGAGGTTGAAGAACGTCATCTCCCACTTCTCGAACTGGGAGCTGGCGGGGAGGACGTAGTCGGCCTCCCGGGCGGTCTCGGTCATGGCGACGTCGATGACGACGGAGAACTCGAGGGCGCGCATGGCCTCCCGCATCCGCGGGCTGTCGGCGAGGGAGTGCACCGGGTTCGCCGACTCGACGATCATCGCGCGGAACCGGCCGTCATGGTCGCCGAGGATCTCGTCGGGGATGTCGTTGCAGGCGACGAGGCCGGCGACGATGCGGTTCCCGCCCGGAGTCGTGCCGCGGGCGGCGCCCTTCCCGCCACCGAGGCTGGCGAAGCGGGAGTGGATGTTCATGCCGCCGGGGATCCCGAAGTTGCCGGTCAGCAGATAGAGGAGCTTCTCCAGCCAGGAGCAGAGCGTGGAGTGGGGGCCCTGCTGGATACCGAGGTCCTCCAGGACGGAGACGGACTCGGCGGCGGCGATGCGTCGGGCGACGTCGCGGAGCTGGTCGAGGGGCACGCCCGCGTGGTCTGCGTAGGTGGCGAGAGGGAGGTCGCCGAGCTCGGCGCGCAGCGCGGCGAGGTCGTGGGCGTGGGCCTCGAGGAAGTCACCGTCGATGAGGTCCTCGTCGAGGAGGACGCCGACGAGGGCCGCGAGGAGCCACGCGTCGCCGCCAGGGCGAACGGCGAGGTGGATGTCCGCGAGGTCGGCGGTCTCGGTGCGGCGGGGGTCGATGACGATGAGGGTGCGGTCCGGGTCCTTGGCGATGGCCCGCAGGTGGACGCGGGCGCGGTGGAAGCCGTGGGACTGGAAGGGGTTCTTGCCGACGAAGACGGCGACCTGGGCGTGCTCGAAGTCAGGGGCGGTGTGACAGCGCGCCTTGCCGAAGATCTGGCCGTCGACCCAGAACTCGCCGGTCTTCTCCTGGGCGAGGGCGTTGGACGTGTAGCGGCTTCCGAGGACGGCGCGGGTGGCGCGGCCATAGGCGCCCACGAGGTGGTTGCCCTGGGCGCCGCCGCCGTAGTGGAAGATGGCGTCGCCGCCGTGGGCGTCCCGGACGGCGGCGAGGCGAGCGGCGACCTCGGAGATCGCCGTGTCCCAGTCGACGGCCTCGTAGGTGCCGTCGGCGCGGCGGCGCATGGGAGAGGTGAGGCGGTCGCGGCCGTTCTGGTAGCGGTCGAGCTGGGTGGCCTTCTCGCAGATGTAGCCCTGGGAGGCGGGGTGGTCGGGATCCCCCTTCACCTTGGCGATGCGGTCACCGTCGACGCCCACGCGGATGCCGCAGTTGATGGAGCAGAGGATGCACGCGCTCGAGCGCCACTGAATGGTCATTCATTTTCTCCTGCGAAGCAGGGTAGCGGGTCGAGGAGCGCGGAGTGGGGGCGAATGGGCGAGCTCGGCGCCGCCGGCGCGGGAAGTCACTCGGGCCAAGCACGAAGGCGCCGCCCCACAACGGGGCGACGCCTTCGCTTACTCGTTCTCCCGAGTTTCGGGAGCGCGGACTCTACACGGATCCCCCGCTCAGCTTCTTGCGATGCCTTACGGGTGGATCCGCACGACCGCTACTGGCAGAGCGCCTCACCGGGCGAGCTGCCCGACGCGCAGGTGCTGTCCTGCCAGTTGGCGGCCGAGTCGGCGGCGGTCAGGTCGATGCGCTCGGCGCTGACGCCGTTCCCCGGGTTGAAGGGGAAGCCGTAGCTGTCGATGACCGAGTAGCCGTCGGCCTCGTAGAGCGTGACCGTGTCCGAGCTGGCGGCGAGGCCGGAGCCGATGCTGCCGTCGTCCACCGTGACCACCGTCGTGCCGGCGGGGATCGAGTACTGCCCCGTGTAGTCCTGGTCGACGATGACCGCGTACTCGCCGGGCTGCACGATGGTCGTGCCGCCGTCGAACTCGCGCAGGAAGTCCCAGGCGTCCCCGTCGTAGATGATGAGGCCCCACAGGTCGATCGGGTTGCTGCCGTCGTTGTAGACCTCGACGAACTCGCCCGTGGACTCGTTCAGCGGGTTGGCCATCACCTCGGACAGGACCAGGGTGGTCGTGCCCGCGGCGATCGGGGTGTAGCTGACGCAGTTCTCCTGGCCCGGCGAGGAGCCGGCGGCGCACGAGGTCGCGGCCTCCCAGTTCGCGGCCACGTCACCGGAGAGGGCGTTCACCTTCTCCACGCTGAAGCCGTTGCCCGCGTTGAAGGGGTTGAGCCAGGTGTCGATGGTGCTGCCGCCGCCGAACTCGAGCAGGTGGATGGGGTCCGTCGTGCTCAGGCCGTTGCCGATGTGGCTGTCGTTCGTGGACATCACCGCCATGCCGGCGGGGATGGTGAACTCACCGTTGAAGTTGTTGTCCACGATGAGGGCGTACTCGCCCGGCGCCACGACCGTCGGCGCGCCGTTGTAGGACACGAGGCCCTCCGCCTGGTCGCCGTCGGTGATCCACAGACCGAGCAGGTCGATGGAGCTCGTGCCGATGTTCTTGAGCTCGATGAACTCGCCGGTCTGCTCGTTCAGGGGGTTGTTCATCACCTCGTTGATGACGAGCGAGTCGCCGACGCCGCCCGCGATGCAGGACCAGCGGCCGAGCGAGTGCCCGATGTCGCAGGTGCTGGCGGCCCAGTTGGAGGCCACGTCACCGACGCCGTAGTCGAACTTCTCGAGCGAGGTGCCGTCGCCCGGGTCGGCGGGGAAGCTGAACGAGTCGATCAGCGTGGTGCCGTCGGTGTCGAAGAGGCTGACCGGGTCGCTGCTGTTGGCGAGGCCGTTGCCGATGGTCGAGTCGGTCGTCGTCAGCAGGACGACGTCGGCCGGGATGAGGTACTGGCCCACGTAGTTGGGGTCGACGATGACCGCGTAGCCGCCGGCGGGGATGATCGAGTCGCCCGCGTTGTAGGCCACGAGGCCATCGGTGCTGTCCCCATCGTCGATGACGAGGCCCTGGGCGTCCACGTCCTCGGAGCCGGTGTTCCAGATCTCGACCGCCTCACCGGTGCTCTCGTCCAGCGCGTTGGCGAAGACCTCGGTGATGATCAGCGTGCTCGGATCGTTCGGGGCGATGACGCCCGCGGCGCAGTTCACCGCGCCGATGCTCTCACCGCAGGGCGAGGCGACCCAGTTGCTGGCCACGTTCCCGGCGGTCACGTCCACCCGCTCCACCGAGACGGCGTTCCCCGGGTTGAAGGGGATCGTCCACTCGCTGATGACCACGTAGCCGTTGCTCTCGCGCAGCTGGATGGGGTCGTTCGTGGACAGACCGTTGCCGAGGTTCGCGTTGCCGACGGTCACGACCGTGGCACCCGCGGGGATCGTGTACTGGCCGGCGTAGTCGGGGTCGACGATGACCGCGTAGCCGCCCGGGGGGACCTCCGTGGAGCCGCTGTTGTAGGCCTGGATGGTGTCCGACTGGTCCCCGTCCGTGAGGATGAGGCCCGCGAGCTCCACCGGGTCCTGCCCGACGTTGTAGAGCTCGACGAACTCGCCGGTGCTCTCCACGTCCGGGTTGGCCATGACCTCGTTGATCACGAGGGTCACGCCCGACATGGTCCACTCGTCGGCGCCGATGTCGAAGCCAGCGCCCGACGGACGCGGCAGGCCGTCCCAGTCGACGCTCGGAGCGCCGGTGCTCGTGCCCGCGTCGATCATCGGCGAGGTCTCCTGCAGGCGCAGGTTGCCCGCGGCGAGGTCGGCGAAGATCGGGTCGAGGCTGAGGTCGTCGGAGGACGCGCTCGCGTCACCCGAGTAGTTCGTGGTGTTGCCCCAGACGTTGTTGAACTCCATGACCGCGGTGCAGGAGTCGCACTGGAGGCCGAAGAGGTTGCTCGTCAGGATGTTGTTGCGGACCGAGGAGTTGCCGTTCGTGCCAAGGCTGATCGCCGCGTCCCGGTCGTTCGAGTTGCCGCCGAACGCGTTGCCGAAGGCCGTGTTGTTCACGACCTGCATCGACGCCTCGTCGTAGGCGTAGGCGCCGGAGCGCGCGTTGTAGGCGAAGTAGTTGTTGGTGATGTTCGCGTCACCGTCCTGGACGACCACGCCGTACCCGTTGTTCTGCAGGGTCAGGCGGGTGATCTCGGGCACGCCACCGGCCGGGTTCGCGCCAGTCGCGAGGTGGATCGCCGTCCACCAGTTGCTGAAGCGGGCCGAGATGACCTCCACCCCCATCCCCGGCCCGACGTACAGGCCGATGGCGTTCTGGGACGGCCCCTGGCCCACGACGTTGAGCCCGACGATGCCGGCCTCGCCGCTGATGACGGAGATGCCACCCTCGATGATGGTCTGGTCGATGCCCGCGCCCTGGAGGATCACGCCTCCGGGAAGGCCGACGGTCTCGGTGTAGGTGCCAGGCCCGACGGAGATGACATCACCCGGCTGCGCGTTCACGAGCGCGCCGTTGATCGTGGCGTAGTCACCGGGGACGGCGATCGTCGCGGCGGCCTGACGGATGTCGAGGTCGGCCGGCAGCTCGGGCGCGGCCTCGGGGCCGATGCACCCGGCGAGCAGCGCGGCGGCGAGCGCGGCCGGCAAAGAAGAGAGGGCAAGGCGGTTCATGTGGGACTCCAATCAAGATCTCTGGGTCCGCCGACGGGCGGAGCACGGTGGTTCTAGAGGACCGTCCGGGGAGCGACAAGCGCGATCGCGTCATGCTCTGTCACAGGATGAAACACCGATTTCAAATCAAAAACGCGAAGGTCCCAACCCCCGTTGACGACTGCCTTTTCCCCGTGACAGGGTGCGCGCTGCGAATCTGAGGAGTTGTTGATGCGCCACCACTTTTTTCTGCTGCTGATCCTGAGCCTCGGACTGGGAGGCCTGCCCGGCTGCCCGTCCACTGACGACGACGACTCGGCCGGCGACGACGACGACGCGGTCGACGACGACGACGCGGTCGACGACGACGACGCGGTCGACGACGACGACGCGGTCGACGACGACGACTCCGCCGCCGTCACCCTCGACTCCCTGACCATCAACGTCACGGCGACCGAGGCCGACACCCGCGGGACCATCGACGTGACGTTCGAGGCCGGGTGGTCCGACGGCAACACGACGAACCCCACGGAGACTGCCGACGGCGTCACCGTCGCCTTCACGACCACCGCCGGGACCGACGCCGACGCCTGGGCGGAGCCGACCCTGAGCTCCACGCGCGTGGCGACCATCGACATCACCGCGTCCCTCGACGGCGTCGACGCCACCGCCGTGACGGTCACGTTCGTGGGTGCCGCCCCGAACGCGGGCGACCTGATCGTCCACGAGCTCCTCGTCGACGGCACCGCAGGCGACGCGAACGGCGACGGAACCACCGACGCGAACCACGACGCGTTCGTCGAGTTCCTCAACACGGCGGACGTGGAGCTCGGCCTCGACGGCTGCACGGTCACCGAGCGGGACTTCGATCCCAACCTGCCGCGCCACACCTTCGGCGCCAACGACAACGTCGCCCCTGGCCAGGCCCTCGTCGTGTTCGGCGGCGGCAGCGCGGACATCACCCCCGCCGGCGCCACCGTCGTCGTCGCCGACAACGCGAACGACCCGGGCACCCCCCTGTTCCTGCACCTCGACCCCACCGGCGACATCATCCGGCTCCGCAACGCCAACGGCGACGTCGTCGATGAGCTCGCCTACGGCAGCGAGGGCACGAACGGCATGCCCGACGCGAACATCGACGAGAGCATCACGTTGTCGCCGCAGGTGACCGGCACCAGCTGGGACGCGCACTCCACCGTCGACACCGTCGGCGACACCGAGTACTCGCCCGGCACCCAGGCCGACGGGACCGCGTTCTGAGCGACGAGGGCGTCGACCCCGCAGACATTCCCGCCCTGAAGCGGGCGGCTCGCGCCCGGGCGCGCGCGTGGGCTCCGGTCACCGAGGCCGAGTCCGCCGCCGTCGTGGCCGTCGTCCAGCGGTGGCTCGGTGATCGGCCCGCCACCACCGTGCTGACCTACCTCGGGATGCCCGGCGAGCTCGGCATCCACGAGGTCGTCGGACCCCGGCACCGCTGGCTCTCCACGCGCACCCCCGCGCGCGGCCCCCTGACCGTCCACCCCTTCGACGCACCACGCGAGCAGCATCGCTACGGCTTCGAGCAGCCCGCGGCCGGCACGCGCGAGGTCTCCGTCAGCGAGGTTGGGATCGCGCTGGTGCCGGGCCTGGCGTTCGACCGGGAGGGCCGCCGGCTCGGCCGAGGCAAGGGCTACTACGACCGACTGCTCGCCGGCTTCGAGGGGCTCCGGGTCGCGATCACGCTCGAGCGATTCCTCGTCGAGGCGCTGCCCACGGACGCGTTCGACGTGCCCATGACCCACCTCGCGACGGAGCGGGGGGTGCGGCGCGTCTGATCGCGCCGGACGGGGGAGGGGCGCTCAGTCGCGCTCGCGATCCATCGCGTGCTCTCCCCACAGGCGGGCGAGCCGGACCGCCGGTCCGAGGCGCCCGGTGGGGAGCGAGAGACCACGCAGGGACACCTCCGGGAGCGAGAGCGAGAAGCGGCGAGCGTCCTCGACGGTCGCCACGAGCTCCGCGCGCAGGCGATCCTCCCTCTCCTCGAGCTCCGCCCGCAGGCGGTCGGTCTTCGCCTCGAACTCCGCACGCAGGCGATCCTCCCGCGCGGTGAAGCCGCTGCGCAGGGACTCCTCCTTGCTGGCGAACTCGGCCCTGAGCTCGACCTCCCGTCGTGCGCGCAGCTCCTTGTCCTGGGCCCGATCTGCCTTCCAGCGGTCCTGCAGCTCGTCGCGGGCGGCGGTCAGGGTCTCGATCTGCGCCTCGAGGCTCTGCACCGTGTCGGAGAGCGCCTTCTCTCCCCTCACCGCCTCGACCGCCGCGTCCCGCTCGGCCTGGAGAGCCCCGAACGCGCTGTCCTTGCTCTCCGTCAGCTCCTTGAGGGCCTCGGCATGGGTCGCGGTCAGGGCCTCGAGCGCCTCGGCGTGCGCCTCGGCCTGCTCCCGCAGGGTCGTGTCACGGCTCTCCACCGCCTCCTTGAGGGCCTCCGCGTGGGTCTCGATCAGCTCCCGGATCTGCGCGTCCCGCGTCTCCACCGCCTCCTTCAGCGTCGCCCCGTGCGTCTCGATCAGCTCGCGGACACGCTCCTCCCACGCCTCGTTCTGGGCCTTGAGCTCCGCCGCGTGCGCCGCCGCCTGGTCTCGCAGCTGTCCGTCGCGGCCCTCGACTGCTTCCTTCATTGCCGCCCCGTGCGACTCCTTCAGCTCGCGGACCCGCCCCTCCGCCGCCTCCGTCTGCGCCTTGAGCTCGCTCGCGTGCTCGGCCTCCCGCTCTCGCATCGTCATCCCGTGCTCCTCCTTCAGGGCGCGGATCGCCTCGGCGCCCTCCTCCGTCAGCGCCCGCAGCGCCTCGTCCTTCGCCGCCAGCGCCTCTCGTAGCTGATCGATCGTGTCCTTGCGCTCGGCGAGCTCCGCCTCGAACGACGCCCGCGCCGTCTTCAGCTCCGCCGCCCGCTCCGCCTTCTGCTCCTCCGCCTCCTTCTTGGCTCGCTTCACGAGAGCGTCCCGCTCCTCCTCGTGACGGGCCCGCACCCCCTCCATCGCCTCCTTGTGCTCGCCGGCGAGCGACTTGATCTCGGCCCGCTGCGCCGCGAGCTCCTCCTTGTGGTCCGCGACCACGCGCTCCATCGCGTCGCGGTGCTCCCGGGCGATGCGGGCCACCTCGGACCGTTGCTCGTCGAGATCGGCGCGATGGGCCGCGGCGAGCGTCTCGATCTCCGTGCGGTGGGCCGTGGCGAGCCGCTCCGTCTCGGCCCGCTGGGCCTCCACCTCGGCGGCGTGGCGCGCGGACACCTTCTCCACCGCTGCCTGCTGCTCGGCCACCAGCCGGGCGACCTCCTCCCGGTGGGCCGTGCGGGTCTCTTCGCTCGCCTCGAGGTGGGCCTTCGCCGTCCGCTGGGCTTCGGCTCGGTGCTCCTTCGCGAGCTTCTCCGTCTCGGCCCGGTGCGCCTCGACCTCGGTGGCATGGCGCGTCGCAGCAGCCTCCAGCGTCGCCTTGTGCTCCTCCACCAGCCGCGCGATCTCCTCCCGGTGGGCCGCCCGCGTCTCCTCGCTCGCGGCTGCGTGACGCGCCGTCACCCGCTCCAGCGCCGCCTCGTGGTCCTTCGCCATCCGGGCGATCTCGTCGCGCTGCGACGCCCGCACCTCGTCCATCGACGCGGCGTGCGCCTTCGACGCCCGCTCCATCGCCTCACGGTGTGCCTCGGCGAGCCGCTCCGTCTCCGCTCGCTGCGCCGCGACCTCCTCGGCCTGGCGCGCGATCACCCGCTCCAGGGCGGTCTCGTGCTCCGACACCAGGCGCGCGATCTCCTCCCGGTGCGCGGTCCGGGTCTCCTCGTTCGCCGCCAGGTGCGCCTTCGCCGTCCGCTGGGCCTCGGCCCGGTGCGCCTCGGCGAGCTGCTCCCTCTCCGCCTTCTGCGCCTCGATCTCCGCCGCGTGGCGCTTCGCCACCCGCTCCAGCGCCGCTTCATGCTCGGCGGCGAGACGCCCGATCTCCTCCCGGTGGGACGCTCGCGCCTCGTCCATCACCGCTTTCTGCTCGGCCGCCGCCTTGCGGTGGTCCTCGTCCGTGCGGTCCAGCAGCGCCTGGTGGTGCTCGCGCAGCGCGTCCGTCTCCGCCTGGTGCCGATCCCGGAGGCTCGCTGTCTCCCGATCGTGGGCCGCCACCAGGGCGACGTGCTCCTCCCGGTGCGCCTCTTCCCGCGAGCGGAGGGTCTCGGCGAGGTGCCCTTCCTTCACGCGGATGATCTCTCCGACCATGCTCCTCGCCGTGCGGGTCGGGCGGTGCGGCGAGGCGCAGAACGCGAGCAGCTCCTTCCCCGAGACCTCCAGGACCGCGCGCTCGGCCGCCAGGGCCCGGGCCGCCTGGGCAGCCACCGTGATCCGTCCCGGATCCGCGGCGAGCTCCTCGAGCAGCGTCCGGAGGGCGGTCCGATCCCCCGCCGGCACCGTCCACCCCGCACCCGTCGCCACGAGCTCCTCGCTCCAGGAAGCGCCCCGCACGGTGATCACCGGCAGACCCGCCGCCAGGTACTCCGCGGTCCGCGTCGTCGCGGCGAGCATCCGCTCCGGGTTCGGCTCCCAGAGATCCAGCGCAACCGTCGCCTCCTCCTCGAGGAACGCGCGGAACGCTGCGTGCTCGGCGCGACCGTGTAGCTTCACCCCCTGCCGAGCCTTGCCGGCCAGCGCCTCGTCCACCGCGGGCCACGTCCCCAGATCCTCCTCGATCGGCAGGCCGTGGCGCGGGGGCTCGTAGGTGAAGATGTCGAGGCGCGTGCCCTTCGTCGCCTCCGCGACCTCCGCTGCGGTCACGAGCCAGTCGAGGGAGTCGATCCACGGCCACTGCGCGCCGCCGTACACCATCCTCAGCGCCTTGGCCGCGCTCCGCTTCTCCACGACCTCGGGCACAGCGAGGGGCAGCAGGCGCAGGGGCAGCTCGCGGGGATCGAAGCCCGCCAGCGTCGCCCAGGAGCCGAAGTGATGGACCTGCGCTGGCGAAGGCGTGAGCAGGAGATCGGCGCGCCGCAGCGCCTCCATCTTCGTCCACCCGTCCATGGTCAGGTCGATGGATCCGCGCCGGTAGACGTTCTCCAGAAGCAGCGAGCCGTGCAGGTCCACGACGAGGGGCGCATCGGGAGCCCCCCCGTCGTCTGGGTCGCCGAGCTGGGCAACGAGCGCCCACTGCTCCAGCACGATCACCTGCGGCTTGAGCTCCCGAAGCACCGTCGGCAGCTCGCCCTCGCCGAAGGTCCGCCACCCGTCGGGCAGCTCACTCGGCGCGGCCTCCTCCTCGAGGACGAGGGTCACGGCGTGCCGACCCGCGCGCACGGTCTCCAGCAGCTGCGCTGTGCGCAGGCCGCCCCCGGTCACCGGCTCGCCGGCGATGGGGGGACAGCAGGAGCTGACGACGACGACGCGGCGACGGGTCATGGGTGCTCCTCGTGGGTCCAGCGGGCGGGGAAGCCGGCGACGCCGGCGCCATCGGAGCGCTTGTCGGTGATGTGCACGATGCCGACGGACGGACGATGGTCGTACGCCTCTCCCGTCGTGTAGCTGCGGTACTCATCGGGCCAGACACCGACGGAGAGGTAGTAGTCACCGCCGAGGAGTCCGAAGGAGTCGTACTCGAGCCGGACGACGCCGTCGCCGTGGAGCGTGCCGAGCTCGAGACCTCCGCGGACGGTGTTCTGCCCGTGGACGAAGAGCCCGTCGTTGCGGAACAGCTGGACGCGGAAGATGGCGTCGTCGACGGGCGCACGGGCGTGGTAGTGCAGCTCGACGCGCAGGGGCTCGCCGGACTGCAGCGGGACGTGATCGGGGTTCTCCTGGCCGTTGACGACGATGCGGCTCAGGACGACGTCCTTCGTCGGGCTCGTGGGGCGCGCCCCACCCACGAGCGGCGCCCCCGGCTCGATGGCTCCCCCCGCGGCGTCGACCCTCTGCATGTACGTGGCGACGACCTCGTCGGCCGAGCCCTCGGCGGTGATCTGGCCGCGCTCCAGCAACATGAGGCGGTCGCACAGGGTCGCGAGGTCCCCCAGGGCATGCGTCGACACGAGGACGGTGCAGCCCTGGTCGCGCAGGGTGCGCGCCATCCCCACGGAGCGCCGCTGGAACGCGAGGTCTCCAGCGCTCAGGACCTCGTCGACCACGAGGACGTCCGGCGAGAGGTGCGAGGCGGTGGAGAACCCGAGGCGGATCATCATCCCCGCGGAGTAGGTACGCAGGGCCTGGTCTACGTAGGCCTCCAGGCCCGAGAACGCGATGATCGCGTCCATCCGCTCCTCGATCGTGCGCTTGTCGAGGCCGAAGAGCGCTCCGAGCATGCGGACGTTGGCGCGGCCGGAGAGATCGGGGTGGAAGCCCGCCGTCGGGTTGAGGATCGCGATGACCCGGCCGGTCGCCTCCACCGTGCCCACCGTGGGCTCGAGGACCCCCGCGACGAGCTGGAGCAACGTCGACTTGCCGGACCCGTTCGCCCCCACGATCCCGAGCGCTCCGCCCGGCGGGACCGTGAAGTCGACGTCACGGAGAGCCCAGTAGGTCTCGGGCGGCGGGCCCCCGAACAGGCCGCGCCGGGCGGCGCCCTCCCGACGCACGCTGTAGCGCTTCCCGAGCCCGCGGGCGACGACGCTCACTGGCGCCTCCACGCCGGCGCGATGGCCAGGGGGCTCACAGCCGCTCCGCGAGCTCGGGGCCGACGCGCCGGACGAGCACGATCCCGAGCGCCAGGGCCACGAGGCCGACGCCGAGCGAGTACCAGGTCGGGCCGTCCATCGGCCAGCGGCCCGTGACGAGCAGATCCCGGTAGCCGACCACCAGACCGGAGAGCGGATTGAGGTCCATGAGGACGCGCAGGGGGCCCGGCACCACGTAGGTGGGGTAGATGATGGGCGTGGCGAAGAAGAGGGGCAGCATGGCGACCCCCACGGTGGGAGCCACGTCGCGCCACAGGACCGTCAAGCACGCGACGATCAGGGCGCACCCCGCCGTCATCACCAGCAGGACGGCGGTCATCACGGGAACGACGACCCAGTGCTTCGTGGGGGCGTGGCCCGTCGCGACGAGGATGCCCGCGAAGATCGCGAGCGCGACGACGTGCCGCACCAGGGCCGAGCCGACGTTGGCGAGGGGGAACAGCGGCGCCGGCAGGGCGATCTGGGACAGCACGTGCCGGTTGTCGACGAAGGCGGACGCGGCGCGGCTCACCCCCTCCTGGAAGAGCATCCAGGGGATCAGGCCCGCGACGAGGTTCACGCCGAAGCCGCCGACCACGTCCCGGCCGCCGCCGAAGCGGAAGCCTGGCGTCAGCTCGAAGATGGCGAGGTAGGCGAGGATCACGACCACCGGCAGGACGAAGTTCCAGAGCACGCCGGCCCAGCTTCCGAAGTAGAGCGAGACCATGTCCCACCACACGAGGTGCGACAGCAGACGGAGCCAGCGGCGCCACCAGGGCAGCGCGGGCGGGGCGGCCGGGAGCGGGGCGGCGTCCAGGGCGGTCACGCGACCTCCGGGGCGAGGACGCGCAGAGGGCGGCGGTGAGCGGCGAGGGTGGGGAGGCGGAAGGCGCAGCTGCGGCAGGGACGGGGCAGCTCTCCATCCCCGCGGGTGGCGTCCCGGTACTGCTGGAGCGCCGGGCTCCTCCAGAGGGCGGTGGGGTCGCGGACGTCGAGGCGCCCGGCGGCCGGCGTTCCCGGCAGCGCACCAGCGACGAGGCCGTGGTCCGCGGGCTCGAAGAGGCCGGAGCAGCAGCCTCGGACGGAGCCGTCGTGCCGCACGAAGAGGTGCTGATACGGCTGCGTGCAGACCTGGGGCGCCGGGTCGAGGGTCGGCAGGGCGAGGAAGACGCCGTGGCGTACCGCCGCACGGCGCGCGGCGGCGAAGTGGGGCCGCGCCGCGTCGGGGTCGGTCAGGAGGCAGCGGTCGAAGGTCTCGGCGGTGTACGCCTTGAGGTGGAAGGCGTGGATCCCCGCGACCCCCTCCTCGGCGCCGAGGCGCACGAGGTCGGCGAGCTCGGCGACGTTGGCCCACTGGACCACCACGTTGAGCTGGACGAGGGGCCGGACGCCGTCCCCTGCGAGGTGGCGGGCCTTCCGGATCCACCCGAGGTAGGCGCGCAGCGACACGCCACGCAGGTCCCGGAGCGTGGCATCGGTGGCCCCGTCCATGGACAGCACCAGGCGATCGAGGCCGGCGTCCGCGAGGCGCTCGAGCAGGGGCGCGTTCAGCTTCGCCCCTCCGGTGATGACGCGGACGGAGCAGCCGGCGTGCTTTGCCCGACGGACGGCCTCCACGAGGGCGTCGGGCGCCTCGGTGGGGTCGCCATACCCCCCGATCGTCACTTCGCGGGCGGCGTCGAGGAGGGGGGCGAGGGCATCGAGGGTCGCCGGCGCGATGTCCCCGACCGGGTTGGCGACGGGATCCCAGTGGTGGCGCGCGCACGACGTACATCCGAGGTGGCAGCGGTTCGTCACCTCGATCTGGAGACGCGGCGGCAGCGGAGGCAGCGCGTCGTCGGCAGGCAGCGAGACGCCCTGGGGGTGGCCATGCACGGCGCGCATCGTAGACGGCCAGGGGATCGACCTGCGCCGATCGGCCTGCCCAAGCGAACGGGCGCCCTTGACCTGCGCCGAATCGCCCCCACGTTCGGGGGCATGAACGCGATCAAGACCTTCCTGCTCCTCGGCGCCATGTCCGCTCTCCTCGTCGTCATCGGCGGGGCTCTCGGCGGCGAGCAGGGGGCCATCCTGGCCCTGGGGATCTCCCTCGTGATGAACGCAGGCAGCTACTGGTTCAGCGACAAGATCGTGCTCCGGTCCTACCGGGCCCGCGTCGTGACCGAGGCCGAGGCGCCGCGCCTCGTGGGCACGGTGAACCGGCTCGCGCGCCGCGCGGAGCTGCCGATGCCTCGCGTCGCCATCATCCCGGGGATGGGCCCGAACGCCTTCGCCACCGGACGGAACCCCAAGAACGCGGTGGTCGCCGTGACCGAGGGGCTGCTTCAGATGATGGACCAGGACGAGCTGGAGGGCGTCATCGCCCACGAGCTGGGCCACATCAAGAACCGGGACATCCTCATCAGCACGATCGCGGCGGCGATGGTCGGCGCCATCACGATGGTCGCCCGCTGGGGGATGTTCCTCGGCGGCGGGCGGAACCGAAACGGCGGCGGGAACATGATCGTCGCCCTCGTGATGATGATCGCCGCGCCGGTGGCCGCGATGCTCATCCAGATGGCCGTCTCGCGCAGCCGGGAGTTCGGCGCGGACCGCTCCGGCGGCGAGATCAGCGGCAAGCCCCTCGCCCTCGCCTCGGCGCTGCGCAAGCTGGAGAGCTTCGCCGCGTCGCGCCCCACGGACGTGAACCCAGCGACGTCGCACATGTTCATCGTGAACCCGCTCGGCGGCGCAGGGGGCTTCAGCAGCCTGTTCCGCACCCACCCCCAGACGGCGGACCGGGTGGCGAAGCTGGAGGCGCAGGCCCGGGGCGCCTAGAGCCGGGACGCTGCGGACTCCTAGCCCCGAAGCGGCTCCTCCCGCATGAGCCGGAACCCCTGGTCCATCGCCGCGCTGTGAGGCAGGTAGCCCAGGCGGGAACACACCCGGCAGAACCGCTCGGCGCTGCTCCAGGACCCTCCGCGCACCACGTACTCGTCGGTGGCCAGCGTCGGCTCGGGGTTCCAGGTCCAGTCGCGCAGCGAACCCACGCAGTCCCGCATTCCGTAGACGGAGACGTCGTGCGGGTTGTGGCCCACCGGGTACGGGCTGTTGCGGCCCTCCTGGGTCATGCGCATGACGCACAGCGCCGGGTCGAACCGGCTGCCCCAGGGGAAGAAGCGCCCGTCCACCCCGCGCGCCGCTTTCTCCCACTGCCACTCGCTCGGCAGGACGTGGCGGACGCCGGTCTTGCCCGACCACCAGCGCGCGTACGCCTGGGCGTCGTGGTAGCTGACACCCATGACGGGCCACGCGGGCGACCACGGATCGCCGTCTCGGTCGACCTCCGGCACGACGTACCGCTCGCCCGGCGCCGGCTGGCCCCAGTACTGCCCGCCGTCCTCGTTCAGCCCCGACGCCTGCCGCGGGGAGCGCAGCCAGGCCTTGTCGGGGTCGCGGGCATGTTCGGCGTTCAGGAACTCGCAGTACTCGCCCATCGTCACCGGCAGGGCCGAGAGGAAGAAGCCGTCGAGGTGGCGCACGGCGCGCGGCCGGTTGCGCATGACCAGGGAGTCTCCGCCCTCGATGAACGGGCCCCCGGGCACGTAGACGAAGCCGTCCCCGATCTCTGCGTCCGAGTACAGCGGGATCGGCGGCGCGTCCTTGCCCACGTGCTCGCAGCGGCCGATGAGGACCGGGATCGTGGTGTCCCGCTTGCCCGGCGCGCGCACCGTCAGCACGTAGCTCCCCATCTCCAGGGGGACCATGCGCAAGGGCGTCGTCCCCAGCACCCGCCGATCGACCCGCTCCCAGACGAGCCCCTCCTGAGCGAAGCGCTCGATGGTCACCTCGGCGCCGGCGGGATCGGTGCGCAGCGTGAGCGCCCCCGTCCCCATGAGCCAGCCCGCGTTCGTGCCGTCGTCGAAGCGGGCGGCGCGCCGTCCGAAGAAGTCGGCCTGCTCGTGGTCGCCTCGCGCGTCCGCCTCGGCGAACCGGGCGAGGTAGGCGGTCGCGAGGAGTCGTCTCGGACCGGGGCCGTCCGGGTCCTGGGACCGGGCGGACTCGCAGCCGGACACCAGCTCCTCGAAGGCCTCGATCTGCTCCTTGCCGATGGCTTCGAGGCGCCGCTGCACCGCGAGGAGCTCCGCCTTCGCCTCCAGCGGATCCCAGGGCTTGATGGTCTCACGCAGGTCGGCCTCGGCCTCGTCGAGGTGGCCGCGCTCCTCGGCGAGGACCTGCCAGCGTCGCCACGCCTCCATGGCCCGCCCCAGGTGGGCCTGCGCCGCCTCGCGCCGCCTCGCCCCTTCGAGGAACCGCTCGATGTCCCCGGCGAGGGCGGCAGCCGTGGGGGTGCGCCCGTCGCGGCTCCGGGCCATGGCACGCAGGCAGATCTCGGCGATCTCGTCCGCGATGGGCCGCGACGGCGTCTTGCTCCGCGGGTCCGGCGGGTCGTCCATCGCAGTGGCGAACATGACGGACCGCGGGTCCCGCCCCCGGAACGCCGGCTCGAGCGTCAGGATCTCGAAGAGGATGGCGCCGAGGCTCCACACGTCCGCCCGGCCGTCCAGCGTGGACAGCTCGCCTCGGGCCTGCTCCGGCGACATGTAGCCCGGGGTCCCGATCGCCGCCCCGTCCAGCGTCCGTGCGACCACGAGGGGCGCGACGGGGCCCGCCCCGCGGGGCGCGGCGTCTCCATCGAAGGGGAGCTCCTCGAGCAGCTCGGGCCGCGTGTCTGCGAGGACGCGGGCGACCCCGAAGTCCATCACGTACACCTCGCCGAACGAGCCGAGCATGATGTTCCCGGGCTTGATGTCCCGGTGCAGCACGCCGCGATCGTGGGCGTAGGCGACGGCCTGACAGATCTGCGAGAACGCCACGAGGAGCCGGTGCAGCGTCCAGCGCTCGACCGCGGCTGCGTCCTGGGTGCGCAGCCCGTTGAGCACCTGCCGGAGCGTCTGCCCCTCCACCTTCTTCATGGCGAAGTAGATCCGGCCGTCGACGGTGGCTCCGATCTCGTGGACGGGGACGATGTTCGGATGCCCGAGCTGACTCGTGATCTGGGCCTCGGCGACGAAGCGGGCGAGCTGCTCGGGGCGCACCGACCGCGGATCGATCACCACCTTGAGGGCCACCGTCCGCCGAAGCTCCGGGTCCCACGCCTCGACGATGCGCCCCATCCCCCCGCGGCCGATCTCCTCCAGGTACCGGAACCGCCCCAGCGGGATGGCGTTCGCCGGCGGCTGCATGACCTGTGCAGGGACGCCCCGCCCGTCGAGCGTCGGCGGCAGCGTGATGCCCCGCTCGGCGAGGACCGCCGTGGCCGAGACCGTCCGGCTCGTGGGGGTGGGCTCGAGCGGGATCGACGACCGGGGCGAGCCCAACGCACCCGGCACCCGGGCCAGATCCATGGTCTCGAGCTCGCGCGGGTCCGCGGCGGGCTCAGCGAGCGCCACGAACTCCGGTCGCGATGGTGTGGAGTCAGGCTCCGAGGAGCCCGGGTCTGTCCCCCAGGTCATGGGGAGAGGGTAGCGAGGACGCGCCCGCGCCGCCCGCAGCCCGGGGAGGCGAGCTCAGGGTGGACCGCCGTCCACTCGCCGGGGCAACTCCCGCGTGATCGGCCGCGACTGGAGGATGGTGATGCGCCCGGCGCTGTCGCTGAGCCACTCGATGTCCTGCGGCCCTCCAAAGAGCCCCTCGAGCTTCAGGGCGACGGCGTGCAGCGGCGCCACGACGACGTCTGCGCCCGCAGGGAGGACCGGGCTGCCCAGCACGCGGCCGTCGGTCCGATCCACCTGGAGTGACACCGACTGCGCCGCCCCGTCGACCACCCCCTCCGCTCCTCCGACGCCGAGCTCGACGGCCATGGAGCCGTCGCCGGCGTCGGTGAAGAGGACCCCGCCCCAGGACGCGTCGATGTGGGGCTGGACGAGGAGCGCGACCGAGGTCGGGGCCGGGGCGCCGATCGCCTCTGCGTAGCTCCTGGCCGTCGCGGAGTCAGGGCTCCGGGCGACGGCGAGGAGCGCCTGGGACAGCGCCTCCGCGTCCCGAAGGTCGCCGTGAGACTCGAGGATGCCGGCGAAGGATGCCTCGACGCCGTCCTCTGTCGGGGCCGAGGACCGGACGATCCAGCCTCGCTTCCCCGCCGGCAGCGTCTCGATGATCCCACGACTCGTTGCCCGCGCCGCCGTCTCCCCGTCAGGAGCGCGGAGCCGGTCGCTCGCGGGAACGGCCACGACGACGCCGGGCGGAGCGACGACCCCCGCGGCACGCATGCCGCCGAGCCGCGCCGCCTTGGGGCCCACCTGCGCAGGATCCATCGACCCCGTGAGGGCGAGGAGCGGCAGCACCTCGCCCGCGGCCGAGCAGCTGGGAGCGCCTTCCTCGCTCGTCGGGATGACGGCGCCGTCCGGGGTCACGCGGACGGAGCGGTGGCCAGCGAGGGCGCTGGTCGCGTGGGGGACGGAGAACACGGCGGGGACGCCCAGCTCGCGGCAGAGGATCGCGGCGTGGCTCAGCATCCCTCCACCCTCGGCGATCACGATGCGCGCCGCGGCGATGGCCCGCGCGTGGCGAACCGAGGGCTGGCGCAGGACGAGGGCGACCCCCGGAGTGGGAGGCATCGAGGCCCCGATCTGCACCGGCGCGGCCCCCACGCCGTCGCGCCACGAGACGACGGTTCCCCTGAGAGCAGCGGTGGAGGGCTCTGCGGCGGGCGCGCCCTCGGCGCTCCCCGGTTCCCATCGCTCCAGGTCGCGCAGGGAGACCGCGACCGGCAGCCCGGGGCAACCCACGGGGTCGATGAGGGCCGGTGGCCGCGCTCCGCCAGCGATGTCCCGGAGCTCGGCCGGGGTGAAGTCGTGGGCGGGCCGGTCGATGGGAAGGACCGCCCGCAAGCTCTGGAGCGCCCGCCCGACGGCCGCGTACTCGTAGAGGAGGACCAGGCGGGCGCGCCGACGCGCATCGGCGACGACGAACAGCCTTCGGAGTCGTCGACGGAGCTCCTTGGGGTGGTGGTCGAGCGGCGGAGGGGGACGCGGGTCCAGCTCGTCGAGCTCGATCGGACCCGATGCGGTCGCTCGGGCGGCCAGGCCGAGCTCGGCGGTGGACCAACGTGCGTGAGGCCGCGGGTCGGGTGTCGACGCGGTCAGTTGTCGGATCCGCTCCGCCGGGGGAACGGCCAGCGCCTCGAACTGCGCCTCCACGGCGGCGAGGGCCACGCGCTCGGCGAGGGCGGCCTTCTCCACGAGGACGGCAGCCTCCCCTGCAAGATCGGCGACGGCCGACAGGACCGCGTCGGTCAGTTCCTGGCGGGACTCGCCCCGAGCGGGGTGCATCGCCGTCCGCAGCCTGCGGACCCTCCAGCCGACGCTGGTGATGGCGTCGTCCAGCTCGCGCTCGAACCCGAGGACGAAGGCAGACAGTCCCAGCGACCGGCTGAGGCGGCTGACCGGCGCGGGACCAGGCCGGTGCCGCGCGTCGAGGCGGGGCAGGTGGTCGAACCACTCCGAGCCGAGATTCACGATGGCCGGCTGGGTCGCCGTCGCGACCCAGCGGCCCCCGAAGGCGGCGACGGCCCGACGCGTCGCGCCGTCCCGGGCGAGTCGAGCCCTCAGGATCCACAGATCGAGGCGCGTGCGCGAGCCCATTGCATTGAATCGCTCGGACGAGAGGACCGGCTCGCTTGCCGAATCCAGGCCCCAGGCCGCCTCCGCGATCTCGAACCTCAGGGAGTCCTCCGGGTCCCCCGTGGGGGGGAAGCGCTCGACGGTGCAGACGGCCCCCTCGTGGTCCAGACCGAGCTGGAGGCGGGCTGTCCGCAGGATCCGACCCGCGCGCCGGGCGGTCTCGAGCAGCCGCGGCAGCTCCTCGGGCAGGGGCTCATCTCCCCTGTCGAGCGGCGCCCCCGTGAACACGCCGACCCGGCGCGCGGTGTCCCCCGTCCCCAGGAGGACCGCGCCTGGAGAGCCAGGTGCGCGCGTCCTGATGGTGAAGGCCGGCTCGGTGCCGACGCCGAGGCCGCCGAGCTGAAGGAGGCGCCGGGCACGGTCAGGTGCGCGCTGAAGCCGCAGGAGCGCGAGCCCCCCAACCAGCAACTCCGCGAGCGGTCCGGCGCCGAGAACCACAGCGAGGTAGGCCGCGACCGGGAGGGACTGCAGCAGGGCGAGGACGATGACGGCGGTGGCGAGCGAGAGGCGGGGGAGCCTCGTACCGGGCGAGGGGCGGGCCCCGCCGCTCTCGGGATGCACGAGGCTGGAGAGGCGGGAGGCGAACCAGCCGCCGCGGTGCGCGGAAGACCACCGGGTGGAGGCGGCGACAGCAACGCCGCCGAGGAGCGCTGCCCCCCACCCGGGCCAGGACGCGAGGGCGCGGCTGCCTGCGAGGGCCGGGTCGAGGCTGGACAGAGCGAGGACCACGACGCCGGGCAGCGCCAGAAGGAGCGCTCCGCCGGGGCCCAGAGACACCTCCTCTCCGACCAGGGAGGCGCGCAGCCACCGGCCAGCCATCACGACGCGGGCGAGGATGAGGAGCCCGAACAGCCCGAGGACTGCGGCCCAGGTACCCCCGACCGCCGCGCGCAGCGCCCTCAGGGCTTCGACGGCCGCCTCGCGGATCGGGCTCGCGTCGCGGACGACCCACGCGACCCGCGGGCTGCCGCGCACAGCGAGGCGATCAGCCAGTGCTCGCTGGACGAGGTCCCAGTCCTCCCCGAGGGCCGCGGTCGACTCGGCTCCATCGAGATCCTGGGCCGAGCCCCCGGCGCCACCCCGCGGATCGATCAGAACCCAACGCTCGCCGTGGCCGGCGAGGGGAGCGTCCCGGGCAGATCCGTCGTCCCCTCCGAGGAGGGCGCCCTCGCCATCCTCGGTCCAGGAGAGAGCCAGAGGAAGGATGGGGGTGGTTCCTCCGGTCGCGACCCAGGCGTCCGCCGTCGCGGTGTCGAGCTGCACGGACGGCTGGGCGAGGCGACGAAGGGTCGCGTCCACGTAGGTCTCGAGGTCCGGCCGCACCGGGTGCCCGGACGCCTTCCACCCCCGAATCCCCCCGGCAATCGAGTAGGCGCGGATCCCGCGAGTCCGGAGGTGCTCCGCGACCCTACGGCTCGTCTCGCCACCCCAGCAGTACACGAGGACCCGGGTCCGGGCAGGGTCGTGGCCCAGCTGGCGCAGGTCCTCCTCGATGCGCCCCGCGGGGTACGCGCTGGCGTGGAAGAAGGCGTCGTCTCCGAAGAGGCGGCGTGCGTTGGGAATGGAGCCGGTGGCGAGGATCAGCAGCTCGGGCGGGTTCAGGTCGTACACCACGACGCCGTCGCCCTCGAGGAGCTGGGCGGCCTCCCCGGGGGCTACGAGAACGGCCTCGCTGCGGGGCCCCGTCTCGGTGATGGGCTGCGCGGTGAGGCGGGCGACGGACCGGAGCTCGGCCCGCTGCACCTCCCACAGGAGCAGGCTCGACACGGCGACCGCGACAAGAAGGACGAGCACGGTGGCGAAGGCCGTGCGGCCGCGAAGGTGCGGCGGGGTTCGTTGACGGCCGTAGCTTCGGGCGAGGAGGAAGACCACGGTGAGGAGGCCCAGGATCGGCGCCGCGATGGCGGTCCCCATCGCAGCGAGAGCCTCCGGTGGCGGAACCGCCTGCGCCACACCCGGGAGCAGCGTGCTCCCGAGGGCGAGGTGCGCGAGGCGAGACCAGCGGCGCATGTTCGATGTCCCCACTTGGGCGCAGGGGAGCGCCCGGCTCTGCCGACGGTGGGGCGTCGTCAGAGCTCCCGAGGGACTTGAACGCGGCGGAACTCATGGCAGTTTCAGAAAAACGGCCGATGTCGCGGCTGTGCGGGCCGGGCAGGTCCCGTGCCGTCGCTGGCGACGCGATGCGCGCCGCGTCGACTCAGGAGCGGCGGCGGCGGGCGAGGCCGACGAGCGGCAGGAGCAGCAGGCCAGCCCAGCCGCCCTCGTCACCGGACGCGCTGCAGCCGCAGCCCTCGCCCTCGAGGTCACCATCGGTCAGGCCGTCGCCGGGGACCTCGTCGGAGCCGAAGGTGATGACGCGCACGTCGTCGATGTTCCAGCCCCCGAGCTGGAGCCCGGCGTCGGCGATGAGCTCCCAGCTCACCTCGATGGCGCCGTCCTCGACGAGATCGGTCACGTCGTAGGTGCGGAGCGCCCAGTGCAGGTCGGTGTGGTGGTTGCTGGAGTCGCCCTCCGAGGGGCCCTCGAGCTGGCTCCAGATGGTGGAGCCGTTCACCGTCACCAGCGCGCTGTCCCAGTAGCCGTCCTCGACCGTCAGCCAGCGACGGAACTGGAGGAAGACGGCCCCGTTGTCGTCCCCGACCTCGATGCGCGGCGAGAGCAGCGCGTTGTGGACGTTGGGCTGGTAGGCGCCGTTCCAGTTCTCCTCGGGGGAGATGTCGTTGCCCCAGACGTTGTTCCCGGAGAAGGCCTCGAGGGGGTCGCCGGAGTTGCCGCCGGGGCGGCCCCACTGCCAGTCGTTGGCGCCGGGGCTGTCGGCGTTGCCCTCGTAGAGCACGCTGGTGAAGCCACCGTCGTTGCTCTCGAAGTCCGCGTCGAACACGACCTCTCCACCGCCCACGAACACGGCGTACCAGGGGTCGGTGATGGAGCCCTGGGGCTCCAGACCCACGAGCTCGCCGCCCGCGTCGAAGGCCTCGATCCAGTAGTGGATCGAGGTGCCGGCCTCGGCCGCGGGCAGGCTCACCGAGTACTCGAGGTCGCCGGTCATCGCCAGGGTCTGCACGTCGCCGTCGCCGACCGTGTAGTTGAGGCGCACCTCGCCGACCTCGCCGGTCGTGCACTCGGGCCGGGAGAGCTGGACGATCGCGTCGATCGCGATGTCGGCGCCCGGCTCCGCCAGGAGGACCTGGTCATGCTCGATGGTGAAGAGCCCGAGCTCGCCGCCCGCCGGGCCGAGGCCGTGGATACCGAACATGTCGTCGATGAGGCACTTGTTGGGCGTGCCGTCGGCCAGGTTGCCGTTGTCGTCGTCCGCGAGGATGACCTCGGCGTAGGACGTGGGGATGTCCGTGGCTCGCGAGGCGGAGGCCCACATGAGCTGGTCGGTGTGGTCGACGCCGTCCGTCTCGCCCATGAGCGTCACGAGCTCCTTGCGGAGGTCCCACAGCGCGCCCGCGATGATGCGACCGGTCTGGTGGATCTCGCTGACGTCGTCGGGCCAGACGCGGTTGATCTCGATGTCCCGCAGCGGCTCGTTGCTGCCGAGGAAGAACCCGCGCGCCGTGGCGGGATCGCCCGACAGGGTCGCCGCCATGTAGTCGCTCAGGCCCTCGGACAGGGCGCCGTCGAACGAGCCCACCCCCTGGATGATCGAGTAGCCGTGGAAGCCGTGGCCATACTCGTGGGCGACGACGTCGAGGACGCGGCCGGTGTTGTTGCAGCCGTCGCCCTGGCGGACGAAGTTGATGTCGCCGTCGAACCAGGCGTTGCAGCGCGTCTCGTCGCTGTTCACGGTGGCGAGGACCTCGACGCTCGCCCAGCCGAAGCTGGGGTTGATGCGCAGGGCGCGCTGGCGGGCGGTATGCGCGGCCACGTGGGTGCCGAGCTGCGCGAGCTCGCGGCGGTACTTCACGTCCCCGAGGTCGTCCGCGTCGAGCTGGCCGAGGAGGACGTCCCCGTCGGCGGCGATGTCGGCGGTGAAGCTCGCCAAGGGCTCACCGTCCGCCGTGATGACGCGGAAGTAGCGGGAGCCGGCGGTCCAGGTGGCGGTCCCGGGGCCGTCGACGGTGATGCCGCCCCACAGGTCGGCGGTGACCTGCTGGCCGTCCACGTCCACCTCGGCGAACTGGAGCGCGCTCTGGGTCAAGCCGTTCTCGGGCCAGCGGTTGTCGTGCTCGACCTCGAGGTGGGCGTCGAGGAACTTGATCTGCTCGTGCCAGGAGAGGACCTCGCCGCTGAGCGCGTCCACGTACGTGAACCGGCGGCTGGGGAAGGCGGTGGCGGCGAGCTCGAGCTGCCAGGCGAGGCGGTACTGGACGGAGGACTGCATCGCGATGGGCAGGACGACCAGCTCGGCGCCGCGGTGGTCCGTCGTGGACTGGGTCCAGCCCATCTCCGCCAGCGCGAGGTCCGTGGCCGCCTTGCTGTCGACGGCGGGCTCGGAGACCCGGAGCGTCGCCTCGATGGACGGCATGGACTCGAACTGCCCCATCACGAAGCGGCCGTGCTTGAAGCGCAGGGAGACGCGGGAGTCGACGACGGGCAGGCCATTCCACGTCCGCGCGTAGCTGACGGTGGTGATGCCCTGGCGGCGGTCGACGACGAGCGGCGTCAGATCGCTCAGGGGGACGCCGTGCAGGTCGGCTTCCTGGGCGAGGATGGACTTGCCGAGGCGAAACACGCCCTCGTCGGTGGCGAGGGCGGCGGGGTCCACGTCCCAGCCGGTGCCCCAGAAGCGCGTCGGAGTGCCCGTGGCCTCATCCCACAGCGCCTGCCACTCGCCGCCGTGGCGGGCGAGGAAGTCCTGCCACGCGGCGCCCTGGGCGAGCTCGACCTGGGCCGCGGTGGCGATGCGCTCGGCGCGCTCGCCGGGGTAGAGGCGGTCGAGCTCGATCTGGCCGACAGCGGCGACGGCCGTCGAGGCAGTGAAGAGCGCGGCGACGGCGCCGAGGACGGCGGAGCGGGGGGACGGAGGAACGAGGCGCATGGAGGTCTCCCGAAGTTCGCGGCAGACAGTAAACATGACGAGAACAAATAGGGAGGCGAAAATCGTGGTTTGACGGAGAGTTGGGATCTCTGGACAAGCTCTTGACTTACGTGTAAGTAAGTCGACTGGGGTTGCGTCCTCGCTCCAGTGGGGGACAGTTGCAGCCCCGGATCCACCCCGGAAAATTGTATTGCTTTCGTATATTCCGGGGTGAAGCGTTCGTATCCGCCGGGCCGCAGCGTGCCCGACGGGCGGAGGAACAAACGGGCCGGGCGAGGCCTTGGATTCACCAAGCCCGGAGACCCCGATGCCCCGCACCTTCCGCCTGTTCCTCGCCGTCCTCGTGCCGGTGCTGGTCCTCGATCAGCTCACGAAGAGCTGGATCCGCAACCACCTCGCAGTCCACGGCCACATCGACGTGATCGAGGGCGTGTTCCGCCTCTGGCACCGCACGAACACCGGCGGCGCGTGGTCCATCCTCGGCGACGCGTCCTGGGGGATGCCGGTGCTCATCGGGGTCAGCTCGCTGGCGGTCGTGCTCATGGGCTGGTTCGCCTGGTCACTGGGGGAGCGGGACCGCCTCGCCGCGCTCGCGCTGGGGCTCATGGCAGGCGGCGGCCTCGGCAACCTGCACGACCGGGCCCGCTTCCAGCAGGTGACCGACTTCCTCGACGTCTACCAGCGGGATGGGGTCGTCGGGAGACTGTTCGAGGTGATCGCGGGCGGCCCCCACTTCCCCACGTTCAACGTCGCCGACATGGGGATCGTCACGGGCGGGATTTTGCTGGCTCTCGTGTCCGTGCGGCTCGCACCTGCCACTCCTGAAAGAACGGAACCGCAAGGTCGATGAACGCGCGGACGCGCGGCGGGAGCAGGGCGCGCTCGGGGTAGACGGCGTGCAGGTGCAGCGTCAGGCCGACGTCCGGCAGGAGCGGCACCAGGCTCGGGGGGACCGGGGGAAGCTCCGACAGCAGCGCGATGCCCATCCCGGCCGAGCACGCCGAGCGGAGCTGGGACGTGTCGTTGCTCGCGAAGTAGCCACCCACCGCGAACGAGCCCCCGTCCCTCAGCGGCCAGCGCTTCTGGGGTTCGTTGCGGCTCGTGTAGCCCCGCAGCAGCCGGTGGTCCGCGAGGTCGGCGACGGTGCGGGGAACGCCGAACCGATCGAGGTACTCCGGCGAGGCCCACAGCCGGACCTGCGACGTCATGAGTCGGCGCTGGACCAGATCCGGGTTCGACGTGGTGCCGCCCCGCAGCGCGACGTCGCACCCTTCATCGGTGAGCTCCACGAACCGTGTCTCCGACAGGACCTCCAGCTCGATCTCCGGGTAGCGGTCCCGGAGCTCGGCCCAGAGAGGCGCGAGCGCGCTGGTCAATGCAGGAGGGACCGCCACCCGCAGCAGCCCCCGGGGGGCGTCCGAGCGGTCCAGCACCTCCCGCTCGGCGGCGGCGAGCTGCTCCAGGGGGCCGCGGACGCGCTGGTAGAGCGCGCGCCCCACGCGGGTGACGGTGACCTCGCGGGCGCCACGGCGGACGAGCCGCTCCCCCAGCCGCTCCTCGAGGCGAGCCACCCGGCGGCTGATGGTGGGGCGCGGCACCCCGAGCACGCGCGCCGCGGCCGAGACCGACCCCTGCTCCACCACCTGGACGAACGCTTCGTAGACATCGAGGGACATGGACGCGAGTGTAACGACTGCGTACGGGTAGAGCGCAGATGTGTACGTTGACGATGCACACACCCGCGAGGCACCTTCCGCCGCGAACGGAGAACTCGCCATGCGTGCCTTGCCCTTGTCGCTCTTGTCCCTGCTCACCCTCGCTCTGGGTTGCCAGCCGCTCTCGAACGGACGCGGCGCCGACGGCACCCCCGACGACCCGAACGCGGAGGAGCCCGTCGAGGATCCGACCCCCGCGGAGAACCCCTTCGGGGACGCGGAGTCGTGCGCGGAGTTCGCGACCGGGACCGTGACGATGGACGTGGGCGGCGACGCCCGGGTGCTGGAGGTGGAGCTGCCCGCCGATCCCGAGGGCGCCCCGGTGGTCTTCGCGTGGCACTGGCTCGGCGGCACCGCGTCCCAGACGCTCGACTGGATGGCCGTGCGCGATCTGGCTGACGAGGGCTACATCGTCGTCGCCCCGGAGAGCTCGGGGCTGCAGCTCGAGTGGGACTTCAACAACCCCGGCACCGACAACGTGGACCTCGCCCTGTTCGACGCCGTGCTGTCCTGCCTGTGGGAGGACTTCGGGGTGGACGACGACCGGGTCTACTCCACGGGGATGAGCGCCGGTGGACTCATGACCACGTTCCTCACGATGCACCGCGCCGACGTGCTGGCCGCCACCGCACCGTTCTCGGGCGGCGCCTTCGAGGCGAGCTACCGGGAGCCGGAGGCCGACATCCCCGTGCTCGTCAGCTGGGGCGGCCCGTCAGACACCTACGGCGGCTACGACTTCCACGGCGCGAGCCTCGAGTTCCTCGACCTGCTCGACGACGACGGGCACTTCACGGTCGCCTGCGAGCACACCGGCGGGCACCTGCCCCCGGCCGAGGCGGTCGACATGATGAGCCGCTTCTTCGCGGACCACGTGCGCGGCGCGGGGAGCCCGTGGGCGTCGGATGGGCTGCCGCAGGACCTGCCCGCCTGGTGCGAGTGAGGCGACCGGGACGGGTCCAGAGGACGGCTAGGTCCGACTAGGCCAGCACCTCGTCCTGGATCTCCTGGATCGTCGCGACGGTCTCCCACGCCTCCATGAGCGGGGCGAGGGCGGCCACCGCCGCCTGCCGATCCTTCTTCGACTTCGCCGCGTCCCACGCCGTCACCGCCTCGCTCAGGGCAGCGGCCGTACAGGCCCAGACGCCGGCGTAGTGCTCCAGCGCCTGGGAGCCGGACCGCGCCGCCAGCGCCGCGTAGCCGAGCCACACCCGACGCAGCCCCAGCGACTTCGGCACCCGGAACTCCATGTGCACCTCACCGAGGCCCTTCTTGTAGGCGTACAGCGCGTCGAAGCAGGCGTCGTGGGCCGCGACCGCGTCCGGCCCGTAGACCGTCCGGGCGAGGCGCCGACCGAAGAGGTTCCCCTCGTCCGCGTCCATCGTGCGCAGGTAGGCGCGCTCGGCGACCTTGATGGCCTCGAGCAGCCGCTTGAGCTTCGCCCGACGCATGTGGTTCGTCGTGTCGTGCTCGGTGCCCTCGGAGATCTTGATCTTGTCCTCGATCCGCGCCGCGAGGACGTCGCGCGCGTGGTCGCTGAACTCCCGCATCGCCCGCGCCGTGTCCGACGTGGCCTTCGCCTCCTCCAGAGCGCGGTCCCGGACCGACTCGAGGATGTCCCGCTGATGGCGCTCCTCGAGCGACCCGTCCTCGAAGGCGTCCTCGATCTCGCCGATGTCGTCGAGCATGTGGCGCTGGAGGAACATGAGTCGCTCGACGCGCTCGGACAGCCGCGCCTCGTGGGACGGCCAGGTGCCGGCGTGGGACCGGATCTCGTTGTAGAGCGAGAGGAGCTCGACGGGCTCGGTGCCCGCGATCATGCAGATCCGGTAGCCGACGTGCTTCTCCATCGCGAGCGTCCCCGACGGCATCGCGAGACAGTCCTCGAGGAAGGCGCGCAGCTGCCGGACGTCGTGGCGGGTGGGCCCGAGGCCGGCCTCCCGTGGAGCCTTCTCGTTCGTGCCGGCGGCGACGGCCAGGAAGGCCTTGGTGAGACGCGTGGCGTCGGCGGGGGGGTGGGTCATCATCGGTGGGGCTCCGTCCGCGGGAGGCGGGAGGATACCCGCGGGCGGGCGCCGGGGCTGAGCGACGCGGGCAGGACGGTCAGCCGCCGCGCTCGGCCTTGATGCGCGCCTTCTGCCGCTCGCCCTTGCGCACCAGCGCCGGCTTGAGCCAGCGACGCAGGGACGGCACGAGGTAGCCGAGGGTGGCGAGCTTGCCGCCGCTGACGGGGAACTCGCGCTCCTTGCGGCCGTCGTGGGCGCAGTCGAGGACCATGGTGGCCACGTCGTCTGCCGTGCAGATCGTCTGGGACAGGGCGATGGGCTCCACCTCGTCGATCTCGTCCATGATGAAGCCGGTGTCGATGGGCCCCGGGCTCACCGCCGAGACCGTGACCCCCGTCCCCCGCAGCTCCTCGGCGAGGGCGTAGCTGAAGGCCCGCAGCCCGAACTTCGTGGCCGAGTACGTCGCGGCGCCGTCCAGCGGGACCTTGCCCGCGAGGCTGCACACGTTGATGACGAAGCCGCCGTCCTTCTGGAGATGCGGCAGCGCGAGGCGGGTCAGGACGATCGGGGCCCGCAGGTTCACGTCGACCATCGTCGCGAGCTCGTCCGGGGTCCGCTTGAGCGCCGCGCCGCGGAAGTGGGCGCCGGCGTTGTTGATCACGCCATGCAGCCCTCCGAACCGCTCCACCGTGGCGTCGACCATCGCGGCGAGGGCCGCCTGGTCCTGGACGTCGCACGGGACGACGAGGACGCGCTCCGGATGCCCGAGGGCGTCGGCGGCCTCCTTCAGGGGGCCTTCCCGGCGGGCGCACAGCACGACGTTGGCGCCCTCGGCGAGGAAGCGCTCCGCGACGGCCCGGCCGACCCCGAGGGACGCACCGGTGACGAGGACGGTGGTGTTGGCGAAACGCGTCACTGGGCCACGATCCGGAAGACGCCGCCGCCGCTGCCCGCGACGTAGACCTCGCCCGCGCCGTCTCGACCGAAGGTGGCCGCGGGGACCTTCCCGCCATCGAGCAGGTGGGCCTTCGCCGCGCCGTTCCACGTGGAGGCATCCTCGAAGTCGATCGTCCGCAGGTCGAGGGCGCGCAGCCGCTGCGTGACGTTGTCCCCCATGAGGTACATGCCCTGGAGCGGTCCGTCCGCCGTCGCCACGACGCCGCCGACCACCGCGAAGCCGCCGGTCGGCTTCGCCTTGCCCTCGCCCTTGCCGTACTCGAAGACGGGCTCCTTGAACTCCTCACTGGTGAAGGCGCGCCCGCGGCCCGGGTGGTTCAGCGTGCCCTCGCGGACGCCCCAGCCGTAGTTGCCGCCCTTGAGGATCACGTCGATCTCCTCGCGGCGGGACTGGCCCGTGTCCGCGGCGATGAGCTTGTCCGCGGGGACGCCCTCGACGCCTTCCGGCGTGAACTCGATGCGCCAGGGGTTGCGGAAGCCGTAGGCCCAGATGAGCGGGTCGTGGTCTTCCTTGCCGACGAAGGGGTTGTCGGCGGGGACGAGGTCGTCCTTGCTCAGGTCGAGGCGGAGGATGGCGGACGTGGGGTAGCGCAGGTCCTGGCCGCGCGAGCAGGGATCGTTCTGGGCGCCGCCGTCGCCGACGGTCACGTAGAGCATGCCGTCGGGGCCGAACATGACGTGCCCGGCGTTGTGCCCCTCGCCGGGCTGGTTGCGCCGCAGCAGCTCCTTGCCCGTGGTGGTGGCGCTGGGGTCGTCGGAGTTGGGGTAGACGGTCCACTCGGTGACGACGAAGGAGCCGCCGCAGCCGTACTGCTCTCCCTTGGCGCAGACCTCGGCGATGTTCTTGCCGGTGAAGGGCGGCAGTCGCTGGCAGTTGGCGTTGGCCTCCGCCGTGCGGGGCTCCGTGTGGTAGGTGAAGAAGTGGTTCTCGCCCTGGGTGAAGCGGGGGTGGAGCGCGAGGCCGAGGAGGCCGCGCTCGGGGTTCGCCGAGGCGACGCCGTCCAGGGTCAGCCAGGTCTTCGTGGCGCCGCTCGCGCGGTCGGTGACGGTGACGGTGCCGTCCTTCTCGGCGAGGACGATCTGCTCGGCGCCCGCCATGCCGATGGGGGCGAAGACGAGGGCGGTGGGGGTGGCCGTCTGCATGGGCGAGTCGCCCACGTTCAGCGGCTCCAGCGCGATGGGGATGTCCGGGCAGACCCAGCCGCCGTCGGCGGTGCAGTCGTCGCCGGCCTGGGTCGGCGGGCTGGCGAGGGAGACGGCGAGAGCGAGGGGCAGCGACCAGGCGAGACGAGACGGCATGTGGGTCCTCCGGCGGCATCGTACGCTGCTCCGCGATGGACGACGGCGTACGGGAAGGGAAGACCGGAGAGGAGGGGCGGGGTGGGTCGCGGCTGGCCCTGGGGGTGAACCTCGGCCTCGTCACGCTCGTCGCGTGGTCCCTGGTCCGCGCCTGGACCCAGCTGGTGGGGAGTCGACCTCGCGCAGCGCTCAACCTCCTGCAGCGGCGGGAGGAGGTCCTCGCCTGGTTCTCGGGCGCACCGGTCTACGAGGCCCTGCCGACCGCGGTGTATCCCCCGGGCTCCCTCGCTCTGTTGTGGCCCCTCGTGGGCGCCTGGGGCTCGACGCGGGTGGTCCTGGCGCTGTACGCCGCCCTCAGCGTCGGCGCTGCGGTCATGCTCGTGTGGACCTCCGCGTTCGCCGTCGCGGGGGACGCGGTCCCGACCCATCGCACCCTCGAGTCCGGGCGCGCCGCGTGGATCGGACTGCTCCTTCTGCTGCCGTGGTCGGTCTCCCTCGGGCTGGGTCTCGGTCAGCTCCACCTGCTGGTGCTGGTGTTGGGGGTCGGGGCGGTGATGCGTGCCCGCGGGGCGACCGAGTGGCGAGGCAGCGCGGTCGCTGGACTGCTCCTTGCCCTCGCTCTCATCAAGCCCTCGGCGGGCGCCGGCTTCCTCGTCCTCGCCCTCGTCTGGAGCTGGCGGAGCGCGGTGGTCGCGGGGGGAGTGCATGTCGTGGCGACCGGCTTGGCGCTCGCTGCGCGCGAGGAGCCTCCCCTGCGTCTCCTGGAGCAGTGGTGGTTCCGAGCCACCGAGGGCGCCCGCTTCGGGGCTGCGGAGGGCGGGTACGGCTCCGTGCACGACCTGGTGGGATTCCTGGGAATGCAAGGGGCGGCCGGCTTCGCGACCCTGGCCGTCCTCGGAGCAGGCGGCATCTGGCTGTGGCGCCATCGAGACGCCAACCCTTGGCTTCTGGTCGGGGTGGCGGGCCTGGTCGGGCGCTTCGCCACCTACCACCGCGCCTACGACGACGTCCTCGTCCTGCCGGCCCTCGCCGCGGTCATGGGCCTGGCGGTTCGGGGAGCTGGAAGGGGTCGCCTCGTGGCGGGCGGCGTGGCGCTGGTGGCGTGGGTGGGGCTCATGGCCCCCGAGGTCGGCGAGCCTCTGACCGTCAGCTGGCTCGCGCTCCTCGCCGTCCTCGTCGTCGCCGCAGGAGCGGAGCGAACACCGCAGCGCCCAGCAGCCACCCCAGGGTGACCGGCGTCGGCGACGTCGCGCAGCCGCAGCCGCGGTCGACCACCCCGTCACAGTCGTTGTCGATCCCGTCCCGCGCCACCTCGATGGCGCCGGGGTTGATGGCGGGGTTCGTGTCGTCGCAGTCGGTCACCACCGTGTAGCCGTCGTTGTCGCAGTCGACGCAGCCGGACGTGTCGTCGTCGTCCACCGTGACGTCGTCGTCGTCGCCCGTGTCGTCGTCGTCCATGGTGGTGTCGTCGTCGTCGTCGCCCGTGTCGTCGTCGTCGCCCGAGTCGTCGTCGTCCCCTTCCTCGCAGTCGAGGACGCCGTTGCCGTCGTTGTCGCCGTCGATGAACCCGCCCGTGTCGACGCGGATGAGGAAGGCGGCGTTCACCGTCCACTCGGAGAAGGAGGCGGGCGGGCCGCCGGGCCAGGTAAGCGCGAGCCCCTCGACGTGCGTCCCCCAGCCGGTGAACTCGGCGAGCTGGTCCCCGTTCGGGTCGAAGAGCACCTGGGTGGCGGCGTTGCCGTCGGGCGGCGGGTGGAACCAGGCGCCGATGGCGTAGTAGCGGCCCGGGCGCAGGGGGGCGTCGATGCCGTTGGCGGAGATCCACCCGACCCCATCCGCCAGCGTGGCGTCCACCTGGGCGATGGGGAGCATGGGCTCCTCGAGGTTCTCCGACTCGAAGACGTACCAGGTGACCTCGTTGCCGGCGTCGGCGCCGACGCGCAGCCCGATGTCGCTGACCCGGACCGCGCTGACGGACGTGAACAACCCACCGGCGAAGAGCCCCTCGTCGTCGAGGAAGCCGACGGTCGCCTGGTCGTATTCGTAGGTCTGGAGCGGCCCGCTGCCGACGATGCCGTCGCAGTCGTTGTCGAGGCCGTCGCAGACCTCGGGGAGCGTCGGCGCGACCTCGGGCAGGTTGTCGTCGCAGTCGCCCGTCTCGGCGCCGTCGGTGCAGGTGGTGTCGTCCTCGCAGAACCCGTCGCCGTCGCCGTCGTCGGTCACCTCACCGTTCGCGACGCACCCGGCGCACAGCGCGCCGCCCTGCCAGGAGTCGAAGGGGACGGAGCTTCCGTCAGGGACGCAGCTCACGAGGACTGCGGCGAGGGCGAAGAGGGGGAGCGCGAAGGGGGCGAAGGGGCGCACGGACCAAGGGTGGCCGCCGGGCAGGCGTCTCACAAGGGCCGGGAGACGCCTCAGGCGCGGTCGCCGTGCTCCTCGCGGAGCTTGCGGATCGCGGCGTAGGCCTCGTTGATGCGCACGGTCATGCGCGTGGCTTCGGCGTGGCGCTCGGGGTGGTTGGCGACGCGGTCCGGGTGGTTGTCCCGCATGAGGCGGTTCCGGGCGCGCTTGACCCGATCGAGGGACGCGGAGCGCGGGACCCCGAGGAGCTCGAACGCGGCGTCCAGGTCGGCCTCCATGCGCTCGCGGGCGCGGCGGCCGGTGCCGGAGCGGGCGCCGGTGCGGCGGTCCTGGCTGGAGCGGCGGTCCTCGGCGGACGGCGCGCGACGGGGCACCCAGCCCTGGGCCACCTCCTCGAAGAAGGTGACGAGGGCAAGCTCGGGGGAGTCGGCGAGGGTCGCCCGGCCGGCGGCGTTCACGCGCCCTCCCTCCTGCATCAGGCGGGAGAGGCCGCGGGCGCCCAGGGCAACGAGACGCCCCGTCGATGTGGGCAGCTCGGGGTGGTAGCCGACGAGCGTCGGGCCACGGAAGAGGTAGTAGCCGGGGGGTGGCGGGAAGGCGCCCTGGAGGCCGGCGAGGTTGATCCACGACTGGAGGGCGCGGCGGGTGCGGTCGCTGTCGTCGAGGCCGCGAAGATCGAGGCGGGCGCAGCGCAGCTCGGTGCCGAGGCGGCCGTGGAGCAGCGCCTTGACGACGACCCCGAAGGCGCCGCCGTCGTGGGCGTGGACGACCCGCAGGCCGCGCCGTCCCAGGAAGTCGGGGAGGGCGGCGACGTCGAGGTCCTTGACGAACGGAGCAGCGAAGGCGGCGACGGCGTCCATGGCGTCATGGTTCGCTGGAGACCGGCGTGGGTCAAGGGTCGAATGGTAATTTGCGCCGAGAGTGGCCGAAGGAGCGTGAGCATGGAGTGCGTGGGGTTCGGGGCAGATCTGTGGCTGCTCGACGGGCCGGACATCCGGTTTCTGGGAATTCCCTTCCGCACGCGCATGGCGGTCGCGCGGGTCGCTGGCGGGACGTGGCTCTGGTCGCCGGTGGACGCCACCGACGAGCGGGTGGCGGCGGTCGAGGCGATCGGGACGCCCCGGCACCTGATCTCGCCGAACCACCTGCACCACCTCTGGCTGGCGGGCTGGCAGGAGCGCTACCCCGAGGCGACCGTCTGGTACCCGCCGGGGCTGCCGAAGAAGCGGCCAGCGCTGCGGCTGGACCGCGCGCTCGGTGAGCTCGAGGCGTCGCCGTGGCCCGAGATCGACGTGGCCGTGCTCCGCGGGTCGGTGTGGATGGACGAGGTGCTGTTCCTCCATCGACCCTCGCGGACGCTGTTGGTGACGGACGTGTTCCAGAACCACGACCCGACCCGCGACGGCTGGTTCTGGCGCGGCATCAAGGCGATGGTGGGGATCGCGGGGCCCGACGGCGGCGCGCCGATGGACTGGCGCATGACGGTGCGCGACAAGGCGGCGGCGCGGGGCGCGGTGGAGACGGTCCTGGCCTGGGACTTCGACCGCATGGTGATCGCCCACGGGCTCTGCATCGAGCAGGGTGCGAAGGAGCGGTTCGGCAACGCGTTTCGGTGGTTGGGGGGACGCGGAAGCTCGGGGGTGGGGTGCTCAGCACCCTCGGCTCGTTCTTCCCGATTCCGGAAGCTCGCGGCTGGCGCTCAGAGAGTTCCGGCAGCCGCTCCTCTACCCCTCGCAGTACCACCCTTGCAGCCGAGGGCTGCGGACCTCGGTCCAGCAGGTCTCGTCGCCGAGCTCGGTGGTGACGTAGAACACCAGCGACGGCTCGCCTTCGGGGCCATCGGACGTCGTGGCGGCGTCGCGCTGACAGCCCGGGGTCCCCCAGGTCAGGACCTGGCCGGACTGGCCAGCCCCGATCTCGATGCCGTCCGTCAGTGGGTCGTCCGGGACCAGGAGGTTGGGACCCCCGCCGCAGAGGTTCGTGTCCCAGTCCTGCCACTCGGACACCCAGAGCGTGCCGCCGGTGCCGTTGTCGACCCAGATGCACACGTTCACGCCCATGCCCGTGTCCTGGGTCCAGGCCGCCACGGTGACGTTCGGGTCCGAGCAGCTGCCCTCCCCGGTGGGCCCGCGCGCCGGTGCGCAGGCGCTCAGGGAGACGGCGACGACAGTGGTGACGAGCAGGTGCCTCATGGGGCCAGCCTACGCCTCGCGCCGCCGCCGACCGAGGAGGAGCGCGAACGGCAGCCAGGCCAGGGTCGCCGCGCCTCCCCCCACGCTCCCCGAGCAGCCGCCGCAGCCGCGGACGCCCTCGATGAGCTCGGTGTGGGAGTGGCCGGCGGAGTCGAACAGCGTCAGCTCGATGTCGTGTTCCGTCGCCGCGTCCACCGGGATCTCCAGGCCCCACTCCTGAACCGGGCCCCAGCCCGACGTCACCTCCGCGCCGTCCTGATCGAACACCACGAACTCGTAGGCCCAGGGCTCGTCGGGCTCGTCGATGGAGAGTCCAACCCGGGACTGCTGGTACCAGTCGGCGCCGCAGCCGATGTGGATGGAGGGATCGAGCCCTTCCCAGCCGAGCACCGTGAACTCCGGGGGCGCCTCGTCGATGTCGGCGGTGACCGCGTACTCCGGCTCGCCCCTCAAGTCCTCGTACTCCCCGACGAGCCAGCCACCGGCGGGCTGCACCAACTCCACCTCACTGATCTCCCCGAGGGGCTCGAACGCCCAGACGACCTCGTCGCCGTTGGGATCCACAAGCGCCGGAGGGTTGTTCCCACGGACGAAGAGCGCGCCGTTCATCGAGATCTCGACGGGCACGTTCGTGGGGCTGTCCGGCCAGTAGTACTCGTGCTGACACGGTGACGAAGCGGCCGCGAACGCCGGGAGCAGGAGAGAGACGAGGGAGACGGGGATCGCGACCAGGGTCCAGCGCATAGTGACTCCGTTCCTCATCGAACTCTGCAGAGCCGGGACCGGACCTCCGGGCGGCGTGCGGCCCGGGTCCCCGTCGACGGGGTCCAGCGTAGGCTCCGCGCTCCTTCCCGTCCCGAGGTCGTCATCGCTCCCACCATCCCCACCGCCGAGCGCCGCGCTCGCCTCGTCGCCCGGCACCACCTCGGCCGCACCGCCGCCACGCTCCACGACGCCGTCGACGGGCTCTTCGCCGTCCACTCAAGCGATCCGCTGACGCCGCACCTCGGGCTGTGGGCGCGCGTCCGCGGCTACTCGACCGACGACCTCGACGCCGCCTTCCTCGGCGACGCGTCCCTCGCACGCCTGCACGCCATGCGACGGACCCTCTGGATCGTCCGCACCGACGACCGCTCGATGCTCGATGCCGCCGTGGGGCGGAAGATCGCCATGGCCGAGCGCAAGCGGGTCCACGGCTGGCTGAGCGCCGCCGGCCATGATCCGGAGACCTTCCTCGCAGCCCTCGAAGCGCGCGCCCTCGACCTCATCGACGCCCAGCCCGGCGTGTTCACCCGGGAGCTCACCCAGGTCGCTCCCGAGCTCGCCACCCGCGTCCTTCTCGGCAAGGGCAAGTGGGCGAAGGAGACCCCGATTGCCTCGCGGCTCCTCTTCATGCTCGCGATGGACGGGGCCATCGTGCGGACCGCGCCCTCGGGGTCCTGGAAGACCTCGCAGTACGGCTGGCGACGTGCCGCACCGCTCGACGTCATCCCGCCAGCTCAGGCGCGCGCCGCCCTCGTCTCCGCCTACCTGCGCGCCTTCGGGCCGGTCACGGAGACCGACGTGAAGTGGTGGACGGGCCTGACCGTCAGCCAGACGCGCGCGGCGCTCGCTGACGTGGGGGTCCCGGTCCGCCTCGAGGGAGGGGATGGCTGGGACGCGCGTGAGGCCCCGATGGCGAGCGTCCTCCCGTCGTCCGCCACTGTCGATCCCGAGAACGCGGACGCTGGTGCGGGGCGGGCCTCCCTCCACGACCCCGACCACCCCGTCGCCAGCTTGCTCCCCGGCCTCGACCCGACCCCCATGGGCTACAAGGAGCGCGCCTGGTTCCTGGGCGACCACGAGGCTGCGCTCTTCGACCGGAACGGCAACATCGGCCCCACGATCTGGGTCGACGGCCGCATCGTCGGCGGCTGGGCGGTCACGAGGGACGGCGCCGTCGTGACGCGGCTCCTCGAGGACCCCGGCACCGCCGCCATCGGCGCCATCCGGACCGAGGCCGACGCCCTGACCACCTGGCTCGACCGCACCTCGGTCACCCCGCGGTTCCGGACGCCCCTGGAGCGCGACCTGACCGCGTGACACGTCGACGGCCCGGGGCCGGCCACCGCCCAACTCCTCCGCTACAGTCCGCGGCGTGTTTCGCCGCATCCTCATCGCCAACCGGGGAGAGATCGCGCGGCGGGTGATCCGTGCCTGTGACGCGCTCGGGATCGAGTCCGTCGCCGTGCACTCCACCGCCGACGCCGACGCTCCCTACGTCCGAGAGGCCACCACCTCCGTCTGCATCGGACCGCCGCGCGCTTCCCAGAGCTATCTGGTTCCGGAAGCGATCCTCCAGGCGGCCATCCAGACGGAGGCTCAGGCCATTCACCCCGGCTACGGATTCCTGTCCGAGAACGCGCTGTTCGCCCAGATGGTGCAGCAGGAGCGGCTCGGCTGGATCGGGCCGCCCCCCGGCGTCATCCGCCTCATGGGGGAGAAGTCGCCCGCGAAGGAGGCCATGAAGGCCGTCGGCTTGCCGATGGTCCCCGGCTCCGGCGGGCTGCTCGACTCGCTGGACGAGGCCCTCGCCGTGGCCGAGACCATCGGGTACCCCGTCCTGCTGAAGGCGGACGCTGGCGGCGGCGGCAAGGGCATGCGGCGCGCGGACTCCCCCGACGAGCTGCGGGAAGCGTGGGTCTCAGCCCGGGCCGAGGCGCTGGCCTCCTTCGGCTCCGACGCCGTCTACCTCGAGCGCTACCTGACGTCCGGCCGGCACATCGAGTTCCAGGTCCTCGCCGACGCTTGGGGCAACGCCGTCCACCTCTTCGAGCGCGAGTGCAGCGTGCAGCGCCGCCACCAGAAGCTGCTGGAGGAGGCGCCGTCCGTCGCGCTGACCCACGAGCAGCGCATGGGGATGGGCAAGCGGGTCGCAGACGCGGCCGCGGCCATCGGATACCAGGGCGCGGGGACGGTGGAGTTCCTCCAGGACCCGGAGTCCGGGGAGCTGTACTTCATCGAGATGAACACGCGTCTGCAGGTGGAGCACCCGGTCACCGAGGAGATCACGGGGTTCGACCTCGTTCAGGCCCAGATCCGCATCGCCGCCGGCGAGAAGCTCTGGATCACCCAGGACGATCTGTCCATCACCGGTCACTCCATCGAGCTGCGGATCAACGCCGAGGACCCGGACAACGACTTCCGCCCCGGCCCCGGCACCCTGTCGAAGCTCACCCCGCCGACCGGCGACCGGGTCCGCTGGGACGCCGCCGTCGTCGAGGGCTCCCGCATCTCTCCGTACTACGACTCCATGATCGCCAAGCTGATCACCTGGGGCCCCGACCGGGAGGCCGCCATCGCCCGCAGCCTCGCGGCGCTCGACGGCCTCGACGTCGAAGGCGTCCCCACCACCGCGTCCCTGCACCGCGCCGTCCTCTCCGCCCCCGACTTCGCGGCGGGGAACCTGCGGGTGGGCGTCATCCCGGGTCGCCCGGATCTCTCGGAAGGAGGGTCCTGACATGGCGAAGATCCGCCTCCACCCCATCGGCCGCGACAAGGACGCCGTCCTCGACGCCGCCACCTGGGACCGCCAGCTGGCCACAATGGCCGAGCGCGAGGCCTCCATCACCGAGGGGCGCGACGTCGTCGCCGACGGCTGGGGGGACAAGGGCCGCAGCCGCGTCCACCGCAAGGGCAAGCTGACCGTCTGGGAGCGCCTGGAGCTGCTCCGGGACGATGACGCGCCCGTCCTGCCCGTCGGCACCTTCGTGAACTACGGCCAGGAGTTCGGCGACCGCAAGCAGACCTCTCCCGGCGCCGGCGTGGTCACCGCCTTCACGCGCGTCCACGGGCGCTGGGTGATGGTCATCGCCAACGACAACACGGTGGCCAGCGGGTCCTGGTGGCCCCGGACGCCAGAGAAGATCATCCGCGCCCAGGAGATGGCGGAGAAGCTGCGGCTGCCCGTCCTCTACCTGGTGGACTGCTCGGGGCTCTTCCTGCCGGAGCAGGCGAACACGTTCCCCGGCGCGCGCGGCGCGGGACACATCTTCAAGCGGAACGCGGTGCTGAGCGCCGAGGGCGTGCCGCAGATCGCCGGGGTCTTCGGGGACTGCATCGCCGGTGGGGGCTACATGCCCATCATCAGCGACAAGGTCTACATGACCGAGCAGGCGTACATGGTCATCGCCGGCGCGGCCCTCATCAAGGGCGCGAAGTCGCAGAAGATGACGAGCCACGGCATCGGCGGCGCCGACGTGCACGTGGGGGTGTCCGGCTGCGCAGACTTCCGGGTCCCGGACGACGAGCACTGCATTGCGGCCATGCGTCAGGAGGTGGCGGACCTGCCGTCGAGCGCCGTGCCGTACTACCGCTACGGCGTGGACGCGGCGCCTCCGCGGTTCCCAGCGTCGGACCTGACGGGTCTGCTCCCCGCGGACCACCGCGTCGCCTACGACATGCGCGAACTCATCGCGCGCCTCGTGGATGCGTCCTTGTTCTGGGAGGTCCTGCCGAACCACGGCACCGAGGTGATCACGGGCATCGCGCGGATCTCGGGGCTGTACGTGGGCATCCTCGCGAACGCCTCGGGCCTCGTGGACGATCCCAACAGCGGCGGCAAGCGCCCGGCCGGCATCCTCTACAAGCAAGGCATCGCCAAGCTCAGCGCGTTCTCGCGCGCCTGCAACGACGACGGCATCCCGCTGCTCTGGCTCCAGGACATCTCGGGGTTCGACATCGGTCCCCAGGCCGAGCGCCACGGGCTGCTCGGCTACGGCAGCTCGTTGATCTACGCCAACAGCACGAACACGGCGCCCATGGCGACGGTGCTGCTCCGCAAGGCGAGCGGCGCGGGGTACTACGCGATGGCTGGTCTGCCGTACGACCCGGTGCTCCAGCTGAGCACGCCGGTGACGCGCCTCGCGGTGATGGAGGGGCGCACGCTGTCCATCGGTGCCTTCAACACGAAGCTCGACGACGACTTCGAGATCGTCGCCGAGACCGAGGAGGAGCGGGCGAAGATCGCGGCCGGGATGAAGGCCGTGGAGGGCCGCATCGAGTCGGACATGAACCCGATCGCGGCGGCGCGCCAGATGGACACGGACGAGATCGTGCTCGTCGGCGAGCTGCGCCAGCGCCTCGAGGCGTGGGCGGAGATGGCGTATCAGTCGCCGGGCCACCGCCGGATCAAGAACCCGCGGATCTGGAGCCTGCACGACCTGTCGCTGCTGGCGGGAGATGTGCCATGAGCGCGCTGGTCGCCATCAAGGGCAAGGACCTGGCCGAGGGCGTGGTCGCGCGTTTGGACGCGCCCTTCGTCGGACGCTTCCTGCCGGCCGTGCGTCGTGGAGACAGCGTGCAGGCGGGGCGGCTGCTGGGCCACCTCGTCGTGCTGGGCCGCAAGCGCGCGGTGTTGGCGCCGGACGTCGCCGGGCAGGTGACGTCCGGCGCCGGAGACGGGCCGGTGGAGTACGGCGCGGCGCTGGTGTCGCTCGGGGCCGCGACGGCCGCCGAAGGCGAGGCTGCGTCGTCGGCCGAGGGGGGATCCACCGCCGAGGGCTATCCCGTGCGCACCCCCATCGACGGGATCTTCTACCTGCGGCCGAGCCCGGACGCGCCGGCCTACGTCAGCGTCGGCGACCGCGTGACGAGCGGCGCGACGCTGGGGCTCGTCGAGGTGATGAAGACCTTCAACCCGCTGACCCTGGGCGGGCCGGGCGCGCCGGAGTCGGGCGTGGTCACGGCCGTGCTCGCAAGCGACGGCGACGAGGTCGCCTCCGGCGAGGTGCTGTTCCGGGTGAAGGCGGACTGAGGGGTGGCGGTGGGCCGGTGCGCCGCGCTCGCCCTGTCCAGCCTGCTCGCCGGCTGCTCCGGCGTCCAGCTGGAGGTCCTGCCCCTCACCGAGCTTCCGTCCTACGACTGCGACGATCCCGAGCTGAGGGACACCGTCGCCCCCTTGCGCGTGCGGGTGAGCGACGAGTCGGGCGCGCCTCTGCGCAAGGTCGAGGTGGTCCTGGCTCCGACGCCCGCCCAGTACGTCGACGTCCTCGAGCAACGCAGCATCGAAGCGGTTGCGGTCCCCTCGGACGACTTCTGGCTGCCGCAGTTCGACGACGGCGACGTCTGGGCCCAGTTCACGGGCAGCACGGGCCTCGAGGCCTTCGGTCCGTTGACCGGAGCCACGACCGACCAGAACGGCGCGATCCAGCTCTTCGTCCACGTCGCCCTCCGGGATGTCTGCGAGGACGGAGCGCAGCTGGACGAAGCGGGGGTCGACGTCAGCGCCGAGGGAGAGGCAGCGCAGTTCGTGCTCACGTACGGGGGCGGCGCGTGAGACGGCTCCTCGTCCTCGCCGCGCTCACCCTCTCGGCGTGCACCGGAGTGCGCGTGGAGCCGTTGCCCGACGTGACTCTCCCGGCCTGCGGGGACCTCGACGGCGTGGACGCGATCGTCCTCGACGTCCCGCTCACGACCTCCGGAGTCGACAACCGCTCCGGGCCACCCCGGAGGGTGATCGAGGTCTTCTCCGCCGTCCCCCGCGTCGTGCAGGTGCTGCCCGTCGCGTTCGAGGCCGACGGCGAGGCAAGGGACCTGTCCGGCATTCCTGCTGTGTTGAGCCCGGACGCGCCGATCCCCTCGGACTACCGGACGGAGTTCGCGCAGGTCTTCGAGAGAAGAGAGGAGCGTCGGGTGAAGCTCCGCGTCGATGTCCAGGCCTTGTGCGTCGACGCGGTGCCAGACGTCCCGCTCCCGGTCTGGCTCAGCACGGAGGTGGAGACGATCGTCTGGACGCTGTCGCCCGGGGATCTGTAGACGCGGGAACGGCCACCGCCCTCAGCGCTCCAGCACCACCGCGTCGAAGAGGTGGAGAGGGCGCTCGCTCAGGCCACGCTTGAAGGTGTCGAGGCTCCAGACCTCGTTTCCAGCGACGGAGACGACGAGGCGCTGCTCGCTGTTGTAGCTCGCCAGGTCCACCCAGGCGGAGTAGAGGAACGTGCGGCTCGCCCGGTCGAGGACCGGGCCCGGCCGGGGGCACTGATCCTGCTCGGCCAGGGCGATCTCGGAGACCTGCCCGTCCTCCCACCAGGTCAGGCCACCCGCGCAGGACAGGGGCGGGGCGAGGACGACGGCGCCGCGCTCCTCGTCGGCGGGGACGATGACCGAGTCGGGGACGAGGAGCTGGTCCGGCGCACCGCCTTCGAGGATCTCGCGGACGTCCCGGGGCGCCCAGCGCTCCACGGGCGCCTCGGCGTCGCTCAGGGGCACCGACCACACCGAGTAGACGTCGTCGATGTACGGCGACTCGAGCTCCGGGACGATGAGCAAGGCCCCGTCGCGCCGCGGGTCGGGCTGGACCGTCACGCCCCACAGGGGCACGTCGTCCGGCAGCTCCCGGACGACGCCGCCCGGCAGCTCGACGCGATCGGAGTAGACCCGGGCGAGGACGTAGGACTCTTCCGAGTACGCGTCGCCCTCCCAGACGACGAGGTGGTCCTCGACGGGCCAGCCGAGGTAGTTCGCGGCGACGAAGCGCCCCTGGCCTGAGTTCTCCCAGGAGATCAGGGGCGGCGGGTAGTAGTTCGACTGCCAGGAGAAGGGGAGCTCGAAGTTCGCCAGCACCTGGCCCCGCACGTCCACGACGGAGTAGAGGTCGGGCGCGTTGGGGGCGTAGTAACAGTCCACGCAGCCCTCGGTCAGGTCGGTCCAGGCGACCGCGAAGAGGGTGTCGGGCATGTCGCCGGGGTCCAGGTTCGCCCAGGGACCGGTCGGGGCGGGGGGCGCACCCGCCCCCGAGTCGCCACCGGGGGACGCGGTGCCCAGGCGGTCGTCGTCGGGCGGGGCGAGCCGCAGGTGTGCGTCATCGGCGGTGCAGCCCGTGAGGCTCAGGGCGGTGAGCAGCCCGAGGATCCCGGCGGCGAGCACCACGGGGGTCACGAGGTCGATCTCCGGATCCGGGCGATCGGACACGGGCTCGAGGGCGGCATGGGAGTCGAGGTTCGGCATGGGATCAGGATGGGTCGGCGAGCGGCAGCAATGAATCAGTGATTCTCATCCGATTCTGTATGCCAGCACGATGCAATCGAGGCGAGACGATGGGCGGTTGCGCCTCCCCAAGCAGCGACGGGCTCCCCCAACGTCCTGCCCGGGGAGCCCGCCGCGTCGTTTCGGACCCCTGCCACGAGGGTCCGACTGCGTCAGCGTCTGCGTGAGTGCGTCTGCGTCTGCGTCTGCGTTCAGGCTCCTAGAGGGCGCTGTCGTCGTCGTCGGACGAGTCGTCGTCGTCGGACGAGTCGTCATCGTCGGACGAGTCGTCGTCGTCGGACGAGTCGTCGTCGTCGCCCGCGCTGTCGTCGTCATCCGCCGCGTCGTCGTCGTCCGCCGCGTCGTCGTCGTCGCCCGCGCTGTCGTCGTCGTCCGCGACCGAGTCGTCGTCGTCGCCCGCGCTGTCGTCGTCGTCGCCGACGGAGCTGTCGTCATCGTCCGCGACGGGCTCACACCCCACGACGGCGAACGAGAGGAGGGAACCGAGCGCGAGCGCGAGGAGGATTCGAAGGGTGTTCAACATGAGATGGCTCCTTTCCTGGTTGCCGAGGCGAAGAAGGAGCAGGCTGCGCGCCAACCCTCCGAGGCAGCGAAATGCCCGGAATAAAGGGATCCTCGGCCCGATCCAGGCGACCACAGGCCCGGATCGACCCGCCGTCGGGCAAGGGTCGACCCGCCAGCTGGATTCCCCACCCGGAACGCCCGACACCCCTGTCAGGGCAGCTCGCCGCCCGCCGCCTGCACCCCCGCGTCGATCCCAGGCGCCACCCCGCCCGACCCCCCTCCGCGCCGCTCCCGGTCGCGGCCCGGCCCGGCCCGGTGCTCCAGCGGCTCCGCCTCCTCCACCACGAGCTCGATCCGACGGCCGCTGGCCCGCACCTCTCCGTAGAGACACCACGGCCCGGCGAGCACGCCGCGGACGAGCCGGTCGGCGATGCGCGCCTCGAACAGCCCGGAGCCGTCGTCCAGCTCGCACCGCCACTGCCGATGCAGCCCCTCGACCGCGTCCCACCGCGCCATCCACCCCCCGACCCTCACCTTGCTCCCCACGCAGCGCGGCAGCGCGGCGGCGTCCACGACGTCGTCCGGCAGCTGGTCGCGCACCATGTCCAGGGGATGACCCGAGAGGGTGAACCCCAGCGCCCCCAGCTCGTCCCGCAGCCGCGCCGCCCGCCGCGACGCCGACGCCGTCGTCACCGCCGGCACGATCGCGCCGCCCCCCGCCCAGCGCAGGCGCCGGTGGGTGATCCGCAGCTGGCTCCGATCGAGCGCCTCGTCCACGTCGTCCAGCGCGCCCGCCGCCACCAGCGCGTCCACCTCGTCGATCCCGGCGGGCACGCGCGCGAGGAAGTCGTCGAGGCTCGCGAAGCGCCCCCCGCCGCGGGCGTCGACGATCAGCGCCGCCAGCTCCTCACGGACGCCGTGGATTCCTGCGATCCCCACCCGGACGGCTCCCTCCCCCCACGCGGCGCTCACCCCCGCCTCCTGCACCGACGGCGCCAGCACCGCCACCCCCCGGCGCCGCGCCACCTCGACCTGGACCCACACCGGGTAGCGCCCGCCCGGCGCGACCAGCTGCGCCGTGAGCAAG
>Ga0213840_1000254_pt1 | contig 111847 bp, 112 predicted proteins | sample SWPATP22_FD_160132 | JGI IMG/M metagenome (GOLD analysis project Ga0213840, IMG submission 160132) | Coastal seawater microbial communities from Marineland, Florida, United States - SWPA TP2 #2 | ecosystem: Environmental > Aquatic > Marine > Coastal | place: USA: Florida | collected 2016-08-14 | reverse complement strand
CGAGGCCGCCCACCGCCAGCAGCGCCACCATCGCCGCCGCGCGCAGCGGGGCGCGGCGGGGCGCGCGCGGCGCTGTGACGGGAACGGGGCGGCGCAGAATATCGGTGAGAACCCCGGGCGTGGGGCCGTCCGGTTCGGGGTAAAGCATCCGCAGCTCGTCGTCCTGCCGCGCCCAGTCGGCCAGCCGCGCCTGCGCTTCCGGATCGGCGGCGATCCTTTCGCTGAGCGCCGCGCGCGCGGTCTCGTCCAGTTCGCCATGGTGATAGGCGAGCAGCTCATCATCGCTCAGCGGGGTGTCGGGATGGGTCATCGGTTGGGTCTTCCGGTTGGTTTCGGCGCGGCGGGCGTCGCGCCGCCGCGGCCGGTCATGGTGCGCAGGCTGGCGCGGGCCCGGGCCAGCCGCGACATCAGCGTGCCGCGCGGAATGTCCAGCATGGCGGCCGCTTCGTCGAATGTGGCGCCGTCCAGCGCGACAAGCAACAGCGCACGGCGCTGATCCTCGGGCAGCCGGGCGATGGCGGCCTCGGTCTCGCGCAGCGCCATATGCGCCTCCTGCCCGGCGGGACGCGAGGGTTCGGCCGGCAGGTCTTCGACGGCGATCAGATGGCCGGGCCGTGGCGCCCGGCGCATCAGGTCGCGGTGGCGGTTGATCAGGATGCGGAACAACCAGGCCCGCAGCGCGCCGTCGGGGCGGCGCTGGTGCAGCTTGGCCACGGCCCGTTCCAGGCAATCCTGGACAAGGTCGTCGCCCGCCTCGGCATCGCGCATCAGCGCGTGGGCATATCGGCGCAAGGCGGGGATCTGGGTTTCGATCTTGTCCAGGTCGGTCATGGGGGGACCTTCGGGCCGGGCCGCGGGTTACGGACGGGCCAGGTGCCAGACGCCCTTGACGCCGTCACCGGTGATGTCGCCCGACTTGGCATCCTTGAACCAAGTGTAGAGCGGTTTGCCCTCATGGGTCCACTGGCGCAAACCGTCGGCGCGCAGGATGATGCCGAAGGCGCCCTGCGGGCGGGCCTTGCTGCTGGCCTCCAGCGGCGGCCATTTCGCGGCGCAATCGTCATAGCAGTTGGAGACGGCGGCGGTGTCCTTGTCAAAGGTATAGAGCGACATGCCGTTGCCGTCGGTCAGGATTGCGCCCTTGGCGCTGTCGCCGCTCTGGATCGCGGTGGCGGCGAGGGCCGCGGTGCCGAGCATTGCGGCGGCGGCAAAGGCGAGGGGGAAGGTAAAGCGCATCTTTCAGTCCTTTCATCGGGGATCGTACCGGTCCGTCGTGACCGGCAGATAGAAAGACGCGCCTGGGCGCGGAATAATCCCGCGCGTTCCGATTTTTTTTATGCCGTCACCGTGCGGCCCGGCTGATCGAACAGGAAATCGGTGATCATCGCGCCCACCCACATGAAGAACAGCGCCGCCCAGGCGGTGCCGGCGAAGATCGAGCCGCCGGTGACGCCGGCGCCGATGGCGCAGCCGCCGGCCAGCATGCCGCCGAAGCCCATCATCGCCGCGCCGATCATCGCCTTGCGCATGGTGACGGGGCCGTCGAAGGCCTGGATCTTCATCTCGCCGGCGAGCCCCGCCGCGATCATCGCGCCGATGAAAACGCCGGGCACCAGGCCGACGTCGAATTCCAGCACCGCGTTGCGTTCGAGGAAGAACATCAGCGTATGCGCCGAGGGGCCGGTGAAGGTGGCGCTTTCGATCTGGGTGGGCTCGAAGGCCACCTGCGCCAGCGAATAGGTCAGCACCCAGCCGAGCGCCACCGAGAAGCCGACGCCGGAGGCGAACACCAGCCGCTGTGCGCCGATCCGGTTCTTGCGCGACAGCACCAGCGCCAGGGCGGCGATCAGCACGCCGATCACCAGCCCGCCGTATTCGGGCAGCCGCACCGTGCTCAGCAGGTTCATGTTGCGCCCGCCTTCGGTGACCCAGAGCGCGGCGAGCTGGTCGCGCAGCGGCGCCAGAACGCCCGACAGGCTCATTTGCGCCACCACCGCGAAGATCAGCCCGGACACCACCGAGCGCAGGTTGCCGGTGGCCGCCAGCACCAGAAGCCGCCCGGAGCAGCCGCGCGCCAGCACCATGCCGGCGCCGAACAGCAGCCCGCCGATGATGGCGCCGGACCAGCTGCCGGGGACCGCCATCATGCGGGCGTCGGCGCTGTCCATCAGGCCCAGAAGCTGCGCCCCCTGCACCCAGACCACGGCGGTGGAAAAGGTCAGCAGCCAGACCGCCACCTTGTCGCCCATGGCGCCGCGTGCGAATTCGACCGTCGCCGCGCGCAGGCAGAAGCGCGAGCGTTGCGCGGCGATCCCGAACACGATGCCGGTGATCAGGCCGAACAGCGCCGCCGTGGGCGACTCGCCGATCCGTTCTACGATTGCCACCAGGTCCATCGGCGGTCCTCCTGTTCAAGTTAGGGTGAGTGTATATCTGTGCGGCGGCTGCCGTGCCTTGATGCAGATCAGATGTGCGGCGGCGCCTGAGGTCTCGCCAAGCGGGAAAAACCGGCGTAAGAGCATTGCCATGAGCCGTATCGTTCCCCTTTCCGAGGCCCGTCATCAGCCGCTCTGGCGGCGCCCCGTGGCGCTGCTGTTTCTGATGGCGGTGGCCATGCCGGTGGCCTTTGCCACCTGGTCGGCGCTGCTGAACAATTTCGTCATCGAGGCGGCGCATTTCGACGGCAGCGATATCGGCTGGCTGCACACGGTGCGCGAGATCCCCGGCTTTCTGGCGATCGGGGTGATCGCGGTGCTGATGGTGATGCGCGAACAGGTGCTGGGGCTGGTGTCGCTGATCCTGCTGGGGGTGGCGACCGGGCTGACGGCGCAGTTCCCCTCGCTGGGGGGCATCCTGGTGATCACCATGCTCAGCTCGATCGGGTTTCACTATTACGAGACGGTGAACCAGTCGCTGCAGCTGCAATGGCTGCCCAAGGACCGGGCGCCGCGCATGCTGGGCTGGCTGCTGGCGGCGGGCTCGGCGGCGACGCTGGTGTCCTACGGGCTGATCGTGCTGCTGTGGGAGCCGCTGGGGCTGACCTATAACATCGTCTACGGGCTGGCCGGCGGCTTTACCGCGCTGGTCGCCGCGGCGGCCTTCGTGCTCTATCCCCAGTTTCAGGCCGATACCGTACAGAACAAGAAGATGGTGCTGCGGCGCCGTTACTGGCTTTATTACGCGCTGCAGTTCATGTCGGGCGCGCGGCGGCAGATCTTTGTCGTTTTCGCGGGCTTCATGATGGTCGAGAAATTCGGCTTTCACGTGCATGAGGTCACCGCGCTGTTCATGATCAACCTGATCGCCAACATGGTGTTCGCGCCGCTGCTGGGCCGCGCGGTCGGTGCCTTTGGCGAGCGCCGGGCGCTGGCGTTCGAATATGTCGGGCTGACCGTGGTGTTCCTGGCCTATGGCGGGATCTACTATTTCGGCTGGGGGGTGGTTCTGGCCGCCTCGCTGTACGTGATCGACCACATGTTCTTTGCCATGGCGCTGGCGCTGAAGACCTATTTCCAGAAGATCGCCGATCCGGCCGATATCGCGCCCACCGCCGCCGTGGCCTTTACCATCAACCATATCGCCGCGGTGGTTCTGCCGGCGACGCTGGGCTATCTCTGGCTGGCCTCGCCCGGCGCGGTGTTCGGGCTGGCCGCGGGCATGGCGATGACCTCGCTCTGCCTGGCGCTGCTGATCCCGCGCCACCCGGAGCCCGGCAACGAGACGGTGCTGTCGCGTTACGTGCCGGCGCCGGCGGAGTAGGGTACGCTTGACCTTGCGGCGCGCTGGCCCTAGGGCCGGGCGCAGCTTTGCAGGAGAGACCCGATGCCCACATTTACCGCGCTGACCACGCTGACCGGAAAAGCCCAGGCCGAGGCGCTGGGCGAGGCGATGGAACGGCTGGAGCCCGCGCCCACCGGTGTCGGGGTGTTCGAGGTCGAGGATGGCTCCGGTCTGTGGGAAGTGGGCGGTTACTTCACCGAAGAACCCGATGCCGTCGCGCTGGCGCTGCTGTCGGCGGCCTTCGGCGCCAAGGATTTCGTGATCTCCGAACTGCCCGAGACCGACTGGGTCGCGCATGTGCGCCGCGAGCTGGCGCCGGTGGAGGCGGGGCGGTTCTTCGTCTACGGCAGCCATGACGCCGACAAGCTGCCGGAGGACCGCATCCCGCTGTTGATCGAGGCGGCGATGGCCTTTGGCACCGGCCACCACGGCACCACGCTGGGGTGCCTGCGGGCGCTGGACCGGCTGATCGGGGGGGGCTTCGAGGCCGGCAAGGTCGCCGATATCGGATGCGGCACCGCGGTGCTGGCCATGGCCGCCGCGCGGGTGTGGCAGGGCGAGATCATCGCCAGCGACATCGACCAGGTGGCGGTGGACGTGGCCGAGGCCAATCTGCGCGCCAACGGCATGGAGGGCCGGGTGAGCTGTGTCGAGGCGGCGGGGTTCGCCCATCCGGAGCTGGACGCGCTGGCGCCCTATGATCTGATCTTTGCCAATATCCTGAAAGGGCCGCTGGTGGCGCTGGCCCCCGATCTGGCGGCGCATCTGCGGCCGGGCGGCTATGCCATCCTGTCGGGGATTCTCAACGAGCAGGCGGCCGATGTGATCGGCGTTTATGCACAGTCCGAGGTCAATCTGGTCGAAAGCGAAGAGATTGGTGACTGGACCACGCTGCTTTTGCGGAAAAAGGCGTAAATACGGCGGGTTTTAGCGGCATTTGAGGCATCTGCCCCATTTCTGCCACATTTCAGCCAGACCTTTGCCCGGTCTTCTGGTGGGGGCCAGAGGTTTCGGAGGCTGCTATGGCCCATCAAGATCTGGATTTCGGCCGGCGCGTGGATCGGCTGACGCTCAAACATGCCGCCCTGTCGCGCGGCTGTACCACGGTGATGCGCGATGACGGATTGCTGGTCACGGCACCGGCGCGGCGCCGTTCGGGGCTGTCGCTGCAGGTGATCCTGCTGTGCGTTGTGGGGCTGTTCCTGTTCAAGGCGCTGATGTTCGCCGTCGTGGGCGGCGCGACCTACGAGGAGCGGGTGGCGCGGCTGAGCGCGGGCAATGTGGCCGAGGCTGCGGGCGCCTGGGTGATGCAGGCCGATCCGCTGACGCGGGGGCTGGCCGCGCAGATCAGCACCGCGCTGCGTAGAGCCGGACAGGGGGCCGGGCAAACCTGATCCGACGGCCGGCGGCTGCGATCACCGCATCATGTCAATCGAAACAAGAAACGCCGCGGGGCATCGGCCCACGCGGCGTTTTCAGTCGGCTCCGGGGGAGAAGGAGGAGCAGACCTCAGAAGATTGCCTTCTGACGGGAGATCTGTTCGATCTCGCCACGCGACAGGCCGATATCCTCAAGCTCGCGATCGCTGAGCGCGGACAGGGCATTGCGGGTGACGCGGGCGTCGTTCCAGGACGCAACGGCACCGATGACGGTGCAGATTGCGGCGCCAACGCGGCCGAACAGGATGGCCGAGTCGGAGACGGTGCGGGGGGTGTCGAATGCAGCCATTTGACGTGTTCCTCTGACTAAACGGTTTGATGTGTGTTTTGTTCTGAGCCGCACCTAGTCTGGGTAATATTTGCGCACAAGTGGCGCAAAATGCATGTTTCCTATGCGATTTGTGCATGGGTCCGGTGGGTTGAAAAGATCCTGAAATATTCGTGACTTCCGCTTGATTTTGGTGTCGCTTTCAGACCTAGGATATGTCGTTTTCAGGCCTCGTGTCGGTTTTGGAAAACTGCGATGTCGTTTTTGGTGTGATCGGATTTCCCGCTCGAATTGCTTGGACCATGTTCGCGTTTCGTGCTACTGCATCAAAAAAGCAACAATTTCCGGGCGGGGCCGGGCAGTGCATGCGGATTCTGGGCATTGATCCGGGGTTGAGAACCCTTGGCTGGGGCGTGATCGAATCGCAAAACGGGCGGTTGCGGCACGTGGCCAACGGGCTGTGCAAGTCGCAGGCGGCCGACGAACTGGCGATCCGGCTGCTGTCGCTGAACCAGCAGATCGCCGAGGTGATCGCGGAATACACCCCCGACGAGGCGGCCATCGAACAGACCTTCGTCAACAAGGACGGGGTGGCGACGCTGAAACTGGGCCAGGCGCGCGGCGTGGCGCTGCTGACGCTGGCGCAGGGCGGGCTGCCGGTGGGCGAATATGCCCCCAACCGGGTGAAAAAAACCGTCGTCGGCGTCGGCCACGCGGAAAAGGAGCAGGTTCTGCATATGGTCAAGCTGCAATTGCCGGGCTGTAACCCGGCCGGCCCCGACGCGGCCGATGCTTTGGCGATCGCGATTTGCCATGCCTATTACGGCGGCACCGAGGGCGGCATGCGCCTGCGCGAGGTGGGGGCATGATCGGGCGGTTGACCGGGCGGATCGGCTATCGCGCCGAGGATCACATCCTGATCGACGTGGGCGGGGTAGGCTACCTTGTCTATTGCTCCGACCGGACGCTGGCGACGCTGCCGGGCGTGGGCGAGGCGGTGTCGCTTTATACCGATCTGGTGGTGCGCGAGGATCTGATGCAGCTGTTTGGCTTTCCCACGCTGGTGGAAAAGGAATGGCACCGGCTGCTGATGAGCGTGCAGGGCGTCGGCGCCAAGGTGTCGCTGGCCATTCTCGGTACGCTGGGGCCGGAGGGCGTGGGCCGGGCCATCGCACTGGGCGACTGGGCGGCGGTCAAGGCGGCAAAGGGCGTGGGGCCCAAGACGGCGCAGCGGATCGTGCTGGATCTCAAGGACAAGGCGCCGGGGGTGATGGCGCTGGGCGGCTCTGTCACCGAGGCGATGGAGGGGCCGGAGCCGGGCCGCGAGGCCGAGGTGGTGGAGCCGGTCGAGGCGCCCAAAGCCAAAGCGAAACCCAAGCCCCGCGCACCCTCCAGCGCCAGCGCGCAGGCCGATGCGCTCTCGGCGCTGTCCAACCTGGGCTACGGTCCGTCGGAGGCCGCCGCCGCCGTGGCCGAGGCCGCCGGGGAGAACCCGGAGGCGAATGAGGCCGCGTTGATCCGCGCCGCGCTGAAGCTGCTGGCGCCGAAGGGGTGATGGCGATGCCGAGAGTTGAGCGGAGAGTGGCATGACGACCGATCCCGACCCCACCCTGCGGCCCGATCCGCTGCCCGAGGACAACGACCGCGCGCTGCGGCCGCAGGCGCTGGAGGAGTTCATCGGCCAGGCGGAGGCGCGGGCGAACCTGCGCGTCTTCATCCAGTCCGCCCGCCAGCGCGGCGAGGCGATGGACCACACGCTGTTCCACGGGCCGCCGGGCCTGGGCAAGACCACGCTGGCGCAGATCATGGCGCGCGAGCTGGGGGTGAATTTCCGCATGACCTCCGGCCCGGTGCTGGCCAAGGCGGGCGACCTGGCGGCGATCCTGACCAATCTGGAGGCGCGCGACGTTCTCTTCATCGACGAGATCCACCGGCTGAACCCGGCGGTGGAAGAGGTGCTCTACCCGGCGATGGAGGATTTCGAGCTCGACCTGGTGATCGGCGAGGGGCCGGCGGCGCGCACCGTGCGGATCGAGTTGCAGCCGTTCACGCTGGTGGGGGCGACGACGCGGATGGGGCTGCTGACGACCCCCTTGCGCGACCGCTTCGGCATCCCGACGCGGCTGCAGTTCTACACCGAGGACGAGCTTTACGAGATCGTCACCCGCAATGCCCGCAAGCTGGGCGCGCCCGCAGATGCCGATGGCGCGCGGGAGATCGCGCGGCGCGCCCGGGGCACCCCGCGGATCGCCGGGCGGCTGCTGCGCCGGGTGGTGGATTTCGCGGTGGTGGAGGGCGACGGCACCATTACCCGGGCGCTCGCGGACAATGCGCTGACCCGGCTGGGGGTGGACCGGATCGGCCTCGACGGCGCCGACCGCCGCTATCTGCACCTGATCGCCGAGAATTACGGCGGCGGCCCGGTGGGAATCGAGACGCTGTCGGCGGCGCTGTCGGAAAGCCGCGATGCGCTGGAGGAGGTGATCGAGCCGTACCTTCTGCAACAGGGGCTGATCCAGCGCACGCCGCGGGGCCGGATGCTGGCGCAGAAGGCCTGGGATCATCTGGGCCTGCCGATGCCGAAACGGCAGAGCGATCTGTTCGGGAAGTGACGGCGGCTGCATCGCTGCGTGTTTCAGCATGGCTGCAAAATGCACGGCAGAGGCCGGCGCCCGCCCTTGAGGGTGGTCGGGCGCTGCCCGGCGGCGGCTGCGCGCCTTGCTCCGGGCGGGCACGATTTTCTTGCCGAATTTGTGGCTTGGCACACCCTGCGCATTTTCGCCGCGACGCGGCGCTCCGGTTGCGGTTGCGGCGGCGGGGTTTTATGGCTGGGGCAAGGACAAGGATCGGAGGCCCCCGCGTGACACCGCAAGAGATCGAGGCGCTGTTCACCCGCGAAAGCGGTGAGTTTCTGTTCGCCCGCTGGGGGCGGCCCATCGCGCCCATCGTCTTCGGGGTCGAGGACGAAACGCTGAGCGTGGTCAAGGGCGCCTTCGAGGCGGTGGCGGCGCTCTCCGGGCACAAACTGACCGAGACCGATCCGGAGCTGGGCTCCAACTGCATGGTGTTCTTTTTCCGCGACTGGGCGGAGCTGCCGGAGGTCGACGGAATGGACCGGCTGATCCCCGACCTGGGGCCGCTGGTCGGGCGGCTCGCGGCGGCGGATGCCAACCAGTACCGCATGTTCCGTTTCGACGAGGCGGGCGCGATCAAGGCGGCCTTCGTGTTCCTGCGGATGGACACGGAAATGATGAAGCAGTCCGCCGAGGCGCTGGCGCTGAGCCAGGTGGTGCAGACCATCCTGCTGTGGTCCGACCGCGCCTTTCGTGACCGCTCGCCGCTGGCGCTGGCCGGCGACAAGACCATTCTGCGCCCCGAGATCGCCGGGCTGATCCGGGCCGCCTATGATCCGGTGCTGCCGGCGGTGGCGCAGGACCCGTCGCATGCGTTGCGGCTGTTCGCCCGGATGGAGACGGTCCAATGATCCACAAGTTCCCGGTTCGCGTCTATTACGAAGACACCGACATGGGCGGCATTGTCTATCACGCCAATTACCTGCGCTATATCGAGCGGGCGCGCAGCGACTGGGTGCGCCGGCTGGGCAACGACCAGAACGCCATGCGCGAGGCCGGCATCGTCTGGGTGGTGCGCAAGATCGAGGCGGAATACCTCGCCACCGCGAAATTCGAGGACGAGCTGGTGGTGGAGACCACCATGCGCGAGCTCTCGGGCGTGCGGCTGACCATGGATCAGGTGGTCAAGCGCGGCGAGACGCCGATCTTCACCGCCTCGGTCACCGCCGTCTGCATGAACGCGGCGGGAAAACCGGTGCGTCTGCCAGCGGAGATTCGCGCATTGATGCAGGGCTAGGCCCGCTCACGGAGCCGGGAATGGTATTTGCCAAGAAACTGCGCTAGATTCGTGCCAACAAGGCCGAAACAACAACGCGGCCGTTAGGCAAAGAGCAGGCTTATGGAAGCAGAAACTCTGGCGCTGGCGCAGGAGATGGATTTCTCCCTGTGGGCATTGTTCGTGCGGGCGACCCCGATCGTGAAACTGGTGATGGGAATGCTGATCCTGTCCTCGGTCTGGGCCTGGGCGATCATCATTCAGAAACTGATCACCTATCGCGCGGCGCGGGCCGAGGCGGCGGCATTCGACCGCGCCTTCTGGTCGGGCGAGCCGCTGGACGGGCTGTTCGAAGAGATCGGGCCGACGCCCGAGGCCAGTTTGGAAAAGATCTTTGCCGCCGGCATGGTGGAATGGCGCCGGTCGCACCGCAACGACGGCGGGCTGATCGCCGGCGCCCAGGCGCGGATCGACCGCAGCATGGACGTGGCCATCGCCAAGGAGGCCGAGGCGCTGCAAAAGGGGCTGCCGGTGCTGGCGACGGTGGGCTCCACCGCGCCCTTCGTTGGCCTCTTCGGCACGGTCTGGGGCATCATGCACGCCTTTATCGGCATCGCGGCGCAGCAGAACACCAGCCTCGCGGTGGTGGCGCCGGGGATTGCCGAGGCGCTGCTGGCCACCGGGCTGGGTCTGCTGGCGGCGATCCCGGCGGTGATCTTCTATAACAAGCTGAGCGCGGACAGCGACCGCATCGTCGCGGGCTACGAGGCTTTCGCCGACGAGTTCGCCACCATCCTCAGCCGCCAGCTGGACGCGTAGGGCCATGGGCGCAGGCGTTCAAACCTCGGATTCGGGCGGCGGGCGTCGGCGCGGCCGGGGCCGTCGCCGTGCCCGGCCGATGGCCGAAATCAACGTGACGCCCTTCGTCGACGTGATGCTGGTGCTGCTGATCATCTTCATGGTGGCCGCGCCGCTGATGACCGTCGGCGTGCCGGTGGAGCTGCCCAAGACCGCCGCGGGCGCGTTGCCGGGCGAGGACGAGGAGCCGCTGACGGTGACCATCACCGCCGAAGGCCGGATCGAGATCCAGACCACCGAGGTGCCGCGCGATCAGCTGGTGAGCAAGCTGCGCGCCATCGCCGCCGAACGCGCCACCGACCGGGTGTTCCTGCGCGCCGACGGCTCGATCCCCTATCAGACGGTGATGCAGGTGATGGGCGCGCTCAATGCAGGCGGGTTTTCCAACGTGGGGCTTGTGACCGACAGCGGCGGGCCCACCCTGGACGATGCCGGGTGAGGGCGCGTGCAGACCGGCACCAAAATCTCGGCCCTGGCGCATGGGCTGCTGCTTGCCTGGGCATTCCTGGGGGGCGTGTTCCGCTCTGACCCGCTGCCGGTCGAGGTGCAGGACGTGACCGTGATCAGCGCCGAGGAATTCGACCGCATGACCGGGCACAGCGAGGCGCCCGAGGTGGCCGTGGGCCCCACTGAGCCCACGGAACCGGAGCCGCCGGAGGCCGCCCCGGAGCCGGAGCCACAGCCGGACGCGGCGGCAGAGCCGGAGCGCGCGCCGGAGCCGACCCCGGCACCGCCTGCACCGGAAACCCAGCCTGAGCCCGACCCGGCGCCGACACCGCCCGATCCCGAAACCGCGGCGCTGGTGCCGGAACCGCCGGCGCCGCAGCAACGCCCCTCCGACCGGATCGCGCCGGAGCCGGTGGCACCGCCGCCGCCCGAGGCGCAGCCCGATCCGGTGGAGCGCGAAGAGGTTGCGCCGGACGCCGCGGCCGAGACCCCGCGCGAGGCGCAGGAGGCCACCGCGCCCGAAGAGGCCGCCGAAGAGATCGTGACCGAGGCGGAAGAGACCGCCGTGCTCGCCCCCACCCGGTCGCCACGCCCGGCTGCACGGCCCGACCGGCCTGCGCCCACGCCCACAGCCGAGCCGCCGCGGGCCGCCGAGACCGAGGATGCGGTCGCCGCCGCGCTGGCCGAGGCGATGAGCGGGGCGCGCGAAGAGACCCCGACAGCCCCTGCCGCGCCGTCGGGTCCGCCGCTGAGCGCGGGGGAAAAAGAGGCGCTGCGCGTTGCGGTGTCGTCTTGCTGGAACGTCGGCTCGCTGTCGTCCGAGGCGCTGGCCACGACGGTCGTTGTCGCCGTATCGTTAACTCAGGATGGCAAACCGCAGATGGAGACGATCCGCATGGTGTCGCATTCCGGAGGTGGCGAGGGCGCAGCGCAACAGGCGTTCGAGGCGGCGCGCCGGGCGATCATCCGCTGCGGCGCGAAAGGGTACAGTATGCCGGCCGACAAATACGACCGCTGGCGCAATATTGAAATGACATTCAATCCGGAGAGGATGCGGATCAAATGATGAGATTTCTGCTGAGCTTCCTTCTGGGATGGGCGGTTCTCGCCCATTCGGCGATGGCACAGGACAGCGGCCCGCTGCGGATCGAGATCACCGAGGGCGTGATCGAACCGATGCCCTTCGCGGTGCCCGATTTCGTGCCCGCCGGTCCGGCCGCCGCCGAGGTGGCGGGCCAGATTGCCCGGGTGATCGCCGCCGACCTCTCCGGCACCGGTCTGTTCCGGGAAATCCCGGCCGATGCCCATATCGGAAGGGTCAGCGATTTCGCCGCCCCGATCCGGTTCGCCGACTGGAAGGCGATCAACGCCCAGGCGCTGGTCACCGGCGAGGTGGCCGCCTCGGGCAACCGGATCACCGTGCGGTTCCGGGTCTGGGACGTGTTCTCGGGCGCGGAACTGGGCAACGGGCTGCAATTCGCCGGCTCCGCCGACGGCTGGCGGCGGATGGCGCACAAGGTGGCCGACGCCGTCTACAGCCGGATCACCGGCGAGGGCGGCTATTTCGACAGCCGGGTGGTCTTCGTCTCCGAAAGCGGGCCGAAGAACGACCGCAAGAAGCGGCTGGCGATCATGGATTACGATGGCGCCAATGTGCAGTATCTGACCGACAGCGCCTCGATCGTGCTGGCGCCGCGGTTCTCGCCCACCGGCGACCGGGTGCTCTACACCAGTTTCGAGTCCGGCTTTCCGCGCATCTACGTGCTCGACGTGGGCCGTGTGCAGCGCCGGGTGCTGGAGACGCAGGAGGGCACCATGAGCTTTGCCCCCCGGTTCGCGCCCGACGGGCAGACGGTGGTATTCTCGCTCGAACAGGGCGGCAATACGGACATCTACACGATGGATATCGGCAGCGGGCAGATCTCGCGGCAGACGTCCTCGCCGTCGATCGAGACGGCACCCAGCTATTCCCCCGACGGCAGCCGCATCGTCTTTGAAAGCGACCGCTCCGGCACCCAGCAGCTTTACGTCATGCCGGCGGCGGGCGGCGAGGCCAAGCGGATCAGTTTCGGCCAGGGCCGCTACGGCACGCCGGTGTGGTCGCCGCGCGGCGACCTGATCGCCTTTACCAAACAGAACAAGGGTCGGTTTCACATTGGCGTGATGCGCACCGATGGCAGCGAAGAGCGGCTGCTGACCGCCTCTTTCCTCGACGAGGGGCCGACCTGGGCGCCGAACGGGCGGGTGATCATGTTTACCCGCGAAACAAAGGGCGCGCGCGGGCAGGCGACGCTCTATACCGTCGATATCACCGGCCGGAACCTGCGGCCGGTACGCACGCCCGGCGGTGCTTCGGACCCGTCCTGGTCGCCTTTGCAGAACTGAGGCTCGCGTTCACAACAGACACGCGCTGTGGTAGAAACACGAAAAGAAAAAGCGATACAGAGAGGCAATTGGCATGAAACTTCTGAGAAATGCGATGCTGGTCTGCGCCGTCGCGGCGGTGGCGGCCTGCTCGAACGGCAAGAACGCCGGCATGTACGGCGATGGCACCGGCAGTTATGGCAGCAGCGCCGCGGGCCTGCCGTCCGATCCCACCTCGCCGGCCTACTTCCAGCAGGCGATCGGCGATCGCGTGCTGTTCGAGGTGGACCAGTCGACCCTGAACGACGGCGCCCGCGCGGTGCTGACGGCGCAGGCCGACTGGCTGGTGAACAACACCGATTATACCGCCGTGATCGAAGGCCACGCCGACGAACAGGGCACCCGTGAATACAACCTTGCGCTGGGCGCGCGGCGGGCCAATGCGGTGCGCGAATTCCTGATTTCGCGTGGGGTGGCCGGCAACCGGCTGCGCACCGTCAGCTACGGCAAGGAACGCCCGCTGGAGATCTGCAGCGCCGAGAGCTGCTACGCCAAGAACCGCCGCGCGGTCACCGTGCTGGCCGGCGGCATGACCAGCTAAGGGGGCGGGATGATGCGCGTTCCGGGTCTGCTGACCTTCGCGGTTCTGATCGCTCTGCGCGCCGCACCGGTGGCGGCGCAGCAGGACCAGACGCTGGCCGATATCCGGCAGGAGCTGACCGTGCTCTATGTCGAGATCCAGAAGCTCAAGCGCGAGCTGTCGACCACCGGCGCGCCGCAGGTGGCGGTGGGCGGCGGCAGCGTGCTGGAACGGGTCGGTGCCATCGAAAGCGAGTTGCAGCGGCTGACGGCGGAGACCGAGCAGCTGGAGTATCGGATCGGCCGTATCGTCGAGGATGGGACCAACCGGATCGGTGATCTGGAATTCCGCCTGGTAGAGCTGGAAGGCGGTGATTTGAGCAAACTGGGCGAGACCACCACGCTGGGCGGCGATACCGGGGCCGGCACCCCGGCGGCGCCGGCGGCCCCGGCGCAACCCGCCGATGACGGCGGCACCGAGCTGGCAATGGGCGAACAGGCCGATTTCGACGCCGCCAACACCGCCCTGCAGGAGGCCGACTACGCCGCCGCCGCTGAGCGTTTCGCCGCCTTCAACGAGGCTTACCCGGGTTCGCCGCTGGCGGCGCGGGCGCTGTTGGGCCGTGGCCGGGCGCTGGACGGGCTGGGCGACACGCGCGAGGCCGCGCGCGCCTATCTCTCGGCCTTCACCAGCGACGATTCCGGTCCGACCGCACCCGAAGCGCTGTACGAGCTTGGCGCCGCGCTGGGCCGTCTGGGCCAGGTCGATCAGGCCTGTGTCACCCTGGGCGAGGTGGGGCTGCGCTTCCCGCAGGCCGAGGCGGTGGCGCTGGCGCGCCAGGAAATGGCCGCGCTGGGCTGTTCTTGAACGCAACCGACAGCGATATCCTGACGGCGGTCCGCGCGTGGTTTGGCCCCGCGCCGCCGCGCAGGCTTGCCATTGCGCTGTCGGGGGGCGGCGATTCCGTGGCGCTGCTCCATATCCTCACGCGCGCTTTCGAGCCGGGGCAGGTGCAGCTTGTCGCGGCGACGGTGGATCACGGGCTGCGCGCAGGCTCAGCGGCCGAAGCGGCGCAGGCCGGGCGGCAGGCCGAGGCGCTCGGCGTGCCGCATCACATCCTGCGCTGGCAGGGGTGGGACGGGCAGGGCAACCTGCAGGATGCCGCCCGCGCGGCGCGTTATGACCTCTTGTGCGACTGGGCGCTGGGGCAGGGCATCGGCGCGCTGGCGGTGGCCCATACCGCCGACGATCAGGCCGAGACGCTGCTGATGCGGCTGGGCCGCGCGGCTGGGGTCACCGGCCTGTCCGGCATCCCGCCGCGGCGGCTGCGGGGCGGGGTGATGATCCTGCGCCCGCTGCTGGAGATCGGGCGCGGCGCGCTGCGCGCCTATCTGCTGCGCAACGGGCTCGAATGGGCCGAGGACCCCTCGAACCTCGACACCCGATTCACGCGCGTGCGCGCGCGCGAGGCGCTCTCGGCGCTGGCCGACCTGGGGCTGACGCCTGCGGCGATGTCGGACGTGGCGCGGAACATGGCCCGCGCTGAAGAGGCGCTGGGCTGGTCCGCCTTCGAGACCGCCCGCGCCGCTACCCGCGTCGCGGCGGGCTGCGTGGTCCTGGCCCCCCGCGCGCTGCGGCTGATGCCGGAGGAGATCGCCCGCCGCCTGCTGGTGGGCGCGCTGACATGGGTTGGCGGGGCCAGCTACCCGCCGCGCCGCCGCCCGGTGGAGGCGCTGCTGGCGGATCTGCACCGGGGCCGGCCGGCCACGCTGGCGGGCTGTCGAATCCTGTCCCATCGCGGCGAAATCTGGGTCAGCCGCGAACTCAAGGCGCTGGAGGGGGTCTGTGCGGCACCGGGTCACGTCTGGGACCGGCGCTGGCGGCTGTCGGGCCCCGGGGGTGAGGGGGGCGAGATCCGCGCGCTGGGCGAGGCGGGCCTGCTGCACTGTCCCGACCGCGCCGAAACCGGCCTGCCGCGCGCCGCGCTGGTGGCCTCTCCGGCGGTCTGGCGGGGCGCCGAACTGGTCGCCGCGCCGCTGGCCGGGCACCCCGCGGGCTGGCATGCGGAACCGGCGGAGGATGGCCCGGGCTATCCCGCATTCCTTTTATCGCATTGAACCTGCCCCAATGATCTCTATTTTACCTGATGACACACGGCTGCCCCCCAAGGCGGCCGCGCATTTAGGAGAGTTTCCTTGGGCAACGCACGAAATATCGCCTTCTGGGTCGTTCTGTTCCTGCTGATCCTGGCGCTGTTCAACCTGTTCAGTGGCAGCGGCAGTACGCTGCAAAGTCGCGAGATCACCTTTTCCGACTTCGTCAGCGCCGTGAAAAGCGACGAGGTCAGCTCGGTCACGCTGGACGGCGAACAGGTCCGCTTCCGCGGCACCGATGGGCAGGACTACGTCACCATCAAGCCGGAAGACGCGCAGATCACCGATCTGCTGATCGACAACAACATCCCCGTTCGCGCCGAAAAGCAGGAGCAATCGGGCTTCCAATCCTTCCTGATCACGCTGTTGCCCTTCCTGCTGCTGATCGGCGTCTGGATCTATTTCATGAACCGGATGCAGGGCGGCGGCAAAGGCGGCGCGATGGGCTTTGGCAAATCCAAGGCCAAGATGCTGACCGAGAAGCACGGCCGCGTCACCTTTGACGATGTCGCCGGCATCGACGAGGCCAAGGAAGAGCTGGAAGAGATCGTGGAATTCCTGCGCAACCCGCAGAAATTCTCGCGGCTGGGCGGCAAGATCCCCAAGGGTGCGCTGCTGGTGGGTCCTCCGGGCACCGGTAAGACGCTGCTGGCGCGCGCCATCGCGGGCGAGGCCGGCGTTCCGTTCTTCACCATCTCCGGCTCCGACTTCGTGGAAATGTTCGTCGGCGTCGGCGCAAGCCGCGTGCGGGACATGTTCGAGCAGGCGAAAAAGAACGCCCCCTGCATCGTGTTCATCGACGAGATCGACGCGGTGGGCCGTCATCGTGGCGCCGGTTACGGCGGCGGCAACGACGAGCGCGAACAGACCCTCAACCAGCTGCTGGTCGAGATGGACGGGTTCGAGGCCAACGAGGGCGTGATCATCATCGCCGCCACCAACCGGAAGGACGTGCTGGACCCCGCGCTGCTGCGCCCGGGCCGGTTCGACCGTCAGGTCACCGTCGGCAACCCCGACATCAAGGGCCGCGAAAAGATCCTCGGCGTGCATGCCCGCAAGACCCCGCTGGGCCCGGACGTGGACCTGCGCATCATCGCGCGCGGCACGCCCGGCTTTTCCGGCGCCGATCTGGCCAACCTGGTGAACGAGGCCGCGCTGATGGCCGCCCGCGTCGGCCGCCGTTTCGTCACCATGGAAGACTTCGAGAACGCCAAGGACAAGGTGATGATGGGGGCCGAGCGCCGTTCGATGGTGCTGACCGCCGACCAGAAGGAAAAGACCGCCTATCACGAGGCCGGCCACGCGGTGGTGGGGCTGGAGCTGCCGCTGTGCGATCCGGTCTACAAGGCCACGATCATCCCGCGCGGCGGCGCGCTGGGCATGGTGGTGTCGCTGCCGGAAATGGACCGGCTGAACTGGCACAAGGACGAGTGCGAGCAGAAGCTGGCGATGACCATGGCGGGCAAGGCTGCCGAGATCATCAAGTACGGCGAAGGCCACGTGTCGAACGGCCCGGCCGGCGATATCCAGCAGGCCAGCCAGCTGGCCCGCGCCATGGTGCTGCGCTGGGGCATGTCCGACAAGGTCGGCAACATCGACTATGCCGAAGCGCATGAAGGCTACAGCGGCAATACCGCCGGTTTCTCGGTCTCGGCCCATACCAAGGAGCTGATCGAGGAAGAGGTGCGTGGCTTCATCCAGGCGGGCTACGAGCGCGCGGCGCAGATCCTGACCGACAAGCAGGAGGAATGGGAACGGCTGGCGCAGGGGCTTTTGGAATACGAAACCCTCACCGGCGACGAGATCAAGCGGGTGATGAACGGCGAGCCGCCGCATATGGGCGACGACGGCGCCGACAGCACCGATCAGGGCAGCGCGCCCAGCGTCACCGCGATCCCGAAAACCAAGCCCAAGAAAACCCCGCCCGAAGGCGGGATGGAGCCGGAGCCCAGCGCGTAACGTGCTGCGGATCGGAGCGAAACAGCAGGCGGCCGGGGCTTTCCCCGGCCGTTTCTTTTTAGGTTGCGGTCGATTGGTATGCAATTGTATACAATTGTTGATCCACACAGCAGCAAAGGCCGTGCCATGACCGGAACCGATTGGAACCCGGCGCTTTACGCGCGTTTCAGGGATGTCCGCCTGCAACCCGCCATCGACCTCGCCGCGCGACTCGGGGATCTGCCGCCGGGGCCGATCTGCGATCTGGGCTGCGGCGCCGGGGTGGCCGGGGCACTGCTGAAGGGCCGGTTCCCGGAGCGGCGGCTGATCGGCATCGACAGCTCGCCCGCCATGCTGGAGAAGGCCCGCGCCACCGGCGATTTCGATGCGCTGATCGAGGCCGACGCGGGCCGCTGGGCGCCGCAGGAGCGGCCTGCGCTGATCTTTTCCAACGCGCTGCTGCACTGGCTGCCCGACCACGCGGGCCTGCTGCCCCGGCTGGCGGGGCATTTGACACCGGGCGGCACGTTGGCGGTGCAGATGCCGCACCAGAACGACGCCCCCTCGCACCGGCTGTGGCACGACCTGGCGGCGCGGCATTTCCCGGGCCGCTTCGATCCGGCCAGCGCGCCCGGCATTCTGGAGCCTGCCGCGTATTTCCGCATCCTGTCGCCGCTGGGCGCGGTGGCGCTGTGGGAGACGGAGTATTTCCAGCACCTCCCGCCGGCGCCGGAGGGGCACCCGGTTCGGATCTTCACCAGCTCCACCTTCGCCCGTCCGGTGCTGGAGGCGCTGACGACGGACGAGGCCGAGGCGCTGATCGCGCTCTACGATGCGGCAGCCACGGACGCCTACCCGCCGATGCCGGACGGTTCGGTGCTTTTCCCCTTTCGCCGGCTGTTCTTTCTGCTGCAGGGTCCCGGGGCGTGAGAGGGGCGGTCCCCCGGGAATAGCAAGGAGGCGGGCAATGGCGACACTGGAGCAGACGGCATTCGAGGGCGAGGTGGTCTGGCTCGGCCATGTCCCTGCGGGCGGCTCGCTGCGGGCCCGTCCGGTGGAGCGGCTGGAGCTGGGCTTCAACGGCGTCGCCGGCGGTCGGCACGAAGGGGAAAACCGCCCCTCCTGCTCGCGGGTGCTGAACCTCTATCCGCGCGATACCGAGATCCGCAACGTGCGCCAGCTTACCCTTCTGTCGGAAGAGGAGATGGCCCGCATCGCCGCCACGATGGGCGAGCCGTCGCTTGATCCCGCGCTGCTGGGCGCCTCCGTCGTGCTGCGCGGCATTCCCGATTTCACCCATGTGCCGCCGTCCGCGCGGCTGCAATCGGGCAACGGCACCACACTGACGGTGGATATGGAGAACCTGCCCTGCGTGCTGCCCGGCCGCGAGATCGAGGCGGAGCGCCCCGGCAAGGGCAAGAGCTTCAAGCCCGCCGCCGAGGGGCTGCGTGGCGTCACCGCCTGGGTGGAATGCCCCGGTCCCCTCGCCCTGGGCGACCGGATGCGCCTGTTCGTGCCGGCGCAGCGATCTTGGGCACCGTAGCCAGAACAGCGTCTGTTGTTTCGGATTCGAAACCTTCGCTCTGGCATTCGCCGCTTCAAGGCGCGAAAAGGTCGGAAACTTCATCAACTCACGCCTCCGCGCGCGCTATCGGTTGTCCGGGACCCGGCGCCGACAGCCGCGTCGGGAGGAGAAAATTCGGGGGACCGCGCCAATGAGCTTCAAATCCGATATCGAGATCGCCCGCGAGGCGAACAAGAAACCCATTCAGGAGATCGGCGCCAAGCTGGGCATGACCCCCGACGATCTGGTGCCCTACGGCCATGACAAGGCCAAGGTCAGCCAGCGCTTCATCGACAGCGTGCAGGGAAATGCAAACGGCAAGCTGATCCTGGTCACCGCGATCAACCCGACGCCGGCGGGCGAGGGCAAGACGACCACCACCGTGGGCCTGGGCGACGGGCTGAACGCGATCGGCAAGAAGGCCGCGATCTGTATCCGCGAGGCCAGCCTCGGCCCCTGTTTCGGGATGAAGGGCGGGGCGGCCGGCGGCGGCTATGCCCAGGTGGTGCCGATGGAGGACATGAACCTTCATTTCACCGGCGATTTCCACGCCATCACCAGCGCCCACAACCTGCTGGCGGCGATGATCGACAACCACATCTACTGGGGCAACGAGCTGGAGATCGACGAGCGCCGGGTGACCTGGCGCCGGGTGATGGACATGAACGACCGCGCCCTGCGCGATATCGTGACCAGCCTTGGCGGTGTCGCCAACGGCTTCCCGCGCCAGACCGGGTTCGACATCACGGTGGCCTCCGAGGTGATGGCGATCCTCTGCCTGGCGACCTCGCTTGAGGATCTGCAGAAACGGCTGGGCGATATCATCGTCGCCTACCGCCGCGACAAGACCGCGATCTATGCCCGCGATATCAAGGCCGACGGCGCGATGACCGTGCTGCTGAAGGACGCGATGCAGCCGAATCTGGTGCAGACGCTGGAAAACAACCCGGCCTTCGTCCACGGCGGCCCGTTCGCCAATATCGCCCACGGCTGCAACAGCGTGATCGCCACCACCACGGCGCTGAAGACCGCCGATTACGTGGTGACCGAGGCCGGCTTTGGCGCCGATCTGGGGGCCGAGAAATTCATGAACATCAAATGCCGCAAGGCCGGGCTGGCGCCCGATTGCGTGGTGCTGGTGGCCACCGTGCGGGCGATGAAGATGAACGGCGGCGTCGCCAAGGCGGACCTGGGCGCCGAGAACGTCGCGGCGGTGCAGGAGGGCTGCGCCAACCTCGGCCGCCATATCGCCAACCTGAAATCCTTCGGCGTGCCGGTGGTGGTGGCGATCAACCATTTCGCCGGCGATACCGGGGCCGAGGTCCAGGCGGTGCAGGACTATGTCGAAACGCAGGGCTCGGAGGCGATCCTGTGCAAGCACTGGGCCGACGGCTCCAAGGGCACCATCGAGCTGGCCACCCGGGTGGCCGAGATCGCCGACAGCGGCGCCAGCCAGTTCGCGCCGCTCTACAAGGACGAGCTGACGCTGTTCGAAAAGGTCGAGCGCATCGCCAAGCGGATCTACCGCGCCGACGAGGTGCTGGCGGATCAGAAGGTGCGCAACCAGCTCAAGGAATGGGAAGACGCGGGCTATGGCCACCTGCCGATCTGCATGGCCAAGACCCAGTACAGCTTCACCACCGATCCGAACCGCCGCGGCGCCCCCACCGGCCACAGCGTACCGGTGCGCGAGGTGCGGTTGAGCGCCGGCGCGGGCTTCGTCGTGGTGATCTGCGGCGAGATCATGACCATGCCGGGCCTGCCCCGGGTGCCTTCGGCCGAGGCGATCCATCTCAACGATCTGGGCCAGATCGAGGGGCTGTTCTGAGCGCCGCCCGCACCGGCGGCGCCGCTGGCGGCGCTGCCCTTGCGTTCGACCCGGTCGGGCGTATGAAGGCGGCGGAGGGGAATGTCCGCCCCGGGGGAGTGCGGGGCAGGGCGGCAAAGGACCGACATTCAGGGCCGCAGGCGTCTGCGGCCGCAACACTGAGGACATGACATGACGGCAAAGATCATCGACGGAAAGGCCTTCGCCGCCACCGTGCGCGGCAAGGTGGCCGAGAATGTGGCGCGGCTGAAGGCCGGGCACGGCATCACCCCCGGCCTTGCCGTGGTGCTGGTGGGCGAGGATCCCGCCAGCCAGGTCTATGTCCGCTCCAAGGGCAAGATGACGGTCGAGGTCGGCATGAACTCCTACGAGCACAGGCTCGACGCCGGGACCTCGGAGGCCGATCTGCTGGCGCTGATCGACCAGCTCAACACCGACCCGGCGGTGCATGGTATCCTGGTGCAGCTGCCGCTGCCCGGCCATCTGGACGAGTCGCTGGTGATCAACGCCATCGACCCGGCCAAGGATGTGGACGGCTTCCACATCTCCAACGTCGGACTGCTGGCCACCGGGCAAAAGGCGATGGTGCCCTGCACGCCGCTGGGCTGCCTGATGATGCTGCGTGACCATCTGGGCAGCCTGTCGGGGCTGGACGCGGTGGTGATCGGGCGCTCCAACATCGTCGGCAAGCCGATGGCGCAGCTGTTGCTGGGCGACAGCTGCACGGTCACCATCGCGCATTCCCGCACGAAGGACATTCAGGAGGTCACCCGCCGCGCCGATATCGTTGTCGCCGCCGTGGGCCGGCCGGAGATGGTGACCGGCGACTGGATCAAGCCCGGCGCAACGGTGATCGACGTGGGCATCAACCGCATCGACGCGCCGGAAAAGGGCGAGGGCAAGACCCGGCTGGTCGGCGATTGCCATTTCGACAGCTGCGCCGAGGTGGCTGGGGCCATCACGCCGGTCCCCGGCGGGGTGGGGCCGATGACCATCGCCTGCCTGCTGGCCAACACGCTGACAGCCTGCAGCCGCGCCAACGGACTGCCCGAGCCCGAGGGGCTTACGGCGTAAACCGGCGCGTCTCCCGGCGATTTTCCCGCCGGGACCCTAGCCTGGCGCTGCGGGGCGTCGGGCCGCCTCTACCCCTGTGCCGCCGGAACCGGCACCATGGTGCCGGTCAGCACCGCGATCAGCGTCTCCCGGTCGCCGTCGATGGCGTGCACCTCGGCCGAAACCACCACCAGCCGCCGGCCCGGCTTGATCACCTTTCCGGTGGCCCGCAGCCGGTCGCCGCGGCCCGGCGCCAGCAGGTTGATCTTGATCTCTGCCGTCATCACCTCGGCATCCTCCGGCATCACGCTCAGCGCGGTGTAGCCGGCGGCGGTATCGCCCAGGGCGAAGGTCAGCGCCGCATGGGCGACGCCGTGTTGCTGCCGGCTGCCCGGCAGAATCGGTGCCGAGATCACCACCCGCCCCGCTTCGACGCTGTCGAGCTCTGCCCCCAGCGTCTGCATCATCGTCTGGCTGGAAAAGCTTTCGGCGATCCGGTGTTGCAGCCCCATTTAATGCCTCCTCAAGATATGGCCCGGCGCGACGATATCCAGGAAATAACCATTCCGAATTCAGCATATGAATTCCGTTTGGCGCAGTGCCTTGACGTCACGGGACTTTGTGCCAAAACAGGATGTTATCTGCTTTCATAGCGATTTATGATCGAAGTATTAGAAGTAAACTGAGTGGCGGTCGATTGAAGAATTCCTCGAAACGAAGAATTCGCAGCATGCTTTCTTTTCCATTTTCGCGAAACGAGGCCGCGACCTGGGTCGTGTTTTCCGGATTCGCGGCCTACACGGGACCTTTCGGCACCTACAGCCTCAGCCTGGGATGGCGGCTGATCTACTGGACGCTGGTCGTGGTGATCTCGGCGGCAATGGCGACGATCTTCCTGCGGCTGGTCCGGGATTTGATCGGACCGGGACGCCGCGTGGTCCGGGATTTGCTGACAGCCGGGCTGATGACGGTATTCTTCACGCCGGTCCTGATCTGGCTCAGCCGGTATTTCATGGCAGACGAATTCAACGGTTTCACCGATGCGTTCTATTTCGGGCAATACGTGGCGATCATTACTCTGGGGGTCGTTTCGGGCCGCCGCGCGCTGTTTCGGATCGTGAGGGGACCACGGTCTGACCGGCTGTCAGAGCCGCTGCCCGACCCCCGGACCGACCGGCGCGCGCCGGAGGCCGTGCCGGACGCCGGGCTGCCCCCCGAACCGGCGCCAGCGCCTGACCCCGAGGCAAAGCCCGAACCCCGGCTGATGCGGCGGCTGCCGCCGGAGGCCACCGGCCCGGTTCTGCGGCTGACGTCGGAGGATCATTTCGTCGATGTCGTCACGCCGGGCGGGGCGCACCGGCTGCGGATGCGCCTGGCCGATGCCATCGACGAGATGGAGCCGGTGGAGGGCATCAGCACCCACCGCTCCCATTGGGTGGCCCGCGCGGCGATCGACGGGGTGGAGCGGGACGGCAGCCGCGTTCTGTTGCGTCTGAGCAATGGCGATCTGGTCCCGGTCAGCCGTACCTATCGCCCGCGGCTGGAAGAGGCCGGCCTGCTCTGACCGCTCAGCGCGGCATCGGGACCGCATGCACCGTTGCCCCGGTCATCAGCGCCACCGCCTCGGGCCGCATCAGCGACGACAGCGCGGCATCATCGCTGCGCAGCCCACCGGTATAGGTGCCGTAGGCGGGCAGGATCACCCGGTCGCAATCCAGCAGGAACGCCGGCCGCGTCACCGCGCGGCCACGGCTGCGCAGCGTCGCCTTGGGGTGGTAGTGGCCGGAGATCTCTCCGCTGGCGCCGGGTTTGGCGATATGGCGGAAACTCAGCGGTGCCACCGGCAGTTCGGTCAGCAGCGTGCCGCCCAGTTCGACCGGCCCGGGATCGTGGTTGCCCGCGATCCAGACCCAGCGCCGCCCGGCCTGCAGCTTGGCGATCCACAGGCGTTCGTCCTCGGGCAGGGCATGGGCGGCGTCGAGGTCGTCGAAACTGTCGCCCAGGCAGACCACGATGCGGGCCTGGGTACGGGCCAGATCGGCGGCCAGCCGGGTCAGCGTGTCGCGGGTGTCATAGGGCGGCAGGGTGCCGCCACCGCGCCGGGCGATCCGCTCGGATTTTCCCAAGTGCAGGTCGGAGACGCACAAGAGCCCCTGCTCCGGCCACCACAGCGCGCCGGTCCCGAGGGCGACCAGCGAGACGCCGGCAAGGGTGAAGGGATGCCCGTTCATGCTCCGTTCCATGCCGGGCGGGGCGGGAAAAGGCAAGGGGGGTGGTGGGGTGCGCGGGCGGCGCTTCGCGCCTTGATTCCGGGCAAAGCGGGGGCTTGTCAGCCTACTTCCCCGACAACCCCTCCAGCCCCGACGCCTGCATCAGCCGCGCCGCCTCTTCCGCCATCAGCCGCTCCTCGGCCTGACCGGCCACCGGCACCTTGCCGATCTCCAGCAGCAAGGGCGCGGCCAGCGGCGTGATCCGGTCGAGCGCTACATGGTCGATGCAGCCGCCCACGCGCGCCAGCATCTCCTCGATGCGGCCGAAATCGACCAGCCCGCGTTCCGCCTCCCGCCGCGTGATCCGCAGCATCAGATGGGTGGGGTCGTATTTCACCAGCGTGTCATAGAGGATATCCGACGAAAACGTCGCCTGCCGCCCGGTCTTGCGCTGCGCGGCGGGGATGTTGCGCTCGATCAGTCCGGCGATGGTGGCGGAGGCGCGAAAGGTCCGCTTCATCACCGCATTGCCCGCCAGCCACCCCTCCAGCCCGTCGCGCAGCGCATCGGAGTCGAACAGGGCGCCCGGGTCCTGCACGGGGTCGAGCCCCCAGATCAGCGTCGCGTAATCGGTGGCGACAAAGCCCAGCGGCGCCAGCCCCAGTTCCTCCATCCGCTTGGTCAGCAAGAGGCCGAGGGTCTGCTGCGCATTGCGCCCGGCAAAGCCATAGACGCAAAGGTGTTCGCGCCCGTCGTGTGGAAAGCTCTCGAGCAGGAGCCGCCCCTGTTGCGGCAGCCGCGACACCTCGCGCTGCAGCGCCAGCCACTCGGCGGTGTGGCGCGGCAGCTGCGGCCAGCTTTCTTGCGCGAACATCTCCAGGATCCGCGCGCTGAGCTGGGTGGAGGTGGCGAATTTGGTGCCCATGAAAGTGGCGATCTTGGGCTTTTTCGCGGCGTCGCGGCTGACCACCACCGTCATCTCGCGCAACCCCTCGTAGCGCACGATCTGGCCGCCGATCAGGAAGGTGTCGCCCTGGCTCAGCGTGGCGGCAAAGCCTTCCTCCACCTCGCCCAGCGGTTTGCCGCCGCGCCCGCGCATCCGCACCTTGAGCGTATCGGTGTCCTGAATGGTGCCGATGTTAATCCGGATCCGCTGCGCGCTGCGCGGATCGCGCAATTGCCACAGCCCGTCGGGGCGCTGCTGCAGCCGTTGCCACTTGTCATAGGCGCGCAGCGCGTAGCCGCCGGTGGCGCAGAATTCGAGGCAGTCGTCGAACTCTTCGCGCGCCAGCTCGGCATAGGGACCGGCGCTGCGCACCTCGTCATAGAGCGCATCGGCCTCGAACGGGCCGGAACAGGCGGCGATCAGGATCTGCTGGCAGAGCACATCGAGCGGCCCCGGCCCGCGCGGCTCACCGTCCAGCGCATGCGCCTTGACCGCCTCCAGCGCGGCGACGCATTCCACCACCTCGAAGCGGTTGGCGGGCACCAGAAGCGCCTTGGACGGCGCGTTATAGCGGTGGTTGGCCCGCCCGATCCGCTGCACCAGCCGCTTGACGTTCTTCGGCGCGCCGACCTGCACCACCAGATCCACGTCGCCCCAGTCGATCCCCAGATCGAGCGACCCGGTGCAGACCACCGCGCGCAGATCGCCGCGCACCATCGCCGCCTCCACCCGCTCCCGCTGGCCGCGGTCGAGGCTCCCATGGTGGATGCCAATCGGCAGCGCATCGTCGTTGGCCAGCCACAGGTTATGGAAAAAGATCTCCGCTTGCGCGCGGGTGTTGTGAAAGATCAGCGTGGTCTTGTGCCGCCTGACCTGGTCCAGCACCGCCGGGATGGCGTAGGCCGCGCCGCCGCCGGACCAGGGCGGCAGTTCCTCGGTCTGCAGCATGGCGATATCTGGGTCGGGGCCGGGATCGGCCAGCACGATCTCGCAGGGGTCGGGGTGGCGCGCCAGCAGCCGGGCCATCGCCTGCGGGTCCTCGACCGTCGCCGAGAGGCCGACGCGGCGCAGCCCGGGACAGAGGGTCTCCAGCCGCGCCAAGGCGAGCATGAGCTGATCGCCGCGCTTGCTTTCCGCCAGTGCGTGGATCTCGTCGACAACCACCCGTTTCAGCCCGGAAAACGTACGTTTCGCATCCTCGTATGAGGTCAGCAGTGCCAGGCTCTCTGGCGTGGTCAGCAGGATGTGCGGCGGGTCGGCGCGCTGGCGTTTCTTGCGGGTTTGCGAGGTATCGCCGGTGCGGTCCTCGATCCGGATCGGCAGGCCGATCTCCTCCACCGGCGTGCGAAGGTTGCGCTTGATATCCGCCGCCAGCGCCTTCAGCGGCGAGACATAGAGCGTGTGGAGCCCGTCGGGCGGTGCCTCCCCCAGCTCCGCCAGCGTCGGCAGGAACCCGGCCATGGTCTTGCCGCCGCCGGTGGGCGCGATCAGCAGCGTGGCGGCGTGATCGGCGCGCGCCAGCATCGCCAATTGGTGCGGGTGCAGCGACCAGCCTTTGGCGGCGAACCAGTCGCCTATGGCACGGGGCAGGGGGGTCATGGATCAAGGGCTACTGCATTCGATCCCGGCTGACCATATGGGCGCTGCGGCGACAATCCGCGATTGCTGCGACGGAACCGGCGGGGCGGGGCGTGAAACCAACAGGGAGGAGAGGCAGAGATTGGAGACACAAAAATGAAGACTTTGCGCCAATGGGCCACGCCGCTGACCATCGGGTCGTTCCTGTTGATGGCGGTGACCGGCATTCTGATGTTCTTTCACCTCGACAGCGGGCTGAACAAACTTGCCCATGAATGGCTGGGCTGGGCCATGGTCGCCGCCGTCGCGGCGCACCTGGTGGTGAATTCCCGGGCCTTCACCCTGCATTTCCGAAAGCCGGCGGGCCGGGTCGCCATCGGCGCATTTGCCGCCGTTCTGGCGCTGTCCTTCCTGCCGCTGGGCGGGGAAGGCAATGACGGCCGGCGGCTGATGTTGCAAGCGGCGGGCAACGCCCGGATCGAAACCCTGGTCGAGATGTCCGGCGCGCCGCTGGAGGCCGCCCTGAACCGCCTGTCCGAAGGCGGCTTCACCGTTCAGCCGGGCCAGACGCTGAGCGAGGCTGCCGGCGGTGACCGGGGACGTCAGAGCGAGATCCTCGGCGTGATTTTCGGAAGCTGATCGGCGATCCCGCCGCCGGGGGTGGGGGCGCTGCTGCGCGGCGCTGCCTCCGGCGGGGATATTTGCGGCCAGAAAAAGATCAGCGCCGCGGCGTCAGCGCGCGTATCGCGGCCTTAACCGTGTCGGGCAGGGTGGTGTCGGCACCTTCGGGCGCGGCGTCGAGCGCGCTGTCGACGTCCTTTGTCAGGATGCCGATGGTATTGTCCGGGGCCCAGCCGTCGCGGGCGAACTCGATCCGGTCGAAGCCGGAGGCGAACCAATTCTGCCCCGACGAGGTGTCGATCAGCGCCAGCAGCCTGTCCTCGTCCACCCCGGTGGCGTCGGCCCAGTCCAGCACCAGCCGGGTCATCGCCGTATTGGCCGCCGCCAGCAGGTTGTTGAGCACCTTGGCCTGCATCCCGGCGCCGTATCCGCCCATCCGGTGGAAATGCGCGCCCATCGCGTCGAACAGCGGTTGCGCCGCGTCCAAATCGGCCGCCTCGCCACCCAGCATGAAGCTGAGCCGCGCCTCCTGTGCTGCGACCTGGGCACCGGACATCGGCGCGTCGATCAGCACGATATGACCCGGCACCCGGGCGCGCAGGTCGCGCACATAGCGCGGCGACAGGGTGGAGCAGAGGATCACGCGGGCGAGCCTTGGCGCGGAGAGGAAATTCTGCGCGCCGAACAGCACGTCTTCGGTCTGCCCGATGTCACGGACCACAGTGATCAGCGTGTGCAACTCGCGGGCGAACTCCGCCGGATCGTCGGTCATCGCCGGGGCCAGCGGCCCGAACTCCGACGGCGGGCGGATGTCGAAGCCGCGCGCGGCGATCCCGGCGGTACGCAGGGCGGCCAGCATCGGCGCCCCCATCCGGCCGCAGCCGGCGATGCCGATCCCGGCGTCGTCTGTGCGGCTGTCCCCGCCCGGCATCGGGGGTTCAGCCCTTGTCCGTGGGCGACAGCCTGGCCACCAGCGCCGCGACCTCTTCGGCGAAATGGTCCGAGGCCATGTTCGGGGCCTCTTCCGTCCACTTGGTGAACCGGGCCAGCAGCGGCAGGAAGGTGTCGCGCTCCTCCGGGCTCCAGCCCGACAGGAAATCGCCCATCAGCAGGAATTTGTAACGGCGGACGGCGCGCACGATGGCCTTGCCGTTCTCGGTCAGCTCGACGATGGTGCGGCGCGCGTCCTGCTGGCTGACCGCGCGCCGGGCCAGCCCCTTGGAAATCAGGTCGCTGACCAGCCGCGACGCGCGCGACGGGTCGATCGCCAGCCGTTCGGCCACGGTGGCGACCATGGTCTCCTGTCCTGCCTTGCAGTGAAACTCTTTCGACGGGGCCCAGATCGCCATCAGCACATCGAGCTGGGCCAGATCCAGCCGGTCGGACAGTTGCAGGTCGCGCAGGGCGCTGTTGCCCAGCTCCCGCTTGTTCCAGCGACGGCGCCATTGCTGCATCACCCCGTCGATTTCCAGCGCTGAATCCACCGCTCCGGGGTCGATCCCGGCGCCGTGGAGAAAATCCCGCATCTCGTCGTCGCGCGAAGCCATGTTGCCGCCCCCTTGCCGCGCCCCTCTGTGGCCCGAAAAGTCGCAATTGTCAATTGCATGCTATTGACATGCAATTGATCATTGCACATAAATGCTGGAGACAAGTGAACTCCCCTACTTGGCGGTCCGCGGCTTTGTTGTGGCTTTCGTTGCGGACCGCCGGTTTTTTTAAACATTTCCAGGGCGGATTCGACGTGACGACCTCTCCCACATCCTATCCCGCCCCGGCCGGCCCGAACGGCCCGAACGGGACGGACGATCCGGCGCATCGGGTGCGCGTACGGCTGGCGATCCTGGCCGCGGCGGCGGTGCTGTTCCTGGCGTCGCTGGGGCAGACCAGCGTGTCGACCGCGCTGCCGATCATCGTCGGCCAGCTGGGCGGGCTCGATCATATCACCTGGGTGATCACCGCCTATCTGCTGGCGGCCACGGTGGGGGCGCCGGTGATGGGCAAGATGGGCGATCTGTTCGGCCGGCGCGCGGTGCTGCAGGCCGGGATCGGCGTGTTTCTGGCCGGCGCTGTCGTCAGTGCGCTGGCCCCCAGCATGGGGGCGCTGGTTGCCGGCCGCTTTATCCAGGGGCTGGGCGGCGGCGGGCTGATCGTGGTGGCGATGGCCTCGGTCGCCGATGTGCTGCCGCCGCGCCAGCGCAGCAAGGCGCAGGGCGCGCTGGGCGGCGTGTTCGGCCTGTCGACGGTGGTCGGGCCGCTGGCCGGCGGCTTCATCGTGCAGCATCTGAGCTGGCAGTGGATCTTCTGGGTCAACCTGCCCATCGGGCTGGCCGCCTTTGCTGTGCTGAGCCTGGCGCTGGAAAAACGCCCGGCGCGCGGCAAACCCTCGATCGACTATCTCGGGGCGGTGTTGCTGGCCTCGACGCTGTCCTGCACGGTGCTGATCTTTTCCATGGGCGGCGTCAGCCTGGCCTGGACCAGCCCGGGCATGATCGCGCTGGCCGTCGGGCTGTTGCTGTCGCTGGCGGGGTTCATCCTGACCGAACGCGCGGCGAAGGAGCCGATCCTGCCGCTGGGGCTGTTCCGGATCAACAATTTCGTGGTCTGCAACCTGGTCGGGCTGATCGTTGGCGGGGCGATGTTCGGCACCATCACCTTCGTTCCGATGTTCATGCAGGTGGTCAAGGGTGTGGCGCCGTCGCCCTCCGGCATGTTCCTGACGCCGATGATGCTGGGCCTGATCGGCACCTCGGCACTGGCAGGTCGGGTGATGGCGCGCACCGGCCACTACCGGATGATGCCGGTTATCTCGACGCTGTTTCTCGGGGTCGGGATGGCCTGCATGGCCCTGATCGGGCCGCAGACGCCGAACTGGCTGATCGCGGTCTTCGTCTTTGTCGCCGGCGTCGGCATCGGCCCGGTGATGAGCGTCAGCGTGGCCGCGATCCAGAACGCCGTCCCGCGCGAAAGCGTCGGTGTCGGCACCGCCAGCGCCAATATGTTCCGGCTGATCGGCGGCTCGATCGGCACCGCGGTTTTCGGCGCGATGTTCTCCACCGGGCTGATCGCGCGGCTGGGGGCGCTGGGGATCGAGGGCGTCGGGCAGGGCGGCCGGCTGACCGGCGCGGCGCTGGCCGGGCTCAGCCCGGCCGAGCGGGTGCAGGTCGTGGGGGCCATCGCCGAGGCGCTGCATCCGGTGTTCTGGTGTGCTGCCGCGCTGGGCCTGATGGCCAGTGCCGCGGCGCTGCTGATGCGGGAGCGGCCGCTGGAGGATGTGCTGGTGCCGCATCAGGCCGGGCCGCGGCCGGCGGAACCGGTGCGCACGGCGGCGGAGTGATGGAAGGGCATGGCCCTTAGAACTTGGAACCCTGGCTGGCAACAACCTCGGAGCCCAAGCCGCCTGCGCGGAATCAAGCCCGCAGGGCGCCGCGCAAGCGCCTGACCGTCCCCGCGGTCAGGCGCTTGGTCGACGTAGGTGCTCCGATCATGTCTTTTCCGGGTTTGGCTACCATAAAGCGAGCCGATCAGAGGTTGCTGCGCCAGACCACGGTCCGGCGCTTGCGCGGCTTGCTCTTGTGATCGCGTACCGGGGCCGTCGCGTCGTTTCGGACCGACGCCGCCCCCCGGCTCACTTCACGATATGGCCCTCGCGGACGAACATGTTGTCCCAGGCCCGGTCGATCAGCTCCGGCGTCATCTGATAGGGGATGCCTTCGAACTCGCAGATCGAGATCATCTGGTCGATCAGGAACACCGGCTGATAGTTGGCATAGACATTGTCGATGGCCGGGTACTTTTCCTTCAGCAGATAGACCAGCGCGCGCTCGTCCAGCGGCATCCCCTTCTTGCGCGCCACCAGCGCGAAGATCTTGAGAAAATCCTCCTGGTTCGGCCCGTCGATCAGGATCTTGAAGAAGATCCGCCGCAGCGCCGCCTGGTCGAAGATCTCGTTGGGGTGGAAGTTGGTGGAAAAGATCACCAGCGTGTCGAAGGGCACCTCGAACTTCTCGCCCGACTGCAGGCCGAGGATATCCTTGTTCTCCTCCAGCGGCACGATCCAGCGGTTGATCAGCGCCTGCGGCGATTCCGCCTGACGGCCGAGGTCGTCGACGATGAAGATACCGCCGGTAGATTTCAGCTGCAGCGGCGCCTGATAGGTGCGCGCGGTCGGGTTATAGACCAGATCGAGCATATCCAGCGACAGCTCGCCCCCGGTCACCACGGTGGGCCGCTCGCACAGCACATAGCGGTCGTCGAACCGCTTGGCCCGCCGCAGGCTGTTGGGGTCGTCGGGGGCCTGTTCGATGGCGTTATGCACGATCGGGTCGTACATGGTGATCACCTGGCCGGAATATTCGATCGCGCGCGGCACATAGATGCGGTCGCCCAGGGCGCTGCGGATGCCGTTGGAGATCGAGGATTTCCCGTTGCCGGGCGGACCGTACATCAGGATCGAGCGCCCCGCGCTCACCGCCGGGCCGAGGTGGCCCAGCAGGCTGTCGGGCAGCACCAGATGGCCCATCGCCTTCATCAACTGGTCGCGGGTGACCTGAATGTTGCGGATCGACTGCCGTTTGACCTGTTGCTCGTACACCTTCAGCGGCACCGGCATGGCGCCGAAATATTCCGACTGCGCCAGCGCATCCAGCGCCCGCGCCTTGCCCGCGTCGGTCAGCTGATAGCCCATTTCATTGCCGGAATTGGCGTTGAGGGTGCCGGTCGCCTCCAGCAGGCGCTGGCTGCGGGCGTTGTCCAGCAGCTCCTGCGTGACGGTGATCGGCAGGCACAGCGCCTGCGCCGTCTCGCTCGCCGTCGTGGTGACCTTGCGGAACATGGTCTTGAGCAGGATGTCCCGCATCATCACGGCGGGGAGTTCCATCTCGTCGAGGCTGTGGGGCGCGGGCGGGGCAAGTGCAGGGCTGCTCTGCATATTCATGGTCTGGCCTTTGACGTATCGGTCGGGTCTGATGTCGCGCGAACCGTCGCAGGACGGCGCGCCCGTGGCCAGAATGCCCCCTCAATGTGGCAGCAGATGGGCAAAGCCGGGGCTGGCTTGGCGCAAAGGCGTCAGATGCCGTAGGCCGCCCCAAGCAGCAGGTAGAGCGCCAGCGTGCCGCCCAGCGACAGCCCCATCGGGAATTTCCATCCCGTGTTCCAGCTTTTCCACTCCGGCGCGATGCGGCGCAGGGCGGTGTATTTCACCAGCCGGTGGGTGGCGAAAGCGGCCAGCAGATTGGCCGCGAACAAGGCCAGAAGCAGCCGCAGATCGCCGGGTGCGATGAACGGCGCGGCGGCGGCTGCGAATTTGGCATCGCCCGCGCCCATGGCACCTGCGGCGGTCAGGATGAAGCCGATCAGAAGCACAGCCAGAAGCTGTACCAGCCGCATGCCGTAGACCGGCAGAGGCAGGGCGATCAGCCCGACGACTACGAACACCGCCGCCAGCGCCAGAACCGCCTGATTGGTGATGCGCATCTCGCGCAGGTCGGTGAAGCAGACATAAAGGCATAGCGGCAGAACGAAGGGCAGAAACCACAAAGCCGCCGTGCTGACGATAGACATCGTCTTAGCCTGCCTCGAGCGCGCGGAGCGAGCGGACCGCCTCTTCGAAATGCTGCGGATGGGTGCTGATCGCCTCGCGCAGCAGCCCCTTGCCGGTGGCCACGTCGCCCTGTTTGATCGCCGACAGCGCCATGGTGTGCAGCAGTTGCGCCCGCTCGGTCTGATCCATCGGGATCACCGGCAGGTTGTAATCGCGCCGCGCGCCGCGGGCCAGAACCAGGTTGTTCTTGGCGGTGAACAGGGTCGGATCCTGCCGGATCGCATCGCCGAACAGCCGCTCCGCATCGGTGTAGTCGCCTCGGCTCAGCTTGGAATAGCCCCAGTTGTTCAGCACGCCGGCGGGCCGCGTTGTGAGCCCCACGGCGGTTTCATAGAAGGTGTCGGCGCGCGACCACTCGCGGTTGGCGTCCGCGACCATCGCCTCCAGCCGGTAGCGTTTGAAGGTCTCATGGGTGGGCGGCACCGCGTCGAGGGTCTTTTTCGCCCGGGTCCAGTCGCCGCTGCGGATCAGCGCATCGGCGAAGTCGACCCGATCTTCCTCGGTACTGCCCTCCAGGCCGATGACCTTGGACCAGGTCGACACCGCCTCGGTGTAGCGCTTGGCGCGGACCAGGGATTTGGCCAGCCCGCGCTGCAGTTCGATCTTTTCGGGCTTGGTCTTGACCGCGCGGGCGAAATAGTCGACCGCCTCGTTCGGATCGGCCACGGTCAGCATGACGTCGTTGAGATTGTTCTCATCGACCACATTCACGTCCTGAAAGGCCCGTTCAACGGTTTCGCTGCCTTTGTCCGCGCAGGCCGAAAGGGCCAGGGCGGCGGCCAGGCATCCCGGAATCAGAAAGAGGTGGCGCATGGTTTGCGTCCTTCGTACTGCTCTCGCCTCGGTCATGGTGTCTTGCGGATCAGGAAGTCGCTGCTGCCCCGCCGCACCAATTTGAATTCTTGCTTTTGCTGGTTATTATTAACAGGATTATCCATTTTTGCGAGCGCTAAGCGCAGATTGTCCCGGATTGCGTCACTTTCGCCATTGTCGAGCGCATAGGCGCGGTGGAAGACCTCGCTCGCCTCGGCATGTTTGCCCCGCTCCATCAGCACCACGCCAAGGTTGTTCCAGGCCTCGGGCCAGTCCGGCGCCGCCTCGACCGCGCGGCGCAGCATGGTTTCGGCCTGGCCCAGCCGGCCAAGCCCCAGATTGGCCGATCCCAGCCCGGTCACCACCTCGGCCGTCATGCCCTGATCCAGCGCGGCGCGGGTAAAGGCCTCCAGCGCCAGCTCGTATTCGCCCGCCGCCATCAGCCGGTTGCCGACGGCAAGGCCGTCCTCGGGCGCGGCCTTCAGATTGACGCCGGGCGCATAGGGGCCGCTCTCGGGGCCGGTGATGGTGCCCGGCATGCAGGCGGCCATCGCGGCGGTTGCCGCGATGGCCGTGATCAGTCTGAAAAGAGGTGCGGCCTGTGTCACACCGGGCGGTGCCATCGTTTTCAGTTGCTCATATTGCCCAGATCCATGATGCCCTTGACCGAAGGCCCGACCAGGATGATCAGCAGCGGCGGCACCGTCAGCATCATTGTGGCAAGCGTCATTTTGGTTGGCAACTTGTTTGCGGCCTCTTCGGCGCGCATCACCCGCTTGTCGCGCATCTCGCTGGCATAGACCCGCAGCGCCTCGGCGATCGAGGTGCCGAAGGTGGCCGACTGGATCATCACCGTCACGAAGGACGACACATCCTGCACACCGCAGCGGGTGGCCATGTCGCGCAGCACGCGGTCCTTGTCCTTGCCCGCCTTCATCTCGTAGGCGACGATTTCGAATTCATCGGCCAGCGCGGGGTAGGAGGCGTGCAGCTCCTTGGCGACCCGCACGATGGACTGGTCCAGCGACTGGCCCGCCTCGACGCAGACCAGCAGCATGTCCAGCGCGTCCGGGAAGCCGGCGGCGATCTCTTCCTTGCGCTCGGCGACGCGCCGGGTGACCCAGTATTTCGGCAGCAGATAACCGACGGCGCCCGGCCCGATCACGTACATCACCAACTGCTGGCTGGTCAGAGCGCGGTCGCCGCCCAGCGACGAAACGTACAGAAACCCCAGCAAGAGCCCCAGAAGCCCCAGCGCGAACTGGGCGAAGTGGAAATAGCGCACCGCATCCTTGGACTGATAGCCGGCCTGGCGCAGCTTGAGCTGCATCGCCGAAAGCTCCTCGGCGTCCTGCGGTTCGAGGAAGGTGGCGAAGCGGTCCAGCTTTTCGTTGCGGCCGCGCTGGCGCAGCTGGTCTTTCTGCGAGACCGGCCGGGCCGCCTGTTCGCTCTCGCGCTTGAGCTTTTTCAGCGGATCCTCGGGCTGGTTCAGCAGCATCGGAATGGTCAGGAGGATCATGAACACCCCCAGAATACCCACCACGATCAGCGGCCCGAATTCGCCCAGTTGCGCGGTCAGAAGGTCGTGAATTTGGTCCAACAGGTCCATAGCCGGTCCTCACACTTTGATATTCGTCAGCGTCCGCATCACGATCAGGTTCGCCCCCAGCAGGATGCCGACGACGAAACAGGCGGGGATGAAAAACGGGTGGTCGAGCACCTCGTCGTAGTAGTCCGGGCTCTTGATCAGGATGCCGGCGAGGCACAGCAGCGGGAAGGCCGACAGGAATTTGCCCGACCATTGTGCCTCGGCGGTGATCGCCTTGACCCGGCGGAACAGGCGGAAACGCGAGCGGATCACCTTGGACAGCCCCGCCAGCACCTCGGCCAGGTTGCCGCCCGATTGCTGCTGGATGGTCACCGCCACGGCGAGGAAGCGCAGGTCCTGCATGTCCAGCCGCTCGGCCATTTCCTTCAGCGCCTCGCTGACGTCGCGGCCATAGGCGGCCTCGTCGGCGATGATGCCGAACTCGGTGGCCAGCGGATCCTCGACCTCTTTCGCGACGATCTGGATCGCCGAGGAAAACGGATGGCCCACCCGCAGGCTGCGCACCATCAGCTCGATCGCGTCGGGCAGCTGCTCCTCGATCAGCGACATCCGCTTCTTGGCCTTCTGGTTGATCCAGAAATAGACCCCGCCGACCCCGATCACCAGCGACGCCGCGCCGCGGATGACCGGCGTGGTCTCGGTGCCGATGGTCAGCAGCAGATAGGACAGCGCCGCCAGACCGGCCATGATCATCACCAGCTGGCGCGGGGTAAAGGCGATGGCGGCCTTCTGCGCCTTGTCGGCGATCAGCGAATACAGCGGGATCGACTGCGATGTCAGATGCTGGCGCATTTCCTTGCGCAGCTGTTCCAGCACCTCTTCGCGGGCGGTGCCCTTGTCGAGCATTTCCAGCCGGCGGTTGACCTTGCTGTTCAGGCTGATCGACTTGCCGAAGGACACCAGATAGAGCCCCTCGACCAGGGCCAGAACCGCAATAAAGATCAGGCCATAGATGATGGCCTCGGCACCCATTTGCATCACGACATCTCCATGGTGGTCGGCTCGTAGATCGAAGCCGGCAGGTCGTAGCCCCACATGCGGAACCGCTCCGAGAAATGGCTGCGGACACCGGTGGCGGTGAAATGACCGATGATCTTGTTTTCCGGGCTGAGGCCGACGCGCTGGAAGCGGAACACCTCCTGCATCGAGATCACGTCGCCCTCCATCCCGGTCACCTCGGTGATCGAGACCATGCGGCGCGAGCCGTCCTGCAAACGGCTGGCCTGCACGATCAGGTTGACGGCGCTGGCGATCTGGCTGCGCAGGGCCTTGATCGGCATTTCGATCCCGGCCATCGCGACCATGTTTTCCAGCCGGCTGACCGCGTCGCGGGCGGAGTTGGCGTGGATCGTGGTCATCGAGCCGTCGTGGCCGGTGTTCATCGCCTGCAGCATGTCGATCACTTCCTCGCCGCGGGTCTCGCCGACGATGATGCGGTCAGGGCGCATCCGCAGCGCGTTCTTCAGACAGTCGCGCGCCGTCACCTCGCCCTTGCCCTCGACGTTGGGCGGGCGGCTTTCCATCCGGCCCACGTGGGTCTGTTGCAGCTGGAGTTCGGCGGTGTCCTCGATGGTCAGGATGCGTTCGGAATTGTCGATGAAGCTGGACAGCGCGTTGAGCGTGGTGGTCTTACCCGAGCCGGTCCCGCCCGAGACGATGATGTTCAGGCGGGTGGCGACGGCGGCCTGGAGATAGGCGGCCATCTCCTCGCTGAAGGCGCCGAAACCGACCAGTTCGTCGATGCTCAGCTTGTCTTTCTTGAATTTCCGGATCGACACCAGAGAGCCGTCCACCGCGATCGGCGGCACCATCGCGTTGAAACGCGAACCGTCGGCCAGGCGGGCGTCGACATAGGGGTTGGATTCATCCACCCGGCGGCCCACGGCCGACACGATCTTGTCGATGATGCGCAGCAGGTGGCGTTCATCCTTGAAAGCCACATCGCTGAGTTGCAGCTTGCCGTCGCGTTCGATGAAGATCTGATGCGGGCCGTTGACCAGGATATCGCTGACGGTGTCGTCCTGCAGCAGGGTCTCCAGCGGGCCGAGGCCGGTGACCTCGTCGTAGAGCTCCTTGTTCAGCGTCTGCCGGTCCTCGCGGTTCAGAACGATGCTCTGTTCTTCGAGGATCTCGCTGGCGATCGAGCTGATCTCTTTGCGCAGGTCGGTTTCCGAGGCGCGTTCGAGCGCGGAGAGGTTGAGGTTTTCCAGCAGCGCCTTGTGCAGTTCCAGCTTGATCTCGGTCAGCCGTTCCTTGCGCTTGCGGTCCTTGTCCTCCGGCGCGGCCTTGGCGCTGGTCGTGGGCATCGGCTTGCGCAGCCGCGCAGCAGGTTTTTCCTCCGCGCCGGACTTATGGGGCTGCGGCTTCGCCTGGGTAACGGCCGGCCGGGCGGCGGCGGCTTCGGCGGCGTCTCTGCGGAACTTGGAAAACACGTCTCAATACCCTTTTATCGAACTCAGGCCGCCTGGGCCTCTTCCTCGCGGCCCAGCTCGTGGAGCGACTGGGCCAGTTTGGCGATTTCCTTGCGCAGCGGGTTCTTGCCGCAGGATATGGCCAGCGGCTGACCGTGGTCGCAGGCCTGGGTGACCGGCTTGCCGCCGTCGGGCAGGTGCAGGTCGATCGAGATCCCCAGCGACTCGCCCATGCGGCGCGCCCGGCTCTTGCCGGACAGGTCGGTGAATTTCGGCGCCCGGTTCAGTGCGAACCGCAGCTTGTTGAACGGCAGGTCCTCCGACTGCAGCGCGCGTTTCAGCCGCAGCGTGTTCTGGGCCGAGCGCATGTCCAGCTCGACCATGGCGAAATAGACATGCGCCGCCTGCAGCGTGGTTTCCGACCACTGGATCACGGTCTTGGGGATGTCGATCACGACATACTCGAAATGCCGCCGGGCCATGTCGATCAGCCGCTGCACGTCATCGGGGGTGACCAGATCCAGCGGCACCATATCCGCGGGCGCGGTCAGCACATGCAGCTTGTCCTCGTAGGTTTGCAGCGCCTGACCGAAAATGTCGTCATCCATGTTTTCGGTGTCCGACAGCATGTCGAAGACGATGTCGCGGCGGGGCAGGTCCAGATAGGTCGCGATCGAACCGTATTGCAGGTCAAGGTCGATCAGGCAGACGCCGGGGCCGTCCTTGCCGTCGAGATTGGCCAGCTCCCACGCCAGGTTGACGGCCATCGTGCTCGACCCGCTGCCGCCGGACAGACCGTGCACCACGATCACCGCGCCTTCCTTTTCGGAGCTGGCATCCAGGTGATGGGCGGCCTCGGGCACTTTGGCCGGAACCGCGTGTTGGGTTTTCAGCCGGTCGATCGCCTCCTGCAACTCGCCTTCGGGCAGGGGGTAGGGCACGAACTCGTCGGCGCCCTTGCGCAGCAGCTGGTGCAGCGAGGCGGGCGTCACATCCTCGGCGATCAGGATGACGTCGATGCCGCGCGACTTGGCCTGGTTGATGATCTCGCTGAGCAGGACGAGGTTGTCCTCGTCGTCGCGGTCGATCGCCAGGGCCACGAATTCCAGCGTGGTCGCCTCGGGTTGTCCGAAAAATGCCAAAGCCTCGGCAAATCCGAGATCGCCCCAGTTCTCGCCCAGGGCCGCCTCCATGTCCTCGATCAACAGATCGAAGCTCTGCACGTCCCGGCTGATCGTGCAGGCGATGATCGGAGCGAAATCCGTTTGCAGTTGTGCGCTGCCCATTGCCGTTTTTCCTTCATCCGGTTTGCACCGGGACCGGCAATCGGGCGTCGATCCGTCCTCATCGCCCGTGGCCCCCGGCACGCGACTCGGTGGAGCCGCAGAATTCCCATGCTTGGCAATGTCGGTGACAATCTGGGCGAGATTTGGGCCAAAAAGCTCCAATTGTAGGGAACGTGGAGACGATCCGGACGGTTGCTGTCTTATTGTTCGGAAGTCAGCAATGAACTGCTTTCCGACAGGCCGGTGGGTGCGGTCGCGCTCTGCACGTATTCGCGGTAGATGACTTTGGCATATTTCCCATCCAGAACAGTGGGATGGCGCTTGAGGAAGCCGGAGACCTCGGTCACCGTGCGGCGGTTGCGCCGCTCGCGTCCCTGGGTAACGATCAGCGGCTGCGTCTCGCCATAGGAAACGACGGCCTCCAGCCGGCCGCGGCTGATCCCGCGGGAGGACAGATAGGCGACCACGGCATTGGCGCGGCGTTGGCCCAGGCGGCGGTTGTAGGCGTCGGAGCCCACCGCGTCGGTATGGCCGTAGACCCGGAAGCGGACCTCGGGGAACTGGCGGATCCAGCTTGCCTGGCGGTCGAGCACCGCCCGCGCGGCGCTGTCCAGCCGGGCGCTGTCAAAGGCGAAGGTGATGGTGCTGGGCACCTCTTCGGCGAAACGGTTGGCGAGGCTGACGACGTAATCCTTCTCGCCGGACATGATCATGGTGTTGTTCATGGTGGCGTTGCCGAACACGCCGGTGTCGGCCTGGGCCCCCGCTTCACGCAGGAAACTGTTGGGAACGGGTCCCCAGGTCTGGGCGCAGGCGCCCAGCGCCAGCGTCAGTCCGAGGCCTGCGATCAGCTTGTGCATGCCGGTCATCTCCCGCTCAATCCATCACATATCCGTAGGAGCCGCTGAAATCCTGCTTGGCCACCTCGCCGGCGGCGCCGCGCGGCAACCGCTGGGTCGAGCCGGTGCGCCCGAACAGGAACAGATCGCTTTCGGTCGGCGGCTTGACCCGGTCGGTGGGCAGCGCCAGCGCTTCGCCTCGCGTCGGGGTGACCAGATGCGCGGTGACGATAATCACCAGTTCGGTCTGGTTGCGCTGGTAATCGGCACTGCGGAACAGGGTGCCCAGTACCGGCACATCGCCCAGCCAGGGCAGTTGTGACGCATTGTCGAGGAACGAGTCCTGGATCAGCCCGGCGATGGCAAAGCTTTCGCCGTCGCGCATCTCGACGGTGGTCGAGGTCTCGCGGCGGGAGAATGCCCCGACGTTGGAGCCGTTGATGGTGACGCTGTTGGAGCTGTCGATGGCCGAAACCGCTGCCTTGAGCTCCAGGTTGATCAGGTCGCCGTCGACCACCCGCGGGACAAAGGCCAGCTCGATGCCGAAGGGTTTGAATTCAATGGTATAGATGCCGTCCGACTGCGCTACCGGGATCGGATATTCGCCACCGGCGAGGAATTTCGCCTCCTGCCCGGACAGGGCGGAGAGGTTGGGCTCGGCCAGCGTACGCACCACACCCTTCTGCTCCAGCGCCTCAAGCAGCAGGTTCACCTGGAAGGCACCGGCGTTGAAGCCGAACACCACCGCGCCGGCGTTGTCGTTCGAAGTGGGGATATTGCCCGCCAGCGAATTGGTCAGGGCGGGCTGGTTGCCCAGTGTGCCGGTGCCGCCCGTGGCGCCGAAGTTGGTGCCGCCCGAGACCCCCAGCGAAGAGCTCAGCGATTTTGACACGTTGCGCTGCATCTCGGCGAAACGGACCTTCAGCATCACCTGCTGCACCCCGCCCACGCTCATCAGGTTGGACACCCGCTCGGGCGCGTAGCGTTCGGCCAGGTCCAGCGCGCGTTGCAGCCGCTGGGCGCTCGACACCGTGCCGGACAGCACGATGCCGTCATTGGCGGTGCGCACCTCGATCCTTTCACCGGGCAGGATCTGGCGCAGCCGCTCCTTGAATTCGGTGACATCGGCGGCGACCTTGACCTCCACGTTGGTGATCAGCCGGCCGGAGGCATCGAGCAGGGTCAGCGTTGTCAGCCCGGGCGATTTGCCCAGCACGTAGATCGTGCGGTCCGACAGGGAGGAGATATCGGCGATACCGGGGTTGGCGATGCTCAGCTCGGAAAAGGGGACATCGCTTTCGACCACCACCGCGCGGTTCATCGGCACGTCCAGCGTCGCGGCGGTGCCCTTCTTGACGACCCGCAATATGTCCTGGGCATGCGCGGGGGTGCCCGCAGGGAGTGCCCAGGCCACTGCCAGCCCCATCAGGGCGGCCTTCATCCAATGCTTCAATGCCATGTGACCTGCCTCTCCGATCACGCCTCGCTCCCGGGTCTTGCCGCCCGGTCTTTCGATGCAGTCTGCGGCATATGTGAATTTTTTTCAAGAATCAATGATTTCCGCCTGCTTGCTTATGTGGATAAGGCGCAACAGGCGGCGGGCGGCCCGGAAATTCGGGCCGCCCGGTCAGTCGGGAAAGCGGTCTTTCGGTTCGCGGTGTTTCAGTTCGTGCAGGGGATCTGGATATTCACCACCTCGGAACCGCGCCGGGTGCGGATGGTACAGATCTCGGGCTTTTGCTGGGGCGCGGCGACCTCTTCGTCTTCCAGCCCGAGCAACGCCCGCTGATCGACCTCGATCGCATCGGAGACGGTATCGTCCTCGACCCCGACCAGGGCCAGCGACAGCCGCCCGGTGGTTTGCGCCTGGGCCAGGGCCGCCACCTGTTCCGGCCGCGCCGAGACGGTGACGGTACGGGCGATGGTGGCGCCGTTCACGTCCACGCCGGTGGTCTGATCCACCGCGATTAGCTGAACGCCGGTTTCGATCAGCCGGGTCACCTCGCCGCGGGCGCCTTCAACCGCGCCACGGTTCGAGCCGGTCCAGTAGACATCGACGCGGTCGCCCGGCCGCAGGAAGCCCGACACGCCGGAGGCCACGTCGACCCGGATCGCAAAGGCGCGCATGCCGCGTTCCAGCTGCGAGGTCAGCCCGGCGTCCTGTCCCGGCTTGGTCACCTTGACCGCCATGATCGCCTCGTCTTTTTCCATTGCGCGCAGCACCACGCGGATCTTGTCGGGATCCTCCGGGATCAGCGACTCCAGCTTGGTGAAGGTGCCTTCGGGAATAGCGTTCTGCGGCCAGCGCACCTTGCGCACGCTGTCCTTGGTCAGCCGTTCGCCATAGCGCAGCGGGCGGGCGGCGACGTAGACCTCGGTAGTGGGCACGGCCCGTTCCTTGCTGGCGCGTTCCTGGGCCAGCGCCTGCTGATAATCCGAAATGTAATTTCTGGCCATCATCACGGCGCCGCCGGCCAGGGCGACACCGAGGACCAGAACAAGACCGAAAACTGCACGCATGACAGAACCTTTCACCATGCGCCCTGTCCGGTCATGGCCGGGTGGGCGCGTTGTCGTCTGGATACATTCTAATCGCGCAATGTGGCGAAATCGGGGAGAGCGATGGACCCTGCCGGGACGATTTCAAAGCAAGCGCAGTCAGTCGAAGGTTTTTTCCGACAGATGTGTGCCGACGCTGGAACCGAGCCCGCCGGTGGCTTCGGTCAGGGCGACGATGACGAGGCCGCACAACGCGGCCACAAGGGCGGTCAGCACCACCCAGTCGACGGTGATAGCGCCGCATTCATTGTCGCGGAACGTGCGAATGCGTTTGATCATAGCGGCTTCCTCCAAGAAGCGACAGCGACGGCCGCTGGCCGGCGTATCGCGTGTAATCCGGTTTACGGGCCTGCTTTGGCCCGGTGCAGAGACAATAGAACCGCCGAATCGGGCAGTTTTGGGGCGCAGGCGGGGTTCCTTGCGGTCGATTTCGCCGCGCTGGCTGCGGCGCCGGGGCAGGCCAGGGCGAAGCGGCGCCCCGCGATTGTCCGGGCCCCGTGACTCCCACGCGCCGCGATCTCCGTCAGGATGGCCGGCGGCGAACGGCCTCTAAAGAAAATGCCGCGCCCCGGTTCGGGGCACGGCATAAGGCGTCGAAATCGCAGATGCGATTAGTCGGTCGCGGAGGAGGAAGAGCTCGACGGCGCCTGTTCTTTGATGAACGTGCTGGTCTTGCTGGTCAGATCGGTGGTGCCGTTGCTGATTGCGGTGTAGGCGGCGCCGGCCAGGGCGACGACAGCAGCGGTCAGAACGACCCAGTCGACAGTCACGGCACCGGCTTCGCTTTCGCGGAATTTCTTGAACAGTTTGATCATGGTTGGTCCCTCCAAAGGATCTAGCGATTGTATGTACTCGATAACCCCGTCGTCCGATGGAACCTTACTCTCTCATCGGCTCCGTCCGTCGTGGTCTGGAGCCATATAGCCAGCCGCTCGTGGCAGGATTTGGGCCAAAACGGGAATTTTTCGGCCCAACGGCGTAAATCTTTTGGTAACTGTTTAGGGCCTTGAAATTACGCGCAGAAAAATTAGCGCCCCGTGACACCGGTGAAGCGGCCCGATGCAATTGGGAACCAAATTGGGCGAAAATGACAAATTTCGCCGGGAAATTCTGGCCTCTGACCGGGTTTTGACCGAGACTCGCGAAAAAACAAACTGAGGCATGAGGCGAGCATATGGGGCTCCGAGACTTCGCTGTCTTCGCTGCGGCGGCGGTTCTTGCATTGGGCGGTCCGGCCACGGTTGCCCGCGCCGATACCCCTGCGCCCTTCCCCGAGTTCCAGGCCAAGCGGATCGGGACACCGGCCCCGGGCGCCGGGCGCCGGATCACCGTGCAGATCGACCCGGAGGAACAGGCGCGGCTGCTGCGGGCTTCCGCCCCCCAGCCCGAGGCGGAGGACGTGAAGGCCGAGGCGCCCGTCGCCGCGCCGGGCACCAAGCCCGCCATCGGGCGCTATGACTGGTTCTGGCAGGGCGTCTCGCCGGATCTGGCGCAGTCCAGCCCGGCGCGGCTGCAGAGCGCGCTGCAATTGCTGAGCGGATCGCAACAGGTCGCCGCCCCGCGGTTGCAGGCCCTGCAGCAGATCGCCCGCGCGCGCGGCATCCCGATTCTCAAGGCGACGATCGGCACCAGGGTGTCGCCGGCGCTGGTGCTGGCGGTCATCGCGGTGGAATCGGGCGGCAAGCCCGATGCGGTCAGCGGCGCCGGCGCGCAGGGGCTGATGCAGCTGATGCCCGATACCGCCGCGCGGTTCGGCGTCACCGACAGCCTGGCACCGGAAGAGAATATCGCAGGCGGGGTCAAATACCTCGACTGGCTGATGGAGAAGTTCGGCAGCGACCCGATTCTGGTGCTGGCCGGCTACAATGCGGGCGAGGGGGCTGTACGCGACCACGCGGGCGTGCCGCCGTTTTCCGAGACCCGCGATTACGTGCCCAAGGTGCTGGCCGCGTTCCAGGTGGCGCGCGGGCTGTGCCAGACGCCGCCGGAGCTGATCTCGGACGGCTGCGTCTTTGCGGCGCTGAACTGAGCGGCGCGGCTGGCGTGTTTTCAGGAGAGATCCGGCGCGCCGAATGAAACGCCCCGGCGCGGAGGCCGGGGCGTTGTCTTTGATCAGACGATGGTGGCTTCGGTCGAGGCGATCATCTCTTCGCGGGTGACGCCGGGGGCCAGCTCGATGATGTGCAGGCCCTTGTGGTCCACGTCCAGCACACCGAGGTTGGTGATGATGCGGTCGACCACGCCCTTGCCGGTCAGCGGCAAGGTGCATTCCTTCAGCACCTTGCTTTCGCCGGCCTTGTTGGTGTGGTCCATCACCACGATGACGCGGCCGACGCCGGCGACCAGATCCATCGCGCCGCCCATGCCTTTGACCAGCTTGCCGGGGATCATCCAGTTGGCCAGATCGCCCTTTTCGCTGACTTCCATCGCGCCCAGGATCGCCGCGGCGATCTTGCCGCCCCGGATCATCCCGAAGGAGGTGGCGCTGTCGAAATAGGCGGTGCGCGGCAGCTCGGTGATGGTCTGCTTGCCGGCGTTGATCAGGTCGGGGTCCTCTTCGCCCTCAAAGGGGAAGGGGCCCATGCCCAGCATGCCGTTTTCCGATTGCAGCGTGATGTCCTTGTCGCCGACATAGTTGGCCACCAGCGTCGGGATCCCGATGCCGAGGTTCACATACATGCCGTCTTCGAGTTCCTGCGCGGCGCGCTCGGCCATTTGGTTGCGGTCCCAAGCCATGGATCAAGCCTCCTCACGCTTGCGGGTGGTGCGCTGTTCGATGCGCTTCTCGTGTTCGCCCTGAACGATGCGGTGCACATAGACGCCGGGCAGGTGGATGTGATCGGGGTCCAGCGTGCCGGCCTCCACGATCTCCTCCACCTCGACGACGCAGACCTTGCCGCACATCGCTGCCGGCGGGTTGAAGTTGCGGGCGGTCTTGCGGAACACCAGGTTGCCGGTGGTGTCGGCCTTCCACGCCTTGACGATGGACAGATCGGCAAAGATGCCCTCTTCGAGGATGTAATCCTCGCCACCGAACTGTTTCACTTCCTTGCCCTCGGCGATCTGGGTGCCGACGCCGGTCTTGGTGTAGAAGCCCGGGATGCCGCAGCCGCCGGCGCGCATCCGCTCGGCCAGGGTGCCCTGCGGGTTGAATTCCAGCTCCAGCTCGCCCGACAGGTACTGGCGCATGAATTCGGCGTTCTCGCCCACGTAGGACGACATCATCTTCTTGACCTGCTTGGTCTGCAGCAGCACGCCGAGGCCGAAATCGTCGACACCGGCGTTGTTGGAGGCCACCGTCAGATCCTTGGTCCCGGCATCGCGGATGGCGGAGATCAGCAGTTCGGGAATGCCGCAGAGGCCGAAACCGCCCGCGGCGATCAGCATGCCGTCGAACAGGACGCCGTCGAGCGCCGCGGCGGCGTTGGGATAGATTTTGTTCATGGATCACTCCTCAAATCCAGATTGCGGCAATCACTGCCGGGGGGCGGGGCGAGAGTCAACGCCCGCGGTCCGGGCCCGCCCTGGTCGCGCGCCCGCTGGGCGTGGCTTTATCGCAGCGCGGCGGCAAGGGCCAATACGTAGAAATACGGGGGGTGGTCCGGGAGAGCGCCTGCCCGTCCCGGCGGGCTGGCGCTTCGGGGGCGTCGCGCATCATTTCTATAGAGGATGTGTCTGATCTATAGAGGATGTGTCTGACCGCGATTTAGCGTGCCTTTCACTCCTTGCATGCACCGCCCCCTGGGCGCGCGCTTCTCAGGCCATTGCGCACAGAAGTCATGCTCGATGTGGCGGCTGCCATAAAGGGACAGTTTCATAACGTTGGAGCGCCCACCCGCGGTCGGGCGCTGCCCTGTGTCGGACCCGGAAATGAAAAGCGCGCCGCCCGGGGCGACGCGCAATCCATGAACCCGTTTGTGAGGGAGTTACTCCTCCGCGGCCGTCTTCTTCGGGGCCGCTTTCTTCTTCGGCGCGGCCTTCTTCTTGGCGGCGGTCTTGCGCGCGGGCTTCTTCTTGGCGGCCTTCTCGGCGATCAGCTGCACCGCCTGGTCCATGGTCACATCCGCCGGCTCGGTCTCTTTCGGCAGGGTGGCGTTGACCTTGCCCCATTTGACGTAAGGCCCGTAGCGGCCGTCCATCACGTTCACCGGGCCGCCCTCGGTCGGATGCTCGCCCAGCTCCTTCAGCGGTTTCGCCGCCGCGCCGCGGCCGCCGCGCGCGGCCTTCTTGGCCAGTTCGTCCACCGCGCGGTTGATGCCGATGGTAAAGACGTCGTCGACCTCCTTGAGGTTGGCATAGACGCGCCCGTGCTTGACATAGGGCCCGTAGCGCCCGATCGCCGCCTCGATCATCTCGCCGTCCTCGGGGTGCGGCCCGATCTCGCGCGGCAGGTTCAGCAGCATCAGCGCCTTTTCCAGATCGACCTGATCCAGCTCCCACCCCTTGGGGATCGAGGCGCGCGGCGGTTTCGGCACCTCTTCGGTGGCTTCGCCGCGCTGCACGTAAGGCCCGAACCGCCCCTTGCGCAGGCTGATCGGCTCGTCATTGTCATAGCCCAGCAGCTTGCCGTCCGGGCCGATCTCGTCGCTTTCCATCCCCGGCGGGCCGAACGGGCGGGTATAGCGGCATTCGGGGTAGTTGGAGCAGCCGATGAAGGCGCCGCCGGAGCGTGCGGTGCGCATCGACAGCCGCCCCTTGCCGCAGTTCGGGCACAGCCGCGGATCGCTGCCGTCCTCCTTCGGCGGGAACAGATGCGGCTCCAGCACCTCGTTGATCTTTTCCAGAACATCGGTGATGCGCAGCTCCGAGGTCTCAGCGATGGCGGCGGAGAAATCGCGCCAGAAGCGCGCCAGCACCTCCTTGTAGTCGGCCTCGCCCGCCGAAACATGGTCCAACTCGTCCTCCAACTCGGCAGTGAAGTCGTAGCCCACGTATTTGCGGAAATAGTTCTGCAGGAAGGCGATCACCAGCCGGCCCTTGTCCTCGGGGATCAGCCGGTTCTTTTCCTTCCGCACATAGCCGCGGTCCTGGATCGTGGTGACGATGCTGGCATAGGTCGAGGGGCGGCCGATGCCCAGCTCTTCCATCTTCTTGACCAGCGTTGCCTCGGTATAGCGCGGCGGCGGCTGGGTGAAATGCTGCTCCGGGCTGACCGCGCGCTTGTCGGTGGGCTCGCCCTGCATGATCTGCGGCAGCCGCTTGTCGTCCTCGTCGGTGACGTCGTCGCGGCCCTCTTCATAGACCCGCAGGAACCCGTCGAACAGCACCACCTGGCCGGTGGCGCGCAGGCCCACCTGACCGTCGGCGCTGGCGATCTCGACCGTGGTGCGCTCCAGCCGGGCGGCCTCCATCTGGCTGGCCAGCGTCCGCTTCCAGATCAGATCGTAGAGCTTGCGCTGATCCGCGTCGGTGACCTTCAGCGCCTCGGCGTCGCGGGTCATCTCGGTCGGGCGGATACATTCGTGCGCTTCCTGCGCGTTCTTCGCCTTGTTCTTGTAGATGCGCGGATTGCCCGGCACGTACTCGGCGCCGTAACGGGCCTGGATCGCATCGCGCGCCGCGCTCACCGCCTCCGGCGCCATGTCGATGCCGTCGGTCCGCATATAGGTAATGTACCCCGCCTCGTAGAGCCGCTGCGCCGCGCTCATGGTCTGGCGCGCGCCCATGCCGAACTTGCGGCTGGCCTCCTGCTGCAGGGTCGAGGTCATGAAGGGCGGCGAGGGGTTGCGGTTGGCCGGCTTGGCCTCGACGCTGGCCACGCTCAGGTCGCGGCTGTTGATCGCCTGCACCGCCAGCTCGGCCTGGGTGGCGTTCTCGATATCGTATTTGTCGAGCTTCTTGCCTGCCAGCACGGTCAGCCGCGCCTCGAACTCCTGCCCGCGGGGGGTGACCAGAACCGCCTTCACCGACCAGTATTCGCGCGGGTTGAACGCCTCGATCTCCATCTCGCGCTCGACGATCAGCCGCAGGCAGACCGATTGCACCCGGCCGGCCGACTTGGCGCCGGGCAGCTTGCGCCAGAGCACCGGGCTCAGGTTGAAGCCCACCAGGTAATCCAGCGCGCGGCGCGCCAGATAGGCCTCGACCAGATCCTCGTCGACCTGGCGGGGGTGCTTCATCGCCTCGCTCACCGCATCCTTGGTGATGGCGTTGAAGGTCACCCGGCTGACCGCGGTATCCTTCTTGATCGACTTCCGTTTGGTCAGCGCCTCCTGCAGGTGCCAGGAGATCGCCTCGCCCTCGCGGTCGGGGTCGGTTGCGAGGATCAGCGAATTGTCGTCCTTCAGCGCGTCGGCGATCGCCTTGACGTGTTTGCGGCTGTCTGTGGCGATCTCCCATTTCATGTCGAAATCATGCTCGGGATCGACCGATCCGTCCTTCGGCGGCAGGTCCCGGACGTGGCCGTAAGACGCCAGAACGGTGTAGTCGGGGCCGAGATATTTGTTGATCGTTTTTGCTTTGGCCGGGGATTCGACAACAACTACGGGCATTTAGCGGAAAACCTCTTGCGGCGGAAACGTCGCTTTCTATGGCCGGGCAACATGTGGTGTGCAAGGGCAGATTGTCAATCCGCGCCTTTTCGGCACAGGATAGGCCGGGCGGCTCCGCGAAAAACGCCGCCCGGATCTCACGGGGGAAACCGCGATGCGCAGGGTATTGATTGTGATCTTCGTGCTGCTGGCCGGGCCGCTTTCGGCCCAGGGCTGGTACGAGCCGCAGCGGGGCACCGCCCTGCGCGCGGCGCTGATGGACGCGCTGCGCCCGCATGCGGCGTGGCTGCTGGGCGCGCCGGTGGAATTCATGGTCTACGACCTGCGGGTCAGCGGCGACCTGGCCTTTGCCTCGGTGTATCCGCAGCGTCCGGGCGGCGGCCAGATCTCGCTGTGGCAGACCCCCGGGTATGCGCGCGGAGAGCTGCACCCCGAAGACATGGAGGGCGGGGCGATGATCCAGGCGCTCTATGTCAAATCCGGCCAGACCTGGGTGGCGGTGCATTGGGTGATGGGGGCATCGGACGTCTGGTACGCCTATGAACCGATCTGCGCGATCTGGCGCCCGGTGATTCCCGAAGCCTGCCGGGGGATGTAGCGCCCGGTGGCGCGCGGGCTCAGCGGCGGAGCGCCAGCAGACCGCCGGCCTGCCGTGTGATCTTGCCGTCGAGCTCCAGATCGACCAGCGCCGGGCCGACCCGGCCCGCGGGGGCGGCGAGGTCGCGGATCAGCTGATCCTCGGCCAGCGGCGAGGGCCCCAGCCGCGACAGGATCTGCTGGTGCAGTTTCGCGGTCTCGCGCAGGCTGCGTTTGTCTGGCGGCGGGGCAGGGGGCGTGTCCGGCGCGGCGGGCCTTTTCGGCAGCTCGGGCTGCTCATCCGTCTCTTCCATGGGCAGCGCCGCGATCACGTCCTTGCCGCCGCGCACCAGCAGCGCGCCGTCGCGGATCAGCATGTTGCAGCCCGCCGCGCGGGCGTCGAACGGATGGCCGGGCACCGCCAGCACCTCGCGGCCCTGGTCCAGCGCGTCGCGCGCGGTGATCAGGCTGCCGGACCGCGCGGCGGCCTCGACCACCACCACCGCGCGCGCCAGTCCCGAAATGATCCGGTTGCGGTGCGGAAAATGCCGCGCCTGCGGGGCCATGCCCATCGGCTGTTCCGACAACAGCAGCCCGCGCCGCGCGATATCGGCGGCCAGCCCCGCGTTCTCGGCCGGGTAAATCACGTCGACGCCGCCGGCGAGCACCGCGATGGTGCCGCTCTCGACGGCGGCCAGATGCGCCGCCGCATCCACCCCGCGCGCCAGGCCGGAGGCCACAACATAGCCGGCCTCGCCCAGCTCGCGGGCCAGCGCGCGGGCCATCCGGGTGCCCAGCGAGGAGGCGTTGCGCGCCCCCACCAGCGCCACGGCGGGACGCTGCAGCAGCGCCGGATCGCCCACCGCCCAGAGCAGCGGCGGCGCATCGTCGATCCGCGCCAGCTCCTTCGGATAGGCGTCTTCACCGATGCAGATCAGCCGCGCCCCGGCGGCGCGCCCGGCGGCCATCTCGTCCGCGGCGCGGTCTTCGGGGCAGGGGGAATAACGCTCCAGCCCGGCGGCGCGGGCCACATCCGGCAGCGCCTCCAGCGCGCGGCGGGCGCAGCCATGCTCGCCCAGCAGCCGGTAGAATGTGGAAATGCCCACCCGGTAGGAGCGAAGCAGACGGAGCCACGCGAGCCGATCGTCTTCCGAGGTGGGTGGGAGTGGGTGGGTGGAAGATTGCTGCGCTCCGGTCATCCAACGCTCCGCCTGCTTGCGGAGGTTTTTCTACCTTTGAGAGAGTTAACGGCGAATGAATCGCGGCGAGACTTGGGCAGAATGGCCGCAAAAATGTCCAATTTGCCGCCCGGATCCCTGCAACGGGCGCCCGGGCGGCGTTGGATCAGGTGGCCGAACCGCCCACCGTCAGCCGGTCCATCAGCACCGTGGGCTGGCCCACGCCCACCGGTACCCATTGCCCGGCCTTGCCGCAATTGCCCATGCCGGGATCCAGCGCCATGTCATTGCCAAGCGCCCGGATATGCTGCAGCGAGGTCGGCCCGTCGCCGATCAGCGTCGCGCCCTTCACCGGCGCGCCGACCTTGCCGTTCTGCACCCGGTAGGCCTCGGTGCAGGAGAACACGAACTTGCCGTTGGTGATATCCACCTGGCCGCCGCCGAAGCCCACCGCCCAGATGCCGTCCTTGATCTCGGCGACCAGATCGGCCGGATCGGCCTCGCCGCCCAGCATATAGGTGTTGGTCATCCGCGGCATCGGCGCATGGGCATAGCTTTCGCGCCGCCCGTTGCCGGTGGGCTCGACCCCCATCAGCCGGGCGTTCTGGCGGTCCTGCATGTAGCCGACCAGGATACCGTCCTCGATCAGCACGTTTTTGCGCGACGGCGTGCCTTCGTCATCCACGGTGATCGAGCCGCGCCGGTCCGGGATGGTGCCGTCGTCCAGCACGGTGACACCCTTTGCCGCCACCTGCTGGCCCATCAGCCCGGCAAAGGCCGAGCTGCCCTTGCGGTTGAAATCGCCCTCCAGCCCGTGGCCGATCGCCTCGTGCAGCAGGATGCCGGGCCAGCCCGGCCCCAGCGCCACCTCCATCACGCCCGCGGGGGCCGGCACGGCCTCGAGGTTCACCAGGGCGATTCGCAGCGCCTCGCGCGCCTTGTCCTGCCAGTCGGCCGGGTCGATCAGCCCGTCCAGCCCGACGCGGCCGCCGCCGCCGGCGGTGCCGGTCTCGCGCCGGCCGTTCTGTTCCACGATGACCGAGACATTGACCCGCGTCATCGGCCGCACATCGCGCACCTGCACCCCGTCGGGCCGCAGAATCGCCACCTCCTGCAAGGAGGCCGCCAGCGTCGCCGACACCTGCACCACCCGGGGATCCAGATCGCGGGCAAAGGCGTCGATCTCGCGCAGGGTCTCGATCTTCACCGGGAACGGCGTGCCGCCGATCGGGTCCTCGTCGGTATAGAGATGCCGGTTGGTCGCCGGCGGCGGCGGTGCCAGCGTACCGCCGCCATCGCCCACCGCCAGCCGCGCGGTTTCCGCCGCCCGGCGCAGCGCGGGGATCGAGACATCGGTGGAATGGGCGTAGCCCGCCACCTCGCCGTTGACCGCGCGCAACCCGAATCCCTCCGAGGCGTCAAAGCTCGCCGTGCGCAGCCGCCCGTCGTCGAAAACCAGCGCCTCCGACTTGCGCCGCTCGACGAAAATCTCGCCGTCATCGCCGCCGTCGGTGGCCGATTTCAGGATCGAGAGCGCCTCATCCTCAGGCAGGGCCGTGTCGAACGGGCGGTAGGTTTCTGATGGCATGTGCCGGCCTCTCGATTTGACATAGATCAAAAAAGCGTCCCTTTGACGCAAGCATTTCGCTTTATCTGCTCCGCGGAATATGGTTTTTACCGTCGACAAAGACAACGGGTGTACGCCGCCGCATACAGGTGACGCCCTTGTCCGGGGAGAAACGGGATCAACCGATCGGGACAAGACATGAAGAACGCTTTGATGCTTTCCGGGCTTTTTGCAGCCCTCACCAGCCTTCCGGCTCACGCGCAGGACGCCCTTGAAATCGTTGGCAAACCGCACCAGGGCGGTCTGGGCTTTCAGCCCGCTGCGACGGAACTGGCCCGCGACCTGCAGTCGCTGGACCACCTGATTCTGATCATCATCACGGCGATCTGCGTCTTCGTGGTGGGCCTGATCGCCTGGGTGATCGTGCGCTTCAACCGCCGCACCAACCCCACGCCGGCCAGCTTTACGCACAACACCCCGGTCGAGATTGCCTGGACCGTGGTTCCGATCATCATCCTGGTCTTCATCGGTGCTTTCTCGCTGCCGGTGCTGTTCAAGCAGCAGGAGATCCCGGATGCCGACATCACCATCAAGGTGACCGGCTACCAGTGGTACTGGGGCTATGAATACGTCGACGAAGGTTTCGCTTTCGACAGCTACATGATCGGCCAGCCCGCCACCGGCGGCAACTATGTCCTGACCCCCGAGGTCGAAGACATGCTGGTCGAAGCCGGCTACAGCCGGGACGAATTCCTGCTGGCCACCGACACCGCCGTGGTGGTGCCCGTGGGCAAGACCATCGTGATGAACGTGACCGGCGCCGACGTGATCCACTCCTGGACCGTGCCCGCCTTCGGGGTGAAGCAGGACGCAGTGCCCGGCCGTCTGGCCCAGCTGTGGTTCAAGGCCGAGCGCGAAGGCATCTACTTCGGCCAGTGTTCCGAACTGTGCGGCAAGGACCACGCCTACATGCCGATCACCGTCAAGGTGGTCAGCGAAGAGGCCTATAAAGAATGGCTGCAAGGCGCGATCGAGGAATACGCCGAGGTCGACACGCCGAAAAGCTACCAAGTGGCCTCGAAGTAACAAGGTCTAGGGCGGGCCGCCGGCCCGCCCGTTCCGGGGAACGATCCGAATGAGCGACGCAAGCATCAACGCCAGCACCCTCCGCGACGACGAGGCAGGATTCGGCGATTATTTCGCCCTGCTGAAACCGCGCGTGATGTCGCTGGTCGTGTTCACCGCGCTGGTGGGGCTCTTGGCCGCGCCGGTGCCGGTGCACCCGATGATCGGCTTCTGCGCCATCCTGTTCATCGCCATCGGCGGCGGCGCCTCCGGCGCGCTGAACATGTGGTGGGATGCCGATATCGACCGGGTGATGAAGCGCACCCGCGGCCGCCCGATCCCCGCCGGCAAGGTCGAGCCGGGCGAGGCGCTGGGCCTCGGTCTGGCGCTGTCGGGCTTCTCGGTGGTGATGCTGGCGCTGGCCACCAATATCTTCGCCGGTGCGTTCCTGGCGTTCACCATCTTCTTCTACGTGGTGATCTACACCATGTGGCTGAAGCGGGCGACGCCGCAGAACATCGTGATCGGCGGCGCCGCGGGCGCCTTCCCGCCGGTGATCGGCTGGATCGCCGCGACCGGCGACATGTCGATCGAACCCTGGCTGATGTTCGCGCTGACTTTCATGTGGACACCGCCGCACTTCTGGGCGCTGGCGCTGTTCATGCGGTCGGATTACGACGACGCGGGCGTGCCGATGCTGACGGTGACCCATGGCCGCCGCGCCACCCGCAAGCATATCCTGATCTACACCGGCCTGCTGGCGGCGCTGGCGGTGGGCGCGGCCTTCTCCGGCATCGGCGGCCCGGTCTACCTGGCGGTTTCGCTGGTGCTGAACGCGCTGTTCCTGCGCGGCGCCTGGCGCATCAGCCGCCGCGACGAGGCCGCCTCCGAGGCCGACAACTTCGCGGTGGAACGGTCGTTCTTCCGGCTGTCGCTGCTGTATCTCTTCCTGCATTTCGGCGCGATCCTGGCCGAAGCCGTGCTGAAACCCTTCGGGCTGGGAGGCTGGTAAGATGGCCATCAAAGCGACCCATGAACTGCACAAGCGCCGCTTCGGCCGCAATCTGGGTGTCGGCCTGGTGCTGGCCGGATTCGTCGCCATCGTCTTCGGGCTGACCATCGCCAAGGTCACCAGCGGCGATTTCCAGATGCGCCCAAGAACCGCGGTGGAGGGGACGAAGTAATGGCCGAACTGACCCCGAAACGCACCGTTCAGTACCTTGTCGCGGTCGTCGTCACCATGGGCGCGCTCGCCTGGGCGGCGATCCCGGCCTACAACTGGTTCTGCAAGGTCACCGGCTTCGGCGGCGAAACCAACGTGGCCGACGCCGGCTCGGACGTGATCCTCGATCAAAAGGTCAAGATCCGCTTCGACGGCTCGAAAGAGCGCGGCATGCCCTGGGAATTCAAGCCGATGCAGCAGGAGCTTGAGCTGCGCATCGGCGAAACCGGGCTGGCCTTCTACGAGGCTTACAACCCGACCGACCGGCCGATCGCCGGTCAGGCCTCCTACAACGTGGCGCCCTATTCCGCCGGCGCCTATTTCTCCAAGATCGCCTGCTTCTGCTTCACCGAGCAGATCCTGCAGCCGGGCGAACGGGTCGAGATGCCGGTCACCTTCTTCGTCGACCCCGAGATCGTCGACGATCCGGAGGCGAAATACGTGCACACGATCACGCTGTCTTACACGTTTTATGAAATCGATCTGCCCGAGGGATATGCCGCCCTCGACCAAAAGGCAGACACTAACCTGAACTAGGCCGAGAGGTGAGGGACACTTAATGGCACACGCAAAAAATCACGACTATCACATTCTCAGCCCGTCGATCTGGCCGCTGATGGGCGCCCTGGGCGGTTTCATCATGCTGTTCGGCGGCGTTCTGTGGATGCACGACGTCACCCCCTACATGTTCCTGATCGGGCTCGCGATGGTGCTCTACACCATGTACGCCTGGTGGTCCGAAGTGGTGGCCGAAAGCCGCGTCGGCGATCACACCCCCGTTGTCCGCATCGGGCTGCGCTACGGTTTCATCCTGTTCATCATGTCCGAGGTGATGTTCTTCTTCGCCTGGTTCTGGTCGTTCTTCAAACACGCGATCTACCCGATGAACGAATACTTCGGCACGGAATACGTGAAACCCGAGATCTATCCGGTCGACCCGTTCCACCTGCCGCTGATCAACACCGTGATCCTGCTGCTGTCGGGCTGTGCCGTGACCTGGGCGCACCACGCGCTGGTGCATGACAACGACCGCAAGGCGCTGATCCAGGGCCTGGCGATCTCGATCATCCTCGGCGTCGCCTTCACCGGGCTGCAGGCCTACGAATACGCGCACCTGCTGCATTCGGGCTGGGAATTCGGCGGGGACGAGTTCTATTCGAACTTCTTCATGGCCACCGGTTTCCACGGCTTCCACGTGATCATCGGCACCATCTTCCTGACCGTTTGCCTGATCCGCGCGATGAAAGGCGACTTCACGCCCGAGCAACACGTCGGCTTCGAGGCCGCCGCCTGGTACTGGCACTTCGTCGATGTGGTCTGGCTGTTCCTGTTCTTCGCCGTCTACATCTGGGGCACCGCCGGCCTGTAATCGGTGCGGAATGCGGTTGAAAAACCGCCCCCCACCCATTTAAAGCAAAGCGCGCAGGGTCCGTCCTTGCGCGCTTTTTCCTTGGTCACCCCCCGGAGCGTTCCATGCGCCGCTTTCTGTTCCTGCTGATCTTCGGCGTCGTCGGCGTGGGCATCCTGGTCTCGCTGGGGTCGTGGCAGGTCCGCCGCCTGGCGTGGAAACAGGGGGTGCTGGCCGAGATCACGGCGCGGATCGCCGCCGACCCGGTGGCGCTGCCCGCCGATCCCGACCCCGAACGCGACCGCTACCTGCCGGTACGGGTGACCGGCACCATGGGGCCGGAAGAACTGCACGTTTTGGTCTCTACCCGCGACCTCGGCGCCGGCTACCGCATCGTCGCGCCGTTTCAGACCGGGGACGGCCGCCGCATCCTGATCGACCGTGGCTTCATCCCCACCGAGGCCAAGGGCGAGACCCGCACCACCGGCGCGATGCAGATCACCGGCAACCTGCACTGGCCTGACGAGATCGACAGTTTCACGCCGGAGCCGGAGATCGACGAGAATATCTGGTTCGCCCGCGACGTGCCGACGCTGGCCGCCACCCTGAACACCGAACCGCTGCTGCTGATCGCCCGGTCGCAGACTGACCCGAACGTGACGCCGCTGCCGGTGACCATCGTCGGGATTCCCAACGACCATCTGCAATACGCGGTCACATGGTTCGGCCTGGCCCTGGTCTGGGCTGCAATGACAATCTACTTCCTGTGGCGCACCCGTACCCGCGCCCGATCCCGGAGCTCTTGAGCGATGAAATATATCTCGACCCGCGGCCAGGCGCCCGCGCTCACCTTCGAAGAGGCGATGCTGACCGGGCTCGCGCGCGACGGCGGCCTCTACGTCCCCGAAACCATCCCGCGGATGACCGCGGATGAGATCGCCGCGCTCGCCGGGCTCAGCTACGAGGAAACCGCCTTTCGCGTGATGCGCCCCTTCATCGGCGACAGTTTCACCGATGACGAGTTCCGCGAGATCATCGCCAAGGCCTATGCCGGCTTCGGCCATATCGCCCGCGCACCTCTGGTCCAGCTTGCCCCGGGCCATTTCCTGCTGGAGCTGTTCCACGGGCCCACGCTGGCGTTCAAGGATTTCGCCATGCAGCTGATCGGCCAGCTGTTCGAGGTGGCGCTGAAGCGGCGCGGAGAGCGGGTCACCATCGTCGGCGCCACCTCCGGCGATACCGGTTCGGCCGCCATCGAGGCGTTCCGCGGCCTCGACGCGGTGGATGTCTTCATCCTGTTCCCGCACGGTCGCGTCAGCGAGGTGCAGCGCCGCCAGATGACCACGCCGGACGACGCCAATGTCCACGCCCTCGCGCTCGACGGCGATTTCGACGACTGCCAGGCGCGGCTCAAGGACATGTTCAACGATTTCGAGTTCCGCGACGGCGTGAAACTCGCCGGCGTCAATTCGATCAACTGGGCCCGTGTACTGGCGCAGGTTGTCTATTACTTCTCCTCTGCCGTTTCCCTCGGCGCGCCGCAGCGCAAGGTCAGCTTCACCGTGCCGACCGGCAACTTCGGCGACATCTTCGCCGGCTACATCGCCAAGCAGATGGGCCTGCCCATCGACCGGCTGGTGGTGGCGACCAACCAGAACGATATCCTGCACCGCTGCCTTACCGGGCACGGCTATTTCAAGGGCGAGACCATCCCCTCGATCAGCCCGTCGATGGATATCCAGGTCAGCTCCAACTTCGAACGCGCTCTGTTCTACGCCTACGATCAGGACGGCGCCGCCGTCGCCCAGCTGATGGAAGAGCTGAAAGAGGGCGGCTTCAACGTCAGCCAGGGTGCGATGGAGGCGCTGCGCGAAAGCTTCTCCTCCGGCCGCGCGTCGGAGGACGAAACCCTTGCAACGATCGCGGCAACGCTTAAGTCCAGCACCGAGCTGCTCTGCCCGCATTCCGCCGTCGGCGTGAAAGTGGCGGAGGAGCAGCGCGACCCAAGCGTTCCGATGATCACGCTGGCCACCGCGCACCCCGCGAAATTCCCGGATGCCGTGGAACAGGCCAGCGGCATCCGGCCCCCCCTTCCCCCGCGCATGGCGGACCTGTATGACAGGCCGGAACGGGTCAGCCGGATCGACAACGATCTCGCCGCCATCGAAACCCATATCAAGGGGCATATCACCGCGTGACTGTGCAGCAAGCTCAACTGTCCAACGGATTCCGCATCGTGACCGAACGCATGCCGGGGCTGCAATCGGCCGCCATCGGCATCTGGGTCTCGGCCGGTGGCCGCCACGAGCGGATCGAACAGAACGGCATCGCCCATTTCCTCGAACACATGGCGTTCAAGGGCACCGAGACGCGCAGCGCGCTGCAGATCGCCGAGGCGATCGAGGACGTGGGCGGCTATATCAACGCCTATACCTCGCGCGAGGTGACGGCCTATTACGCCCGCGTGCTGGAGGCCGACGTGCCGCTGGCGCTGGACGTGATCTCCGACATCCTGCTCAACCCGGTGTTCGACCCGCGCGAGATCGAGGTGGAGCGCGGCGTGATCCTGCAGGAGATCGGCCAGGCCAACGACACCCCCGACGACGTGATCTTCGACTGGCTGCAGGAGGCCAGCTACCGCGACCAGCCGCTGGGCCGCACCATCCTCGGCCCCAGCGAACGGGTCAGCACCTTCTCGCGCGAGGATCTCTCGACCTTCGTGGGCGAGCATTACCGCCCCGGCCAGATGATCCTGTCGGCCGCCGGCGCGGTGGATCACGACGATCTGGTGCGGCTGGCCGAGCGGCTGTTCGGCCACCTCGAACCGGGTCCGGACAGCACCGCCGAGCCCGCCCGCTTTACCGGCGGCGAATACCGCAAGGCGAAAAAGCTGGAGCAGGCCCATTTCGCGCTGGCGCTGGAAAGCCCGGGCTACCGCGACGACGCGATCTATACCGCACAGATCTATGCCTCCGCCCTCGGCGGCGGCATGTCCTCGCGGCTGTTCCAGGAGATCCGTGAAAAGCGCGGCCTCTGCTACACCATCTTTGCCCAGGCCGGTGCCTATGCCGATACCGGCAGCACCACCATCTACGCCGGCACCTCTGCCGGCCAGCTGGGCGAACTGGCCGGTATCACCATCGACGAGATGAAGCGCGCGGCCGACGACATGACCGACGAAGAGGTCGCCCGCGCCCGCGCCCAGATGAAGGCCGGCATGCTGATGGGGCTGGAAAGCCCGTCGAACCGCGCCGAGCGGCTGGCCCGCCTGGTGCAGATCTGGGACAAGGTGCCCCCGTTGGAGGACACCGTCGCCCATATCGACGCGGTGACCACCGCCAAGGTGCGCGACTTCGCCGAACGGATGGCCGCCACCGCACCCGCCGCCATGGCGCTCTACGGTCCGGTCAAATCCGCCCCGACCCTGGCGCAATTGCAGGAGCGGCGCGCCGCCTGACGCGCGCGCCCCGGGGATCCGCCACGATGCTTCTGGCCAAACGCAAGCTGAGGATCGAAACCGAGCGCCTGACGCTGCGTCCGCCGACGCATTCCGATTTCCGCCCCTGGAGCGCGCTGCGAGAGGAAAGCCGCGATTACCTCACCCCGTGGGAGCCGTCCTGGGCCGCCGACCACCTCAGCCGGAAGGCCTTTACCAACCGGGTCTACTGGGCGCAGCGCTCGGTGGCCAACGGTTCGGCACTGCCGCTGTTCCTGTTCCGCCGCGACGACGAGGTTCTGCTCGGCGCGATCACGCTCGACAATATCCGCCGCGGTCCGGCGCAGTCGGGGGTGCTGGGCTACTGGACCGGCCAGCCCTTCGCGCGGCAGGGCTACATGCGCGAGGCGATCGGCGCGGTGGTGCACCATGCCTTCGCCCGGCTCGACCTCAGCCGCATCGAGGCCGCCTGCCTGCCGGAAAACGCCGCCTCCCGCGGACTGCTGGAAAGCGCCGGCTTCAAGTACGAGGGCGTGGCGCAAAGCTATCTCCAGATCAACGGCCGCTGGCGCACCCATGTGCTCTACGCCGCGCTGCGCAGCGACCGCCGCGGCAAGACCGACGTCGGCTGACGCCCCTCTGGACCTCTCTCACCGCCGCGCTACCATTCCGGGATCAGGATAACCCGATAGGGAGGGGCCGGTGGTACGCGTCTTCGTCTCTTTGTTGCTTGTCTTCCTGGCCGGCACCGCCTGGGCGCAGGACCGCCGGCCCAGCCATTGCATCGCCATCGCCGACGCCGCGCCAGGGATCGCCTACCTGCACAAGGCCGCCTGGCACGAGCCGCTGCCCGATCACACGGTGCGCCTGCACTACATCGCCCACGCCAGCTTCCTGATCCAGACGCCCGGCGGGCTCAGCGCCGTCACCGATTACACCGGTTTCATCGGCACCACCGCCCTGACCCCCGACGTGGTGACCATGAACCACGCCCACGACACCCACTGGACTACCGACCCCGACCCGGCGATCCCGCATGTGCTCAAGGGCTGGGGCAAATACGGCGAGGGGATCGAGCATCACCTCGACCTGGGCGAGATGCTGGTGCGCAATGTCTCGACCGACATCCGTTCCGGCTTCACCGGGGCGGAGGCGGACGGCAATTCGATCTTCGTGTTCGAGGTGGCGGGCCTCTGCATCGGCCACCTGGGCCATCTCCACCACATGCCCAACGCCGAACAATTCGCGGCGCTGGGCCGGCTCGATGTGGTGATGGCGCCGGTCGACGGCAGCTATACGCTGGCGCTGCCCGAGATGATCAAGGTGGTGGAACGGCTGCGCTCCTCGGTGGTGATCCCGATGCACTGGTTCAGCGGTTACAGCCTGAACCGTTTTCTCGACGGCATCTCCGACAGCTTCGCGGTGGAGCGGCCCGACAGCTCCTCGATCACCGTCTCGCTGCGCGACCTGCCGTCCCGTCCCACCGTCGTGGTGCTGAAGCCGCGCTACCTGATCGACTGATCGCGCTTGCGCAATCCCCGGGGTTTCGCCAGGACTATGCCATGACACTGAACCCCGCCGACGACAGTTTCGCCGCCCGGCTGCGCCAGACGCTGCCCGAGGCCGTGTTCCGCCCCGCCGAACCCCGCTATCTCGAAGAACCGCGCGGCCGCTGGGCCGGGCAATGCGGCGTGCTGGCCCTGCCGCGCACCGTCGAGGAGGTCTCGGCGCTGGTCACCGCGGCGGCTGAGGCCCGGGTGCCGGTGCTGCCCTACGGCGGCGGTACCGGGCTGGTCGGCGGCCAGATCGCGCCCGACGGCCCCGCGCCGCTGATCGTCTCGCTGGAGCGGATGACGGCGATCCGCGGCGTCTATCCCACGGAAAACGTCCTGATCGCCGAGGCCGGCGCGGTGCTCGCCGATGTGCAGGCCGCCGCAGAAGAGGCCGGGCGGCTGTTCCCGCTGTCGCTCGCTGCCGAGGGCACCGCGCGGATCGGCGGCAACCTGTCGACCAACGCGGGGGGTACCGGCGTCCTGCGCTACGGCAATGCGCGCGACCTCTGCCTCGGGCTTGAGGCAGTGCTGCCCGATGGCCGCATCTGGCACGGGCTGTCGCGGCTGCGGAAGGACAACACCGGCTACGACCTGCGCGACCTGCTGATCGGGGCGGAGGGCACGCTGGGCATCATCACCGCCGCCACCCTGAAACTCTACCCGCGCCCGGCGGGCGAGGGCACCGCGCTGTTCGTGGTGCCGGACCCGCAGGCGGCGGTCGATCTGCTGGCGCTGGCGCGCGACCAGCTGGGCGATGGCGTTTCGGCTTTCGAACTGATCGCCGGGCAGGGGCTGCGCTTCCTCGCCGAGGAGCTGCCGGACATCCGCCAGCCCTTCGCCACCCCGCCCGAGTGGTGCGTGCTGATCGAACTGGGCCTCGCCCGCGGCCTCGACCCGGAGGCGGCGCTGGCCGATCTGTTCGAAGCGGCGCTGGAGCGCGGCCTGACCTCCGACGGTCTGATCGCGCAATCGAAGGCGCAGCGGGCCGAATTCTGGTCGGTGCGCGAACATATTCCGCTCGCCAACCGCCGCGTCGGTGCGATCTCCAGCCACGACATTTCCGTGCCGATCAGCCGGATTCCGGAGTTCATCACCGCGGGTGACGCGGCGGTCGCGGCGCTGGGCGCGTTCCGCATCAACTGCTTCGGCCACCTGGGTGACGGCAACCTGCATTACAACGTCTTTCCCGCGCCGGGCCGCAGCAAGGCGGAGTACGAGAACCAGCGCGACGCGGTGAAATACGCGGTGCACGATCTGGTCCACGCCATGGGCGGCTCGGTCAGCGCCGAACACGGCATCGGCCGGCTCAAGGTGGACGATCTGGAACGTTACGGCGACCCGGTGAAGCTCGACGCCATGCGCGCGATCAAATCGGCGCTCGACCCGGCCGGCATCATGAACCCCGGCGCGGTGCTGCGGGGCTGAGCCCTCACACCCCCGGGCCCGGCACGCAGACCACCAGAATGCGCGCGTCCTGCTCGCCGTCGGAGGCATAGAGATGCCCCACCGCGCTGTCGAAATAGATGCTGTCGCCGGCGGCCAGATGCACCGGCTCGCGGCCCTCGGCAAACACCGTCACGGCGCCCTCCAGAACCACCAGGAATTCCTGGCCCGGGTGGCGCACGAAATCCTCGAAATCCATGAACTCGCGCGCCTTCAGTGACCCCATCATCGGCGTCATCGCCTTGTTCCACATGTCGGGGAACAGCATTTCATAGACGTAGTTCTTGGTTTCCTGCCGCTTGAACTCGCCCTTGCGCGCCACCGCGAAACTGCCCGGTTCGAAACTCTGGCCTTCCGCGTTGAAGAAGGCGGCCAGGTCCACCCCGAGCCCGCGGGCAAGCTGCGACAGCCGGTCGTAGGTCAGCGAGATCACCCCGCGCTCGGCCTTGGAAATCGTCGAGATGGCGAGCCCGGAGCGTTCGGAAACCTCGGCCAGGGTCCAGCCGTTGTCGCGGCGCAACTGGCGCAGGCGGCGGCCGAAATCGGCGCGCGGATTCGGGGCGTCTGTGGTGTCTGTCATGGCCTTACCTTACGGCCAATCCCCTGTCGCGCCAAGGAATTTTCCAATAGGAAAAATTTTGTTTTCCGATTGGAAAATCGGTGTTACGCTTTTTTCACAAGACTGGCCGGACAGGGACAAGACGCATGGCACAGGGCGGCGAAACAGCCGATTTCATCGTGATCGGGGCGGGCATGGCGGGGGCCTCCGTGGCCGCCGAGCTGGCGCGCGAGGCGCGCGTCGTGCTGCTCGAACGCGAGGTCCAGCCCGGCTATCACACCACCGGCCGTTCCGCCGCGCTGTTCACCGTGGCCTATGGCCCGCCGGTGATCCGGGCGCTGTCGCGCGCCAGCCACGCGTTTTTTCGCGGCGAGGGGCCGGGCGAGCCGCCCGCCGACCTGATCCGCCCGCGCGGCGCGCTGTTCGTCGGCCGCGAAGACCAGGCCGCCGATATCGCCGCGCTGCAGGGCGAACTGGGCGCGGCGGTCGAGCCGCTTTCCGGCGAGGGCGCGCGCGATCTGGTGCCGTTGCTGCGCCCCGGCTACGCCGCCTCTGCCCTGATCGACCGCTCCGCCGCGGATATCGAGGTGCACGGGCTGCACCAGCATTACCTCAAATCCTTCCGCGCCCGCGACGGCGCCCTGCACCTCAGGACCGAGGTTCTGGGCCTCACCCGCGACGGTGCCGACTGGGTGGTCGAAACCGCGCAAGGCCCCCTGCGCGCGCCCCGGGTGATCAACGCCGCCGGGGCCTGGGCCGACGTGGTGGCCGAAATGGCCGGGTTGCGCCCGCTGGGCCTCCGGCCGCTGCGCCGCACCGCGCTGCTGGTGGCGCCGCCGCAGGGCATGGTCCCCGATCCCTGGCCGATGGTGGTGGATGTCAGCGAGAACTTTTACCTCAAGCCGGACGCGGGCAAGCTGCTGATCTCGCCCGCCGACGAGACCCCCTCCGCCCCCTGTGACGCCCAGCCCGAAGAGCTCGACGTGGCGATCTGCGTCGACCGGATCGAAACCGCCTTCGACCTGCAGGTGCGGCGGATCGAGCACAAGTGGGCGGGCCTGCGCAGTTTCCTGCCCGATGGCAACCCGGCGGTGGGCTTCGACCCGGAGGCGCCGGGCTTCTTCTGGCTGGCGGGGCAGGGCGGCTACGGCATCCAGACCGCCCCGGCGATGGCCCGCACTGCCGCGGCGCTGGCGCTGGGCAACCCGCTGCCCGGCGATGTCGCCGACCAAGGGGTGACGCCCGCGCAGATGGCGCCCGACCGGCCGGGGCTGGCGGCATGATGATCTGGGTCGGAGTTGCCGCTGCCGCCTTCCTGTTCTCGGGGCTGGCCATCGCCTATGTCATCGGCGGCGCAGCGGTTCTGGCCTTCCTCGCCACCGACAACGCCCGCTACCTCGCCATCCTGCCGCAGCAGATCTTCTCCAAGATCGACGTCTTCGCCCTGATGGCGATGCCGCTCTTCATTCTGGCGGGCGAGCTGATGAACCGCGGCGGCATCACCGGCGCGCTGATCAACCTCTCCATGGCGCTGGTGGGCCGGGTGCGCGGCGGGCTGGGGCATGTGAACATCCTCACCTCGGTGTTCTTCGCTGGCATCTCGGGCTCCGCCGTGGCCGACGCGGCGGCGCTCTCCAACACGCTGGTGCCGGAGATGCAGCGGCGCGGCTATACGCTGACCTACGCCAGCGCCGTCACCGCCGCCTCCTCCATCATCGGCCCCATCGTGCCGCCCTCGATCATCCTGATCTTCTACGGCGCTCTGATGGGTACCTCCGTCACCGCCCTGTTCCTCGCCGGCATCATCCCCGGCCTGGTGCTGGCCGCCGCGCTGCTGCTGGTCAACGGCGCCTTCGCCATGCGGCAGGACCACCCGCGGGTGGAAAAGCAAGACATGCCCCCCTTCCTGCCGACCCTGATCCATTCGCTGCCGGCGATGTCGCTGCCGATCATCATCCTCGGCGGTATCGTCTTCGGCTGGATGACACCGACCGAGGCCGCCGCCGTGGCCGTTGTGGCCGCGCTCGGCGCCGGCTGGTTCTACGCCGGGCTGGCGGGGCGCGAGGTGCTGGAGGCGCTGCGCCGCACCGCCACGCTGTCCGGCTCGATCTTCATCATCATCTGCGCCGTCTCCGCCCTCGGCCACCTCGGCGCGCTGGAGCGGGTGCCAGAGGCGATCTCCGACATGGTGGCGCAACTGGGCCTCGGCCCGGCGGGCTACATGCTGGTGATGAACGTGATCTTCCTGCTGGCGGGCATGGTGCTGGATATCCCCGTGGCGCTGGCGCTGCTGGTGCCGCTGCTGGCCCCGGTGGCGCTGGCGCAGGGCGCCGACCCTGTGCACCTGGGCATCGTGCTGTGTTTCAACCTCTGCATCGGGCTGGTCTCGCCGCCGATGGGGGGATGTCTGCTCGTCGTCTCGGCGGTGACCGGGGTGAACTACTGGAAACTCGCCCGCGCCGTGATCCCCTTCGTGCTGACCCAGATCGCCGTTCTGGCGCTGCTGGTCAACGTGCCGGCGCTCACGCTCTGGCTGCCGCGCCTGTTCGGCCTTGCCGGCGGATCGCCCTGATACCTGACTGATAACAATAAGAAAATACCCAAATCCCAATAGGAGGACCTGACATGAAACTCTCGAAATTCTTCACCGACAGCCTGGTCGCGGCCACCCTCGCGCTGGGCACCACGGCCGCCTCGGCCGAGATCAAGATCGCGCTCGACAGCCCGCCCGATCTCAACGGCTCCGGCTCTTACGTCTGGGCGCATACCTTCTCCAGCTATCTCAACGAACACGGGATGGAGGCCGAGGAATACCAGCGCGGCGCGCTCGGCGGCGATGACGAGCTGTTCGATCAGGTCAGCCAGGGCCTGCTGGAAGTGTCGATGTCGCCCCTCAACATCGTCGGCTCCATCGACAAGCTGATCTACGGCCTGCGCCTGCCCTATTTCTTCGCCGACATGGCCCAGGTCGACCGCGCCCTGAACGACGGTGGCATGCTGGCCAAGATCAATGAGGCGACCACGCCCGAAGGCGTCCGCGTCATCTCGGTCAACACGGTCGGGCAGGCCACCGGCATCTTCAACACCAAGAAACCGGTCGCCTCGGTCGCCGATATGTCCGGCCTGCGCATGCGCGCGCTGGATGAAAGCCAGATCGAGCTGTACGAGGCCTGGGGCGCCGCCGGCACCATCGTCAGCTGGGCCGAGGTTCCGAACGCGCTGCAAACCGGCGTCGCGGACGGCTACATGAACCCGGCCTTCGTGCCGCTACTGTTCGGCCACACCGACTTCCTCAAGCACTTCACCGATGCCCGCGTGGCGCCCTCGCTGCGCATCACCATCGTGTCGGAAGACTGGTATCAGGGCCTCAGCGAAGAAGAGCGCGCCACGGTCGATGCCGCCGCCGCCGCCGCCACCGCGGCCAACCGCGAATGGCTGGGCACCCAGGACGCCGTTCTGGGCAAACTGGAAGAGGCCGGCGTCGCCGTGGTCAAGCTCGACCAGGCCGCGCGCGACGAATTCCGCGCCGCCTCCGCGCCCGCCTACGAAAGCGGCCTTCTGAGCCAGGAGCAGATCGCGGCCTGGGAAGCGGCCAAGGGCAACTGAGCCGATGAAGCGCCTCGCTCGCATCCTCGACCGGCTGTCGGCAGGCCTCGACAGCATCGCCCTCTGGGGGGCGGTGCTGGCGGTGCTGGTCATGGTCTTCGCCGCCGGATGGCAGGTGCTGGCGCGCTACGTGCTGCAGGCCCCGCCGATCTGGACCGAGGAACTGGCCCGCCGCGCCATGGTCTGGGCCGGTATGCTGGGGGCCTCCTGCGCCTTCCGGGCCGCCGCGGATCCAACCTTGTTTCCCGGCATGCAGGCCATCCGCGGCACCCCCGGCATGGCGCTGGCGCTGATCCGCGCCGCCGGCGTCGTGGCCTTCGCCGCGCCGGTGATCTGGTATTCGCTGTTCAACGCGCGGATGGACATGGGGCGCGGCTTCCTCGGCCGCAGCCTCAGCCGGCAGGCGGAAATGCTGGACATCCCGATGATCTGGTTCACCGCCGCCGTGCCGCTCGCCTTCACCCTGATCCTCATCCACCTTGCCGCGCGGCTGGCGATGCAGGCCACCGGGCAACTGCCGGTGTCGCAGCCGGTTTCCAAATCCCCATAGGACACCAAAATGAAGATCTTCATCGCCGGTCTCAGCACCGAAACCAATTCGTTTTCCCCCCTGCCGACCGGCATGGCGAGCTTTGAGGAGGGCTCGATCCACCACGGCGACGCCACCCGCGACGCGCCGATGTACTGGACCGCGCCGCTGCACATCTGGCGCGAAAAGGCCGAGGAACAGGGCTGGCAGGTGATCGAAAGCCTCTCGGCCCACGCCCAGCCCTCCGGCCCCACGGTGAAATCGGTCTACGAGGGCTTCCGCGACGAGATCGTGGCAGACCTCAAGGCGGCGGGCGGTGCCGATATCGTCCTCTTGGCGCTGCACGGCGCGATGATCGCCGACGGCTACGACGATTGCGAGGGCGACCTGATCGCCAACCTGCGCGCGGTCTGCCCCGAGGCGGTGATCGGCGGGTTGCTGGACCCGCATTCCAACCTCACCGACAAGATGATGACCGAGGCCTCCTTGCTGGTGGCCTTCAAGGAATACCCCCATGTGGACGTGCCCGAGCGCGCCGCCGATCTGTTCCGCCTCGCCGCCGATACGGCGGCGGGCAAGATCAAACCGGTGATGCGCGACTGGGACTGCCGCATGATCATCGCCATGCCCACCACCAAACAGCCGATGCGCGGCTTCGTCGACGAGATGATGGCGGCGGAGGGGCAGGGCGGTATCCTCTCGCTGTCGCTGATCCACGGCTTCCCCTGGTCCGACCATTCCCGCACCGGCACCCGCGCCGTGGCGATCTGCGACGGCAGCGCCGATCAGGCGGCGGTAGAGGCCGAGAAACTGGGCCGCAAAATCTTCGCCCTGCGCCACGAGCTGCACCGCGTCCTGCCCGACATCGACACCGCCCTCGACATGGCCGAGGCAGAGCCCGCAGGCCCGGTCGTGCTGGCCGATATGTCCGATAACGCAGGCGGCGGCGCGCCGTCCGACGCCACCTTCCTGCTGCGCGCGATGATCGAGCGCGGCATGACCAGCGTCGCCACCGGCCTGTTCTGGGATCCCATCGCCCTGCGTATCTGCAAGGAGGCGGGCGAGGGCGCCACCCTCAACCTGCGCATGGGCGGCAAATGCGGCCCGATGTCGGGCGACCCGCTCGACCTCACGGTGACGGTGAAAAAGATCGCCTCCGGCCTCACCCAGCGGTTCGGCAAGCTGCCCGCGCCGATGGGCGAGACCGTCTGGATCGAAACGAACGGCATCGACATCGTCCTCAACGACATCCGCAGCCAGACCTTCCACCCCGAGGCCTTCGAGAAACTCGGCATCGACCTGTCGCAACGCCGCTATGTCTGCGTGAAATCCTCCAACCACTACGAGGCCGGCTTCAACCCGATCGCCTCGAAAATGATCGGCGTCGCCACCCCCGGCTCCATCACCCCCGATTTCCGCAATATCCCCTATAAGAACCGTGCCCGTGACTATTTCCCGGTGGTAGAGGACCCGTTCGCATGACCAACCCGCTGATTATTGCCCGCGACAGCTTCGCCCGCAGCCGGCCGGAGCAACGGCTCGCCCTCAACGGCCGCGACTGGGGGTATTTCGATCTGGGCAGCGGCCCGGCGCTGCTGCTGATCCCGGGCACGCTGGGGCGCGGCGATATCTTCTGGCAGCAGATCGGGGCGCTCTCCGACCGGCTGCGCGTTGTCGCGGTCACCTACCCCGAGACCGGCAGCATCGCGGAGTGGAGCGACGATCTCGCCGCCCTGCTCGATCATCTGGGGCTGCAGTCCGCCTCGGTGCTCGGCTCCTCGCTGGGCGGCTACCTCGCGCAATACTTCGCGGCCGCCCACCCGGCCCGCTTCGACACCCTGTTCGCCGCCAACACGCTGCATTCCACCGCCGGCATCACCGAAAAGCTGCCCTACGCGCTCGACCTCGACGCCGCCCCCATCGCCGATCTGCGCGCGGGCTTCGGCCAGGGCCTCGGCCTCTGGGCCGAGGCGCACCCCGATCAGGGCGATCTGGTGGAGCTGCTGCTGGACGAGGTCGGCGGCCGCATCCCGGAGGCCGAGCTGCGGATGCGCCTCAAGGCGCTGAAAACCGCGCCGGAGCTGCCGCCGCTTCCCCTGCCGCAGGACCGTATCGTCACCATCGAGGCCGACGACGACCCGTTGATCCCGCCCCAGATGCGCGCCGGCGTGCGCGCCCGGATCGCCCCCGGCACCGCCTATCGCTTTCGCTGGGGCGGCCATTTCCCCTATGTGGTCCGCCCCGACCTCTACACCGCCCTGATCGAACAGACCCTGGGCCTTACCGTGACCGGCCCCGACTGGGGCACCGCAGAGGAGCGCGTGCAATGATCGTTCTGACCCATGAGGATGTGGCGGCCCTGCTGCCGATGCGCGAGGCCATCGAGGTGGTGGCCGAGGTGATGAAGGGCGTGTCGGCCCGCACAGCGGAACTGCCGCTGCGCTCCGCGGTGCCGGTGGGCGGCGCCAACAAGATGGGCGTGATGCCCGGCGCCATCGCCGATCCCGCCTGTTTCGGCGTCAAGCTGGTCAGCCTGTTTCCCGGCAACCCGGCGCGCGGCCTGTCCTCCCACCGCGGCGCCATCGTGCTGTTCGAGGCCGAAACCGGCGGCGCCGTGGCGATGATGGACGCCAGCCTGCTGACCGCCGTGCGCACCGCCGCCGCCAGCGCCGTCGCCACCCGCGCGCTCGCCCGCGAGGACGCCGAAAGCCTCGCCATCATCGGCTACGGCGAACAGGCCGAACACCACCTGACCGCGATGCTGGCGGTGCGCCCGATCAAACGCGTCGCCGTGGCCGGCCGCTCGGCGGAGAAGGCGGCGGCCTTCGCGGCGCAGGCGGCGGCGGAGTATCCGGAGGTCGATTTCTCCAGCGGAACCGACCTGCACACCGCCGTGGCCTCCGCCGATATCGTCTGCACCGTCACCGCCTCGCCCACCCCCATCGTCCAGGGCGACTGGGTCAAACCCGGGGCGCATGTGAATATCGTCGGCTCCTCCATCCCCACCATGCGCGAGGTCGACGACCGCATGGTCGAACGCGGCGCGATCTGGGTCGACTACACGCCCTCGACGCTGGCCCAGGCCGGCGAGATCGTCGACATGATCGCCGAGGGGACCTTTCGCGACAGCGATCTCAAGGGCGAGATCGGATCGCTGCTGGCGGGCGACATCGCCGGGCGCAGCGGCGCCGACCAGATCACCGTCTACCGCTCGCTCGGCGTCGCGGCACAGGATCTGGCGGCGGCGCATCACGTGCTGACCCGGGCCCGGGCCGAGGGGCGCGGCCAGCCCGTGACATTCTGACCGACCGGGCGGGGCGCCGCGGGCGCTTCCCCGCCGGCGGCGATCTGGGCTATACCGGATCAGGCGCGCCGGGCTTCGCTGCGGCGCGCCCGACGCATCCGGCGGGAGAAAGCCCATGAACCTGCGCCCCTTGCTTATCGTTCCGCCGCTCGTACTCGGCGTGGTCGGCTTCCTCTGGATGACGCGCAGCGGCGATACCCCCGCCACCGCCCGGCCCGAGGCCACCGTGGCGGTGCGCGTGATGCCGGTGGTGCCGGCCCCGATCACCGCCAGCGCCGAAGGCTACGGCCGGGTGGAACCGGCGCATCAATGGTCCGCCGTCTCCGAGGTGGAGGGCCGCATCACCTATCTGGCCGAGGGGCTGAACGAAGGCAGCTTCGTCGAGGAGGGCGAGGTTCTGGTCGAGGTCGACCGCACCGATTACGCGCTCTCGGTGCAGATCTCCGAGGCCAATATCGCCGCCGCCGAGGCCGCCCTGACCGAGCTCGACCGGCAGGAGGAGAACTCCCGCCGCAATCTGGAGATCGAACAGCGCACCCTCGCCGTCGCCCAGACCGAATACGACCGGGTCAAGGCGCTGGTCGAAAGCGGCGCCAGCACCCAGGCCACGCTCAACACCGCCGAAAAGACCCTCTTCGCGCAGCAGACGGCGCTCACCAATGTGACCAACACGCTGGCGCTCTACCCCGCGCAGCGCGCCTCGGCCGAGGCGACGCTGGCGGTGCGCCGCGCCGAACTGGCCGAGGCCGAACGGGCGTTGTCGAAAACCACCATCACCGCGCCCTTCCGCGGCCGGGTGGACGACCTCGGCGTCGAGCGCGATCAGTTCATCCGAACCGGCGACACCCTGCTGACGCTGGACAGCGCGGCGGCCGCCGAGATCACCGGCGAGATCACCCCGCGCGCCTTCCGTGCCATGGCGCTGGCCTCGCTTGGCGGGCAGATCCCCAAGGATACGCTGGTCGACACCAGCCGCCTGGCCGAGATGATGCAGGACACCGGTATCACCGCTACCGTCGCGCTCGACATCGCCGGGGCCACCGCGCGTTACGACGCGCGGATCATCCGGCTGCGCGGCACCATCGACAGCGAAACCGGCACCATGGGCGTGGTGGTGCAGGTGGACGACCCCTATCTGGCCAACGGCGCCAAGAGGCGGCCGCCGCTCAACCCGGGCAGCTTTGTCACCGTCACCCTCACCGCGCCGCCGCTCGCGGATGCCATCGCCGTGCCGCGCACCGCGCTGCATCTGGACGACGACGGCGCCCCCTTCGTCTATCTGCTCGACGCCGACAGCCGGCTGGAAATCCGCGCCGTCGACACCGGCCCGACGCTGGGCGGCGAGGTCCTGGTGCGCGGCGGGCTGTCGGGCGGCGAAACCCTGGTGCTCTCCACTCCCACGCCCTCGATCCCGGGGATCAAGCTGATCCCGGTCGGCGCCGGCGGGGACGGCTGAGATGATCGGCTATTTCGTCCGCCACCCGGTCGCGGCCAACCTGTTGATGGCGCTGGTCTGTATCCTGGGCCTCGCCGTGGTCAGCGGCATCGAACGCGAATCCTTCCCCGAATTCACCACCGATACCGTCAGCGTCGGCGTGACCTACCCCGGCGCCTCCGCCCGCGACGTGGACGAGGAGATCTGCGTGCCGCTGGAGGATGCGCTCACCGGGGTCACCGGACTGGCCGAGTTCGATTGCGTCTCGGTCGACGGCCGCGCCACCGCCACCGCCGAGCTCGACGAGGGCGGCGATATCATCCAGTTCTTCAACGATGTCTTTTCGGCGGTCTCCGGCGTCACCGACTTCCCCGAGGCCGCCGAGGCCCCCACCGTCGAGATCGCCGGCCAGACCGAGCTGTTGGCGCTGATCGCGGTTTCCGGCGTCACCGGCAAGCAGGGGCTGATCGAATATACCGACACGCTGGCCGACCGGCTGCTGGCGCTGCCCGGGGTGGCCCAGGCCACGGTCTCCGGCATTTCCGACCGCGAGCTGCGGGTCAGCTTCGACCAGCAGGCGCTGCGCCGCTACGGCCTGTCGGCCAACGACCTGCTCGATGCGATCGAGGCGCGCAGCCTGCGCCGGCCGCTGGGCGATGCAACGGTGGGCGACAGCAGCTTCGTGCTGCGCTATTCCGATGTGCGCCGCAGCGTCAGCGAGCTGGAGGATCTGATCGTGCTGCAGAACGCCGACGGCGGCGTGGTGCTGCTGCGCGATCTGGCCCGGGTGGCCGTGGTGGACAGCGACGACAACGTGCAATCCTTCGTCGACGGCGATCAGGCGGCGATCGTCTCGGTCTACAAATCCAAGGACGACGACAGTATCGAGGTCTTCGCCAGGGTCGAGGCGCTGCTGGCCGGCGACCGGGCGCGCTACCCCGATCCGTTCCGCCTCAGCGTCATCAACAACCGCACCGAGGTGATCAAGGAGCGGCTGAACCTGATCCTGCAGAACATCGCCATGGGCCTGGTGCTGGTGTTCGGAACCATGGCGCTGTTCTTCTCGATGCGGGAATCGTTGTGGATCTCCGCCTCGCTGCCGGTCTCCTTCCTCGGCGGTCTGTTCCTGATGAACACCTTCGGCGTGACCATCAACATGATCACCCTCGTCGCCCTGCTGATGGCGGTCGGCGTGATCATGGACGATTCCATCGTCATCGCCGAAAACATCGACAAGTGGCGCGGCAAGGCCGGCCGGCTGGAGGCCGCCGCCCGTGGCGCTGCCGAGGTGATGCCCGGCGTCGTCTCCTCCTTCCTGACCACCGCCTGCGTGTTCGGCCCGCTGATGTTCCTGTCGGGTGACTTCGGCAATATCCTGAAATTCGTGCCGGTGGTGCTGCTGCTGACGCTGACCCTGTCGCTGGTCGAAGGTTTCCTGATCCTGCCGCATCACCTCAGCCACGGCGGCAGGGTCGAGGCGGGCCAGCCGAAGGAACGGCGCGCCAACAAGACGCTCGACTGGGTCAAGGAGCGGGTCCTGCTGCCCGCCGCCACGCGGCTGGTGCGGGTGCGCTACCTGACCTTCGGCACGGTGATCGCGGCGCTGATCCTCACCGTCGGGCTGATCGCCTCCGGTGCGGTCAAGGTGATCGGCTTTCCCACCACCGAGAACGACACCGTGATCGCCCGCATCGCCCTGACCCCCGGCATCGACCGCAGCCGCACGGTGGCGGAGGTCGAGCGTATTCTCGCCGCCCTCGACCGGGTCGACGCGCAGCTGACGCCGGGGACCGAAGGCGGCGCGCCGCTGGTCGAACGGGTGCTGGTGCAATACGCGGTCAACAGCGACGTCACCGCCAACGGTTCCAACACCGCCACCGTCACCGTCGACCTGCTGGAAAGCGCGCTGCGCAACGTCACCGCCGACGACATGCTGGCGCTCTGGCGGCAGGAAACCGGGCCGATCCCCGACCTGGTGCAGGGCAGCTTTTCCCAGGCCGAACGCGGCCCCGGCGGCGCCGATCTGGATGTCGAGCTGTTGGGCCACGACCTGGAGCAGGTGCAGGCGGCCGCCAGCGACATGCTGGTGGCGCTGGTTGCCCGGCCCGACGTGACCGAGGCCTTCCTCGACCTGCAGGGCGGCCGGCGCGAGGTACAGATGGCGCTGACCCCGTTCGGTTATTCGGTCGGCCTCACGCCGCAAAGCCTGGCGTCCCAGCTCAGCACCGCCTTCACCGGCGCCGAGGCCGACAGCTTCCGCTCCGGCCCCTCCACCATGACCGTGCGGGTCGAGCTGGGCGATACCATCTCGACGCTGAGTGCGCTGGAGCTCTTCCCCGTCACCCTGCCCAGCGGCGCCCAGGTGGCGCTGGCCAGCGTGGCTGAGTTCACCTACAGCACCAGCTACCCCTCGATCACCCGCAAGGACGGCAAGATCACCGCCAATATCGAGGGCAAGATCGACCGCTCCGCCACCACCTCGGCGCGGATATCCGCCGTGGCCCTGAACGAGCTGGCGCCGCAGATCCGGCAGCAGTACCCGGAGATCGAGGTGCAGATCGGCGGCGCCACCGCCGAACAGCAGAAATCGCAGCAGTCGATGATGCGCTCGCTGCTGCTGGGGCTGGTCGGCGTCTATCTGGTGCTGGCGTTCCAGTTCCGCTCCTACAGCCTGCCGCTGGTGGTGATGCTGTCGATCCCCTTCGCGCTGATCGGCACCGTGCTGGGGCACCTGGCGCTGGGGCTGGACCTGTCGATGCCGTCGATGATCGGCTTCGCCTCGCTCTCGGGCATCGTCGTCAACAACGCGATCCTGTTCCTGACCTTCTTCCAGACCCACCTGGAGGGCGACGATTATATCGCCGCCTCGCTCAACGCGGTGCGCGACCGGTTCCGGCCGATCCTGCTGTCGACCTCCACCACTTTCGCGGGGCTGGTGCCGATCATGTTCGACACCAGCCCGCAGGTGCAGACGATGGTGCCGCTGGTGGTCTCGGTCGCCTTCGGCCTGCTGGCCTCGATGGTTCTGGTGGTGCTGGTGTTCCCGTCGCTGCTGTCGATCTATTTCGATATCTTCAGCCTGCGGAAATGGATCGGCAAGTTCCGGGAGGAAGGCGAGGAGGCCGTGCAAGAAGGGTAGGGCCCCCTGCAAACGGTCACCTGCGCCAAACCCGCCCGCGCGGAATCAAGCCCGCAGGGCGCCGCGCAAGCGCCGGACCGTCCCCGCGGACCGGCGCTTGGTCGACGTTGGTGCGCCGCCGGATGGCATCCTGACTTGGCTGCGATAAAGTGCACCGCTCAGAGGTTGCAGCGCCTATCCACGGTCCGGCGCTTGCGCGGCTTGCGCGGTCGGGCTGCGAGGGCGGGGATCGGGTGGCGGCGTCCTATCGATAACGCCCCACCTCAACCCCGTCCTCAGGACGACGGCCCCAGCACGTTACACGTCACGTTGCGCGCCTTCAGCCGGCGGCAGGCCAGCCCGGCGGTCTCCTCGCTCATGCCCATGAAATTGGCATCGAACCCCAGCTTGGTGCGCACCACCTTGCGCAGGGTGCCGTCCAGCGTCTCCATCTCCGACAGCGCGGTGCGCAGCAGCGTCTTCTCCGCCTGGTAGCGGCTGGTATAGCGGCCCACGTTGATGCCCCAGTGCCGCTCGCCCGAGGTGGACAGCCGGGTGACGATCTCCTGATCCTGTTCCGGCCCGGGCTGCGAAACCTCGACCAGGTCGTCGGCCAGATCTTCGGCCAGCCCCTGCGGCCGCAACACCGGGCGGGGCGCCTCTTCCGGCGCCTCGCTGTCGGCCACCACAGGCACCGCGGTCGACATCGCCTCGGCCACCGCCGCCGCGATCACCTCGGCATGGGAATCGTCCGCCGGTACGTCGGCCCCGGCCACCAGAACCGTCTCGGTGCCCGGGCGCGGTACCGGCCGCGGGCTGGTTTTCACCGCCCCGACCAGCCGCACCACATGGCCCGCCTCGCCGCCGGGATCCACATTGCCGGCATAGGCCGGGCGGTTGGGCTTGCGCAGCGGCGCCCGCGACGGCGCCCGCTTGAACCCCATGTCCAGCAATTCCGCCACCCGCGCATTGCGCGAAGAGGAGGATTTGCCGCCGAACACCGTTGCGATGACCCGCTCGTTGCCGCGCTGCGCCGAGGCCACCAGGTTGAATCCGGCGGCCCGGGTATAGCCGGTCTTGATCCCGTCGGCGCCCTTGTAGCTGGTCAGCAGCCGGTTGTGCGAGGTCACCGTCTTGATGCCCGCGCTGGTGCTCCGGCGCGAGAACAGGTTGTAGTATTCCGGGTAGTCGTACAGCAGGTGGCGGCCCAGGATGGTCATGTCGCGGGCCGTCGACAGATGGCCGTTCTCGGTCAGCCCATGGGCGTTCTTGAAGGTCGTCCGGGTCATCCCCAGCGCCTTGGCGGTCCGCGTCATCCGGCGGGCAAAGGCAGCCTCGGAGCCGCTGATCGCCTCGCCGATGGCGGTGGCCGCGTCATTGGCCGATTTGACCGCCGCGGCGCGCACCAGATAGCGCAGCGCCAGTTTCTGACCGGCCCGCAGCCCCAGTTTCGAGGGCGGTTCGGCGGCGGCATTGCGCGAGATCCGCACCGGCGTATCCATGGTGATCTCGCCGTTCCGCACCGCCTCGAAGGCGATGTAGAGCGTCATCATCTTGGTCAGCGACGCCGGGTGCAGCCGCGTGTCGGCATTGCGCGAATGCAGCACCTCTCCGGTGCGCGCATCCATCACCATCGCCGCATAGGGCGCGGCGCGGCCGGGGGCGGCCAGCAGCGCGCTCAGCGCGACCGCCAGCACCAGCGCCCAAAGCGCATGCCAGAGCATAGGGAGAGGATTTGCGGAACTGTGACTCGGCCCTGACCGGGCCGGACGGGTTTGCCGGACCTGCACGATGTCGCCTTCTGTCTGCCTCGTCGCCCCCGGTTTTCCAGGGGCATTTTGTTCGATTATTGGCAGAATGCTAACACAGGGAATAATCAAAATAAACCCGCAGCTTGCAGGGAATTATTCAATTCAGATGTATCTAACTTTCAATATCTAGGGGGCGGATTTCGCCGCCCCGCAACACCGGCGATTGCGGCGAAATCATGGCGCCGCCCGAGCGGCGGCGCAGGGCAAATCACCCCGCCTCGACCTCCGCCACCAGACCGGGCAGCGCGCCCAGATCGGCGATGCTGCGATAGCGCGGCGCCTGCTCCGGCGCTTCGGCATGCTCCAGATCCCAGCCCAGGTCGTGCGGAACATGCACGCCCCAGCCGCCCGCCTCGATCGCCGGCACCACGTCCGAGCGCATCGAGTTGCCGACCATCATCGCCCGCGCGGCCCCCGCGCCGTGGCGCGCGAAAATCTCGCCGTAGACCGCCGGCGTCTTCTCCGAAACGATCTCCACCCCATGGAACAGATCGCCCAGCCCCGACTGCGCCAGCTTGCGCTCCTGGTCCAGCAGATCGCCCTTGGTGATCAGCACTACCCGGTGGCTCGCCGCCAGCGCCTCCACCGCCGCCTGCGCATGCGGCAACAGCTCGATCGGATGCGCCAGCATCTCCTGCCCGGCGCCGATCAGCTCGCGGATGATGCGTGCGGGCACCCGGTCCTCGGTCACCTCGATGGCGGTCTCGATCATCGACAGGGTGAACCCCTTGATGCCGTAGCCATAGCGCCCGATGTTGCGCCGCTCCGCCGCCAGCAGCCGGTCGTTGAGATGCCCGGCCTCCACGTAATCGGCCAGCAGTTCGGCAAACCGCTGCTGGGTCAGCTTGAAGAAGCGTTCGTTGTGCCACAGCGTGTCATCGGCATCGAACCCGACAACGGAGAGTTTACCAGTCATCCCTTGCCTCTCGGCTATACCTTTTCTAAACCCGCCGGAACGTTATATAATCAAACTGATCCATTTCCACCCGACCCGGACCCGATCCAACCGCAACCGGACGAAAGTTTCGCGATGCTGCTACAGCCATTGATGATGACCGATCAGCCGGACGATGGCGAGGGCGATGCCTCGACCCTGCTCAAGACGCGGCCCAAGACCAAGCGTCCGCCGCTCTACAAGGTGCTGCTGCTGAACGACGATTTCACCCCGATGGAATTCGTCGTCCACGTGCTGGAACGGTTCTTCGGCATGACCCACGCCCAGGCGTTCGAGGTGATGCTCACCGTCCACAAAAAGGGCGTCGCCGTGGTCGGCGTGTTCAGCCATGAGATCGCGGAAACCAAGGTCGGCCAGGTGATGGATTTCGCCCGCCGCCACCAGCACCCGCTGCAGTGCACCATGGAAAAAGAGGAGTAGGGGCCGCTTTGTCCGCGCGCCTCGCACTCGCCGCCGAACAGGGCGGGCTGGTCCTGCCGGCCGGCGGCAATATCGTGGTGTTCCATCCCCGCGCCGATACCGCACTCGATCCGCTGCCGCAGGACCGCACGCTGCTGATCCAGCCGTTCCGCCCCGATCACGATGCGCTGGCCGCCGCCGGCTGGCAGGTCGACTGGCAACTGCCCGGGGGCGCCCGCTACGCCGCCGCGCTGGTGGTCCTGCCGCGGGCCAAGCGGCTGGCCCAGGCGCTGATCGCCGCGGCGGTGGCGCGCACCGACGGGCTGGTGATCGTCGACGGCGCCAAGACCGACGGCGCCGACAGCCTGATGCGCGACGTGCGCAAACGCGCCCCGCTCGACGGCTCGCTGTCCAAGTCCCACGGCCGCATCTTCTGGTTCCGCACCGACGCCGACGGTTTCGACCGCAACGCCTTCGCCGACTGGACCGCGCCAAAGGACCAGCGCGTCGACGGCTTCCGCACCGCGCCCGGCGTGTTCTCCGCCGACGGCATCGACCCGGCGTCGAAACTGCTGGCCGAAACCCTGCCCGCGCACCTCGGCGCCCATGTCGCCGACCTCGGCGCCGGCTGGGGCTATCTCGCCGCCCGCCTGCTGGCCGACGACCGGCTGCAAACGCTCGATCTGGTGGAGGCCGACCGCATCGCGCTGGGCTGCGCGATGCAGAACGTCGACGACTCGCGCGCGCGGTTCCACTGGGCCGACGCCACCCGCTTCACATCCGACCACCGGCTCGACGCGGTGGTGATGAACCCGCCGTTCCACACCGGACGCAGCGCCGAGCCCGAGCTCGGCCGCGCCTTTATCGAGGCCGCCGCGCGGCTGCTCGCGCCCCACGGCCAGCTCTGGCTGGTGGCAAATCGCCATCTTCCCTACGAGGCCGCGCTTGCGGCATGCTTCGCCGAAACCGGCGAGGTTGCCGGCGATACGCGCTTCAAGGTGCTGCGCGCCGCCCGGCCCCGCCGCGCCCGCCGCTGATCCCCCTGTAAGGAGAGACATCCCATGTCCTTTTCCATCGCCGGCAAGACCGCCATCGTCACCGGCGCCGCCAACGGCATCGGGCTCGCCATCGGCCGCCAGTTCGCCGAGAAGGGCGCCAACGTGATGTTCGCCGACATGGACGAGGCCCGCCTCGTCGACGAGCTGGGCGAACATGTCGAGGACAGCAACGTGCGCTACTTCGCCGGCGACCTGCGCGAGCGGCTGACCCAGGCCAACCTGATTTCGGCCACCATCGACGCCTTCGATCAGATCGACGTGCTGGTCAACGGCGCCCGCCAGGTGATCCCCTCCGACCCGCTCGATCCCGACGACGATTCGGTGCTGGCGCTGCTGAACCAGAACCTGATGCCCGCGCTGCGGCTCAGTCAGATGGTCGCCAGGCGGATGATCAAACAGGCCGCCGACCGCGAGGAGGGCGCCAACGCGGGCGCCATCATCAACCTGTCCTCCATCGCCGCGCGCCGCACCCATCCCGACCTGATGGCCTATTCGGTCTCCACCGCCGCGCTGGACCAGATGACCCGCTCGCTCGCCGTGGCGCTGGCGCCGCACCGGATCCGGGTCAACGCGGTGGCGATCGGCTCGGTAATGAGCGCCTCGCTCAAATCGACACTGAAGGACAACCGCGAATACCGCCAGGACATCGAGGATCACACCCCGCTGTCGCGGATCGCCGCGCCGACCGAGCTGGCCGACGCGGCGCAGTTCCTCGCCTCCGACGCCGCCGGTTTCATGACCGGCCAGATCCTCACGCTGGACGGCGGCCGCACCCTGCTCGACCCGGTGGCGGCGCCCGCGCATTAAGGCCGCGCCGCAGCAGGTCAGGGTCGTACCGGGCCTCCCGCTCCGGCGCTTTTTCTGGCTGTAAATATCCCGGGGGAGGCGCGGCTTGCCGCGACGGGGGCAGAGCCCCCTGCAACCGCCCTGCGTCAAATCGTGAACCCGCAGGGAAAACCGCTGGCCCCCGCCGCCCATACCGCTAGATTGGCAGCCCAGATCCGACCACCCGGGGGGGAGCCCAGATGACCACCGATTTCGAGACCGAAAAAGCCACCGCATCCGCCTGGTTCCGCGAATTGCGCGACCGGATCGTCGCCGCCTTCGAGGCGCTGGAGGACAGCCATTCCGAGGGGCCGCTCTCCGATGCCGCCCCGGGCCGGTTCGAGGTGACCGAGACCAAACGCGCCTCCGATGACGGCTCCGATGCCGGCGGCGGGCTGATGAGCGTGATGCGCGGCGGCCGGGTGTTCGAAAAGGTCGGCGTCAATGTCTCCACCGTCTACGGGCAACTGGGCGAACGCGCCCAGGCCGCGATGATGGCGCGCAAGGGGCTGCCGGGGATGAAGGACGACCCGCGGTTCTGGGCCTCCGGCATCTCCCTCGTCGCCCATATGCAGAACCCGCATGTGCCGGCGGTCCATATGAACACCCGCATGTTCTGGACCCCGCACGCCTGGTGGTTCGGCGGCGGCTCCGACCTCAACCCCTGCATCGAATACGATGAGGACACCGCGCATTTTCATGACCAGCAAAAGGCGCATCTCGACCCCCACGGCGCCGCCCACTACCCCCGGCTCAAGGAGTGGGCGGATGAATATTTCTACATCCCCCACCGCAAGCGCGCCCGCGGCGTCGGCGGCATCTTCATGGACGACTACTGCACCGACGACTGGCAGGCCGATTTCGCTCTGACCCAGGACATCGGCCGCGCCTTCCTCCCCGCCTTCCTGCCGCTGGTGGAAAAGCGCCGGGTGCAAAGCTTCTCCGAGGCCGACCGCGACACCCAGCTGATCCACCGCGGTCTCTATGCCGAATACAACCTCGTCTACGACCGCGGCACCAAGTTCGGGCTGGAAACCGGCCACGACGCCAACGCCGTTCTGATGAGCCTGCCGCCGATCGCCAAGTGGCCGTAACTGGCCAGGCGCGCCATCGCCCCGACGGCCCGGCCGGTCTGGTGCCGGGTAACCGGGCGGAGAGGATGACACCTCCGGGTTAGCGCCCGGTTACCGGGCCGCGCGCCCCGGCGGCCCTCGGCCGGGGGCGGGGCAGATTGTACAAAACGCCGCGAAAACTCCCCAACCCCCCGAATCCGGGGGCTCTGCGAGGGTGCCGAACTGTACAGAACGGGCCGAAAACTCCCCGTTTCGCGTCAGTCGAAGGTGCCCGCGATCCGGCCCAGCAGCATGAAGGCGCGCGCCGTCCGCGTCTCCGCCAGCGCCGTGATCTCCTCATCGTTGGCCTCCTCCGCGAACTCGGCAAAGGCCTGGTCGAAGCGCCGCAGGAAGTGGTGGGCGGCATCGCGAAAGATCGGATCCTGCTTCATCCGCGCGGCGCTCAGCGCCAGCGACGAGCGGTCGCGCACGCCCCCCAGCGCCGCCACGGCACGGCCGCGGGTGCCCTGGGCGAACTGGCGCCAGACCTCCGGCCGGGCGCGGTCCGGTGTCAGGTCGTCCATATATATGCCGTCCTGGCTGAGCAGCGTCAGCACATCCTGTGCCGCCTGGATCAGCTGCGCCGCCTTGCGGTCCTTCAGCGCGCGGCGCAGGGCGGCAAAGCCTTCCTCGTCCTCGGCGGTCTCCGGGAAATGCAGCGCGCGGATGAAATCGGCGTGCGGCAGCGGCGGGCTCAGCGCCTCGGCCGGGGTGCCCAGCTCCAGCGCGCCCTGATCCTCTGCCGGGGCATCGTCGCGCGACGGCGCCGCCATCGCCACCACCGGCCGCGCCATCGCCGCGGCCCGGCTCGACTGGAACATCGCCAGCGCGGTCTCGGTCTTCTTGGTGATCTCCGCAATCTCGTCCAGCTTCTTTTTGACCGAGGCATCGGGCTGCGCCGTTCCCTTTTGCTGCTGGGCGATCTGGGCCTGACGGATAGCGTCGATGGCGGTCTGCAGCCGCCGGCTTTCCTCGCGCATCACCCGCGAGGCGCGGGCGGCGGTGGCAGCGACCCAGATCATCGCCACCGGCAGGAACACCGCCAGCAGGGTGATGACAAAACGCAGCCCGTCGATGCCGCCGCCCGAGGGCAGCAGGAACAGGAACACCACCGCCCCCGCCAGCCACAGCACGCTGAGCGCGATGGCCGCCATGTCGATGCCGGTCAGCTGCGGCCGCCCGGGCCGGTCGTACATGCCCAGCGGCGTGCTCTGGGCCTTGTCGGAATCGCGGGTGGGGCCGGCCATGGCAGGGCGCTCCGTCAGCTCAAGCTCAGGCGTAGACGATCTTCAGCACCTCGTAGGACCGCTCGCCGCCGGGCGTCCGCACCTCGACGCTGTCGCCCTCTTCCTTGCCGATCAGGGCGCGGGCGATGGGCGATTTGATGTTGAGCAGGCCGTTCTCGATATCGGCCTCATGCTCGCCCACGATCTTCCAGGTCTTTTCCTCGTCGGTGTCCTCGTCCACCAACGTCACGGTGGCGCCGAACTTGATCGCGCCGGACAGCTTGGCGGGGTCGATCACCTCGGCCAGTGACAGCAGGCCCTCGATCTCCTTGATGCGCCCCTCGATAAAGGACTGCTTCTCGCGGGCCGAGTGGTATTCGGCGTTTTCCGACAGGTCGCCATGCTCGCGGGCTTCGGCGATCGCCTTGATGATCGCCGGGCGTTCGACCGACTTCAGGGTCTTCAGTTCCGCTTCGAGCGCAGCGTGGCCCGTCGGCGTCATCGGGATTTTTTCCATCGTATCTATCCACGCAAAATTGTGCGCCCCGCCGCGCGATGCGCCGGGGCGACGGATTGAGTTGACGAGTACCTGACCTAAAGTCGGGGCCGAATGCAAGGGGCTCTGCGCCCGGCCCCCCGCACGCCGGGCGAAACCCAGCCGAGCGATCAGTCTTCGCCCGCGGGGCTCGACGCGGCGGGCGGGCGACGGGGCGAAGGCGGTGGCGGCGGATGGCGTCCGGCATGCCAGACCGCGGGCGCGTAGGTCACCAACAGCAGGTCAATCATCGTATTGCACCAGTTCGAATTCGATCCCGTCGGCATCGTCGAAATAGAACCGGCGGCCGGGCTCGTAATCGGCGTGGTTGCGCGGGGTGAAGCCCGCGGCCCTGACCCGGGCCTCGGCCGCGTCGATATCGTCAACCACCACGCCCACGTGGTTCAGCCCGCCGATCACGTCATAGCTGCTTTCGCCGCTGCGGGCCGGGGCGCCGGGGCTGAACAGCGCCAGGTAATCGCCATCGCCGCCCACATGCACGGTCCGGCCATCGCCCATCGCGGCGCCCGCCCAGCGGATCTTCCAGCCGAACACATCGCCCATCCAGGCGGCGGTGGCGTCGGGGTCGGAGACAGTGAGGTTGGTATGTTCCAGTTTCGCGGTCATCGGGCCTGTCCTTTCGATTTTTTGCCTTGACGCGACCCGGTGTAATTTCTCAACCTAACTTGAGGTCAAGGGATTTCGGCACAGAATTTTCAGGAGGCGGGATGAAGCAAAAACCAGGGCTGTCCATCGGGGCACTGGCGGAGCGCACCGGCATGGCCGTTTCGGCGATCCGCTATTACGAGGAGCAGGGGCTGATCACCCCCTGGCGCAACGCCGGCGGTCAGCGGCGGTTTCCGCGCGCGGATATCCGGCGGCTGAGCTTTGTCCGCATTTCCCAGCAATTCGGCTTCACCCTGCCGGAAATCCGCGCGCTGCTGGACGAGCTGCCCGGCGGCCGCACGCCCACGCCCGCGGACTGGCAACGCATCGGCGCGCGGTTCCGCGACCGGCTGGACCAGCGAATCGAGACCCTGACGAAGCTGCGCGACAATCTGGACGGCTGTATTGGCTGCGGGTGCCTGTCGATGCCCAAATGCGCGCTCTACAATCCCGGCGACAAGGCCGCGGGAAAGGGCAGCGGGCCGCGCTATCTTATGGGCGACGCGCCGGAGGTCGAACCATAAATTCCAGTATATCGGCTTTTCTGCGTTGCAGCGAATTTACGTTGTGTTGCGATTGACCTCGCCCTGCGGCAAAGGGTATTCAACCGCGAAAGAAAATTGCCCCGAGCACGGGTTGAGAGACTGATTTAGCCAGGGAGCCCCTTGATGGCCGACATTGAACGCGAAGCGATGGAATATGACGTGGTGATCGTGGGGGCGGGTCCCGCGGGCCTGTCAGCCGCCATCCGTCTGAAACAGCTCGATGCCGAACTGAACGTCGTGGTGCTGGAAAAGGGCTCGGAAGTCGGCGCGCATATCCTGTCGGGCGCGGTGCTGGATCCCTGCGGCCTTGATGCGCTGATCCCCGACTGGAAGCAAAAGGGCGCACCGCTGAACGTGCCGGTGAAGGAAGACAACTTCTACATGCTGGGCGAGGCGGGCAAGCTGCGCGTGCCCAACTTCCCGATGCCGCCGCTGATGAACAACCACGGCAATTACATCGTCTCGATGGGCAATGTCTGCCGCTGGATGGCCGAACAGGCCGAGGAGCTGGGGGTGGAGATCTTCCCCGGCATGGCCTGTTCCGAGCTGGTCTACGGCGACAACGGCGAAGTGAAGGGCGTGGTCGCGGGCGAGTTCGGCAAGAATCCCGACGGCACCCCCGGGCCGAGCTACGAGCCGGGGATGGAGCTGCACGGAAAATACGTCTTCCTCTCCGAGGGCGTGCGCGGTTCGCTGGCCAAGGAAGTGATCGCCAAATACGACCTGTCGAAAGGCCATTGCCCGCAGAAATTCGGCATCGGCATGAAAGAGATCTGGGAGATCGACCCGGCCAAACACAAGGAAGGCTCCGTCACCCATACGATGGGCTGGCCGCTGGGCTCCAACGCGGGCGGCGGGTCGTTCATCTATCACCTTGAAAACAATCAGGTTTACGTGGGGTTCGTGGTGCACCTGAACTACGAAAACCCGCATCTGTTCCCGTACATGGAGTTCCAGCGTTTCAAGCATCACCCGATCGTGGCCGACCTGCTGGAAGGCGGCAAACGGGTGGCCTACGGCGCGCGGGCGATCTCCGAGGGCGGCTGGCAGTCGATGCCCAAGATGGTGGCGCCGGGCGTGGCGCTTCTGGGGTGTTCGGTGGGCATGGTCAACGTGCCGCGCATCAAGGGCAATCATAACGCCATGCTGTCGGGCAAGGCGGCGGCCGAGGCGGCGCATGCGGCGATCCAGGCGGACCGTGCCGGCGACGAGCTGAGCGATTACGAGACCGAGGTGCGCACGGGCGCCATCGGCAAGGACCTGAAAAAGGTGCGCAACGTCAAGCCGATGTGGTCGAAATGGGGGCTGATGCCCTCGCTGGCGCTGGGCGGCTTCGACATGTGGACCAACAGCCTGCTGGGCGTTTCGCTGTTCGGCACGCTGAAGCATGGCAAGACTGATGCGGCGGCCACCGGCGAGGCGGCGAAATTCAAGCCGATCGACTATCCGAAACCGGACGGCAAGCTCAGCTTCGACCGGCTGACCAACGTCAGCTTTTCCTTCACCAACCACGAGGAAGAGCAGCCCTGCCACCTGCAGCTCAAGGATCCGTCGATCCCGCTGTCGGTCAACCTGCCGAAATACGCCGAACCGGCGCAGCGCTATTGCCCGGCCGGCGTCTACGAGGTGGTCGAGGAAGAGGGCAAGGAGCCGCGCTTCGTCATCAACTTCCAGAACTGCGTGCACTGCAAGACCTGCGACATCAAGGACCCCAGCCAGAACATCAACTGGGTCACCCCGCAGGGCGGCGACGGGCCGAACTACCCGAATATGTAAAGAAGTGTCGCAATGGCGCGATCCGCAAGGGCCGCGCCATTGCCCTCGCCTGCAGTTGCGCCTAGCTTAGAAACGGTCCAGCAGAAGAGGCAGGTTTTGGTGAAATCCCTTGTTCGTCGCGCGGCCGCCGCGCTTGTGGTCGCGGCCGTTTTGAGCCCTGCGCCGGGGGTGGCGCAATCGGCCATGGGGGCCTATCTGGCCGGGCGCCATGCGCTGTTCGACAGCGATTTCGACCAGGCCGCCAGCTATTTCACCCGCACGCTCAGCGCCGACCCCGGCAATCCCGGCCTGATGGAAAACGTGATCGTCTCGCAGCTTGCGCTGGGCCGCATCGAACGCGCCCTGCCGGTGGCGCAGAAGATGGAGGCCGACGGGCTCAAGAACCAGGCGGCGCGGATGGTGATCGCCGCCGACCGCATCAAGCGCGGCGAGTTCGAACCGTTCCTGCAGGCTGACAGCGACGCCCATGGCATCGGGCCGCTGGTCGACGGGCTGCTGTCCGGCTGGGCCTATATGGGGGTGGGCTCGGTCGCCAAGGCGCTGGAGCGGTTCGACCAGGTTGCCGAAGAGAACGGCCTGCGCAGTTTCGCGCTCTATCAAAAGGCGCTGGCGCTGGCGATGGTGGGCGATTTCGAGGGCGCCGAGGCGATCTATGCCGACCGGAAATCCGGTCTGAGCGGGTTGTCGCGCCGGGCGGTGATCGCGCGGGCGCAGATCCTGTCGCAGCTGGGCCGCAACGACGCGGCGCTCGAGATGATGAGCGATGCCTTCGGCGCGGGCTTCGATCCCGGGCTGACGGCGGTGGCGGACCGGCTGGCGGCCGGCGAGCGGCTGCCCTTCGATCTGGTGAGCAGCATCAGCGACGGCATGGCCGAGGTATTCTTTTCCGTCGGCGCCGCGCTCAGGGGCGAAGCGGCGGACGATTACGCGCTGATCTACGTGCGCATCGCCACCTACCTGCGCCCGAACCACATCGACGCGCTGCTGCTCTGCGCCGATCTTCTGGACGGGCTGGGACAGTACGATCTGGCGGTTGAAACGTACAAGATGGTGCCCGCCGACAGCCCCGACCGCCACGCTGCCGAACTGGGGCGCGCCGATGCGCTGCGCCGGGCGGACAAGCCGGAGCGGGCGATCGAGGTTCTGGAACAGCTGGCCCGCGATTATCCCAGCCTGCCGATGGTGCACAACGCGCTGGGCGATCTGCTGCGCCAGCAGGAGGACTACAAGGGCGCCGTCGCCGCCTATGACAAGGCGCTGCAGTACACCGAAGAGGGCGCGCCGAGCCAGTGGTTCATCCTCTATGCCCGCGGCATCGCCCACGAGCGGCTGGACCAGTGGCCGCAGGCCGAGGCCGATCTGCGTCACGCGCTGGAACTGAACCCGGATCAGCCGCAGGTGCTGAATTACCTGGGCTATTCGCTGGTCGAGAAACAGGAGAAGCTGGACGAAGCGCTCGACATGATCGAACGCGCGGTTGCGGCGCAGCCCAACAGCGGCTTCATCGTGGATTCGCTGGGCTGGGTGCTGTTCCGGCTGGGCCGCTACGAGGAGGCGGTGGGCCATATGGAAACCGCGGTCGAGCTGATGCCGGTGGACCCGGTGGTGACCGACCATCTGGGTGACGTCTATTGGGCGGTGGGCCGCTATCGCGAGGCGGAGTTCCAGTGGCGCCGTGCGCTGTCCTTCATCGACCCCGATGACACCGATGGCGAGGCCGACCCGGATCGCATCCGCCGCAAGCTGGAAATCGGGTTGGACAAGGTTCTGGCCGAAGAGGGGGCCAAGCCGCTGAAAGTGGCCAATGGCGACTGAGGTCTTCGCGCCCGCCAAGATCAACCTGACCCTGCACGTGACCGGCCAGCGCGCCGACGGCTATCACCTGCTCGATTCGCTTGTGGTGTTCTCCGACGTGGGGGATCGGCTGCGGCTGGAGCCCGCCGATCGGATGTCCGTGCAGGTCACCGGGCCGTTTGCCGAAGGGGTGCCGGAGGATGCGCGCAACCTTGTCTGGCGCGCGGCGGAGCTGGCGGGGACGACCCTGCGCATCGGGTTGGAGAAAAACCTTCCTCATGGGGCGGGGATCGGCGGCGGGTCGTCGGACGCGGCGGCGGTGCTGCGCTGTTTCGGGGGGGCTGAGCATGCGGCGGAGCTGGGGGCGGATGTGCCCGTCTGCCTGACCGATGTGCCGCAGAGGATGCGCGGGATCGGCGATGAGCTGGAGGAGGTGCCGGGCGTGCCCGCCCTGCCGCTGGTTCTGGTCAATCCCGGCGTTCATGTGCCGACGCCTGCGGTGTTCCGGGCTTTGGAGCGCAAGGATAACGCGGACATGGGGGCGTTGCCGCGCTGGACCTCGCGGGCAGGGTTCCTCGACTGGCTCTCGGTGCAGCGCAACGATCTGGAAGGTCCGGCGATTGCCTCCGCGCCGGTGATCCGCGATGCGCTGGACGCTTTGAGCAGAGCCGGGGATTGCCTGCTGGCGCGGATGTCCGGCTCCGGCGCCACCTGTTTCGGGGTCTTCGGCAGCGATGAAACGGCGCGGGCGGCGGCGGACAGGATTTCCGGAGCGCACCCCGGTTGGTGGGCGCAGGCGACCCGCAGCATCGGCAGTGCACCGGGATGATCCGGGGCGTCCGGCCTTTTTCTGGCTGAAAATATCCTCGCCGAAGGCCGCGCCCCGCAGGGGGGCTCAGCTCAGTCGCGACACCACGTAGCCGGCCAGGTCGTGCAGCATGCCGCGGATCTCGTGGTCGGGCAGGGGGGCAAGCGCGGCCTGAGCCCGTGCCGCCCAGCTTTCAGCGTCTGCCCGGGTGGCTTCGAGCGTTCCGTATTTCGCCATCAGCGCCAGCGCCTGTTCCAGATCGCCGTCCTGCTGGCGGCCCTTCTCGATGGTGCGCCGCCAGAATTCGTACTCCTCGGGCGTGGCCTGGGCCACCGCTTTGATCACCGGCAGGGTCAGTTTGCGTTCGCGGAAATCGTCGCCCACATTCTTGCCGGTGGCGCCGCTGTCGCCCTGGTAATCCAACAGGTCGTCGGCGATCTGGAAGGCGATCCCCAGCGCGTCGCCATAGTCGAACAGCGCCTGGACGTGCTCTTCCGGCGCGCCCGCGATCACGCCGCCCACTTCGGTCGCGGCCGAGAACAGCGCCGCGGTCTTGCCGCGCACCACCTTGATATAGACGTCCTCGTCGGTCTTCAGGTCGCTCGCCGCGGTCATCTGCAGCACTTCGCCCTCGGAGATCGTGGCGGAGGCATTGGCGAGGATTTCCAGCACCCGCAGGCTGCCCGCTTCGACCATCAACTGGAAGCTGCGCGAGAACAGGTAGTCGCCCACCAGAACGCTGGACTTATTGTCCCACAGCAGGTTGGCGGTGGGCCGGCCGCGGCGCTTTTCGCTTTCATCCACCACGTCATCGTGCAGCAGCGTGGCGGTGTGGATGAACTCCACCGTCGCGGCCAGGCCAAGATGATGTTCGCCCGTGTAGCCGCAGAGCTTTGCGGCGGCCAGCGTCAGCATCGGCCGCAGCCGCTTGCCGCCGGCCCCGACCAGATGGGCGGTAACCTCGGGGATGCGCGGGGCGTTTTCGGACTGCATCCGGGTGCGGATCAGCCTGTCGACGGCCTCCATCTCCGCGCTCAGCGCAGCGGCAAGACGGTCGTGCGGCTTGCTGGCCAGGGATATGTTCATCTTGTCTTTTTCCAAAGCCTCGACATCGCGCACGGCTTGCCCTTACATCCTGTGTCATGAAGGAACTCTTGCGCAGTACCGACCCGACCGTCATGGCCTTTGCGTCCGCCCTTCTTGAAGGTGAGGATATAGACTGCTTTGAAATGGACGTAAATATGAGCGTTCTGGAGGGCGGGATCGGGATTTTTCCGCGCCGGATGATGGTGCGCGCGGCGGATTACGACGCCGCCCTGCGGGTAATGCGCGACAACGACGTGCCGCTGGGCCGGTGAATGGGGCGGTGACGGTCTTTTCCGAAGATGAGTTGAGCCGGGATGCCTTTCTGGGCGGGCGGATCTCGCTCTGGCAGCCGCGCAAAGGCTATCGCGCCGGGGTTGATCCGGTGCTGCTGGCCGCCGCGGTGCCGGCGCGGGCGGGACAGGCGGTGCTGGAGCTGGGCTGCGGTGCGGGCGCGGCGATCCTGTCGCTGGGCGCGCGGGTGGAGGCGCTGCGGCTGGCCGGGGTGGAGTTGCAGCCTGCGTATGCGGATCTGGCGCGCCGCAATGCCGGACAGAACGGGCTGACGCTGGAGTTGTTCTGTGCCGATCTGACGGCGCTGCCCGATGCGTTGCGCCAGCGGCAATTCGACCATGTGATCGCCAACCCCCCCTATTTCCGCGCCGGGGCCCATACGGAGGCCGGCGACGCCGGGCGCGCCACCGCGCTGGGTGGGGCGACGCCGCTGCAGGCCTGGATCGCGGCGGCGGCGCGGCGGCTGTTGCCGCGCGGGTACCTGCATGTGATCCAGCGCGCCGACCGGCTGCCCGAGCTGCTGGCGGGCTGTGCCGGGTCGCTGGGCTCGGTCGAGGTGCTGCCGCTGGCGGCGCGGCCCGGGCGGGCGCCCGATCTGGTGATTCTGCGGGCCCGCAAGGGCGGGCGGGCCGCGTTTCGCCTGCACGCGCCGCTGATTCTGCACGAAGGGGCGCGGCATCTACGCGACGGCGAAAGCTATCGCGCTGAGATTGCAGCGGTTTTGCGCGAGGGGGCTGCGTTGCCCTGGCCGGGGTGAGCGGGGGCGCATCAACGGTCGCCGGCAAGATGTCGCTTTTGTGACGAATACAATGCGCCCGCAGCGTGACAGGTGCCGCATGATGTGCTCAACTCGTCTGGCATATTGTTCAGAGGAGGATTGCCATGAGCCTGAGTTCGCACCTGACGGAACTTAAGCGGAAGCACGAGCTCCTGAGTGACGAAGTTGATCAAACTCAGCGTGCACCTGGCGCCGATGCGATGCATCTGGCGTATCTGAAGAAACGCAAACTCAGACTTAAGGAAGAGATCGAGCGCCTGTCGAGCTAACCGCGCGCAGGTGCGGCCGGCGCGGGCACCGCGCTGGCCGGGATGATCTTCAATGTATCGCTGACCGTGGCGGTTTTCTTGATTTCGTCCAGAATCCAATCGCGGAAAACGGCGATTTGCGGACGGTCCTGGCTGCCTTCGGGGCAGAGGAATCTGAAATGCGCCTCGGTTCCCAGGGCGATGCCGTAGGGCGCCACCAGGCGGCCCTCGGCCAGATCCTTGATTACCAGCGCACGGCGGCCCAAGGCCACGCCGACGCCGGCCATCGTGGCGTCGATCGCGTGATCGGCTTGGGTGAATCGTGCGCCCGCCGGCGGGGTTTCGGTGATACCGACCGCGCGGAACCAGGCCGGCCAGTCGCAGGGCGGGTCGAAGTATTCCAGTGTCTCGTCGATCAGTAATGGCGCCGTCAGCAGGCTTTCCGGCGTGGGATAGAGCGCCGCCATCTCCGGCACCATGACGGGGGTGAGCCATTCGTCGGCCAGTTTCAGGGAATAGAGGCCCGGGTCGGAGCCATAGCCGAAGCGGATTGCCACATCGATCTCGTCGCGGTCGAAATCCATCATCCGCAGGCTGGCGGAAAACCGCAGCTCGACCTCCGGATGGGCCTGGGCGAAGTGGAACAGCCGCGGTGCCAGCCATTTGGCAGTAAAGGCCGGCCCGGCAGTGACGGTCAGGCCGGTGTCGTCCTGCATCCGGATCACCGCGCGCCAGGCGGCCGCCAGCGCCTGGAACCCGTCGGCAGCCCCGGGAGCAAGGGTCCGGCCGGCCTCGGTCAGTTCCACGGCGCGGTTGAGGCGGCGGAACAGCGGCTGACCAAGATGCGCTTCCAGCGATTTGATCTGAAACGATAGTGCGGCGGGTGTGACGTTAAGCTCCTCCGCCGCCTTGGCAAAGGACATGTGCCGGGCGGCGGCGTCAAAGGCGCGCAGGGCGGTGAGCGGAGGCAGGCGGCTGGGCATTTCACATAAGTAAACCTTAATCCAAACACTGAAAAGTCTCGTTTGCGGGCCGCTAATTCTGTTGCCATCTTCAGGTCAGTCAAGAAACCCTGATGGTTACGGAGACTCCCATGATCGAATACAGCGCCACCTCCACGATCCGCGAGGCCTTTGACAGGGCCCATGTCCAGCGCGGCCGGACGCTGCGCGATGCCTGGTCCTGGCTGTTTTCGCCCCGTTCCTTTCCGCTGGCCCCAGGCGCCGGGGTCTTACGGGATTGAAAAGGGCCGGCCCTTTGGGGGCCGGCCCTGTCAGTTTCGCGGCGATTTCAGCGGCTCAGACGAAGAACTGCCCGCCGTTGGCAGTGATGGTCGAGCCGTTGATAAAGCCTGCGTCGTCGGCGGCGAGGAAGGTCACGCAGCGGGCGATTTCCTCGGGTTCGCCCAGACGGCCCACCGGGATCTGCGCGATGATCGATTCGCGCACCTTTTCCGGAACCGCCATCACCATGTCGGTGCCGATGTAGCCGGGGCAGATCGCGTTGGCGGTAATGCCCTTGGCCGCGCCTTCCTGCGCCAGCGACTTGACGATGCCCAGATCGCCGGCCTTGGTGGCGGCGTAGTTGACCTGGCCGAACTGGCCCTTTTGCCCGTTGATCGAGCTGATCACGATCACCCGGCCGAAGCCGCGTTCGCGCATGCCGGGCCAGATCGGGTGGATGGTGTTGAACACGCCGGTCAGGTTGGTGTCGATCACCTGCTGCCACTGTTCCGGGGTCATCCGGTGGAACGGCGCGTCGCGGGTAATGCCGGCGTTGGCCACGACCACGTCGACCGGACCCAGATCGGCTTCGACCTGGGCGATGCCGGCCTTGCTTTCTTCGTAGTCGCCGACGTTCCACTTGTAGGTCTTGATGCCGGTCTCTTCGGTGAAGGCCGCGGCGGCCTCATCATTGCCGGCGTAGGTGGCGGCGACGCTGTAGCCGGCCGCATGCAGGGCCTTGGAAATCGCTGCGCCGATACCGCGCGATCCGCCGGTGACGAGTGCTGTTCGTGCCATGGGTGGCTCCTCTGGTTTTAAATCGGTCCGGTAACTCTGTTACGCATTAAGTTACATATTCGCAATAATGTTTCGTGATGAAATTTTTATAACGGGTGAGAATCTTTTCGCTTCTGATGCAAATTCCGGCACCGCCAAAGAAAAGGGCGCCTGACGGCGCCCCCTGATATCCTTGCTCGTGCATCCCGTTACGGGCGCTCCAGGCACATGGCCACGCCCATGCCGCCCCCGATGCACAGCGTTGCGAGCCCCTTCTTGGCGTCGCGCCGCTTCATCTCGAACAGCAGGGTGTTGAGGATGCGGGCGCCGCTGGCGCCGATCGGGTGGCCGATGGCGATGGCGCCGCCGTTCACGTTCACGATCGCCGGATCCCAGCCCATGTCCTTGTTCACCGCGCAGGCCTGGGCGGCAAAGGCTTCGTTGGCTTCGACCAGGTCCAGATCCTCGGCCGACCAGCCGGCCTTTTCCAGCGCCTTGCGCGAGGCGGGAATCGGGCCGGTGCCCATGATCGAGGGATCGACCCCGGCGGTGGCGTAGGAGGCGATGCGCGCCAGCGGTTCGATGCCGCGCTTTTCGGCGTCGTCGGCGGACATCAGGAGCATGGCGGCGGCGCCGTCATTGATGCCCGAGGCGTTCGCCGCGGTAACGCTGCCGTCCTTGGTGAAGGCCGGGCGCAGCTTGGCCATGGCGTCCATGTTGGCGCCGTGGCGGATGTATTCGTCCTTGTCCATCACGATGTCGCCCTTGCGGGTCTTGATGATGAAGGGGACGATCTCATCCGCGAACTTGCCGGCCTTCTGCGCCGCTTCGGCCTTGTTCTGACTGGCCACGGCAAACTCGTCCTGCATGTCGCGGCTGATCTGCCACTGCTGCGCCACGTTCTCGGCGGTCTGGCCCATGTGATAGCCGTTGAAGGCATCCCACAGACCGTCGCGAATCATCGTGTCGATATAGGTCATGTCGCCCATCTTGTGGCCGGCGCGCAGCGCGGCGGCATGGGGGCTGAGCGTCATGTTTTCCTGGCCGCCGGCGGCGACGATTGCAGAATCGCCAAGCTGGATATGCTGGGCCGCGATCGCCACGGCGCGCAGGCCGGAGCCGCAGACCTGGTTGATGCCCCAGGCGGCGCTTTCGATCGGCAGGCCGGCGTTGATATGCGCCTGGCGGGCCGGGTTCTGGCCCTGGGCCGCGGTCAGCACCTGGCCGAGGATGGTTTCGGACACCTCCTCCTTGGCGATGCCGGCGCGCTCAACGATCGCCTCCAGAACGGCCGCGCCCAGGTCGTGTGCGGGCGTGTTGGCGAAGGATCCGCCAAAGCTCCCGACGCCCGTCCGCGCCGCCGATGCAATTACTACATTTGTCATGTGATCCGGTCCTCTGCCATCCAGCGGGCGGCCTCCTCCCCCGATCGGCCGGGCGCTGCCGCGCCCCCGGGGGCCGCCACCCCGATGTCCGCTGTGATACCGGATTGCTGCAGGCGCAGCAACACAGAGCGTGCCGCTGCCGCAATTTGGGTTTCACGTATTGGAGAGCGCGGGCCGGCGCCGCTCAGCCGGCGGCGCGGCTGTTGGTTTTTTCGGTCCAGGCCGGGTGCACAGTGGGCGCGCCGAACAGGTAGCCCTGCATGCAGTCGACGCCGAGGCCGACCAGGCATTCGGCCTCTGCCCGGGCCTCGACCGCTTCGGCGATGGTCAGCATTTCGAACTCCCGCGCCATTGCGATCAGGGCGCGCACCGTGGCCTGGCTTTCCTGATCGCGGTGGATGCCGCGGACGAATTGACCGTCGATCTTGACCGCATCGAAGAAGAAATCACGGAAATAGCGGATCGCGATGGCGCCGGAGCCGAAATCGTCGAGCGCGAAGGCGATGCCATGGCCCTGCAGCCGGTCCATGAAGTCGATCACCAGCTCAGGCACGGTCATGGCGGAGCGTTCGCTGATCTCCAGGATCAGGCGTTCGCCCAGCCGGGAATCGCGTTTCAGCGCCCGTTCCAGCGTCTGCATCCATTGTCCGTAGCCGATCGAACGGGCGGACATGTTGATCGACAGACGCAGCGCCGGGTTCTGCATCAGCGCCTGCAGCCCCAGTTCGAGCGCGGCGCAATCGATCTGGCGGCCCAGCTCATTGGCCTCCACCGCCGGCATGAAGTCGCGCGCGGGGATCACCCGCCCGGTGGCGTCGAGGACGCGAATCAGCCCCTCGTAAAAAGCGATCTTGCGTGACGATCCGGATTGGACCACCGGTTGAAAGGCCAGCAGGCACTGCCGGTGCCGCACCGCGGCGCGCACCATGTCGAGCGTCGAGGCATCGCGATCCGTGACCGCCGCGTTCAGCGGGCTGTCGGCCCCGTCCGGGACGTCGGCCCAGGGCCGTTTGGGGATATCCGGGTCAGTCATAACGGTTTTGATTCCCATTGCGGTTCCGGCCTAGAGTCGAAGAAATTCCTTTCGCGGCGATTAACGCTGTCTGGGACGATTTTCACGAGAGATACAAAGGGCAGGGACGATGGAGCGATGCGGCTGGGCGGGACCCGAGCAGATCTATATCGACTATCACGATACCGAATGGGGCGTGCCCGAATGGGACAGCCGCGCGCTGTGGGAAAAGCTGATCCTCGACGGGTTCCAGGCCGGGCTGAGCTGGATCACCATTCTGAAGAAGCGCGACAATTTCCGCGCCGCCTTCGCCGGCTTCGATCCCCATGCCATCGCCGACTGGGGCGAGGAGGAGGTGACTGGCCTGCTGGCCGATCCCGGCATCATCCGTCACCGCGGCAAGATCGAGGCAACCATCGGCAATGCCCGCGCCTGGGCCGAGATCGAGGCCGCGCAGGGTTTTGACCGCTACCTGTGGGATTTTGTCGGCGGCAAGCCAGTCCAGAACGAATGGGCGCATCTGAGCGAGGTGCCGCCGTTCACGCCGCTGTCCGAGACGATCTCCAAGGATCTGAAGAAACGCGGCTTCCGCTTCTGCGGTCCGACCATCGTCTACGCCTTCATGGAGGCGGTGGGGATGGTGAACGACCACCTGACCACCTGCCACCGCTACGAGCCGGTGCGGGCGATGGGAGAGCAATCGGGGGTATAGCCCGGGCGGGCGGTCATCCTGCCGGCGGGCGCATCTCGTCGAACCCCGGCGTGCCGGCCTGTTCCGGATGGCGCGCCAGATGCTGCGCCTTGATCCGGTCCGAGGTGTCGCGGCTGCCGTCGTGGGAATACCCCGGAGGGCCGAAGGCATAACCCAGCCGTTGCCGCAGGCTCAGCCCGGGCCGGATCACGTCGCGGAACAGGCCGATCCATTCATGGAAGGCCACCCGCAGCGGGTTGAAGGTGCCCAGGTTATGCACCAGCCCGTAATCCACCCGGTCCTCTTCCATCTCGGGCACGAAGGTCCCGAACATGCGGTCCCAGATGATGAAGACGCCGGCATAGTTGCAGTCGAGGTAGCGCGGGTTGCGGCCGTGATGGGCGCGGTGGTGGCTGGGGGTGTTCATCACCGCCTCGATCCAGCGCGGCAGCTTGCCGATCGCCTCGGTATGGATCCAGAACTGGTAGATCAGGTTCATCCCGCCGCAGAACAGCACCATCGCCGGGTGAAACCCCAGCAGGATCAGCGGCGCCCGCACGATCATCATGAAGGTGAACGTTCCGGTCCAGGTCTGCCGCAGCGCGGTTGTCAGGTTGTAGTGCTGGGAGGAGTGGTGGTTCACATGGCTGGCCCAGACCCAGCGGATGCGGTGGCCGAAGCGGTGCACCCAGTAATAGCGCAGATCGTCCAGCACGAAGCAGAGCGCGACAATCCACCAGGAATGGCCCAGGTCGAGCGGGGTCAGGTGCCACAGCCACATGAAGAACCGCCAAGTGACGAACCCCAGCGCGATGCCGATGGCGACGTTGCCGGCCCCCATCAGCAGCGACGTCAGCGCATCGCGCGTCTCGTAGCGCCCGCCGCGGCCGCGCCAGGCGATCCACATGAACTCGGCCAGGATCAGGGCGATGAAGAAAGGCACCGCCATCTGCACCACATCGGGGTAGGTCAGTTTCTCGGTCATGGGTCCTGCATCCGGTTGAGCCAGTGGCGGCGTTCGAAGGCATCGAGCGCGAGGGTCACGGCGGGCGCGGTGAAATCGCGGAACACCACGCGCAGCCGGTCGCCCTTGTCGATCAGGTCGAAATTTTCCAGCCGCCGCGCGACGGTATCGGCGCCGAAGGCCCAGAGCAGCCCGAGCCCCCGTTCGGTGAGGATCAGCGCGGCATGGCCGTCTTTGGACACGGTGGCTTCGGCCACCCGGTCGCCGGGGAATTGCCGCAGCCAGGCCGCCTCGGCGGTCTCGGGCGTCAGCACACAGCGCCGCGACCGGCCGCTCAGATGCAGCAGCAGCGCGATCCCTCCGACGCCGCCGATCACCAGCGCAACCAGGACGGTTAGTGGCATCTGTGTCCTCCCTCCCGGTCATTGCTGCGCAGGGGGCGGGGGCTTGTCAATGGCGGCGGCAACGGGGGTTCCGGTAACGTCAGGTAAGGGAAACGAGAGCGGCGAATCGCGCGCTCACCCGGATCCGGCGCAACGCGTTCCGCGGTGAATCAGTCTAGTTCGCAAGAGGAAATGCGCTGAAACGGCTTCGCATGCTTTCGAATGGAGGGGGCGATAAGGGCCGCTTTTCGGGGACCGAGACGGCTGACGACGCATGTGTGTTCTGCGCCGCCCCGCTGCGCGACATCACCGTCGCCGCGCCCTGCTTCCACTCCGGTGTGGTCCGGGATTTGAGGTCGGGATCTGAACACTGCGGTGGCGATCAAGGCGGACTCGCAGCTTGGCGCCGATCTGTCGGAGGAAGAGGTTGGCGTGATCGCCGCCTTCCTCAGGTGGCTCACCGGCGAGGTGTCGGAGGTGGTCTGTCCGATCCTGCCGCCGGAAACCGCCACCGCCCCGCGGCCGAGCGGGCACATCATCACGTAACCTTCGGCCATCGGCATGTCAGGCCGCGCGGGGGCTCCTCGCGCGGTCCTGTCATGTCCCGCCCCGGCGGTCAGCCGTCCGCGAGCAGGGCGGCGATGATCGCCTTGGCGCTGTCGGAATTCCATTCCGCATCGCCGATCAATCGGCCGATCTCGCGCCCCTCGGGGTTGATGAGCACGGTGACCGGCAGGCCCAGCACTCCCATCTCGCGGGCAACCGCCAGTTTCGGATCCTGATGGCGCGGCAGGTTGTTCACCCCGATCTCGTCGAAGAACGCGATGATCCGCGCCGGGATGTTGCGCCCGGACGCCAGCGTCAGCACTTCGAAATCCTCGCCGCCGAACTCCTCCTGCAGCTCAGAGAGCATCGGCATCTCCTTGCGGCAGGGGGCGCACCAGGTGGCCCAGAAATTCAGCAGCACGTATTTGCCGCTGTAGTCGGCCAGCGTTGCGGTTCCGGCACCATCGGCGAGGGTAAAGGCCTTGTCCGACACCGGCTTGGGCTCGGAATGCAGGATCAGCTTCTTCATGTCGCCGTCGCGCAATCCCTCCAGCGTGGCGAGATCGGCGGCGTGAGCGGCATTTGCACCCAACAGCAGGGCCATATAAAGGGTCAGGGAACGAAACAGGCGCATATTACCTCCACGGGTGCAGACATGGCAGATCAATCCTCGAACCAGATGTGGGGCGGCCGCTTTGCCGCCGGACCGGACGCGATCATGGAGGCAATTAATGCCTCGATCGGGTTCGACAAGCGGATGGCCTCCCAGGATATCGCGGGCTCCAGGGCCCATGCCGCCATGCTGGCCGCCACGGGCGTCATAAGCGATAACGACGCCGAGGCCATTCGGGAAGGGCTGCTCACGGTCTTGTCAGAGATCGAGGCCGGGACGTTTGAATTTTCCACCGCGCTGGAAGACATCCACATGAACGTGGAGGCGCGGCTGAAAGAGGTGATCGGCGAGCCCGCGGGCCGTCTGCACACCGGCCGGTCGCGCAACGACCAGGTGGCGACCGATTTCAAGCTCTGGGTGCGCGACCAGTTCGACGCCGCCGAAAGCGGGCTGCTGGCCCTGATCCGCGCGCTTTTGTCCCAGGCAGAGGCCGGGGCGGAGTGGGTGATGCCGGGCTTTACCCATCTGCAAACCGCCCAGCCGGTGACCTGGGGACACCACATGATGGCCTATGTCGAGATGTTCGGCCGCGATCTTTCGCGTGTGCGGGACGCGCGCAGGCGGATGAACGAATGCCCGCTGGGCTCGGCCGCGCTTGCCGGCACGTCCTTCCCGATCGACCGCGAGATGACGGCCGAAGCGCTGGGCTTCGACCGGCCCACTGCCAATTCGCTCGACGCGGTGTCGGACCGCGATTTCGCGCTGGAGTTCCTGTCTGTCGCCTCGATCTGCGCGATGCACCTGTCGCGCTTCGCCGAGGAGCTGGTGATCTGGTCGTCGGCGCAGTTCCGGTTCGTCACCCTGTCGGACCGCTTCTCCACCGGCTCCTCGATCATGCCGCAGAAGAAGAACCCCGACGCCGCCGAGCTGATCCGCGCCAAGGTGGGCCGCATCTTTGGCGCCAATACCGCGCTGATGATGGTGATGAAGGGGCTGCCGCTGGCCTATTCCAAGGACATGCAGGAGGACAAGGAACAGGTCTTCGACGCCGCCGACAACTGGATGCTGGCGCTGGCCGCGATGGAGGGCATGGTCAAGGACATGACCGCCAACCGCGAACATCTCGCCGCCGCCGCCGGGTCCGGCTTCTCCACCGCCACCGATCTGGCCGACTGGATGGTACGTGTGCTCAAGGTGCCGTTCCGCGATGCGCACCATGTGACCGGCACGCTGGTCGCGATGGCGGAAAGCCGGGGCTGCGACCTGCCGGATCTGACGCTGGCGGATATGCAGTCGGTCCATGCCGGTATCACCGAAGACATCTTCACCGTCCTCGGCGTCGACAATTCGGTCAACTCGCGGCTGTCCTACGGCGGCACCGCGCCGAAGCGTGTGCGCGAACAGATCGCGCGGTGGAAAGAGGCGCTGGCATGATCCGCGCCGCCCTCCTGACATTGGCCGCCTGTGCGGCGCTTTCGGCCTGCGGCGTCGACGGCGAGCCGGTCCCGCCCAGCCGGGCGCTGCATGCGGGACCTGTCGCCGGGTTCTGATCCTGTGTTGACCCCGCTTGGCCTCCCTCTGGCCTCGTCGCGGGCCAGCGGCTAACCTGCGCGGGACGGGAGAAGGAGGTTCGCCCATGTCCCCCCTGCGCATGATCTTCCTCGGGCTGGCGATCTGGGGCGCGGTGCATCCGATCTATCACCTCGCCCTTTGGGCGGCGGAGAACGGGCTCCACCTATCCGCCCTGATCGGCGAATGGCTGGGCAGCCCGGCCAGCGCCGCGCTGAGCTGGGATCTGGCGATCTCGGCGATTGCTCTCACTGTCTTCATCCTGGCCGAGGTCTCGGTGCGCCGGAACTGGGTCGCTCTTGTTGCCATTCCGGCAACCTTCTGCATCGGAGTGAGCTGCGGATTGCCGCTCTACCTGTTCCTGCGCAGCCGGCCTGTCGCCTGAGCATCCGGTCCGCGCAGAGGCGGCACCGGGGGCAGCGGACCGGCGCAGAGGTGCGATAACAATTGATCTGCGGCGCGGTTTCTCTTATCCGCCCGGCATGGATCATTTTCTCTACAAGGGCGGCGCCCTGCACGCCGAAGACGTTCCGGTGGCCGAGATCGCGGCCGCCGTGGGCACGCCGTTCTATGTCTATTCCACCGCCACGCTGTTGCGCCACTTCCGCCTGTTCGACGAGGCGCTGGAGGGGACCGAGCATCTGGTCTGCTACGCGATGAAGGCGGCCTCGAACCAGGCGATCCTGAAAACGCTGGCGCAGGCGGGAGCGGGGATGGATGTGGTCTCTGTCGGGGAATACCTGCGCGCCAAGGCGGCGGGTGTGCCGGGCGACAAGATCGTGTTTTCCGGCGTCGGCAAGACGGCGGATGAGATCCGCACCGCGCTCACCGGCGGCATCCGCCAGTTCAACGTGGAGTCCGAGCCCGAGATGGCGACGATCAGCGCGGTTGCACAGGAATTGGGCACCGTCGCCCGGATCGCCGTGCGGGTGAACCCGGATGTGGATGCGCGCACCCACGCCAAGATCGCCACCGGCAAGTCGGAAAACAAGTTCGGCATCCCGATCGCGCGCGCCCGCGAGGTCTATGCCCATGCCGCCACCCTGCCGGGGATCGAGGTGGTCGGCATCGACGTGCATATCGGCAGCCAGCTGACCGAGCTGGAGCCGTTCGAGATTGCGTACAAAAAGGTCGCCGAACTCACCGAAACGCTGCGCGCCGACGGCCATGACATCAGCCGCCTCGACCTGGGCGGCGGCCTCGGCATTCCCTACACCCGGTCCAACGAGGCGCCGCCGCTGCCCACCGACTACGGCGCACTGATCAAGCGCACGCTGGGCCATCTGGGCTGCGAGATCGAGATCGAGCCGGGCCGGCTGATCGCCGGCAATGCCGGTATTCTGGTGTCGCAGGTGATTTATGTGAAACAGGGCGAGGGCCGCGATTTCCTCATTCTCGACGCGGCGATGAACGATCTGATCCGCCCGGCGATGTACGAGGCGCACCACGATATCGTTCCGGTCGTCGAACCGGCCCCGGGCGTCGAGGAACAGCCCTATGACATCGTGGGCCCCGTCTGCGAAACCGGCGATACCTTTGCCCGACAGCGCTCGATGCCGCCGCTTGCGGCGGGCGATCTGATCGCCTTTCGCAGCGCCGGCGCCTATGGCGCGGTGATGGCCAGCGAATACAACACCCGCCCGCTGATCCCCGAGGTGATGGTGCACGGCGATCAATTCGCGGTTATCCGCCGACGCCCGACCTTTGACGAGATCATAAATCGCGATACCATTCCCGAATGGCTCTGACGCGATCCCGCCGGGGCCGGAAGGAGTGGTTCCTCGATGGCCCCTGCGCCTGAGCGCGATCCGATACTGACCCACCTGCGCCTGCCGCTGATCCTGACGCGGTCGGGCATGGCGGCCGAACGCCTGTTGCGCTGTTTCTGGCCGGTGCTGTCGGTTGTCATGGGCGTGCTGGCCGTGCTGATGCTGGGCCTGCAGGACATGGCCCCGATCGAGGCGGTCTGGGGACTGGGCGTTCTGGCGGTGCTGGCCGTGCTGGGGTTCGGCCTTCGCGGCGCGCTGCGGTTGCGCTGGCCCAGTCGGGGCGAGGCGCTGGCGCGGCTGGACGAAACCCTGCCGGGGCGGCCGATCCGAGCGCTGCTGGACGACCAGGCGGTGGGCGCCGGAGACGCGGCTTCTGCCGCGGTCTGGCGGGCGCATCAGGCGCGTATGGCGGCCCGCGCCGCGGCCGCACGCCCGGTGCGGCCCAACCTGCGGCTGGCGGCACGCGATCCCTATGCCCTGCGCTATGTGGCGCTACTGGCGCTGGCGGTGGGGCTGGTCTTCGGCTCGGTCTGGCGGGTGGGCTCGGTCACCGGAATGACCCCGGGCGGCGCGGCCCTGGCCAGCGGCCCGAGCTGGGAGGGCTGGGTTGAGCCGCCGCGATATACCGACCTGCCGACGCTTTATCTGGCCGATATCGCCGGGAACGACATGCGCCTGCCCGAGGGCAGCCGTATCACCCTGCGCTTCTACGGCGAGGTCGGCGCGCTGACGCTGGCCGAAACCGTGTCCGGCCGCACCGGCGAGCTGCCCTCGGCCGCCGACCCGCAGCAGGAGTTCGCGGTGGCGAAGGACGGCGCTCTGCGCATCGACGGCCCCGGTGGCCGCGCCTGGGATGTGGCGGTGATCGCCGACGCCACGCCCGAGGTCGCCGTCTCCGGCGCGCCGGAGACCGGGGCGGCGGGCGAGATGACGCTGCCGTTCGAGGCGCGCGACGATTATGGCGTGACCGGTGGCGAGGCGGTGATCGCGCTCGACATGGCCGTGATCGACCGCCGCTACGGGCTGACCGTGGACCCCGAGCCGCGCGAGACGATCACCGTGCCGCTGCCGATGCCGATCACCGGTGACCGGGCGGAGTTCAGCGAAAAGCTGATCGAGGATTTCTCCAAACATCCCTGGGCCAACCTGCCGGTCACCGTCACGCTCAGCGCCACCGACGCCGCCGGGCAGGTGGGGCAGGCCGCGCCCTATTCCACCCCGTTGCCGGCGCGGCGGTTCTTCGATCCGCTGGCCGCCGCCATCGCCGAACAGCGCCGCGACCTGCTGTGGTCGCGCGATAATGCTGGCCGCGTGGCGCAGATCCTGCGCGCGGTCTCGCACCGGCCGGACGAGGTGTTCCGGTCGGAAACCGCCTATCTGCGGCTGCGGGTGATCCTGCGGCGGCTGGAGAACTTCACTGCCCACGGGATCAGCGCGGCGCAGCGCGACGAGGTGGCCGAGGCGCTCTGGGGGCTGGCCCTGCTCCTGGAGGAGGGCGACCTGAGCGATGCGCTGGAGCGCCTGCGCCGCGCTCAGGAGCGGCTGTCGGAGGCGATGAAGAACGGTGCCTCCGATCAGGAGATCGCCGAGCTGATGCAGGAGCTGCGCGAGGCCACCGACGATTACCTGCGCCAGCTGTCCCGGCAGGCCCAGCAGGAGGGGCAGCAGGGCGAAGACGGCCAGCCGCAGGGCGAGACCATGCAGATGACCCAGAACGATCTGCAGCGGATGATGGACCGCATCCAGGAGCTGATGGAACAGGGCCGCATGGCCGAGGCGCAGCAGGCGCTGCAGGAATTGCAGCAGCTGATGGAAAACATGCGCGTCACCCAGGGCCAGCCGGGCCAGGGCGGCGAGTCCGAGGGCCAGCGCGCGATGGAAGGGCTGGCCGACACCCTGCGCGACCAGCAGGGGCTGAGCGATCAGGCCTTCCGCGATCTGCAGGAGCAGTTCAACCCTGGCGCCGGGCAAGGCCAGAGCCAGCAGAACGAGGGCCGCGACGGCGGCCAGGGCCGCGGCCAGTCCCATGAAGGGCAGGGCCAGGGCCAGCAGCAGGGCGACGGCCAGGGGGACGGTGACGGCACCCGTCAGGGCCAGAGCGGCCAGCAGCCGGGGCCGGGCGAGGAGCAGGGCCAGGGCTCGCTCGCCGACCGGCAGCAGGCGCTGCGCGAGGAACTGCGGCGCCAGCAGGGCAACCTGCCCGGTGCCGGCACGCCCGAAGGCGATGCGGCGCGCGAGTCGCTGGGCCGCGCTGGCCGCGCCATGGAGGGCGCCGAGGAGGCGCTGCGCGGCGACGATCTGGCCGAGGCGATCGACCGCCAGGCCGAGGCGATCGAGGCGCTGCGCGAGGGCATGCGGTCGCTGGGCGAGGCGATGGCGCAACAGCAGCAGGGCGGCCAGCAGCAGGGTCAGGGCATGGCCGAGGGTGACATGCGCCCCAACAACCGTGACCCGCTGGGTCGTCAGGCGGGCTCGAACGGCGCGCTCGGCTCCGACGAGGGGATGTTGCAGGGCGAGGATGTCTATCGCCGCGCCCGCGAACTGCTGGACGAAATTCGCCGCCGCTCGGGCGAGGGCGAGCGGCCGGAGGTCGAGCTCGACTATCTCCGGCGGCTGCTTGACCGGTTCTGACCTGCGGGCGGGCCGGGTGGCTGGCGTCTATTGCGGCAGCACCTTGGTTACGAATTCACCGAGCTGCGCATCGAGCCAGTAGCGCGCCTGATCGACCATCGCCACATAGGCGCTCAGCGCCGGATCGGCCTGCGGCAGCGACTGTGCGATGCGCGGCGCATTGGCATAGACCAGAACCAGTGCCGCCCCGATCAGCAGCGCCACCGCGAACCCCCGCATGAAGCCGCTGCTCCGCGCGGGCGCTTCTTCGCCTTCGGGTCGCCCGCTGTCCTGCGCCGCGGCCGGTGCCATGCTGGCCGAGGAGCGCAGGGTGGAATTGATCTCTTCGATATCGGGCAGCAGTCCGCGGCGCGAGGACGGATGCTCCGCCTCCTCGGCGCCGCCCTCGTCCACTTGCTCGTCGCGCAGGCGCGCCATGCGTTCGCGTGCGGCCTGGGCGCGGTGGTCGGCGGCATCGGCCGGCGGGGCCTCCAGGCCCAGATCAGGCTGGCTTTCCAGCCCGCCGCCCTCCGCCGCGCGCAGCTGCGCCTCGCGTTCGGCCTCGGCGCGCAGGATCTCGGACACCGAGGTATCCAACTCCTGCCGCGGCGGTTCAGGCTGCGCGGCCGGGGGCGCTTCGGGCTCCGGTTCCGGCGCGGGCTCAGGTTCCGGCTCCGGTTCGGCCGCCGGCTCGGGCTCTTCCCAACCGCTTTCGGCAAAGGCATGCGCCGCCTGCGCTTCGGTCTCGTTCTCGGCACGGGCCGCCTCCAGCGCGGCGCGCAGCCGGATATCTTCGATGGTTTCCCCGGCGTCGGGTACCGGGGCTTCGGGCGCGCCGCCGGTGGCCTCTTCTGCCGCGTCGGCCTGGCCGTCGGGGAAATCCGGGTGCGCCTCGAACCAGGTATGCCCGCAGTTGGAGCACTGCACATCGCGGCCTTCGGACGGGATCACCTCGTCCGGTACTTCGTATTGCGCACCGCAATTCGGACATGTCAGCCGCATGCAGTCCCTCCTGGCCCGCGAACCCATTGGTTTTCGGCGATCATATGCTGCCATCGCGATCTGCGAAAGGGTGGAAACCCGCTCGTTTCGCCGCGATCGGCCGTGGCGGGGCCGGACCCCATTGAAACTGTGCCCGGCCTGGGGCACAAGAGCCTGTGACCACCGCAGGGGGCAGGGCGTGATCGAGCTGGACGATGTCGGCTATAGCTATGGTGGCGGCGAGCTGCTGAGCGATGTTTCCGTCAAGCTCTCGCCGGGGTCTTTCCATTTTCTCACCGGGCCGTCGGGGGCGGGCAAGACCACGCTGCTGAAGCTGTGCTACGGCGCGCTGACGCCGACCTCGGGCACCGTGCGCGCCTTTGACGCCGATATGCGCGGGCTGGACCGCGACCAGATGGCGATGATGCGCCGCCGCATCGGTGTGGTGCACCAGGATTGCCGTTTTCTCGATCACCTGCCACTGGCCGACAATATCGCCCTGCCGCTGATCGTGTCCGGCCGCGACATGGGCCAGGAATCGGCCAACCTGAAGGAGCTGATGGCCTGGGTCGGGCTGACCGCGCGCGCCGATGCCCGTCCGCCGCAGCTCTCCGGCGGCGAACGCCAGCGCGCCGCGCTGGCCCGCGCGGTGATCCTGTCACCCGACGTGGTGCTGGCCGACGAACCCACCGGCAACGTGGACTGGGAAATGTCGATGCGCCTGCTCACCCTGTTGGTGGAGCTGAACAAGATGGGCAAGACGGTGCTGATCGCCAGCCACGATCTGGGCCTGATTCGGGCCGCCAAGAGCCAGGTACAGGCCCGCGTGCTGCGCATTTCCAACCGGCGGCTGCAACTGGCGGGGGCGGATCTGTGAGCACGGGAACCCTGCGCAATGTGCTGCTTGGCGATGCCCAGGCCGACCGCGTCGTGCCGCCCAGCGGCTTCACCGCCCAGCTCACGCTGTTCGCCTCCGGCGCCATGGCCTTTCTCGCGGTCTTTGCGCTGGCGCTGTCGCTGGCATCGGGCCGCCTGGCTGACCGCTGGGCCAGCGAACTGGCGCGCAGCGCCACCCTGCGCATCACCGCGCCGGAGGATCAGGTCGCGGCCCAGACCGATGCGGCGCTGAAGATCCTGCGCCAGACCCCCGGCATCGCCCGCGCCCGTGCCCTCAGCACGGAGGAGCAGGCGGCCTTGCTGGCGCCGTGGTTCGGTCCGGGGCTCGACCTCGACACGCTGCCGGTGCCGCAGTTGATCGAGGTGATGGAGGACGAACAGGGGTATGACGCCGCCGGGCTGCGGCTGCGGCTGGCGGCGGAGGTGCCGGGCGCGGTGCTCGACGACCACACCCGCTGGCGCAAACCGCTGGTGGAGGCCGCCAACAGCCTGCGGCGGCTGGGCTGGATCTCGATCCTGCTGATCGGCGGCGCGATGGCGGCGATGATCACGCTGGCGGCCAATGCGGCGCTGGCCGCCAATGCACAGGTGATCGAGGTGCTGCGGCTGGTGGGCGCGCGCGACAGCTATATCGCCGGCGCCTTTGTACGCCGTTTCACCCTTCGGGCGCTGATCGGTGCCGGCATCGGCGTGGCGCTGGGGCTGGGGGGCGTGCTGCTGTTGCCCGCGGCTTCGGACGAGGGCGGTTTTCTTACCGGCCTGGGCTTTCGCGGGGCAGGCTGGCTCTGGCCGCTGCTGGTGCCGCTGCTGGGCGCGCTGGTGGCCTTTGCCGCCACCTGGGCCGCCGCGCGCCGCCGGCTGAAGGAGCTGAGCTGATGCAATATCTGCTGTCGCTGATCTATGTGATTCAGGTCTATGTCGCCATGGCCGTGATCGGCATCTCCTTCACCCCCTGGGCGATCCTGTCCAAGCGCGGCGCGCTGACCGCCTGCAAGCTTTATGCCCGCTACGCGATCTGGACCGCGCGCTGGATGCTGGGGCTGAAGGCAGAGGTGCGCGGCAGCGTGCCCAAGGGCGAGGTGATGGTCGCGGCCAAGCACCAGTCGTTCTTCGATATCCTGATCATCTTCGAGGCTCTGCCGCACGCCAAGTTCATCATGAAGCGGGAGCTGATGTGGACCCCGTTCATCGGCCTCTACGCCAAGCGGCTGGGCTGCATTCCGGTCAACCGCGGCAAGCGCGGCGGCGCCATCGCCAAGATGGTCAAGGATGTGGCGGCGGAGTTCGGCGAGCCCGGGCAACTGGTGATCTATCCTCAGGGCACCCGCGTGGCCCCGGGGGATCACAAACCCTACAAGGTCGGGCCCGCGGTGCTCTACGAGGGGACCGGCTATCCCTGTGTGCCGGTGGCCACCAACGTGGGGCTGTTCTGGCCGCGCACCGGCATCCTGCGCAAGCCCGGCACCGGGGTGGTGGAATTCCTAGACCCGATCCCGCCGGGCGAGGGGCGCGCGGAATTCATGGCGCGGCTCGAAGAGGCGATCGAAACACAGTCCGACGCGCTGATGGAGGAAGCACAGCGCGGGTAAGGGGGCCCATGGAGTATATCGACAGCATCGAGGCGCTGGAGGCGCTCTACGGCACGCCCCCCTCGGCGGCGCTGCGCAAGGTGGCGCGGCGGATGACGCCGCTCTATCGCCGCTGGATCATGGCCTCGCGGCTTTGCGTGTTGAGCACGGTGGGGCCGGAGGGCACCGACGGCAGCCCGCGCGGCGATGACGGCCCGGTGGTGCTGGAGCTCGACCCCGGCACGCTGGCCTTGCCCGACTGGCGCGGCAACAATCGGATCGACAGCCTGCGCAACATCGTACGCGATCCGCGGGTGGCGCTGATGTTCTTCGTGCCCGGCTCCAACAACGTGGTGCGGGTAAACGGCAGCGCGCGGCTGACGGCGGATGCCCGGATGCGGGCGCGGTTCGACAAGAACGGCAAGCAGCCCGCCACGGTGATCCTGATTTCGATCGACGAGATCTATACCCAGTGCGCCCGCGCGCTGATGCGCGCCAAGACCTGGACCAGCGGCGACGAGAGCGCCGGGCTGCCCACCGTAGGCGAGATCCTGGCCGAGATGACCCAGGGCGAAGAGGGCGGCAAGCCTTACGACGACGCCTGGGGCGCGCGCGCGGCCAAGACGATGTGGTGAGGCCGCGGCCTGTCCTGCGGGCCGGGTAGGGTCAGGATTGCTCCAGCCTGTCCCAGACCTGCCTCAGGGTGGCCGCATCCACCCGCAACCCCAGCTCCTCGATCACCAGCCGGGCAAGCCCCTGGAAATCCTCGATTTCCGACTTCTCCACTCCCTCCGGTCCTTCCCGGCTCACCGCGCGGTTGAAGACGCCGATCCGTGTGTCGCGATCGAATCCGGCCAGCATCAGGTTTTGGCGGAACGGCATGACTTCCCAGGTGGCGCAGACGTAATTGGCGGCGCCGATATCGGCCGCGCCCACGTAAGCCTGGTCGAACCCGTAGAGCGGAAACCAGCCCTCTGCGGTGCGCTTGTCGACCACCTGTTCGCCGCTCCGCGCGTCGTGCCAGAGGCGGTAACTGCCGTTCGGTGCCGCCTGCTCCTCCGCCGTGTCGAGGCGCAACGGCACCAGCGCCCCGGGGCCGCCATACCCCGCATCGGCGAGAAACACGCCCTCCGGCAGATGCACCTGCATCATCAGATGGCTGCGCGGCCCGCCTTCCGGCCCGCCCTTGCGCACACGGGCCAGGCGGCGGCGGGTGTCGAACCCCAGCGCCTCCAGTGCGGCATGGAGCAATGCATTGAGTTCAAAGCAATATCCGCCGCGCCCGCCGTGCACGATCTTGTCGAACAGCGCATTCGTCTCCACTGCGGGGATGCGCCCCAGATAGGGATCGATGCTTTCGAACGGCAGCGCGCGAAGTTGCGCCACCTGCAGATCGCGCAGCCCGTCGGCAGTGACCGGCACCGGGTCCAGCCCGAGACGGTCGAGATAGGCGGTAAGGGAAAAACCGGTCATGACATGTCCTCCGCGCGGAGGCTGCGCCGGGGCGCGGGGAAGGTCAAGCCGGGGGACGGGCGGCGCGCGGGGCGCCGCCCGGAATTGGTATCACGAGTGGATCGGCCCGTCGCCGCAGGCCAGCGCCGCCTCGCGTACCGCTTCGGAATAGGTCGGGTGGGCGTGGCAGGTCAGCGCCAGGTCCTCGGCCGAGGCGCCGAACTCCATCGCGACGCAGATCTCGTGGATCAGCTCGCCCGCCGCCGGGCCGATGATGTGGGCGCCGAGAATGCGGTCGGTGTCCTTGTCGGCGAGGATCTTGACGAAGCCTTCGGCGGCGAAATTGGCCTTGGCGCGGCCATTGCCCATGAACATGAACTTGCCGACCTTGTAGTTACGGCCTTGTTCTTTCAGGGTTTCTTCGGTCTCGCCCACGCTGGCGACCTCGGGCGCGGTGTAGATCACGCCGGGGATCACGCCGTAGTTCACGTGGCCATGCTTGCCCGCCACCTGCTCGGCCACGGCCATGCCTTCGTCCTCGGCCTTGTGCGCCAGCATCGGGCCTTCGATCACGTCGCCGATGGCGTAGATGCCGGGGACGTTGGTCTGCCAGTCTGTGCCGACCTTGACCTGACCGCGCGGGGTCATCTCGACGCCGAGGCCGTCGAGGCCGAGGCCGTCGGTGTAGGGTTTGCGGCCGGTGGCGACGAGGACGGTGTCGGCGTCGATGACGTGTTCGCTGTCGTCTTTGCGCAGTTTGTAGGTGACTTTGGCCTTGGTCTTGGTCGCTTCGGTCTTTTGCACCGCGGCCCCCATGACGAAGTTAATGCCTTGTTTTTTCAGCATTCTCTGGAAGGTTTTCTGAACCTCGCCGTCCATGCCGGGGGTGACGACATCGAGGAATTCGATCACCGTGACCTCGGCGCCCAGGCGGGAATAGACAGAGCCCAGCTCCAGCCCGATCACACCGGCGCCGATCACCACCATTTTCTTCGGCACCTTGCCGAGGCTCAGCGCGCCGGTGGAGGTGACGACGACCTTTTCATCGACCTCGACACCGGGCAGCGAGGCGGGCTCAGACCCGGTGGCGACGATGATATTCTTGGCCTCGTGGACCTCGTCACCGACCTTGACCTTGCCGGCTTCGGGGATGGTGCCCCAGCCTTGCAGCCAGTCTATCTTGTTCTTTTTAAACAGGAATTCGATGCCCTTGGTGTTGCCCTCGACAACCTCGTCCTTGTAGGCCTGCATCTGTTTCCAGTCGACGCTGGGGGATTTGCCCTTGAGCCCCATCTTGGCGAAGTTGTGCTCGGCCTCGTGCAGCTGGTGGGAGGCATGCAGCAGCGCCTTGGAGGGCATGCAGCCCACATTCAGGCAGGTGCCGCCGAGGGCACCGCGGCCTTCGACGCAGGCGGTTTTCAGGCCCAGCTGGGCGCAGCGGATCGCGCAGACATAGCCGCCGGGGCCGCCGCCGATGATGATCACGTCATAGTTTGCCATCTCAGGTCTCCTGTCTTCTTTTGTACGGAATGGGGGGCGTTCCGTACGTTTTCAGGGGGGCGTTCATGCGGCGGATTTGCCGGTTTGGGGAGTTTTCGCCCGGTTTTGTACAGTTTGGCCGATGTGTGCGGATTTTTGTCAGAAGACCGGCCCGGGGCGCTTGCGCCCCGGGCAGCGCCCGACCGGCCCCCTCGGGCGGGCGCTTCGCACCCACCCGGCGGTCAGGCACCGCCCTATGTTGGACGTGACCGGGCATCGGCTCTCCTTACAGATCCATCAACAACCGCCGGGGATCCTCCAGCGCTTCCTTGACGCGCACCAGGAAGGTCACGGCGCCTTTGCCGTCGACGATGCGGTGGTCGTAGGAGAGTGCCAGGTACATCATCGGGCGGATCACGATCTCGCCGTTGATGACCATCGGGCGGTCCTGGATCTTGTGCATGCCGAGGATGCCCGACTGCGGCGGGTTGAGGATCGGCGAGGACATCAGCGAGCCGTAGACGCCGCCGTTGGAGATGGTGAAGGTGCCGCCCTGCATTTCCGCCATCGACAGCTTGCCGTCGCGGGCGCGTTTGCCCTTTTCGGCGATGGCCTTTTCGATCTCGGCGAACGACATGCTGTCGGCGTCGCGGATGACCGGCACCACCAGACCCTGCGGGGTGCCGGCGGCGACGCCCATGTGCACGAAGTTCTTGTAGACGATGTCGGTGCCGTCGATCTCGGCGTTGACCTCGGGCACCTCTTTCAGCGCGTGGCAGCAGGCCTTGGTGAAGAACGACATGAAGCCGAGGCGCACGCCGTGCTTCTTCTCGAACTGGTCCTTGTACTGGTTGCGCAGCGCCATCACCTCGGTCATGTCCACCTCGTTATAGGTGGTCAGGATCGCGGCGGTGTTCTGGGCGTCCTTCAGGCGGCGGGCGATGGTCTGGCGCAGGCGGGTCATCTTGACCCGTTCCTCGCGCGCGGCGTCCT
>Ga0213840_1000250_pt1 | contig 113625 bp, 114 predicted proteins | sample SWPATP22_FD_160132 | JGI IMG/M metagenome (GOLD analysis project Ga0213840, IMG submission 160132) | Coastal seawater microbial communities from Marineland, Florida, United States - SWPA TP2 #2 | ecosystem: Environmental > Aquatic > Marine > Coastal | place: USA: Florida | collected 2016-08-14 | reverse complement strand
AAATTCAAATTTCCCTTCGAAATCTGTTGAATCTATCATTATAACTTTATCGGGCTTCTGAAAATTAAGTAATGCCATAATTGGATTAATGTTGAATTCTTATTTAGAGTACAATTCGACAATCAGTTGTTCCTTGATGTTTTCAGGAATCTGAAGTCTTTCTGGAACAGTCACAAAAGTTCCTTCTTTTGTAGCCGAGTTCCAAGTAATCCATTCGTAAACACTACTATTGTTTGCCAATGAATCTTCGATAGCTTGAACGGATTTGGATTTTTCCCTAACACCTACTACATCACCAGGCTTCAATTTATAGGAAGGAATGTTCACTACATCACCGTTAACGGTAATGTGACGGTGCGATACCAACTGGCGCGCTCCCCTTCTGGAAGGAGAAATTCCCATTCTGTAGACCACATTGTCCAAACGGGATTCACACAATTGAAGCAACACCTCACCGGTTACTCCTTCTTTTCTTTTGGCTTCGGCAAAAAGGTTACGGAACTGACGCTCCAAAATACCATAGGTATACTTTGCTTTTTGTTTTTCGGCCAACTGAACGGCGTATTCTGATTTTTTACCACGGCGTCTGTTGTTACCGTGTTGTCCTGGAGGATAATTTTTCTTTTCAAAAGACTTGTCGTCCCCGAAAATCGCTTCTCCAAACTTTCTAGCGATCTTAGTTTTTGGTCCTGTGTATCTTGCCATCTTCTTTAAAAATTGGAAAGTGCGATTATGAATTAAGGCTTATCCTTCGATAATCTAACTGCACCTTCGGTGAAGACCCTATTGGGCCGTTGAATATACTAAAATTAAACTCTTCTTCTTTTGGGTGGTCTACAACCATTGTGTGGAAGTGGTGTTACATCTACAATCTCGGTAACTTCAATACCTGAGTTGTGGATGGAACGGATGGCAGATTCCCTACCGTTTCCTGGTCCTTTTACATATACCTTAACTTTGCGCAAACCTGCTTCGTGGGCAATTTTTGCACAATCCTCTGCTGCTATCTGAGCCGCATAAGGGGTATTTTTCTTGGAACCACGGAATCCCATTTTTCCTGCGGAAGACCATGAAATCACATCACCTTTTTTGTTGGTAAGCGATATGATGATGTTATTAAAAGATGCAACAACGTGTGCCTCGCCAGTAGATTCGACGATCACTTTACGTTTTTTCGTTGTCTTGGTATTTGCCTTTGCCATATTTTTTAGTTTCTAGTGTTAGCTCTTAGTTATTGGAATCCTAGACTTTTACATTTCAAACAGATTCTTCTAACGTCTAAATACTAACTAATGACTGTTACTGCTTATTATTTAGTTGCTTTTTTCTTGTTAGCAACTGTCTTTCTTTTTCCTTTTCTGGTCCTAGAGTTGTTCTTGGTACGCTGACCCCTAAGCGGCAATCCTGCTCTGTGGCGAATTCCACGGTAACAACCGATGTCCATCAATCGTTTGATGTTCAATTGGGTCTCTGAGCGAAGTTCACCTTCAATGGTATAAGCGGAAACAGCTTCCCTGATACGACCGATCTCATCATCGTTCCATTCAGAAACTTTTGTATCCTCACTTACTTGGGCGGTCTTCAAAATCTCTTGCGCCCTACTTTTACCTACTCCGAAGATGTAGGTAAGTGCAATAACGCCACGCTTTTGTTTAGGTATATCTACACCTGCAATTCTTGCCATAATTACCCTTGTCTTTGTTTAAATCTAGGATTCTTTTTGTTGATTACGTACAATCTGCCTTTTCTGCGAACTATTTTGCATTCGGCACTCCTCTTCTTTATTGATGCTCTTACTTTCATCGTAATTAGTATCTATAAGTAATTCTTGCTTTCGTTAAATCGTATGGACTCATTTCCAACTTTACCTTATCCCCGGGGAGCAACTTGATGTAGTGCATCCTCATTTTTCCGGAGATGTGTGCCGTTACCACGTGTCCGTTTTCCAATTCTACCCTGAACATTGCATTGGACAATGCTTCAATGATAGATCCGTCTTGTTCTATTGCTGGCTGCTTTGCCATAAATTATGCTACTTTTCTATTCTTTCCGGTTTTCATCAAACCGTCGTAATGTCTGTTCAACAAATACGAGTTCACTTGTTGTACGGTATCTATTGCCACACCAACCATGATCAACAATGATGTTCCTCCGTAGAACAGTGCCCATCCGGCCTGTACATCCATCAACTTTACCACGATGGCCGGCAAAACGGCCAATAGTGCCAAGAACACGGAACCGGGAAGGGTGATCAATGACATGATCTTGTCCAAATAATCACCTGTTTCCTTTCCAGGTCTGATACCAGGAATAAAACCTCCACTTCTCTTCAAATCATCGGCCATTTTATTGGTAGGCACGGTGATGGCTGTATAGAAGTATGTGAAAATGATGATCAATACTCCAAACAAGATGTTGTAGGCCAATCCGAATATATCGGCAAACTGAACTTCCATCCATTGTCCTACCGCTGTATTGTTGAATGTTCTTCCCAATAAACTTGGTGCAAACATAATAGCTTGTGCGAAAATGATAGGCATTACCCCAGAGGCATTCAATTTTAAGGGAATGTACTGGCGTGCTCCCATTACGTTCTTTTCGTATCCACCTGAAGCTGTTCTTCTGGCGTATTGTACCGGAATCTGTCTTACGGCCATCACCAAAAGTACACTGGCCAAGATGACCAAGAACCATACAATGACCTCAATCAACATAAACATGATACCTCCTGTGTTGTTGGTAGTCCTTGAAACAAATTCCTGAACAAAGGACTGTGGCATGGTGGCAATAATACCGATCATGATCAATAGGGAGATACCGTTTCCGATACCTTTATCCGTGATTTTTTCACCCAACCACATGGCAAAAACACATCCGGTCACCAAAATAATCACTGCTGGAACAATAAAGTCCAACCCTTTGCCCAATACAAAGGCACTATCTGGAACTCCCAATGCTCCAAGTCCATACAAATATGCAGGAGCTTGGACAATACAGATACCAATGGTCAACCATCGTGTAATCTGGTTGATGGTCTTTCTACCGCTTTCCCCTTCTTTCTGCAATTTTTGCAGGTAAGGAATAGCGATTCCCATCAACTGTACCACAATGGATGCGGAGATATAAGGCATAATTCCCAGTGCAAATACTGATGCATTGGCAAAAGCTCCTCCGGTGAACGCATTAAGCAATCCCAAAATACCATCCTCGGCGGCCGTATTCAATTGGGTCAATTGCGTAGTATCAATACCAGGAAGGACAATTCGGGTACCAAAACGGTATACCAACAACAACCCTAGGGTAAGGATGATACGTTGTCTCAGTTCCTCAATCTTCCAGATATTTGATATGGTATCTATAAATTTCTTCATGCTATACGAATTCCTTATAAACTTATTGCTTCGCCTCCTGCAGCTTCAATGGCAGCTTTGGCGGAAGCCGTAAATTTATGTACAGATACTTTTAGGCCGGCTTTCAATTCGCCATCGCCCAAAATCTTAACCAAGTCATTTTTGTGGGCCAATCCGTTTTCCACAAGAGTGTCCAAAGTAACTTCTTTTTTCACAGTTCCATTGTCCACCAATTCTTGTAGTTTACCAAGATTGATTCCTCTGTATTCCTTTCTGTTGATGTTTTTGAACCCAAACTTGGGGACACGTCTTTGCAAAGGCATTTGACCTCCTTCAAAACCAATCTTTTTGGAATATCCTGATCTGGACTTGGCACCTTTGTGTCCACGGGTGGAAGTACCTCCCTTACCGGAGCCTTCTCCTCTTCCTACGCGTTTTCCCTCTTTGTGAACAGCGCCTTCCGCTGGTTTAAGATTGTGTAAATCCATGTTCCGTTATATTTTAAGCTTCCTCTGTGGAAACCAAGTGTTTTACCTTATTTACCATTCCAAGGATACTAGGTGTTGCTTCGTGTTCAACAACATGCCCGATCTTGCGCAGTCCAAGGGCTTCCAAAGTCCTTTTTTGGTCCTGTGTCCTTTTGATAGCGCTCCTTACTTGTGTAACCTTAATCTTTGACATAATATCCTCGTGTTTATCCTTTAAAGACTTTTTCCAAAGAAACTCCTCTCTGCTTGGCCACGGTATCGGCACTCCTTAACTGCAACAAGGCATCAAAGGTAGCTTTTACCACGTTGTGTGGGTTGGATGAACCTTGGGACTTGGACAATACGTCTTGTACCCCAACAGCTTCCAATACGGCCCTTACAGCTCCACCGGCGATTACCCCGGTACCATGTGATGCAGGCTTAATGAAAACCCTTGCACCGCCATATTTACCTTTTTGTTCGTGGGGAAGTGTAGCTTTGGTCAAAGGAATACGAACCAAATTCTTTTTGGCATCCTCGATAGCTTTTGCAATTGCAGTGGCTACTTCCTTTGATTTTCCCAAACCATGTCCAACAACACCGTTTTCATCACCAACAACAACTATGGCTGAAAAACCAAAAGCTCTACCACCCTTGGTTACTTTGGTAACCCGTTGTACACCAACCAAACGGTCTTTCAACTCAAGTCCTCCTGGCTTTACTATTTCTACGTTCTTGTAATTCTGGTACATAGTCTTATTAGAATTTTAGTCCTGCTTCCCTAGCTCCTTCAGCCAATGATTTAACTCTTCCGTGATAAAGGTTTCCACCTCGATCAAAAGACACGGTCTCAACACCTAGCTTAAGGGCTTTTTCCGCTATGGCCTTACCCACATTGGTTGCGACCTCACTTTTGGTTCCTTTGGCATCTACATCCTTATCTCGTGATGAGGCTGCTGCTAAAGTAACTCCCTTGTTGTCATCGATCAACTGGGCATATATTTCCTTATTGCTTCTGAAGACAGACAATCTTGGTCTTGCCTCAGTTCCGAAGGATACTTTTCGTATTCTTCTTCGGATGCGTAACTTTCTTTCAGTCTTAGATAATCCCATAGTCTTAATTATTAAGCTGATTTACCTGCTTTTCTTCTCAATTGTTCACCCACAAACTTGATACCTTTTCCTTTGTAAGGCTCTGGCTTACGGAAGGATCGTATCTTGGCGGCCACCTGACCTACCAATTGCTTATCGTGGGATGTTAGTTTTATGATAGGGTTCTTCCCCTTTTCGGAGACGGTCTCTACTTTCACTTCTGGAGCAATGTCCATAACGATGTTATGAGAGAATCCTAGGGCCAAGTCCAATTTCTGACCTTGGTTGCTGGCTCTGTATCCAACACCCACAAGCTCCAATTCCTTGCTCCATCCTTGAGAGACTCCTTTTACCATATTGGCAAAAAGGGCACGATATAACCCATGCTTTGCTTTGTGTTCTTTGGAATCAGAGGGTCTTTCTACCAATACGTTCCCATCCTCAACCTTTACATCAACTCCAGAGAATTCTTGGGAAAGCTCTCCCATTTTACCTTTTACGGTAACCAAGGTATCTTTCACCTCTACGGTGACTCCTTCTGGAATTGCAACTGGACTGTTACCTATTCTTGACATTTTCTTCTCTTTTCTCGATTAATATACGTAGCACAATACTTCACCACCTACATTCTCCTGCTTGGCTTGCTTGCTGGTCATTACACCGTGGGATGTAGACACAATGGCTATTCCCAAACCGTTCAATACTCTAGGCAAATCGTTAGAGTTTGAATACTTGCGCAGACCAGGCTTACTTACCCGTTGCAGTTTCTTTATAATGGGCTCTTTGGAAAACTTATCGTACTTAAGGGCTATTTTGATGTTCCCTTGTGCACCGTCATCCTCGAACTTGTAACTCAAAATATAGCCTTGATCAAACAATATTTTGGTAATTTGTCTCTTTAGATTGGAAGCGGGAACGTCCACTACCCTATGACCTGCCATGTTGGCATTTCTGATTCTGGTCAAATAATCTGAAATTGGATCTGTAAGCATTTCTTTTCTTTATCTAAATTACCAACTTGCCTTTTTAACTCCTGGTATCAAACCTTGATTGGCCATCTCCCTGAAAGTAACCCTTGATATTCCAAAAGTTCTCATATAACCTCTTGGTCTTCCTGTCAATTTACAACGGTTACGCATACGTACCGGAGATGCATTCTTAGGCAACTTCTGAAGGGCTTCGTAATCTCCAGCCTCCTTTAGCGCCTTTCTTTTCTCGGCATATTTTGCAACCATTTTTGCCCTTTTTCTCTCACGGGCTTTCATTGATTCCTTGGCCATACTAGTTCTTTTTAAAGGGTACTCCCATTTCGGTTAACAATGATTTTGCTTCTTTATCGGTTTGTGCCGATGTAACAAACGTGATGTCCATCCCGTTGATCCTATTGATCCTGTCTATATTGATCTCTGGGAAGATGATCTGCTCGGTGACACCCAAGTTGTAGTTACCTCTACCGTCAAAACCAGTAGCTTTAACTCCTTGGAAATCCCTTACCCTTGGTAAGGCAGATGTGATCAATCTATCCAAGAATTCGTACATACGCTCACCTCTCAAGGTAACTTTGGCTCCAATGGGCATTCCCTTTCTCAATTTAAAGGTAGCAACGTCCTTTTTGGAAAGAGTGGCAACTGCTTTCTGACCTGTAATATTGGTCAACTCATCAATCGCATGATCAATAAGCTTCTTGTCGGAAACAGCTGCTCCAACACCACGGCTTACCACAATCTTTTCCAACTTGGGAACCTGCATTACGTTACTGTAACCGAATTCTTCGGTAAGCGCCTTTATTACACGCTCTTTATATTCCTGCTTTAATCTTGGTATATAACTCATGACTAAATTACTTCATTGGATTTTTTGGAAACCCTTACTTTTTTTCCATCTCTTTCTTCGTACCCAACTCGGGTTGCATCACCAGATTTTGGATCGATCAAGGAAAGATTGGAAACATGTATTGGCGCCTCCTTTTTGGTTATACCTCCCTGAGGGTTCTGTGCGCTAGGCTTTTCGTGCTTGGATACCTCATTGACACCCTCTACGATAGCTTTGTTCTTTTCACGGAATACGCGAAGCACTTTACCTTCACTGCCTTTGTGGTCTCCCGCAATGACTCTTACTGTATCCCCTGTTTTTATTTTCAACTTCATCTCTCTGTATTCTTTTACAGCACTTCGGGTGCCAATGAAACAATCTTCATAAACTGCTTGTCCCTAAGCTCCCTTGCAACCGGTCCAAAGACACGGGTTCCTCTCATTTCACCAGTAGGGTTCAACAATACGCAGGCATTGTCATCAAAACGGATGTAAGAACCGTCGGGTCTTCTGACCTCTTTTTTGGTTCGAACAACCACTGCAGTGGAAACAGAACCTTTCTTTACAGTACCGTTAGGAGTAGCTTCCTTAACCGTGACAACAATCTTGTCACCCAATGAAGCATACCTTCTCTTTGTTCCTCCAAGTACGCGGATGGTCAAAACTTCTTTTGCACCAGTATTGTCCGCAACCTTTAATCGTGATTCTTGCTGTACCATAATTATTTAGCTCTTTCAAGGATTTCTACCAACCTCCAGCACTTGGTCTTACTCAAGGGCCTGGTTTCCATTATCTTAACGGTATCACCTTCGTTGCAATCGTTCTTTTCGTCGTGGGCAACATACTTCTTGGTCTTCAAAACGAATTTACCGTACATAGGGTGTTTTACTCGCTTTACCTCAGAAACCACAATTGATTTCTCCATTTTGTTGCTGGTAACAACGCCTATTCTTTCTTTTCTTAAATTTCTGTTTTCCATAAGGCAGAACCAATTATTGTAATTCCCTTTTAGTTAATTCTGTTGCAAGTCTAGCTACCGTCCTTCTTGCCTTTCTGATCTGTAAAGGATTTTCCAAAGGAGTAACGGCATGAGCCATTTTCAAGTCGGCATGTTGTTTCTTGAACTCGGCCAACTTCTCCTTTAGCTCTTCAATTGAAAGTTCTTTTACTTCTGATTGTCTCATCTTTCTTCTCAATTAAAAATTAAGCGGAATAATCCCTAGCTACGATAAACTTGGTTTTGACCGGCAATTTCTGGGCGGCTAACCTAAGGGCCTCTTTGGCCACATCCATTGGCACCCCAGCAATTTCGAACATGATTCTTCCAGGCTTCACAACAGCTACCCAATATTCTGGAGCACCCTTACCTTTACCCATACGTACCTCAAGAGGTTTTTTGGTGATGGGTTTGTCCGGGAATATTTTGATCCACAACTGGCCTTGTCTTTTCATGTACCTTGTCGCAGCAATACGCGCAGCCTCGATCTGACGGGAAGTAATGAAGTGGGAATCCATGGACTTGATACCGAACATTCCATTGGAAAGTTGGTGCCCTCTTTGTGAGTTACCCTTCATACGCCCCTTCTGGGCCTTACGAAATTTTGTTCTTTTTGGCTGTAACATCTTACCTTACTTTATCTTATTACTTTCTACGGCGTGGTTTTTTACCACCATCTTGTTTACCGCCTTTTCCTCCTTGACTCTTGCTCAATCCTACCAATGGGGAAAGTTCTCTTTTTCCATAGACCTCACCCTTCATGATCCAAACTTTGATACCCAATCTACCATAGGTAGTGTGAGCTTCGTGCAATGCATAATCTACATCGGCACGGAAAGTGGACAATGGAATTCTTCCTTCCTTGTAAGATTCAGAACGCGCCATTTCAGCTCCGTTCAAACGTCCAGAAATCTGGATCTTGATTCCTTCGGCATTCATACGGATTGCCGCGGCAATGGCCATTTTAATGGCTCTTCTGTATGAAATCCTGCTCTCAATCTGTCTTGCCACACTGGCAGCGACCAAATTGGCATCAAGCTCAGGTCTCTTGATTTCGTGAATATTGATCTGAACCTCTTTGTTGGTAATCTTCTTAAGCTCTTCCTTAAGTTTATCAACTTCCTGACCTCCCTTACCAATAATGATACCTGGACGAGCCGTGGTAATGGTGATGGTGATCAATTTCAAGGTTCTCTCTATGATAACACGTGATACACTGGCCTTGGCCAAACGTGCATGCACGTACTTTCTAATTTTATCATCCTCAGCCAGCTTATCGCCGTAATCGTTTCCTCCGTACCAGTTGGATTCCCATCCTCTGATAATTCCCAAGCGATTTCCTATTGGATTGGTCTTCTGTCCCATATTCTATTTTCTAGCTTTGAACGTTGTTATTGGATTCCAAAATCATGGTCACATGGTTGGAACGCTTTCTGATTCTGTGGGCCCTTCCCTGTGGAGCGGGACGCAAACGTTTCAACATGGTCCCACCATCAACACGGATTTCCTTGATATAAAGATCCGCATCCTCAATGCTGGAATCTTCATTCTTGGCCTCCCAGTTGGCAATGGCAGAAAGCAATAGTTTCTCAATTTTTCTGGAAGCTTCCTTTGAGTTGAACCTCAAGATGGCCAAAGCCATTTCGATTTGTTTTCCTCTTACCAAATCTGCCACCAAACGCATCTTTCTTGGAGATGTTGGGCAGTTGTTAAGCTTTGCAATAGCAAGTTGCTTTTTCTCTTCCTTTAACCTTTCGGCCATTTGTCTTTTACGAACTCCCATAGCTTACTTACTTTTTACCTTTGTTTTTGGCTCCTGCATGACCCCTAAAAGATCGTGTAGGTGAAAATTCTCCAAGTTTGTGACCTACCATGTTCTCGGTAACATAAACGGGAACAAATTGCTTACCGTTGTGGACCGCGATGGTCTGTCCTACGAAATCCGGCGTTATCATTGAGGCTCTAGACCATGTTTTGATAACCGTTTTCTTTCCTGATTCTATATTGGTTTGGACTTTCTTCTCCAGACTATGATGAACGAATGGTCCTTTTTTTAACGAACGTGCCATTTACTTTTTCTTTTATTTCTTTCTACGTTCTATGATGTATCTATTGGTATCCTTGGTCTTGGAACGGGTTCTGAATCCTTTTGCAGGAATACCGTTCTTAGATCTTGGGTGACCTCCGGAAGCCCTTCCTTCACCACCACCCATTGGGTGATCAACAGGGTTCATGGCTACTGGCCTAGTTCTTGGTCTTCTACCCAACCATCTGCTTCTACCAGCTTTACCGGACACCAACAATTGGTGATCGGAGTTGGAAACCGCACCGATGGTAGCCAAACAAGTGGCCAATATCATACGGGTCTCACCAGAAGGCAATTTAATGGTAACGAACTTACCGTCCTTTGCCATCAACTGGGCAAATGTACCGGCACTTCTTGCCATGATCGCTCCTTGACCAGGTCTCAATTCTATGCAAGAGATAATGGTACCCAATGGAACCTCGCTCAATGGAAGTGCATTTCCAATTTCAGGGGCAGAACCTGTTCCGGATTGGATTTTTTGTCCTACCTGCAAACCATTTTGGGCAACCACATATCTTTTTTCACCATCCTTGTACTCTACCAAGGCGATAAATGCAGTTCTGTTGGGATCGTATTGGATAGAAACCACAGTGGCCTCAACTCCTTGTTTATCCCTTTTGAAATCGATGATTCGATATCTTCTCTTATGACCCCCACCTCTATGGCGCATGGTCATTTTTCCTTGACTGTTCCTACCACCTGACTTTTTTAACGGAGCAAGCAAGCTTTTTTCCGGCTTATCAGTAGTAATCGCGTCAAATCCGTTTACTACTCTAAAACGCTGTCCAGGGGTTATCGGTTTTAATTTTCTAACTGACATTTCTCGTCTTTATAGATTACTGTAAAAATCAATAATATCACCTTCAGCCACATCAACAATTGCCTTCTTCATGGCATTTGTCTTTCCGTGCTGGATTCCGGTTTTTGTATAACGACTCTTACGCGTTGGACCATAGTTCATGGTTCTCACCTTTTCCACAGAAACACCATAAGTAGCCTCTACCGCTTCTTTGATTTCCAACTTGTTAGCCCCAGGCTGAACGTAGAAACCATAACGGTTGAAAAGCTCGCTGTCAGCGGTCATCTTTTCCGTAATTATCGGTCTTATCAACACACTCATGATACTTTTATTTCTTTAGGTTCGATTCAATTCCTTCCAAAGCGCTTTCGGTCAATACTAAACTATTAGCGTTAACTATTTTGTAAGTATTTAATTCTGAGCCAGTTACAACTTCGGAGCGTTCCAAATTACGCGACGACAAATATACGTTATTATTTGTATCGCCCAACACTATAAGGGACTTTTTATTTTCCAGACCCAAAGAGGTTAGGAAAGCCACAAAATCCTTGGTCTTTGGAGTTTCAAAATTGAAATCTTCCACAACCACTACGGATTTCTCCTTGGTTTTCAGGCTCAAGGCCGACCTACGGGCCAATCGCTTTACGTTTTTGTTCAATTTTTGGGTATAGTCCTTTGGTCTTGGACCGAAGATTCTACCTCCACCTCTAAAAACAGGGGATTTAATACTACCGGCCCTTGCGGTACCAGTTCCCTTTTGCTTTTTGATCTTACGGGTACTCCCGGCAATCTCAGCTCTCTCTTTAGCTTTGTGGGTCCCTTGTCTTTGATGCGCCAAATACTGCTTTACATCCAAATAGATGGCATGCTCATTGGGCTCTATGGCGAAAACATCGTCAGAAAGGTCTACCTTTCTTCCGGTCTCTTTTCCTTTGATATCTAAAACTGCAACCTTCATTACTTCTCAATTGTTACGTAAGCATTCTTGTGTCCTGGAACACATCCTTTCACTACGATAAGGTTTTTCTCAGGAACCACTTTCAATACTCTCAAGTTTTGGACTGTTACTCTCTCGCCACCCATTCTACCGGCCATTTTCATTCCTTTGAAAACTCGGGCAGGATATGATGCAGCACCAATGGAACCAGGAGCTCTCAATCGGTTGTGCTGACCGTGGGTCGCTTGACCAACTCCACCAAAACCATGACGCTTAACAACCCCTTGGAATCCTTTTCCTTTTGATGTACCAATTACATCAACAAATTCACCTTCCACAAATAGGTCCGCACCTACGACGTCCCCTAATTTGTATTCACCTTCAAAATCTTGGAATTCAACGACTTGTTTCTTTGGAGAAGTACCTGCTTTCTTAAAGTGACCTGTTTCGGCCTTGTTAGCACGTTTTTCTGCCTTGTCATCGAAACCAAGCTGAAGGGCACTGTACCCGTCAACCTCTTCGGTTCTGACTTGGGTAACCACGCATGGTCCAGCTTCGATAACGGTACATGGAACGTTCTTTCCATTCTCGTCGAAGATGCTGGTCATACCGATTTTTCTTCCTATTAACCCAGACATATTTAACTAATTATTAATTGTTTACTTTTCTTTATTTACGCCAATTTCTTGGCAAAAAAATTGGGTCAAGAAAAACATTCTGCTCTGACCCAGATTTTTTTCTTTCACCGTTTTTCCCGAACCATCGTTCGAGACATGTACTTTTTTTAGTTTTAAGTGCTAAGTTGAAAGTTATAAATGACCTATAACGAAATTCAAAACTTTCAACTCAACACCTATCACTTTTATCAGACCTTGATCTCAACCTCAACACCACTGGGAAGCTCAAGCTTCATAAGGGCATCGATGGTTTTTGATGAAGAGCTGTAAATGTCCAAAAGTCTCTTGTAAGAGCTCAATTGGAACTGCTCTCTTGATTTTTTGTTCACGTGGGGTGAACGCAAAACCGTGAATATCTTCTTATGCGTAGGCAATGGAATAGGTCCAGTTACCACAGCACCGGTCGTTTTTACTGTTTTCACGATCTTCTCAGCAGATTTGTCCACCAAATTGTGATCGTAAGATTTCAATTTTATTCTAATTTTTTGACTCATCTTGCTGAAATTAAGCGGTTACTCCTTTAGCTGCTTTAATCACCTCTTCCGCTATATTGGAAGGAGTTTCGGCATAGTGTGAAAATTCCATGGTGGAAGTAGCCCTACCTGAAGACAATGTCCTCAAGGAAGTTACATACCCGAACATTTCCGATAGTGGAACCTCTGCTTTTACCACTTTGGCACCAGCCCTATCATCCATGTTGTTCACCTGACCTCTTCTTCGGTTCAAATCACCTACAATATCACCCATGTTCTCTTCTGGTGTAAGCACCTCCAATTTCATGATGGGTTCCATTAGAACGGCACGGGCTTTCTTGGCAGCTACTTTGTAACCAAGCTTCGCAGCCAACTCAAAGGACAAGGAATCAGAATCCACAGGGTGGAAAGATCCATCCTTAAGGGTAATTTTCATACTATCCATTTCAAAACCAGCCAATGGCCCGTTTTTCATAGCTTCCTTGAAACCTTTTTCTACAGATGGGATATATTCCTTTGGAATGTTACCACCTTTAATTTCGTTGACAAATTCCAATCCGGCCTTGGTCTCGTCACTTGCAGGTTGCATCGTAAATACGATATCCGCAAATTTACCACGACCACCGGTTTGTTTCTTATATGTTTCTCTGTGATCCGCTGTAGCAGTAAGGGCTTCCTTGTACTCAACCTGTGGCTGACCTTGGTTTACCTCTACCTTAAACTCACGCCTTAAACGGTCCACGATGATATCCAAGTGAAGCTCACCCATACCAGAAATAATGGTCTGTCCTGAAGCTTCGTCTGTTTTTACCTGGAACGTTGGATCCTCTTCGGCCAATTTGGCCAAAGCCATACCCAATTTATCCACATCCGCCTTGGTTTTTGGCTCAACCGCGATACCAATAACGGGATCAGGGAAGTTCATACTTTCCAAAACGATAGGCGCATTTTCAGCAGACATGGTATCACCAGTCTTGATATCTTTAAATCCTACAGCTGCACCAATATCACCAGCCTCAATATAATCGATGGCGTTTTGTTTATTGGAGTGCATCTGATAGATTCGGGAGATACGCTCTTTTTTACCTGAACGGTTGTTCAAGATGTAAGAACCTGCATCCAAACGACCAGAGTATGCTCTAAAGAAAGCCAAACGACCTACGAAAGGATCGGTAGCAATTTTAAAGGCAAGTGCCGCAAAGGGCTCTTTGGGGTCTGGTTTTCTGGTAACTTCTTCACCAGTATCAGGATTGGTTCCTACAATATCATCTTTATCCAAAGGAGAAGGCAAGTAGCGACAAACGGCATCCAAAAGGAACTGAACCCCTTTGTTCTTAAAGGAAGAACCACAAACCATAGGAATGATAGCCCTGTCCATTACCGCAGCACGCAATGCAGCATGCACTTCTTCTTCTGTGATGGAATCTTCATCCTCGAAGAATTTCTCCATCAAATTTTCATCATATTCCGCAACAGCTTCAATCAAGGCAGCTCTGTACTCCTTCACCTCATCCAACATATCAGCAGGAATATCCACAACATCAAACGTAGACCCGAAGTTATCATCGTGCCATACGATTGCCCTGTTCTTGGCCAAATCAACAATCCCTTTAAAGTCTGCCTCTTCACCTATTGGCAATACAATTGGCACCGCATTGGAACCCAACATCTCACGAACTTGCTTACACACGTTCAAGAAGTTGGAACCTTGACGGTCCATTTTGTTCACGAATCCAATTCTAGGCACCTTGTAGTTATCGGCCAATCTCCAGTTGGTTTCGGATTGTGGCTCAACACCGTCTACTGCACTGAACAAGAATACCAAACCATCCAAAACACGCAACGAACGGTTTACCTCAACGGTAAAATCCACGTGTCCGGGAGTGTCAATAATATTGAAGTGGTAATCTTTGGTATCAGGCAATGGCTGTGCATTCTCCATAGGGAACTTCCATGTACAAGTGGTAGCCGCAGAAGTAATGGTAATACCACGCTCCTGCTCTTGCTCCATCCAGTCCATGGTAGCTGCACCATCATGCACCTCACCAATCTTGTGACTCACACCTGTATAAAAAAGAATACGCTCTGTAGTAGTTGTTTTACCAGCATCAATGTGAGCTGCAATACCTATATTCCTTGTATATTTTAAATCTCTTCCCATTGTAATGATTAGAATCTAAAGTGTGAGAATGCTTTATTGGCCTCGGCCATTTTATGTGTATCTACTCTTTTCTTCACTGCCGCACCTTCTTCCTTGGCAGCTGCCAAAATCTCAGAGGCCAGTTTTTGCGCCATGGATTTTTCGTTACGCTTTCTTGCGTAAAGAATCAACCATTTCATGGCAGTGGATATCTTTCTATCTGGACGAATCTGCATTGGAATCTGGAATGTTGCACCACCCACTCTTCTACTCCTTACTTCTACGTGTGGCATAACATTGGAAAGCGCGTCTTTCCATAGCTCCAAAGCGGTTTTTTCCTCGTCTGTGTTCTTTTCATCAACGATATCAATTGCATCGTAGAAAATCTTGAATGCAATTGACTTTTTACCATCCCACATCATCATGTTCACGAAACGTGTAACAAGCTGATCGTTAAATCTTGGGTCTGGTAAAAGTGGTCTTTTCTTTGCCTGCTTTTTTCTCATTGCTTCTTCTTAAAGTTGATTACTTTTTGGGACGCTTAGCACCATACTTTGATCTTCGCTGCGTTCTTCCCGCCACACCGGCAGTATCCAACGCCCCGCGAACGATGTGGTATCGCACACCAGGCAAATCCTTTACTCTTCCGCCTCTAACCAATACTATCGAGTGCTCTTGGAGGTTGTGACCTTCTCCAGGGATGTATGCATTCACCTCTTTACCGTTGGTCAACCTTACCCTTGCAACTTTACGCATTGCAGAGTTTGGTTTCTTTGGCGTAGTGGTGTAAACCCGCGTACAAACCCCTCTTCTTTGAGGACACGAATCCAAAGCAGCCGATTTACTCTTCTTGGTAATTGTGGCCCTTCCTTTTCGTACTAATTGTGAAATTGTTGGCATTAAAATTCCTATTAAAAACTAAATAACCCCCATTTTGAGGGCTGCAAATGTAGTGATATTTCATTAGTAATCAAATCCCTTATAGATTAATTTCAAATATTTTTTATTGTTCATTGGATTTTACACCATTTAAAACATTTACCGATGCTCAAAAAATGGCGTAAGCAGACATTTTAGGCATAAAAAAAGCACCCTTTAAGGTGCTTTTCCCAATAGCTTAATCCTTTCAATTACTAGCCACAGTAACAAGACTTCCCATCAAGTCCGCTTTTCTAAAAACAGAAACTAAGTCTCCCCCACTTTTAAAGTCTATGCCTTTTTTCTTGATATACCTGGCCAACTCCTTTTTAGAAGGGTTAATAAAAAAATCCAATACTTTTTTCTTGTTTAGCTTAACAAACATGGGCGTATCATTGGAAACTGCAACATAGTACTCCGTCTTGTCCGAAAAGCGTGGCGGAAAATCAGTCCCGTGGGATGTCTTTGCATATTTCCCATCGCGATAGGTTTTGCGCAATCTCTCATAGACGGTATATGTATTTCCGGTATAGATAGAGACCACATAACCCCTCCTTATATTGTTTTTATCGCCCTTAAAGGAGATATATTTATATTCCCGTCCATCCACCACACAAGAGACATCCTCATCCCGAATAAGTGATTCCGTAGTAATACTGTACTTGTTGCGCTTTACCTCCAAGTCATCATTAAAAGCATCATATCGCACATAAAATTCTGCCACTTCCTCCCCATTGTCATAAATGGCGGCCTTTTTAAACTCCTTTACATAATATGCACTTCCCTGCACCTTGGTATAACCATCCGCCTTAGTAAAACTAACATCACCAAACTTGCTCTTCAAGTCAGAGAAGAAGTTCATCACCGTAGGGTTGTTTCCCATTGAGGCCTGGGATGTACAACAGAGACCCAGTCCGGCCCTGCCTGCCTTATCGCCTCCTGGAGCAAAGGCAGGGTTCATCAATTGGTATTGACCAAAAACCGACATCCCAAACATGAAAAGAACACAAGAAATCAGTTGCTTTTTCATTCTTCTTTATTTTATGTTCACTAAAAAAATCCACGTTTCAATTTCCATGAAACGTTCGCATCCGGCCATTGCCAAATATCACAATTCTTATTCCCTTCCAATTTACATAAAATTTCAATATAACATACTGATTTATATGTAAATACAATCCCCATTGTAATAGATTCCCATTTGCGGAATAGATCAAGCAACCTGTCATGGGGGCCCTACACTCATAAACTTTTCATTGATACATCTTTAACCGTACTTCAGTGCGGTTCGGGGAATATGGAAATGACCACGGATTTTTTGGTCTTCAAGAAAAAAGGGGAGGATTCGGTTTTACGTAATATTCAGCTTTGTCCAAAAACCGATGGACACCGATCTTGAATGATGTTTATTGATTTTCCACTATAAGGTATTGGCGTACGTGAACAGATTCTGCAAATCAGCACTATCGTTCACATTGGGACGCTTTTCTTTCATATAGCCCTTGATAGCCTTTTGATCCCCTTCTGAGAATATGGAAAGTACATCGGATTTTTTGGTCTTCATAAAAACTGGCACCTCACCTGTACGGGAAACATAGTACTCCGTCCGGTCCAAAAATCGATGTGGAAATGATTTCTCCAAGGAGTTTCTGGCCTCCTTACCTTCTTTGAACACTTTTTTATGCTTCACAAAAAGATTGTACCCCTCTCCGGTCACCACGGGCGTCAGATATCCTTTTTGGGAGTTCCCATCCTCATCAGTGTATATGGTATAATAATAGTCATTGCCATTCATGGAACAGGAATATACCGGATGCTTTAACATGGACCTCACCACATCAGCACCCAAGCTTTCCTTCAACTCCACTTCATCATTGTAGGCATCATAGCGCATGTAGAGTTTTTTGAAGGCCACACCTTCATCATAAAGCGTACCCAAGGTGAAGTTTTCATTGAGATAGATGGTCCCATCGATGTCCTCAAGAGTAAGGTTGACCTCTTCCCCCATTCTCCCAAATTTAACCCGCATATCATTGTACAGGTTTTCCATGGAAGGATTGTTCCCGAACGACTGTTCCTTATTCCAGGTAACTCCGGAAATGACACTATAGGACTGGACCTTGACCTGACCCACAGCAGCCATTGCTACAAATAAAATACATCCTGCAGTGACAAATATCTTTCCCATAATCGCTTCTTTAGTTGTTTAGAGCGTATTCGCGTAAGCAAACAAGTTCATAAGACCCATGTTATCCCCCAAATTGATATGCCTATCCTTTATGAACTGTTTGACCTTTTTTTGATCCTCGTCGGAAAACACCTCAAGCACTTCAGACTTTTTGGCCCTCATGTATACTGGCACACCTCCGTTTACAGATACATAGTACTCCACTTTATCCAAGAATCTATGGGGAAATCCTTTATCCAAGGAGGTTTTCGCAGGCTTACCTTCCTTGAAGACTTTTATACGTTTCTCATAGAGCACATACTCCCCACCTCCTTTTACCAAGGGAGAAAGATACCCCTTGGCAGTAGCGCCTTTATCATCCGTATATTGCATATATAAAAATTCATCCCCATTGATGGAACAGGAATATTCCTCGTTCTTGACCATGGACCTGGTGATCTCGGAATCAGGACTTTCCCTTAATTCCACCTCATCATTATACGCATCAAAACGCATATACATTCTCTTAAAGGCAACCCCATTTTGATAAAGCCCTCCAAGCTGAAAGGATTCATCAAGATATATGGTTCCGTCTATATCTTCCAAGGTAAGGTTGACATCCTCTCCTAAACGGCCCATTTTGGTCCGCATATCGTTATAGAGGTCCATCATCCAAGGATTGTTGCCAATATCCGCTTCTTCGGCATAAGTTTTCATTAAGGCCAACCTATTTTGGGTAAATACACCACCCTCCCCAGGAGCATGGATGTTTCCTTGGGCACTTGCAAATGAAGCCATCAATGCAAATAGCGCAAAGAAAAAGGTGCGGACTTTCTTGGCATAACAAGTTTTCATCTTACTTCTATGGTTTTTGATTCAAGTTAAATATATAAAAATTAAGGAGTTAAACATAGGAATCCTTAGATCTATTTAAAAGGCAACCCCAAACCCAATCTATTTACGTACCAAAAAACCAAAAGCCATCATCCTTCCCTAACGCCATTTTAAGCCAAACCTTGGATTAGCTCAGCCCGTTCCAAAGAAACCATCGGCAATACATATATATTAAGGTATACTAATAAAATGTTAAACCTCCTTTTCAGGAGCAGAATTAAGGATGTTGTTGCAAAACACCCTATTCAATACGCTAAATGGACGTTTTTTTAACAACATCTAATTTTTATAGGTTAAAATTAACAAGTTTTTTAAATACACACACTCATTTTATTGTTAACGCATTTGCTAACATCATCTTAAAAATTTAATAAAATTAGTTTGGATTATTAACATGAAATTATGATTTTAGCGCCTAGCTAATTCAAATAATTTAAAAATGAGAACAAAACTTAATGGATTGTTAACGCTGTTATTGGCGTTTGTTGTGCATCTATCCTTTGCACAAGACAAGACGATTACAGGTACTGTCACGGATGCCGATGGGCTTCCGCTACCTGGGGTCAACATTGTCGTCGAAGGGACCACCACCGGTACCCAAACGGATTTTGATGGAAACTATTCAATCAGTGCAAGTCAAGGTCAAACACTACTTTTCACTTATATAGGGCAAAGAGCCACAAGTAGGGTTGTTGGTGCAGGAAGCGTGGTCAACGTTCAGATGGAAGAGGACACCCAAGCCCTTGAAGAGGTAATTGTTACAGCCCTTGGTATCAAGAGGGAGAAACAAGCCTTGGGATATGCGGTTGCCGAAGTAAGTTCCGAACAACTGGAGGAAAAAGCCGAAGGTGATTTGGGACGTGTACTTATGGGTAAGGCCTCCGGGGTTAACATTACCCAACAGAGTGGTCTTTCCGGATCTGGTACCAACATCATTATACGGGGTTTCAACTCCTTTAGCCAAAGTAACCAACCCTTGTTCATTGTGGATGGTGTGCCGTTCAACGGTGACACCAACCCATCTGGTAGACAAGGTAGCCGTAACGATTTCATCAACGGTAACAACGGTTCCAGTAGGTTCTTGGATTTGGATCCAAACAGTATTGAAAGCGTGAACGTATTGAAAGGTCTTGCTGCCTCCACCCTATACGGGTCCCTAGGTAGAAACGGTGTGATCTTGATCACCACCAAAGCTGGATCTGGAGGGGAAGGAGCCAAAAAGACCGAGATTACGGTCACTTCCTCCATGTTCTTCAACGAAATAGCCTCTACACCAAAATATCAAAACGAATACGGTAACGGTTTTGACCAAGCCTTTGGTTGGTTCTTCAGTAACTGGGGGCCAAGCTTTAGAAGGGAAGGTCTTTCTGGCTGGGGTAACAGCTCCGCTTTTGATGCCAACGGAACACTACCTCACCCTTATTCAACTTCCACTGATGCCATTCAGGCAGCCTTTCCGGAGTATCAAGGTGCCAGATATGTGTGGAGACCATATAAAAGTTTTGAAAACTTCTTTAAGACCGGTACGGTTACCAATACTTCCATCAATGTTGCGGGAGCCTCTTCAGATGGAAAGATTTCCTATAATGTTAACTACGGTTATTTGAAAGACCAAGGGTTCACCCCCGGGAACAGCCTTAACAGGAACAACTTTGGTGTAGGTGGTAGAGCCGTATTGAGCAACAAGTTCACGGTTTCAGGTACTTTAAACTACGCAAGGACCAAGTTTATCTCCCCACCAGTTGCCTTGAGTTTGGGTAACGGTGCCACGGGTAGCGGTTCCTCAGTATTTGGAGACCTTTACTTTACACCTCGTTCGGTTGACGTTCTTGGATTACCTTACCAAGACCCCATTACCGGAGGAAGTGTTTACTATCGTCAAAACAACTCCATCCAGCACCCATTGTGGACCGTAAACAACTCTGGTACACAACAACAGACCAACAGGGTGTTCGGTAATATGGCCATACAATATGACCTAAGTGAGAACCTAAACCTTTCTTACCGTGTTGGTATTGACAACTATAGCGAGAACAACGTTAACTACCAGAACAAAGGTGGTGTAAACAGTAACAGTAATGACATTAGACTTCAGAGCGGTGTCTACGAAACTTGGAACAACACCAATACCATTTGGGACCACAACTTGGCGTTCAACGGTGATTTTGATTTGACCGAAACCGTTGGAAGTACTTTCAACCTAGGTTTCAATGGTAGAAGGGAAGTATTTAACCAAACCGGTGTTTCCAGTGATGGTCAGCAAGTGTTTGGTGTACTTCGCCACTTCAACTTCTTGAACAATAATGAAATCCAACAAACCTCAGAACGTAATGTAATCGGTCTGTATGGACAGGTGGAATTTGATTATGATAATTTCGTCTTCGTCACTTTGGCAGGAAGAAACGACTGGGTATCCAACTTGGATAAAGCCAACCGCTCTTTGTTCTATCCCAGTGCGAGTTTGTCATTCGTTCCAACAACCGCTTTTGACGGATTGAAAGGCGATGTGTTGAACTATTTGAAAATTAGAGCTGGTTACGGAACCTCCGCCGGTTTCCCTGATCAAAACTCTGATTCTTACCCTGTAGCCAGTAGATTGGTTTTGGATACACAGGATTTCCAAGACAATACCGGAAGAAACATCGTGACCAATACAACCCCTCTAAACTTGGGTAACCCTGAACTTAAACCTGAGCAGGTTTCAGAAATTGAACTAGGGGTCGAATCCAGATGGTGGGACGGAAGAGTTACTTTGGATGCTTCCATCTATCAAAGGACCACTACAGACCTTATTGTAACACAACCATTGGATCCATCATCCGGATATTATAGAACCACCACCAACGTGGGTGAAATTAAAGGTGAAGGAGTAGAGGTTGACTTGGGTCTGAATCTAATACGTAGCGATAGCGATGGGTTTAACTGGAACTCCAACATAAACTTCAGTGCCACCGAAACTACAGTTGAAGATTTAGGTGCCGATACCGATTTGATCGTATACTCCGGTTATTCAAACTTGGGTAACGCAGCTATCGAAGGTGAGCCTCTTGGGGTAATCTACAGTAGCCGGGTATTAAGGGATGACGCAGGAAACCTTGTGGTTAACTCTGCTGGTGACTACGTGTTCGATTCCCAAGATGGTATCATTGGTGATCCCAACCCGGATTTCGTGATGAACTTTAACAACCAGTTCTCATACAAGAATTTCAACTTTGGGTTCCAGTTCAACTGGACGCAAGGTGGTGACATCTACTCCGGTACAATCGCAACTTTGTTGGGTAGAGGTTTGATCGAAGAAACCGTTGATAGGGAAAACACATTTATTCTTCCTGGTGTTCAACAGAGCGATGGACGGGTGAACGATGTGCAGATAAACAACTCTGACTACTACTTCACAAACGTTCTTTTCGGTCCTAGTGAACTGCAAGTTTACGATGCAACCTTGCTAAGACTTCAGGAAGTTTCCTTGGGTTACTCAGTACCTAAGAAGTTCTTGGACAAAACTCCATTTGGAAGTCTTTCTTTCACAGTTTCTGGATTCAACCTATGGTATGATGCCATAAACACTCCAGACGGTGCCAACTTTGATCCTAACACATCTGGTACTGGTGTTGGTAACGGATTCGGATTTGATTTCTTGAACGGACCTAGCTCCAGGAGATATGGATTTAGTGTTAAAGCAACATTCTAAGATGAAAAAAATAGTTATAAAAATGAAAAACATAAGCACATATATAGCATCGGTCTTGTTTGTTGGGTCATTGATGGTATCCTGTGAATCCACCGAGCTGGATCTTACTCAGGACCCTAACTTTCTGACTCCTGAACAGGCAAGCCCCGATTTCTTTCTGAATTCCATTCAGGAGGATTTCGCAAGACAGATTGATGGGGAGGCCACTGGTGATCCCAACGACAACTTTACCACAGGTGGTAACGTAACCGGTGATGGATTCTCCATCTTGGGAAGCGAATTGACCCGTTTGATGCCTTTCGGTTCACGGGATTATAGAGGTGGTTATCAAGATATTGATACAGACGATGAGTGGGACAATGCCTATCGAGGAATATTGTTCGACATTCGCTCCATGACCCCCCTTGCCGAAGAAGCTGGTTTATCCAGACATTTGGGAATGGCCCAATTCTTTGAAGCTTATACTTTGGTAACCTTGGTGGATTTCTTCGGGGATGTACCTTACTCCGAGGCTTTGCAAGCTCCAGAAATCGTGAATCCTAATTTGGATAGCGGTGAATCTGTTTACGCAGCGGCATTGTCCCTATTAGATCAAGCCATTGTAAATTTCACCAATGAAACGGCTTCTCCCCCAACAACCGATTACTTTTATGGAGGTGACTTCGAAATGTGGGTAAAGGCAGCCAATACTTTGAAATTGAAGATTTATGTTCAGACCCGTTTAGTGGATGCTTCTGCAGCAGCTAGCTTCAATGCTATCATTGCTTCAGGAAACTACATTACGGACACTTCTGAGGATTTCGATTGGAATTGGCCTGGAACTAGTGCTTCCCAACCAGACACAAGACACCCTAACTATGGTATCAACTACGCTTCGGCCGGTGCCGCGCATTACATATCCAACTGGTTGGCCAATATAATGGACACCTCAGATGATCCAAGGTTACGGTACTACTTCTATCGTCAGACCATCAATGTACCAGGACAGTCAGGGTTCCCTGCAAACGAGGAACTTTTGACCTGTTCATTGCAAACCGCACCAGCACACTATGTTACAGGAGGATTTACTTTCTGCGCCTTGCCCAATGGATACTGGGGTAGAGACCATGGTGATGACGAAGGTGGCCCACCAGACGGTTTGTTGAAAACCACTTTTGGTGTATATCCTGCCGGTGGACGTTTCGATGATGATAGCTTCCAAGCCATTGCACAAGCAATCAATCCTGCTTCATTTGGAGCTGGAGGTAAAGGAATCACTCCTATTTTGGATGCCTACATGGTTGATTTCTGGAGAGCCGAAATGGCTTTGGCAGCCAATAACCCAGGAGTAGCGGCCACTCATTTTGAGAATGCCCTTGTAAAGCAAATCGCCAAGGTTCAATCCTATGTGGCCAACGATGGAAATGCAGACCTATCTTTTGAGCCAACAACAGGACAGATCAATGATTTCGTTCTTGCTACCATTACCGCATTCAACGATGCAACCGGAAGTGAGAAATGGGATGTATTTGGAGAACAGTATATGGTGAGCCACTATGGCAATGGTATTGAGACATACAATTTCTATAGAAGAACAGGGTATCCAAGTACCATGCAGCCTAACAGGGAACCAGAACCCGGAGCATACATCCGTTCCATGTACTACCCTAACCAAGCTGTTACCAGTAATCCGAACATTACACAGAAGTCCGATCAGACAGTACCTGTGTTCTGGGATACCAATCCAGCAAGTGGATTCCCTTTCTCTAACTAATAGGCACAGAACGTAAAAAAATTAAATCATGAAAAAATTAAAAAAACATATCACATTGCTTTTTTTCGTTTGCATTGCCTTTTCGTGTAGCGAAGAAAAACTTATAGACAAGATCTACAACGATACCACATCTGGTATTGTGGTCAGAACGTTGACCGATCCAGATACCATTTCATTTGACATTTTTGATACTTCACCCACTTGGGACATGGAAGTTGAAATACAGGATAAGGAAAATGGATCCACACTATCTGAAGTTAGATTGTATTTTACCTTCATTGACAACAATGATGAACCTTCTGATGATACTTCAACAGAGGCTTTGGTGGCAACCTACCCTGCTTCACACTTTTCAACACCAGGTGAGTTTGGATTGCCAACCGGAGTACTTTCCTTGTCGTATGCAGAGGCATTGTCCACTGCAGGGATCACTGTTGCCGATGTACTACCCGGGGATACCTTCTTTTACAGAGTGGAAGCTGAATTGACCGACGGTAGAGTATTCACCAACGATGCCAATGGTACCGTATCCGGTGGTTCATTCTTTACTTCGCCGTTCCAGTATTCAGAGTCTTTGGATGACGGTATTGAATTTGAAGTAGCCGACGAAAACAGAAACATAGTTGATGTTACCGAAGGCGCCACTAACGATGACTTCTTGTTCACTATTAGTATAGATATGAGCGACCCAGCCTTTGCTGAAGCTGATTATCTAGAGTCTGTTACCGTATATCGTTCATTTTCGGACAGAAACATTTTGGAAGGTGAAGAAGATATGTCAGAAGAAGAAACTGTTTTTGATGAATTTGTTTTAACCGATTTCACCGATACAGAAGGTGTTTTGACCATGGAGTATGGTTTTACACAATCTGAACTGTATGGTCCAGATCTTGCATTCGAAGATTTGTTGCCCAATGACCAGTTCCGTCTGCGTTATGAAATCATGACCACGGATGGACGTATCATTACAACTACAGAAGCAGATACTGAATACTATTTCACTTACGATGTATTTGAATGTATCCAATTGAATGCCGATGAGCCTTATCCAGGCGAGTACACCATTGCCTTTATCGATGATTGGGGAGATGGATGGAATGGAGCGTCAATTGAAGTGATCATTGATGGTGGTGAGCCTCAAAACTACACCCTTGAAAATGGTGAAGAAGGACTAGCCAATTTCACTGTTCCTGAAGGAACTACTACTTTGGAACTATTCTTTAGAGGTGGTGATTATGACATAGAATGTGGTTTCACTATCTATGATCCAAATGATAAACCAGCTGCTAGTGTCGCTGTTGAAAGTGCAGTGGCAGACACACCAATTGAACTATTGGTTTGTGAATAATTTATAGCACATTCATTATCATATGTAAAAGGGCATCTAACGATGCCCTTTTTTATTTTAATTGAGATACTACTCTGTTATACCACAATGGTTCTTCGTAGCTGTTATTCTATTCCACTTGGCAGATTACCCATTTTTAAAAGCGTAAAATGATAGTTGTTCTTTTAGGAGGTACAAAAACAACTTCCATAATTTTCACTCATATCATATTAGTGAGCAATTCAAAGGAACAACGTTGGCTTTTAAGAGAATTTTATGATATATTACCTTAAAATTTTCTTAAAATGAATAGAGCCTTAATACCTGCCCTTCTGAGTATTCTAATGATTGCTTGCAACAATCAAAAAAAAGATGATTCCACATCATCGACCAAGGATACCTCAGAAGAAAGTATTGCCATATTTCAAAAAGTCGACCCCAATACCAGTCACATTTCATTTGCCAACAACATTACCCATGATGTGGGCAGTCTAAGCAATCTTTTTGACTACGATTACTTCTACAATGGTGCCGGTGTTGGTGTGGAAGATTTAAATAATGATGGCCTTCTGGACATATTCTTTTCCGGAAACCAAGTCAACAATACGCTGTACCTAAATCAAGGCGACCTAACGTTCAAAGATGTCTCGGAACCCGCAAACATCAATGCAGGGAAAGTATGGTCAAACGGAGTAACCTTCGTTGATATAAATACTGATGGATGGATGGATATTTATGTGTCCCAAGGTGGACCAAACACAAGGGACAAACGCAAAAATCTGCTGTTCATCAACCAACAAAACGGGACCTTCCAAGAAAAAGCGGAAGAATATGGCCTCGCAGATATGGGTATCAGTACCCAATCTGTTTTTTTTGACCTGGATAAAGATGGTGACCTTGATTGCCTTGTCATGAACGAGAACGAGCTTTATGGCATGGACCCCATTTCTTTTAACCAATATGTCAATTCAAATGAGGAGACCGCCTATTTCAACTCCTCACATCTGTATAGAAACGATGGCGGAATTTTTTCCGACATCACCAAAGCCGCAGGACTGGACAAACCCATCTTTGGATTGGGCCTTGCCGTTACCGATATCAATGAAGATGGGTGGATGGACATCTATATGGCAAGCGACTATTATTTACCTGACGCACTATACATTAACAATCATGACGGCACCTTTTCCGATCAAATAAAGGAAGCAACCGACCAGATTTCCTTTTACGGTATGGGAATAGATATTGCCGACCTGGACAATGACGACCTGCAAGACATTTTTGTGTTGGATATGGCCGCCAACGACCATGTCCGTTCCAAAACATTGATGGCATCCATGAACACCAAACGGTTTGATTATTTGGTCAACAAGGCGGGGTACCACTATCAATACATGTACAACTCTTTACAAAAGAACATGGGCCAAAACAAGTTCAGCAATATTTCGCAACTATCTGGAGTGGCCAACACGGATTGGAGCTGGTCCGTGCTCATGAACGATTTTGACCTTGACGGAAACAAGGAAATCCATGTCACCAACGGGTATCGTCGGTATGCGCTGGACAATGACCTACAAATGAAAGTCTTTGAAGCTCGACAAAAATACGGGCAAAATGTGCCCTTGGAAGTCAAACAGCAACTCTATGAGTCCATGCCTTCCGAAAAACTGCCCAATATCATGTACAAAAAAACCTCGGAACTCATTTATGACGATGTGGCCAAAGATTGGGGCTTGGCCGATTTCTCTTTCAGTAACGGGGCAGCCTCCGGAGACTTGGACAATGATGGTGACCTGGATATCATCATCAACAATATGGATCAAGAAGCCTTTGTATATCAAAATCTCTCCGTGGAAAAAGAATTGGGCAATTTTTTAAAGGTAATCACCAAAGGGGATACTTCCGAGGAATTTGCCAAGGTAAAAATCAACGTGGGCAACCAGTCCCAAATAATAGAAATAAAGAGGGTGCGTGGGTACCGTTCGGCCCAAGAGAACAGTGCACTCTTTGGTCTGGGCCAGAATCAAACGGTGGACACCGTTACCATATACTGGAAATCGGGCATGATGGAACAAAAATTCAATGTCCCGGCCAATACCACACTAACCTTCACCAAAGCAGATGCCACGCAACGCATCCAACCGGCGAAAGGAAAAATAAAATATTTTGCCCCAAGTGAAATCAGAGGATTGGATTTCGTGCACAAAGAAAATGTTTACGACGATTTTGAAGAAGAAATCCTATTGCCTTACAAACAATCCAATATGGGCCCCTTTATCGCAAAGGGTGATATCAATGGTGATGGACTGATGGATATCCACATAGGGGGCGCTTCTGGGCAATCTGGGCAGTTGTATGTGCAATCCAACGGTGGATTTTCCAAAATCAGCTCCCCTGCCCTCGCCAACGATGCCCAATTTGAGGATATGGAGTCCATTTTCTTTGATTTTGATGGAGACGGGGACATGGACCTCTACGTGGTGAGCGGAGGCAACGAATTTGCTGAAAACTCCTCGTACCATACAGACCGTATCTACCTTAACAATGGTCAGGGTCAATTTTCCCGGTCGCAAAGCGATGTACTGTCCAAGCTTCCCAAAAATGGCAAATCGGTTGCCATCATAGATTTTGACAAGGATGGGGACAATGATATTTTGGTAGGGAACCGTGTGGTTCCCAAACAATACCCCAAACCCCAAACCTCTGTACTTTATGAAAATATAGGTGGCGAACTTGTTGACGTTACCGAAAAAGTGGCTCCCGAGTTTTTGGATTTTGGTATTGTCAACGATTTACAGACCACGGACATCAACAATGATGGCTGGCCAGATTTCATCGCCGTAGGTGAATGGACTGGAATCGGGGTATTCGTGAATCAAAAAGGAACTTTCAAGAACATTGGAAAAGAAGATGCCATCTTGGGCAAAAAAGGATGGTGGTTCTCCGTGACCGAAACTGATGTAAACCATGATGGACTCAAGGATTATATCCTTGGAAATGTAGGGTTGAACATCAAGTTCAAGGCATCGGAAGAGAAGCCCTTTAAAGTGTATGCCACGGATTTTGATGAGAACGGTACCAATGATATTGTTCTCAGCAAAAAATACCACGGCACATACGTTCCTGTGCGGGGAAGGGAATGTTCTTCGCAGCAAATGCCCTTTATCAAGGAAAAGTTTGAAACCTATTCCGAGTTTGCCAACGCCAGCTTAGTCGACATTTACGGTGATAAGCTAAAAACTTCCTATGAAAACAGCGTCACCGAACTTAGGTCCATGGTGCTGATCAATAAAGGTGACCTCGTATTTGAAAAACATGCCTTACCTGTGGCCTCACAGACCTTTCCCATATTGGATGCTGTGGTGGCCGATGTAAACCATGACGGTTTTGAGGACATCATTGCCGCAGGCAACATTTATGAGACCGAGGTTGAAACCCCTAGACTGGATGCCCTCTCCGGGGTAATCCTCCTTTCAAATGGCAAAGATGGATACATCAGTGTTCCCTATCAAAATTCCGGACTTTTCATGAACGGTAATGTAAAAAGTATTGAATGGATCGGCACAAACCAGGGAACTTTCCTATTGAACACAACAAATAATGGTCCCATGGGCATTCACAAGGTCTCTTCTTGATATATTTGCACTTTGAGACAATAACATGAGTGACCAAATTTACGGCATAAGGGCAGTTCTGGAAGCCATAGGCGCCGAACAGCCCATAAACAAGATATTTCTCCAGAAAGGACTTAAGGGTGAACTTTTCAAGGAATTGGAGACGACCATTCGAAAAAATGGCATCAGCACCTCCTATGTTCCTATCGAGAAACTCAACCGCCTTACCCGGAACAATCACCAGGGAGTGGTCGCCCAGATTTCCCCGGTCAAGTTCCATGTGTTTGAAACCTTGGTCGAAAATATCCTTGCCCAAGAAGAAAAACCCTTTTTCCTCCTTTTGGACCAAGTCTCCGATGTGCGGAATTTTGGGGCCATCATCCGAACCGCGGAATGCTGCGGGGTACATGGCATTATCATACCCAAAAATGGAGCGGCACCCATCACGGACGATACGGTAAAAACTTCGGCCGGAGCCGCTTTCACCGTGCCCATTGCCAAAGTGGACCATTTAAAGGATGCTTTGTTCTATCTGCAATCTTCCAACATACAGGTAGTGGCCGCTACAGAGAAGACCGAGGACGAAATCTACGCTGTGGATTTTGACCAACCCACCGCCATCATTATGGGCTCCGAGGACAAGGGTATTTCCTCCTCCATCCTTAGCATGGTGGACCATAAGGCAAAACTGCCTCTTTTGGGGAACATTGGTTCCTTGAATGTTTCCGTGGCCTGCGGGGTGTTTTTGTACGAAGTGGTCAGGCAAAGAAGGTCATAACCTTATGCCTCCCCATCTTTTTTGTAGTGATATTTTATTTTGATGGGCTCATCGGTTTCCTCCTTCTGTTCGATGAAATTCCCGTCTTCATCAAAATGCTGTAGGAACGGGTCGTTCTCTTCACGATAATCTTCCCTTTCCCAATCGTATTTTTTTTCAAGGGGAACCTTTACCCGTATGGTCAATGCCAACAAAAGCCCCGTTAGAAATCCTGCCAAGTGCCCTTCCCAAGAAATGTTGTCCTTGACCGGAAAAATGTACCAGATCATACTCCCATAAATAAAAACCACCACCAAGGAAAGCGCCACCAATCTAAAATGTTTGGCAAAAATCCCCTTGAAGAAGATAAAACTTGCCAAAACATAGATGACCCCACTTGCCCCAATATGGTATGATGGCCTTGCCATGACCCACGTCAGCAACCCTGAGATAAGGGTTCCCAATACCAATACCTTCAAAGCGGCCCTATTGTAAAAATAAAAGAGAAATGCCGTTAGGATGGCCAAAGGCAAGGTGTTGTTATAGAGATGTTCCACCGAACCATGGATAAAGGGACTGAACAAAACTCCCCTTAACCCTTCCAGTTTTCTAGGGTATATGCCATAGCCATTAAAATTGACCCCGTATTGGACTTCAACCCAAAAAACGATCCAAATGGAGAGCACTGCCACCAATGGAGCCAACAGGACCCCATCCGAAAACCTGAAATGTTCGCTTGTTTTCATGCAAATGCTAAAATCAAATTTCTGACCATACCATTGAAATTACACAAATTGTCATGTTTCCAAAAAAAGTACTGCCTCAAAGAAGCTTCGCTTCCCTCTAAATTTGTTTTATTTTTACCCTTATGAACGAACCCTTGGCAGAACGCATACGTCCAAAAACCTTGGAGGACTATATCAGTCAACAGCATTTGATAGGTCCCCATGGCTCCTTGACCAACCAAATCAAGAACGGTGTTATCCCCTCATTGATCTTTTGGGGTCCACCGGGAACGGGAAAGACCACGCTAGCCAACATCATTGCCCATGAAAGCCAAAGACCTTTTTACACTCTAAGTGCGATAAGCAGTGGTGTCAAGGATGTACGGGAAGTCATTGAAAAAGCCAAACAAAGTGGTGGATTGTTCACTTCCAAAAACCCCATTTTGTTCATTGATGAAATCCATCGTTTTAGCAAATCGCAACAGGATTCCTTGCTGGGTGCCGTTGAAAAGGGTTGGGTCACCTTGATTGGCGCCACAACGGAAAACCCAAGTTTTGAAGTAATCCCCGCTCTTTTGTCCCGGTGTCAGGTCTATGTATTGAACCCTTTTGGCAAAGAAGATTTGGAAGCTCTTTTGGAGCGTGCCATAAAAACCGACACCTCTCTAAAAAACAAAAAAATACAACTGAAAGAGACGGAGGCCCTATTACGGCTTTCAGGAGGTGATGGCAGAAAACTTTTGAACATTTTTGAGCTGATCGTCAATTCGGAAATGGGAAAGGAAGTGACCATTACCAACGAATCTGTATTGAACAAGGTCCAAAAGAACACGGTTCTTTACGATAAAACCGGGGAACAGCATTACGATATCATTTCCGCATTCATCAAGTCTATCCGGGGGAGCGACCCCAATGCTGCAGTTTATTGGTTGGCCCGTATGATCGAGGGGGGCGAGGATGTAAAGTTCATTGCCCGAAGGATGGTCATTTTAGCTTCGGAAGATATCGGAAATGCCAATCCTACCGCCCTTGTTATGGCCAATACCACTTTTCAGGCGGTAAACACCATTGGGCATCCAGAAGCTCGAATCATCTTGAGCCAGTGTGCCACTTATCTGGCCAGTTCCCCAAAGAGCAACTCCAGCTATATGGCCATCAACCTTGCACAACAAAAAGTGCGGGAGACCGGCGACCTGTCTGTTCCCATGGCCATACGGAACGCCCCTACCAAACTGATGAAGGATCTAGGATACGGAAAGGGATACGATTATGCCCACAATCATGAAAACAACTTTGTGGACCATGAGTTTCTACCCGACGAAATCAAGGGAACTCCCTTCTACCAACCCGGCAACAATCCAAGGGAAAATGCCATGAGGGAGTTTTTAAAAAAACGCTGGAAGGACAAATACGGGTTTTAAAACTTGATATTGAGTTCTTTTAGTTTCTTTTCCCCATTTTCCGAGTATTCCAAAAACCATTTTCCGTCCTTTTGAAAGACCACGGCATTCCCGGCATAATCGGTTAAAAAGACATTCTCAATAGATGTTTCTTCAAGTTTTAATACCACTTTTGGGGTGCTGTCCACCAGTTGATACCCATTACCAGTGGGTTGGGCATACAACATCTCAAAGGTGAGTGGTTGCGCCTTTACTTTTTCCTCTGCCTTTACCATACCCGAGGGTTTAGGCTCCAAACTTTTATAGCTCTGGTTGTCTGGCGTGGCTTCTTGCTGAACTACTTTGGATTGAGCGGGTTCATCCAAAGTTTGAACATCGTTCCTATAACTTACCGTAATAGGCTTTTCTTGCACCTGCTCCTTTGGGGCTTCTTTTTTGGGAACATACTTATAGTCCATCCCATCAAATGAAACAAAGGCCTTTCCCAATGCCTCCCTATAAGCTGGTTGATATTCCTTGATCCTGCTTACGCCTTGCATGGTCCTGTAGACTTCCTTGGACTGGCAATCTATCAAAGCTATACTTACTTTGGTGGAAAACATGGGAGATTCATCCACCAAGCTGGCCGTTAGTCCCAGGCATCTGTTGTTGGCCAAATCTTCCGGCAGTGCATCATCATATACCGCAGTAAATCCTTTTTTCGTGAAAAGGTATTTTACAATGGTACTGGTCTGGTACTGATTCTCGGACTTAAATCCTTCAAATCTCTTTGGAACTATAATGTATTTATAGTCGTTCAATTGTCCGTTCACCAAGTTGCTTGCCCCAAGGACAAACACCAATATGTACAATAGTTTAGATTTCATATAGTGTGTATGCTCAATTATCGTTCCAAGATATGATATTAAATCCGAACTGTAAAGAAGCATAGTGGCTATCGGCAACATTCCTATAACTCAAGAGATTGTCTCCCAATATATAAAAGTTTACCGGGCCAGCTTGAAGGTTAAGCCCCAACCCTACATTGGTCCATGAATATTTGTCAACGGTATAGGTGGTCTTCAAAGACAAGGTTCTTCCCAATCTTTTTTGATAAAACCCTGTCAAGGCAGGTTGAATACCCCTCGGCCTTTTCATTAAGAACAGCTGCCCTCCTACACTGTTTCTATAGATACCGGACTTTCCTCCTCCCCTTTCCATATTGACCCCGCAACCACAGTTTTCCATGGAACGTCCATTAGCTTCACCAAAGTCATAACGAATGGACCCATAAACCTTTACGGGTCTCAGGGATATATACCCGGAATTGTTTTCTTCATAAGGCAAGGTTTCTTCTATATCGTCCACCAATTCCTGCCAAAGATCATTGTTGACATCATTGATATCCTCGGGCAAGAATACCGTAATTCCTTCTGTGCTGGCGTTTCCGCGAAGCGTATAGTTCTGGATGTCTTTCGAATTGTAGATGAACCCAACATCAAGGATACTCGCAGTAATGGTGGTTTGGGGATTTAGGTTATAGCTGAAACCGGCATCGAAGCCTAAACCCAGATTGCCTCCCAATAAGACCCTTTTGGTAAAAAGACTGGTCAAGTCTTTGGTAGTGGTGGACGTATCTTCGTCCAAAATATCATAAAAGCCCTTGACCCCGGCAGTTTGCAATTGCATATCGGCAACAATACTACTCACATAGACATTGTTCTGCCCCGGGCTGGTCCTAAAAGAACCCGAGTTGTGTATGGATTGAAATTGAAAAATACTGGAATACAGTTTGGCCCGTGCCCCTACGGTAAGGTCGTTGCTTAGTTTCCTGTTGACACCGAAATGGAAGACGTTCAACATTTCCCCTCTTAGATTAAGATCACCAAGGTCAAAGCTCCTCCCAATATTGGCGCCTCCGTTCCCTTCAAAAGCAAGTAACGCCAAATCTTTAGGCCAATAGACAATGATGTCCGTCTCTCCGTACATTCCAAAGGAATAATAGTCATCAGGTCTGTTTCTCCCCCTAAATCCAACATAAAACCCTTCTATCTGATTGGTGGTGCTAAAATCGTCTTTACGTGTCATTGCATCCAATACGCGTTCCCGAACCTTCGTGGTGAAGTCAATTCCGTCATCTGCAAACAAATCGTTCACGGTAACACCGCTTGTACCTGCCTGAAAAGAGAGGCCCGACAATACAGGTATTCCCACATGCCACTTTTCTGAAGTCTTTACCCCTGGGTTTAGCATAAGTGACTGTGGAATCTCATTAAAATCGTACAGCAACTGTTTGTTTTGCGCGTAGAGCGCATGCATTCCAAACCAAATGACAAAAATGAGCTTAATCCCTTTCCTCATTTCAATCGGAATAAAAATTCAGCTCCAGAGCTTAGCTTTATCTTAGGGTCTGATGTTGTAGAAACACTGGTACTGTCGCTTAAATTCCCCACAGCTATCCGAAGACTTGAAGTTGTTGTCAATATATCTATGCTTCTCCCACCTGGCCCATAAAATACGTCCCGGGTAAAAACTTCAGGCATATTGGGTTCCACGATAAAGGACTCAACATCCAATACATCTCCATTTTCATCCAAAAATTCAATGGCAATCCCTATTCGTTTAGTGGTGGTATTCTCAAGCTCATACTGGATGGTCCCTTCCAAAAGTCGTTCGGCAACAAACTCTTCATTGAAGGCATCAAAATTTATCGTCTGTACATAAAAAACCCCAACATCACCCGCAGCGTTAATAGTTGCTTCGTCCGATTCCAGATAAAAAATACCCGAAGCCAAGGTAGGAGTTATGGAAAGGTCTTCAAACTGATCAAAATCCTGCTTTTCGGAACATGAATTGAACAGGAATGGAAAAAATATGAGTACCACTAGCAAACGGCAACGTGATCCTTTCATAGATTAAAATTCATTTTCAAGTGAAACAATGGGGCATGCCGTACCCTATGTTAACTCTATAAAATGTTTTTTATTTCAATGAGGTCGTTAATTGTTTTGCAATGGTCGTGCCCAGGTTCTCTGTTGGAATTAAAGTGAAGTACCTGCATCTTAACCGTTTTGGCGCCAATGATGTCCGCTTCAAGGCTATCACCGATCATCAGGGTGTTTTTAGCTTCTACTTTGGCCTTGGTCAATGCCAACTTAAAAATGTGGGGGTCTGGTTTTTTTACCCCAGCCATTTCAGAATTGACCACATGATCAAAAAAATGATGGATGTTACTTCCTTTGAGCTTTTTTTCCTGCACCTCGTGAAAACCATTGGTAATGATATGCAACCTATACTTGGGCTCAAGATACTCCAACACCTTCAGGGCATTGGGCATCAGATGGGTAAAAGAAGACAGATACACTATGTATTCATGGGCCAGTTCATGGATTAGTTTATCTGGCACCGCAGCCTCCATAGCGTCAAACGTACGCCTTAATCTTTGAAAACGCAGTTCTGACTTATCAATCCTATTTTCCCTGTAGAGTTTCCAATATTCAAGATTGATGGGGGCATATATACTCAAAAAGTCTTCCAACACAACAGAAACCCCGTTCGCTTTGAAAATCTTCTCAAAAGTAAGGGCAGAATTCCTTTCAAAATCCCACAGCGTGTGGTCCAAGTCAAAAAAAATATCGGTGATCCTGTGCTCAAACATAATATCTCTTCAGAAACGATTGATATAGCTCCATCCAATCAACCTTATGACCACTCCCCAAAAGTTCATTGGAGAAAACAATGGTCATATTCCCATTTACTTGCTTTATCCATCTATATACGTTGTCCATTTTTTCGAATATCTCCTCTTTATTCCTATAATTTGTCAACGCATAATCATGCACCGTAAAAGGGTGCACCTTTAAGGGTTGTCGCACCTCCATGTTGATATCATAAAAATGGAAAGGGGTGCATGTACCAGCCCTGAACCCTATTTGATGGGTATATCCCATGGAAAAATCATCCGTAAATTCTGTCTCCACCAAATTCCTATACGTAGTGGGCACACTTACCCTGTTATACCGAAGTCTTGCATAATTGATGGGCCTATTAATGAGATTGCCCAATTGTTTTTTCTCCTCTTTCAAGACCGACTTGTCCGTGGAGGATAAAAACGAAGTACTCAAAGAGACCGTACTATAATCCGCCACCGATTTTATAAGATATCGAAACTTATTGTTGTTGGGGGATATGTTCTTATCATGGGCCGAATGCTTGGCAAACTGAAAAAAGAACATGGTCTTAATGGGCATTTTTTTATGGATTTCCACCAATTCGTAAAAGTTGTCATAAGGGTCTTTGCTGAAGCCCAACAAAACCGAAAACCGCTTTGCGATATCCCTTAATTTAAAATTGCCCAAGTCAATCAAAAAACCTCCCAGACTTCTCATAAAGCCCCGCATGGCATAACAGTGCGAGGCGGTCACGTTTATAATCGATGTAAAACTGTACTCCCTCTGCCCAACTTCCATATCCGGAAATCGTTCCTTAAGGGCATCCAAAAGTTTATAAGCCCATATATCCACTACGGGGAGCTGCAGAAAATTGTTCTGGTATGCCAAGCTTTCCTTTACCGGAAACCTTCCTACGCTATCCTTCACATGGGGCAGATATTCTTCATACCTACTCAAAAGGAAAAAGCTTGCCGAAAAAATATCATAAGGGATGGAGCTTTTCTCTCCGCTCATAAAAAAACAGGGGATACCGTCCCAATCACCCACTTTAATTTCCAGGTCGTTGATACCCTGTTCAAACAAAAGGTCGTTGCTCCTAATAAAAAATTCGTTCTGTAGGGGCTGCTTGGAATAGGTCATTTTGGGACCTGAATGTTTGATAAAGTCCTCTACCCTTGTGGTGAACGAAATTTCCACACCCAATATCTTCTCGAAAAGCTGACGGGCGGTGTACGTGAGTCGATTGGTGATCTTATGGGTAAATATCAATAGCATAAATGGCGATAATCATAACATGCCTTGATCGGCAAAACTCAAATAATGGTGTCGTGTCAAAATCAAATGGTCCAATACTTTTATGTCCAACGCCTCTGAAGCATTTTTCAGCTTCTCGGTAATATGCTTGTCCGAGGCACTGGGTTTCAATGTTCCGGAAGGGTGGTTATGGGCTAGGATAATCCCCACGGCACCAAGCTCAAGGGCCTCTTTTAAAACCAGTCTTACATCTACTAGGGTTCCCGTAATACCTCCTTTGCTCAATTGGGACTTATGGATGACTTTATTGGAATTGTTGAGATATACAATCCAGAATTCCTCATGTTGCAACTCTCCCATAATCGGGTACAAAAGTTCAAAAGCATCCCTGCTGCCGGATATCTTGGTAATCTTTCCGGTATCCTGCATTCGTCTTCGCCTTCCCACCTCCAACGCGGCAGCAATGGTAACGGCCTTGGCCTCCCCAATTCCCTTGAACTTCATCAATTGGTTTACCGAAAGTTTCCCCATCTCACTTAAATTGTGGCCCACCGAGGCCAAAATCCGCTTGGACAGTTCCACAGCACTCTCGTCCCGGTTCCCTGAACCAATGAGAATGGCGATCAATTCCGCATCGGACAGGACAAAACTACCTTTATGCCGCAGTTTTTCCCTAGGCTTGTCGTCATCCGCCCAATTTTTGATTGAAAAGGAAACCAATTTTTCTTGCATCCTCTAAAGATAGGAGATTAAATTTATGTAATTTTCAATGTAAATCTTATCCTATGAAATCATTGTTCAACACTGAGGCCCATGCTGAAATCCTTTCCCGAATCGATAAACTTTCGGAATCCACCCAGAGGCAATGGGGTAAAATGGAGGTTGGACAAATGCTACACCATTGTCAGTTTCCCCTTAAGGTGGCTTTGGGCAAACTTACAATAAAAAAACCCAATCCTTTTATGAAGCTCATGTTCAAAGTTTTTAAAAAAAGCATGTACAATGACAAACCTTGGAAACACAATTTACCCACTGCACCGGGGTTTCGGGTCAAGGACAGGAAAGATTTTCCAAAGGAAAAACAAGCCTTGGTTACCCTTATCAATGATTTTCATGGGGAGAGGCATATTAAGGACCGTGGACCCCACCCCGCTTTTGGCGACCTCACTTATGATCAGTGGGGACAAATACAGTACAAGCATTTGGACCATCATTTACGGCAATTTGGGGTTTAACCCATTGGTAGCTGGGCTGGCATTGTGAAAGAGGCTACGGCCTCATAGAAATCATCTTCATCCACCCCCATTTGTTGGCAAATCCATTTGGCCCCGATCAAATTGTCCAAGGCTCTGTTTTCTGAAATTTCCAAAGGCATTTCACCTTCAGGGGTATCCAAAAGAACCATACCGTTTTCAATTTGGTAATCCGGCGATTGGTATGCAAATTTTCGGATAGGGTTTTCTGTGGCCTCAACCACTTTTTTCACTTCAGGGTCTTCTTCATTATAGGTAATGCTACCTCCCTTGATAATACCATCCACAAAAATCCGGAACTGCCCCATCTGGTTTTCCAAAGTTGGAGTTTCATCTGCTATCCCACCCAATAAGGCAATGTTAGGCTGATACACATGAAATTTAGGCCTTGGGTCCAGTACAGAAGAAAAGTGCTCGTCCCCCTCCAATATTACAAAGTCATTCTCCTCGGTCAGGTGCACGCGACGTTCAAATCCTTCCAGAGGGGTTTCCATCATATAATCCACCTCAACATTATGATAGTGCAATACGTGTAAGATCATGGGGATTATATCGGCTTTTCCATGCCCTGCCACCACCACCCGGGTCTTGTATTTGGATTGCTCAAACACAAATGCCGGATACGAAAAAATCTGCAATCCCAATTCCTGCGCTTTACACAGTTCCGGGTTATCCAATGGTATAGTAGATCCCAAAATTACAGCATCCAATTGATCGTGGACTGTTTCAGGATTCCATCCCATGGTTTCAGGAAGAAGCCCAAGAGGCTCCAATCTATTTTTCAAGGATTCTTCCGCACCGCTATCGCTCCCAGTAATGATGTGCCCTTTGTCGCGAAGCGTCAGGGCCAAATCACTCAGGATAGCCTCCCCTATACCTATAAAGTGTACTTGCATCAAATTGATTTATCTTTCAAAAATAGGTATTGACAAAACCAATCCAAACAAACACCCAATCTTATTAATTTCTATCTTGAGAAAAAATTGAACACGATGAATCTATCACAAATTCAATCCAAGGAAATTATGCCGGGTTATCATGGGAAATTGGTGCATGGAGATACCATCTCCTGGGCCTTTTGGAGTGTGAAACAAGATGCCGAGGTACCGGAACATTCCCATCACCATGAACAGATCATGCACGTGGTGGAAGGGGATTTTGAATTTACCCTTGATGGGAATACGGCCATCTACCATCCCGGAGATGTGGTCGTAATTCCCTCCAACACCCCTCATAGTGGAAAAGCCTTGACGGCCTGCAGATTGATGGATGTTTTTAGCCCCGTTCGGGAAGAATATAAATAAGTTATGAATATATCCCTTAAAGGAAAGACCGCTCTTGTGGGCGGCAGTAGCAAAGGAATTGGCGAGGCCATAGCCAGACAATTGGCCGCGAGTGGTGCAAGCGTTACCCTAATGGCCAGAAATGAGGAAAAAATGAAGGCCATCATCAAGGAAATGGACACTTCCTTTGGACAAGAACACCAATTTTTGATTGTTGATTTCTCCAATTTTGAAGCTTTTAAACGGACTATATCTCCATTTTTTGATCAAAACGAGGTAGATATTCTGGTCAACAATACGCAAGGGCCTTCTGCCGGAGGTGCACTGGAAAAATCCATTGAGGACTACCAGCAAGCCTTTGACCTGCTCTTTAAATCGGTTGTACTGACCACCGAACTGGCCTTAAAACATATGCAAAAGAAAAAGTGGGGGCGTATTATCAATGTGGCCTCCATCTCGGTCAAGGAACCTTTGAATTACTTGGCGTTATCCAATTCCATCCGTGCAGCGGTGGTCACTTGGTCCAAAAGTTTGGCCTACGATATTGCCCAAGATGGCATTACGGCCAACAGTATCCTGACCGGATATTTTGATACGGACCGCATTGCCCAGCTCAATACCAAAAAGGCAGAAAAAATGGGAGTCACCCCAGAAGAAGTACGTTCCAACATGGAGGAACAGGTACCCATGAAACGGATTGGAAAACCCGAGGAATATGGATATCTAGTCGCATTTCTGGCCTCTGACAGGGCAGCGTACATTACTGGGACCAACATCCCCATTGACGGAGGGCTTCTAAAATCTCTATGAGAAATTTTTTATTTACAACAAAATATTTTTAGGGTTAAATTATCATATATTCAATTTTTAGGTATTTTTATTGTTCAACCAATAAAAATCATACCCATGAATTCAAAAGTTTTTTTGGCAGTTCGAATCCTATTGGGGCTTTTTGTTCTGATTTTTGGGCTCAACAAGTTCCTGAACTTCTTACCTCCTCCAGGTGACATGCCGGATGCGGCCATTAGCTATTTCGGCGCAGTTTCATCTACCTACACCCTTAAATTAGTTGCCGTTGTAGAAATTTTGGCAGGACTTGCCTTTATCCTGAACAAATATGGAGCACTTATGGCTGTGATACTGATGAGTGTATCGGTCAATGCCGTACTGTTCCATGCCACCTTAGCTCCAGCCGGTATAGGCCCCGGACTAGGTCTATTGATCTTGAATATTTTGGCCTTAATCGGCTATAAGGATAGATACAAGGACCTTTTGCGCCCTTGATGTATTGGTGATTTTATCATATCGAACGAAGTCGGGATGTATTGAACAAACTCCCGACTCCGCTCGAACTGACATTAAACAACATCTTTCCTCTTCGCTTTTTGATTATAGACTCATACGGTCCTTAAAAATGTAGGATTGTCTTCGTGAAACCTCTATTTCTTCCCCATTTTGCATGATAAGTTTGAGTTTTCCGTTGAACCAAGGCACCACACTTTCAATAAAATGGGTGTTCACAATCTGCTGACGATTGGCCCTAAAAAAGGACGCTTCGGGAAGTTTTTCCTCTATCAGGTTCAATGATTTGTACAGCAATGGCTTTTTATCCCCAAAAAATACGCGGGTATAGTTGCCCACAATCTCAAAATGGGAAATATCCCCAATTTTTACCAACCAGCATGATTCCCCGTCCTTGATAAAAATCTGACTGCTCTCCTTAAGTTTTTTTGATATATCGGCTCCTGTGCGAGCGGATTCCAATTTTGTCCGCACCTTTTCCATGGCCATATCAAAACGCTTTTCACTTACAGGTTTCAACAAATAATCCAAGGCATTGTACTCGAAGGATTTTATAGCATACTCGTCAAAAGCCGTTGTAAATATGGTAATGGGCACTTCATCCAACATTTCCAAAAGCTCAAAACCATCTTTTTCGGGCATGTTGATATCCAAAAACAAGAGGTCTGGCGAGGTACTCTGGATCAGCTCAAACCCAGCGTCCACATTTTCAGCCTCTCCCAGGATTTCAATATCATCATACTTTTTGATCAGCTCCTTCAACTCGTTCCGGGCCAATCTGGAGTCTTCCACAATGACAGCTTTGATGTTCATACCAGTGGAATTTTAATATTGGCCACCACCTCATCGGCAACTTCTTCCAAATTGAAGGATGCCCTATTGGTATAAAGGAGTTTTAACCGCTGTTGTATGTTTTGCAACCCCAATTGGGTAGAATCCTTGGCTATTTGGAGTTTGCCCGTATTGCGGACTTCCAATATCAAGAGTTCTTGTTCTTTCTTGATGTTCAATACAATGGTCCCTCCGTTTTTGAGGTTAGAGATACCGTGTTTGGTAGCATTTTCCACCAATAGTTGTATGATCATGGGTGGGATTTGTATATCTAAGGTATCCTTATCCACATTCTTGACAAATTCCAAACGATCTTCGAACTGGATTTTGGATAGCGCTATATAATTGTCCACCATTTCCAATTCTTCCCGGACCGAAATGGCATTGTTGCTATTCTTGGTCAGTGAGAACCGCAAGATTTCCGAAAGTTTGGTGAGCATTTCCCGGGATTTTTCCACATCTTCCAACATCAATCCCCTGATATTATTGAGGCTGTTGAACATAAAGTGGGGGTTTATCTGACCCTTTAAGGTATTTAGCTGTGCTTGTTTAAGATGGGTGTTCAGCTCCAATCGCTCTATTCGGTCCCGATTAAGCTTAAGAAGCAACTTGATCACCAAATAGGTTACCGTCCAAGCTCCAATAAGAAACAGGGAGTTGAGCACCTGTATCCCAACATTGTCGTGATACTTGAACATTTGGAGCTCTGAAGGGGTCAATGCCGGGCCAAACTCAACATATACATATCCAAAAATAAAGTTCAGGACAGCGAACAAAAAGGATGCGACTAGAAAGGAAAGTAAAACCTTTATACACTCCTTGATCCCGAAGCCATCAAACTGTATAGCTCTTTTTAGGTACAGCCGCAACAAAAAAGTCACCGCAATACCAAGTACTGTACCCATAATCACCGAATAGATAAGCAGGGATATACTGATCTGCTTTACCACAAAAACAGAAACCAGGTTAATGAAACCCCATCCCAAAATCTGTAGGATCCAAAAAGCGTACTCGCGTTTTTTATTGCTCAATTCCATGAATATGGTCTACGGTATTCCAAATATACTTTAAGGAGTTCAACCTATGGGAATGCCCCCTTACTGATTTTGTGGTTGCTTTTTCCAGAAAGGTCTACAGTATGATTTGCCGCTATTTAAAAATGCCACCCACATTAACGTCATCCCTGTATAAAAGAATACAAAGTACGAATCATATCCCCACCCATTGAATTTTCCATAAAGCCCTATTGAAGTCCCGATGATTCCCATGACCAAAATAGCTTTCTGTGTTGTACTCAATTTTCTCATTGTCTGATTTTTTAAAGGTTCACGATTATTTTTTACAGGAAGATATCCACCAATAAGGTTATCATCAATCGTACAAGTGCTATCATTGTTTTCGGTTTTAGGGTTTTGTACAGCACTAAATTACAGGGCTTTCCATTCATGTACACCTGAATTATGGGCAGTGGTAAAAAAGACCTAGTGAACGGTAACCGTAATTTCCCAAAAGAGGCAATAAATAAAAAAGGAGCTAAAAAAAGCTCCTTTTAAATTGAAAATCAGTTCTATAAATCAATCTTTCAATGGCTGGGGGATTTCCTGTTGTCCCAAATGTTTGGCATAAAAGCCCATCATGGCCTTATAGAGTTCAATACGGTTCTCTTCCTTGCCAAATCCGTGGCCTTCATCATATTTTACCATATAGGGCACATCATAGCCCTTCCCTCTCAACGCACTCACAATTTGGTCCGATTCATCTATATTGACCCTTGGGTCGTTCGCTCCCTGCACTACAAATAAAGGTTTATTGATTTTATCAATCTGATATACCGGGGAAACTTCTTCCATAATCTTCTTTTCCTCTGGAACGTCATCATCATACCATATTTCCTTGATGATTTTTAGGTACGGTTTCCAATATGGTGGTATGGTCTTCATGAAGGTGAACAAATTGGATACCCCCACATAATCCACTCCACAGGCATAGAGATCCGGTGTCTTGGTCAAGCCTCTCAATACGGCATACCCACCATGGCTACCTCCATAAATAGCGGCTTTGTCTGGATCAACCCAACCTTGTTCCACTACATATTGCAGACCATCCTCCACATCATCCATGGCCTTTCTTCCAATCTGTTTAAAGCCAGATTCCAAGAATTCCCTACCATACCCCCCGGAAATCCTAAAATTTACTTGAAGTGTGGCATAGCCCCTACTGGCAAACAATTGCGCTTCCGGGTTAAAGCCCCAAGAATCCCGGATACCCTGCGGACCTCCATGTGGGTTTACAATTACGGGCACCTTTTGGCCGGCCAAAGCTGCTTTGGGCAAGGTAATATACCCATGTAGGGTAATACCGTCCCTACTGGTAAAGGTTATGGGGCGCATTTCGGCCATATCCTCCTTTTTCAACTGCGGCATGGTATTGTACAACTCGGTAAGTTCATCCTTGGCCACATTGTACGCATAGTACATGCCATACACCCGGTCACTGTCCACATAGAGCATGTACAGATTTTCATCTTCAGTGCTATCCAATATACTGTACTGCATTCCGGGAAGTTCACTCTTCACCTTGGCATCCAATTTTTTAAAGACCTCACTCACCGGAACCACCATACTTTTTTCACCCTCGTAGGTAAAATAATCCACTTCATGGTTTCTGGTTCTGAAGAGCCCCATGTTCTGCACATCGTATTGATCATTGGAAAAGACCTTCTTTATGGTTTTGTTCTCCTTAAGGTCGAACAGTTGCACTTCCGCCTTATCATTGTCCAGATTGGAGACCACATAGGCATCATGCGGATATTCCGTTGCATAGTTAAAGCTGGTGATAAAAAAGTTATCCTTCCAATTTAGCTGTTTCAAGACTTGGAAACCTCCTTTGCCATCCTCATAATAGGTATCCTGCTCCACTCCATCCCGAAGACGTGTAAATCCTTTCAGTTTCCCGTTTCTATCAAAATCGTACCCCAAGATAGGGTTGGCCGGGTCATCATTGGTATATAGTTGGGTCAATTCCCCTGTGACCACATTCAGCTTGAAGGGCTCAAAGACCTGGGCATTGTTCTTGTTCATGGAAACAATGATATGCTCCTTATCATCACGCAACAACTCTGTGAAATCTGCCCGCACACCATCAAAGGGAGTGAGGTCCTTCAAGTTGCTCCCATCCAAATCCACTGCATAAATATGATAGTTTTCATTGCCTCCCTTATCCATGGAAAAGTATAGTCTGGTATTGTTTAACCAGCCATAAATCCTGACCAACTCATCCTTTTCCTCAATGGCTTTTTTAACCTCGTTGGTCTCCAGGTTCTTCACATAAATATGACGTTTGCCATTCTCATCGCTTTCCCTGTAGGACAAGTATTTTCCATCCGGGGAAAATCGGAACGTGAACCCCTTGGGATTTCCAAAATAATCTTCCACGGTGTACCGGTAATCCCCTTGATCCAATGCGGCCAAGGAAACCAATTCGTCATGGGAACTGGCCAAAGTGGTATCGCCAGGTTTTTCTTGGGCATGAAGGGCAACTCCCAAAAACATGAATAGGGAAACCCCACAGACCCATTTGATCCTTTGTGTTGTTTTCATACGTGTTGAATTAAGTGTTTCTTTTGAAAAAAATGATGTTATAACAAATTAGACTGTCCGTATCTGTCTTTGTTACAAAAACCAGCAAAAAACTGATAATCAACCACCAACATACAACCCCAAGGTTGATTTCATTCTTGTCTTTATTTTGTTTCTGGGGGAAACTTTGACAATGTTTTTTTAACCAAGGCCCTCAACCTTTCTTCACGAACACTTGGGGAAGCGTTATCGCGATAGCCACTTTCAGTGGAGGCTTGCCAGAACAGCGCATCACGTTGGGCATCCACAAAATCAAATAGAATATGACGTTGTATTCCAGAATTTCCAATGGGCAATCCAACGGAAACTCCGCCGCCCACATTTCTGCCCGTACCACCAATACCAACACCTACAGCGCTATTAGACGGACTACGAAATTCACTGCTTTGAATGTTGATGAAAAAATCGGGTTCCTCTGCCAAACGATATCCTTTTATCTGCAGGGTGGAATCCAAAATCCGAATGAGGCGCTTTTCGTCCAATTGGGTCAGACCCGAATCCAAATCGGAGAAATAATTGTAGGTGGTATAGCTACTAAAGTCCGTTCCCTTATCGTAATCGTAATTGACCCGAATGGAGACGCAAGAGGCCAATAGGCAACACAGTGCAATAATCCATAGGTTTCGCATGGCAGATAAATCTGGATTAGCTTAAAATTAAGGATTATTTGGCTTGGGTGGGAGAACAGGCGTCTTTATTCGTTCAATAGCGCCCAGAGCTTATCCTTGAGCTGCTGAATGCCCAATTGGCTTACCGATGAGATAAATAGATAATCAACATCCTTAAAATCGGGCTTCATTTCCTGTCGCATTTCCTCAATTAGCTCCTCATCCAACATATCGCATTTGGAAATGGCCACGATGCGCTGTTTGTCCAACAACTCCGGATTGTACCGTCTCAGCTCATCCAAAAGAATGGCGTATTCCTGACTGATGTCCTTACTGTCGGCAGGGATTAGAAAAAGTAAGGTGGCGTTGCGTTCAATATGACGCAGAAAATAATGGCCCAGACCTTTGCCTTCTGCAGCCCCTTCAATAATTCCGGGGATATCGGCCATTACAAAACTCTGGAAATCTCGATGTTCCACAATGCCCAAATTTGGTTTTAGAGTGGTAAACTCGTAATTGGCGATCTTGGGCTTTGCCGAGGTCATCACGGACAGCAAGGTAGATTTCCCGGCATTGGGGAATCCCACAAGGCCCACATCGGCCAAAACCTTAAGTTCCAAGGTTATCTGGGCATCCTGCCCCGGGATTCCGGGTTGTGCATATCTAGGAGTCTGGTTGGTAGGGCTTTTAAAATGCCAATTGCCGCGACCTCCCATTCCGCCTTCCAGGACAATCTTCTCTTCCTGGTCCTCGGTAATCTCAAAAAGAACGGCATTGGTCTCGGTATCCCGTATCACGGTCCCGAGGGGAACTTCCAAATAGGTATCGGCCCCATCGGCACCGGTACTCCTATTTTTGCTGCCATGCTCCCCATGACCCGCCTTAAAATGCTTTTTGAACTTGTAATGGACCAAGGTCCACAGATTTTTGTTCCCCTTCACGATCACGTGACCTCCACGGCCACCATCACCACCATCCGGACCTCCCTTGGCAACATACTTTTCCCGATGTAAATGCGCAGAACCCTTGCCTCCGTTCCCGGAAGATACGTGCACTTTCACATAATCCACAAAATTGCCTTCGGTCATGTCAATGGTTTTGTTAGCAGAAAGGTGAAGGGTAAAATGCTACCTCCGTCTTAGTCCAAAGCATCTATTACCTTGCCCAAACGCTCGGTGATTTCTGCAATGTCCCCAATTCCGTTTACGGAATGGAATTTCCCCTGCTTCTCGTAATACGCTTTCAAAGGGGCTGTTTTTTCATTGTATTCATCAAAACGATTACGGATTTTGCTCTCATCTTGATCATCGGAACGTCCACTGCTCTTCCCGCGTTCCAACAAACGGGCAATCAACACCTCATCATCGGCTTCCAAAGCGATGGTGGCGTTCACCTTCATGTCCTTGGATTCTAAAAAATTGTCCAAAGCCTCCGCTTGTGCCGCTGTTCTTGGGAAACCATCAAAAATAAAGCCTGACGCCTCTGGATTTTTCTCCACTTCGTCCTTTAGCATATCGATGGTAACCTCATCGGGGACCAAGTCGCCCTTATCGATATAGGATTTGGCCAATTTGCCCAATTCCGTTCCGTTTTTAATGTTGTATCGGAACACATCCCCTGTGGAAATGTGTTTCAAATTGTACTTCTCTTTCAAGAACCCGGCTTGGGTCCCTTTTCCTGCTCCTGGCTTTCCAAAAAGCACTAGGTTGATCATATCTGCTTGGTTTAATTGGTATACTTCCCTCAAATTTCTACCCATTTCATTATAGTCCAAACCGTAGCCCACAATAAAATTATCCGGGATTTCCAACCCCACATAATCAATGGCGTATTCACCATTGTAGATTTCGGACTTGTAAAAAAGGGCAGCAATTTTAAATTCCTTCACATTGGTCTGGGAGAACAGGTGTACCAATTGTTTCAATGTTCTTCCCGTATCGACCACATCCTCCAAAATAATAACGCTCTTTCCTTCCATATCTTCCTGCACATCCAACAAGGTCTCCACAATCCCCGTGGAAGTCAAACCTTGGTAGGAACTCAACCGTACAAAAGAAACTTGGCAAGGATGCTGATACGCCTTTAAAAAGTCGGCCACAAACATGAAGGCTCCGTTGAGCACACCTACAAAAAGGGGAGTCTCATCCTTATAATCTTCAGCGATTTCCGCCGCCATTTTTTCTATGGCCGCAAGGATTTGCTCTTCCTTTAAGTAAGGTTTAAACAACTTGTTGTTTAGCTTGATCAACGTATCAGTATTTTGGTCAGGTTGGCAAAGATAGCATTTTTTGGGGGTGGTATGCCCAGCATCTTTCATCCCTTCAAGGAATTCATGTATTTTTGCAGTCATTCCAATTTAATGATCCATGGATTTTTTCTCTTCCAATTTTAAACTCGGTATTTTAGGGGGTGGGCAATTAGGCAAAATGATGCTCTACGAAACCCGAAAATGGGACATTCATACCAAGGTCATGGATGCTTCACCCGAAGCGCCCTGCAAAATTGCCTGCAATGAATTTGTGGAAGACAGTCTTATGGATTTTGACGCCGTTTACAATTTTGGAAAGGATGTGGATGTCCTTACCATTGAAATTGAAAATGTGAATGTGGACGCCCTAGAGAAATTGGAACATGAGGGTAAAAAAGTCTATCCTCCGACCAAAGCCTTGCGGACTATACAGAACAAGGCAACCCAGAAACTGTTCTATACGGACCACAATATTCCAACTGCCCCGTTCATGCGTTTTGCCTATACATCCGAGATAGAGGACAGTATTTCCAACGGAGGCCTCCAACTTCCTTTTGTTTGGAAGAGTGCCCAATTTGGATATGACGGCCAAGGTGTGAAAGTCGTTCGGAAAATAGAAGATTTAAACGGTCTTCCCAATGTGGAGTGCATTGCCGAAAAAATGGTGGATTTTAAAAATGAATTGGCCGTTATCGTAGCACGGAACACCAAAGGTGAAGTAAAAACATACCCTGTGGTGGAAATGGAGTTTCACCCAGAGGCCAACCAAGTTGAATATGTTATCTGTCCGGCCAGAATTGACGCTTCCGTAGCACAAAAAGCTACTGAAGTGGCCCTCAAAGTAGCTGAACATCTGCAACCCGTAGGATTATTGGCCGTGGAATTGTTTCAAACGCAGGATGACCAAATTCTGGTCAACGAAGTGGCTCCAAGACCACACAACAGCGGACATTATAGCATTGAGGCCAGTTTTACCAACCAATTTGAACAGCACATCCGGGCCATTTTGGGCCTGCCTTTGGGAAAGACGGATAGCAAAGTGGCTGGAATCATGGTAAATTTGGTCGGAGCCGAAGGCCATACCGGGGATGTGGTCTATGAACATATGGATACCATTTTGGAGATGGATGGGGTAACACCCCATATCTACGGTAAAAAACAGACCCGTCCGTTCCGCAAAATGGGACATGTGACCATTGTGGACGAAGATATGGCCAGAGCCCGTGAAGTGGCCCAAAAAGTAAAAGAAACCATCAACGTTGTAAGCAAATAAGAATATGAGCAAAGTAGCCGTAATCATGGGAAGTACCAGCGACCTGCCTGTTATGCAGGACGCCATCGATATTTTAAAAGAGTTCAATATTGAAGTGGATGTGGACATTGTTTCCGCACATCGAACTCCAGAAAAACTTTTTGATTTTGGCAAAAACGCCCATACAAATGGATACTCGGTCATTATAGCCGGGGCCGGTGGTGCTGCACACCTTCCCGGAATGGTCGCCTCTTTGTCTCCCTTACCTGTGATTGGAGTCCCTGTAAAAAGCAGCAATTCCATAGATGGTTGGGATTCCGTATTGTCTATCCTGCAAATGCCCGGTGGGGTTCCCGTAGCTACCGTAGCCTTGAACGGCGCCAAAAATGCTGGGATTTTGGCCGCCCAAATTATTGGGAGTTCAGACCAAAAAGTTTTATCCAAAATGGTGGACTACAAACAAGGCCTCAAAGAAAAAGTAATCAAAGGAGCGGAAGAAGTTCGCAACAAAAAATAAACCTACGCAGAAATGCCCAATAATAACCCTCTCTTGGAGCCCTTTAATCAAGCTCCATTTTCAAAAATCAAGAACGAACATTTTAAGCCTGCCTTCTTGGAGGCTATTGAAAGTGCCAAAAAAGAGATTGACGCCATAGTGGAAAACCCCGAAGCGCCCAACTTTGGGAACACGCTGGAGGCCTTGGATTTTTCAGGACAACAATTGGACCGTATTTCTAGCGTCTTTTTCAACCTCAACTCTGCCGAGACCAATGAGGAAATCCAAAAAATTGCGCAGGAAGTCTCTCCTTTACTATCAGAGTTCAGCAATGATATCACCCTGAACCAACCGCTTTTTGAACGCATCAAAACGGTTTACGGACAAAGAGAAAACCTCTCCCTCACTCCTGAGCAGAAAACTTTGTTGGAAAAACGCTATAAAAGCTTTAGCAGAAACGGGGCAAACCTAAACGAAGCGGATAAAAAAAGACTTAGGGAAATTGATGCCGAACTGTCCAAACTAAAACTGAAATTCGGTGAAAATGTACTTGCCGAAACCAACAAATACGAAATGTTATTGTCCAATGAAGAAGATTTAAAAGGTCTTCCCGAAGGCGCCAAAGAAGCGGCCGCCCAATTGGCGCAATCCAAAAACAAGGAAGGTTGGCTGATCACCTTGGACTACCCCAGCTATATCCCTTTTATGAAATATGCTGAAAATAGGGTGTTGCGCAAAGAATTGTCCTTGGCCTTTGGCAGTAAGGGTTTTCATAATGATGCATTGGACAATCAAGAAAATGTACTGCAAATTGTCGCCCTTCGCCATGAACGCGCCAACCTATTGGGTTACGCTACCCATGCCCATTTTGTCCTGGAAGAACGCATGGCAGAAACCCCTGAAAAAGTGCTGGAGTTTTTGAACGAACTTTTGCAGAAAGCCAAGCCTGCGGCGGAAAGGGAATTTGCGGAGTTGGAGAGCTATGCCAAAGAATTGGATGGTATTGATCATTTGGAAAAATGGGACAGTGCCTACTACTCTGAAAAATTAAAGCAGAAACTGTTCAATTTGGACGATGAAAAATTGAAACCTTATTTTAAACTGGAGAATGTCATCAACGGAGTTTTCCAAGTCGCTGAAAAATTGTTCGGCCTTACCTTCAAGGAGGTTTTTAATGTGGACAAATACCATGATGAGGTAAAAACTTATGAAGTCTATGGGGACTCGGGCAACTTTGTTTCCCTTTTTTATGCCGATTTCCATCCCCGTCCCGGGAAACGTGGTGGGGCTTGGATGACCTCGTACAAACCACAGTATACCCGTAACGGCAAAAATAGTCGGCCCCATGTCTCCAACGTATGCAATTTCACGAAGCCAACTGCTTCAAAACCTTCGTTGCTTACCTTCAATGAGGTAACCACTTTGTTCCATGAGTTTGGGCACGCCCTTCATGGGATGTTGGCCAACACGGTCTATCCAGGTCTTTCCGGAACTTCGGTGTATTGGGATTTTGTGGAACTGCCCAGTCAGGTAATGGAAAACTGGTGCTATGAAAAAGAAGCCTTGGAACTTTTTGCCTTTCACTATGAAACGGGGGAGCTTATTCCCATGGAATTGGTTGAGAAGATAAAGGAATCCGCCACTTTTCAAGAGGGCATGGCCACCATCCGACAATTGAGTTTTGGCTTTTTGGATATGGCCTGGCACGGTTCGGACCCATCCAATATAAAAGATGTAAAAGATTACGAAACCAGAGCCTTTGAAAGCACTGCTTTGTTCCCGGACACCCCCGAAACCTGCATGAGCACTTCTTTCTCCCATATTTTTCAAGGTGGATATTCCTCCGGGTATTACAGTTACAAATGGGCCGAGGTTTTGGATGCGGATGCTTTTGCTTATTTCAAGGAAAAAGGGATTTTCAACAAGGAAATTGCAGATAGGTTCAAGGAACATGTACTTTCCAAAGGAGGCACGGAAAATCCCATGGAACTGTACAAACGTTTTAGGGGCTCCGAGCCTAAAATCGATGCTTTATTGGAACGGGCCGGACTACTGGAAACAAAAGACTAGCAACATTCAATAAACGACTTATTGCTTCCACTGGACCAAGAAATGATCCCTATGGTGGCAATGACCACAAGCGCTCCCAATGCCGAGGCCACAATGGTTTTTCCTACGGAATATTTTCGCATCCGGCTTTCGGTGATCATGGATTTCTGAATGGTCATTTCCGTTTTGTCCTGCACCACCACCAAGGTCGAATCGGTCACCGCTTTGATAAGCACTTTCTCCATCTCGCGGTCCCCCATCCTGATTTCATATCGTTTCCCGACCACATAGTCGGAATCAGCGGTATTGAGTTGCTGATAGGTATAACAACTGTTGAACAACATCAAAATGGACAATACACATGCAATTTTGACCATAACCGAAGCGTCTAATAAATGGTTACTTGCTGATTTTCATAAATTTACAAATAAAACCCACACCTGCGGTCCACTACTTTGTCCAACGACCGAAAATTGAATCCGTGTTAATCTTGGATTAAAGGAATAGCGTAATTGTCTCCAATACCTTTCCTTTGAATGTTTTACAACAAATTGGGTATAAGATCATTCGGTAAAATCATTACTTTTGACACTTCTAACAACTATGGCCGAACATCAACTTCATCCGGACAATTGGGTAGACCAGTACGCAGATTATCTGTTCAATTATGCAGTGGCCCGTGTCAGCGATGCCGAAATTGCCAAGGATTTGGTACAGGAGACATTTTTTGCCGGACTGAATTCCGCCAAAAACTACAAAGGTGATGCAGCGGAGCGAACATGGTTGATCGCTATCTTAAAGCGAAAGGTCATTGACCACTACCGAAAAATTAATTCCAAAAAAGGAAAAGCAGAGGTTCGGGTGAACTATGCGGCCAGTTCCGATTCGGAAGGAGATTGGATCGAGGAACAGGTAGCGGACCCTTTTAGCCAGGATGGCGACAATGCACTTGAGAACGAAGAACTGGGGTCGGCCATACAGGAATGCATCTCCAAATTGCCCCGTAAGCAGGCCATGGTCTTTCAAATGAAAACGATTCAAGGCATGAGCACTGAGGATATCTGTAATGAATTGGGGATTAATCCGTCCAACCTATGGGTAATGATCCACAGGGCAAGAACGGCACTTATGGGTTGTTTAAATGATAATTGGTTTTAGTTATGAAGATTTCATGTGAAGAGGCATCACATATCTGCACCAAATCACAGTACAAGGAAGCCAGCTTTTGGGAAATCCTAAAGCTTCGCTTGCATATACTGTATTGCAAGACTTGTGCACATTACTCCAAGCGTAACGGCACCCTTACTTCTTTGTGCGATAAGGCGGGACTGAACGTCCTTTCCAAAGAGGACAAGGAATGCATGAAAAAAGACTTGGAAAAAAGACTTTAAAAAAGTCCCTTCAACACCCAAAAAAGCAATAGCCACAAAATGGGAAGTCCTTCTACCCAAAACGAAGCAAAATAGCGTTCTTGCATCTTCTTGTGTGACCTTAGCACAACAACCAATACAACACCCAAAATTAATCGCATTATTATTTCATAGGGATGGATTTCATCCTTGAAAAAAGTCAGTACAAAGAAAAGGACCACCAATACCATTCCCAACTGTTGCGTACTTTTTACGCCCAAAACCTGAGGCAGGGTCCTGAGGTTTTCATCATCCCATTCAAGATCTCGTATTTCAAAGGGCAATATGAGGACCACCACCAAAATAAAACGTTGCAGGAACCATATCCACACATCCCACCCTACAGGAACTTTGGCATCCAAAACAGGTAAGAGCACCGTAAAACCAACCCAGACCAAGGCCACAATATAAATTTTAAATCCTCCCAGATTTCTCAGGTTTTTGGCTTCTGGCAGCAAGGGCACCGCGTACAATGTGGATATAAGACCTAAAATCGCAATGGCCATCCACATGTCACGATCCAATTGAAACAAGAAATAAACAGCAAGTCCAAAGCACAGAAAACTGAAAACCTGTATGTATTTATGGTACACATTGGACACAATCAGGTATTTATAGGCCTCTACCCCATACTTGATAAAATTATAGCATACTATCACCCCAAAAAAGGTGAAGCCCATCAAGGAAAAATCCCAAGGAGCTTCCAAAAGATCAAACGTGACCCCCATAAGTGAAACCACGGCAAGGGCCACATGCACACTGGCATCCAGATAGAAATCAAAGATGAATTTTAGGCTTCTCATTATACAAAATAGGAACACCCCCCACCCAAGGTTAACCAGTGGTTAACAACTTTGGTTTGGAGACTACCAAAATTGCTTATTTTCATTGAATTAATCCCTAATTTTGTGCACTTTATTGGATTGAACATGAACACAGAAACATTTGCCGCCAGACACATTGGCATTGCTGAAAAAGACCTCTCCAAAATGTTTGGGACCATTGGGGTCGACAATATGGAGCAATTGATTTATGAAACCATTCCCGATGATATTAGACTTAAGGAGCCCTTAAATCTTCCAAAAGGGATAAGTGAACATGAATTTTTGGCCCATATCCAAAAGTTATCGGAAAAAAACCAGATTTTCAAAAGTTATATTGGATTGGGGTATCACGAATCCCTGACCCCATCCGTAATCAAAAGAAACATCTTGGAGAATCCAGGATGGTATACGGCATACACCCCCTATCAAGCGGAGATAGCCCAAGGAAGGCTGGAAGCTCTCCTGAACTTCCAGACCATGGTCACTGACCTCACTGGGATGGAATTGGCCAATGCTTCCCTTTTGGATGAAAGTACCGCAGCGGCAGAGGCCATGACCATGCTGTTTGAGCTTCGGTCAAGGGAACAGAAAAAAAATGGAGTCGTAAAATTCTTTGTTTCGGAAGAAATTCTTCCCCAAACCTTGAGCTTGCTCCAGACTCGCGCCATTCCGTTGGGCATAGAATTGGTGGTCGGGAATCACGAAACCTTTGGTTTCTCTGATGATTTTTATGGGGCCATCCTCCAATACCCCGGGAAATTTGGTCAAGTGAACGACTATGCCGGCTTTGTCCAAAAAGCCAAGGCCAATGAAATTAAAGTGGCCGTTGCTGCCGATATCCTTAGCTTGGTACTTCTTACCCCTCCAGGTGAATGGGGTGTTGATGTGGTCGTTGGCACCACCCAACGCTTTGGTATTCCACTGGGATACGGTGGACCCCATGCCGCATTTTTTGCCACCAAGGAAGCATACAAAAGAAATATACCCGGCAGAATCATAGGAGTCACCAAGGACACGGATGGGAACCGAGCCCTACGTATGGCCCTCCAAACCAGGGAACAGCATATTAAAAGGGACAAGGCCACATCCAATATCTGTACAGCCCAGGTACTCTTGGCCGTAATGGCAGGAATGTATGCCGTTTACCATGGCCCCAACGGATTAAGATATATTGCGAACAAAGTACATGGCCAAGCCGCACAATTGGCCAAAACATTGGAGTCCTTTGGTTTTGAACAATTGAATTCCTGCTACTTTGACACCATTAGGGTAAAAGTGAAAAATAGCATCGCGCTGCGGGAAATCACCGAAGGACATGGCATTAATCTTAATTATATTGATGCCGATACGGTTTCCATATCCCTCAACGAAGCCGTTTCCGAGGAAGACCTTAAGACCATTGTGCTCTGCTTTGCGGAGGCCCACGATATAAAAACACACGACGCAGTTCCCCTTGCTTCAGAAGGGACCATTCCAAATGCATTACAGCGCAAAACCCCCTTCTTGGAACATGAGGTGTTCAACGCCTACCATTCCGAAACGGAGTTGATGCGCTATGTCAAAAAATTGGAGCGCAAGGATTTGGCGCTGAACCACTCCATGATTTCCTTGGGAAGCTGTACCATGAAGCTGAATGCCGCTTCTGAAATGCTACCCTTGAGTTGGGCGCACTGGGGAAACATCCACCCGTTTGTACCCCTAAACCAGGCTCAAGGATATCAAGAAATGCTCAAGGCTTTGGAATCCCAATTGAACACGATCACCGGCTTTGCCGCTACCTCCCTACAACCCAATTCAGGAGCTCAGGGAGAATATGCCGGGCTTATGGTAATCAGGGCCTATCACGAATCGCGTGGTGAAGGGCATCGGAACATATGCCTTATCCCCGCTTCGGCGCACGGAACCAACCCTGCTTCGGCGGTCATGGCAGGCATGAAGGTGGTAGTGACCAAGACCGATGAAAAAGGAAACATTGATGTGGCCGATTTGGAAGAAAAGGTACAATTGCATTCCGAAAACTTGGCTGCTTTGATGGTCACTTACCCATCTACTCACGGGGTCTTTGAATCTTCCATAAAACAAATTACAAGATTGATCCACGAAAATGGTGGACAAGTGTATATGGATGGTGCCAATATGAATGCACAGGTTGGACTCACCAACCCGGCTACCATTGGCGCCGATGTATGCCATTTGAACCTTCACAAAACCTTTGCCATTCCACATGGAGGTGGTGGACCCGGAGTAGGTCCTATTTGTGTGGCGGAACAGTTAAAACCGTTTTTACCAACCAACCCTGTGATCGAAACAGGGGGCGATACACCTATATCAGCAATTTCTGCCGCTCCTTGGGGAAGTGCCTTGGTGTGCTTGATTTCATATGGGTATATCAAAATGTTGGGAACAGGTGGCCTTACCAATGCCACCATAGCAGCCATCCTCAACGCCAACTATATCAAAGATCGCCTCAAAGGCAAGTTTGACGTGCTCTATACCGGGGAACGTGGTAGGGCCGCACACGAAATGATCATCGACTGTAGACCTTTTAAAGCCAATGGCATTGAAGTTACCGATATTGCCAAAAGGTTGATTGACTATGGATTCCATGCCCCTACCGTTTCATTCCCTGTGGCCGGAACACTTATGATCGAGCCAACCGAGAGTGAAAGCTTGGCCGAACTGGATCGTTTCTGCGATGCCTTGCTATCCATCAGAAATGAGATTGATGAGGCCAGTGCAGATAATCCCAACAATGTTTTGAAGAATGCCCCACATACCTTGGGCATGATCACCCATGACGTTTGGGAGTTTCCATATAGCAGACAACAAGCAGCATTCCCGTTGCCCTATGTGGCCGAAAACAAGTTTTGGCCCAGCATCCGAAGAACGGATGAAGCTTTTGGGGATCGTAATTTAATGTGCACCTGTGCGCCCATTGAGGCCTACGCAGAAGCATAGTTGAACCGCTGTACACATTGATAAAAAGCCCTGTTTCAATTTGAGAATCAGGGTTTTTCATTTTACCCCATTTTTAAAACCGCATCTTGGACATCATATTCCTTGTTATGCATGCATAGTAAAAACAGATAGGTAGTAGTACCTTATACAGATTAAAACCTCAACATGAAAATAGGCATCACTGGTACCGGAAGCCATATCCCTTCCTTGGTCACCAAGAACGAAGACTTTTTGGAACATGAGTTTTTGGAAGCGGACGGTTCTTCCTTTGGTCAGGACAACGCTGTGACCATAGAAAAATTCAAGGCTATTACCGGTATCCAGGAACGGCGTTACGCAGACCCTGAACTAAAGACTTCAGATTTAGGGTTCATTGCTGCCGAAAAGACTCTTGTGGATGCCAAAGTGGACAAGGAAAGTCTGGACTACATCATCTTTGCGCACAATTTTGGGGACATGACCTATGGAAAAATCCAAGGCGACACCTTACCCAGCTTGGCCACCCGTGTAAAGCATTTGTTACAGATCAAAAATCCGAAATGCGTGGCCTATGACCTCATCTTTGGCTGTCCTGGCTGGATAGAAGGAACCATACAGGCCCACGCCTTCATCAAAAGTGGAATGGCCAAAAAGTGTTTGGTCATTGGAGGGGAAACCCTTTCCCGCGTTGTAGATCAGCATGATAGGGACAGTATGATTTTTTCCGACGGTGCCGGTGCCACTATCATTGAAGCCAACCCAAATTCCGGAGAAATACTTTCCCATGTATCGGCTACTTATGCCAATGAGGAGGCCTATTATCTCTATTTTGATAAGACCAACTCGCCCCAAGGTTGTACCGATACCCGGTATATTAAAATGCAAGGGCGAAAAATCTATGAGTTTGCCTGCACCCACGTCCCCAAGGCCATGAAAGATTGTTTGGACCAAAGCGGTATTGGGATTGATGAGTTGAAAAAGATATTCATCCATCAGGCCAATGAAAAAATGGATGAAGCCATTGTAAAGCGCTTCTACAGGCTTTATGGTAAAGAGGTCCCTGAAAACATCATGCCCATGAGCATCCAAAAACTTGGAAACAGCTCTGTGGCCACAGTTCCCACACTTTATGATATGGTATTGAAAGGCGAACTGCCACAACATCGATTAAAAAAGGGAGATGTTGTTATCTTTGCAAGCGTTGGTGCCGGAATGAACATCAATGCCATTGCTTATAGATACTGAATGTACGAGAACAACTTTCCCAACAAACGCTACAAACATACCTTGGCGTTTCTGCAAAAACACGTGAACACTTCGGAATCCATTTTGGATCTGGGCGTTGAAAATCCCTTTTCTGAAATCATGAAATCCCAAGGGTTTCAGGTGGAAAATACCCAAGGAGAGGATTTGGACGTGAATTTTGGCATGGTTTCCCAATCAAGTGCCCAAGTGGTCACAGCCTTTGAAATATTTGAACATTTGGTGGCCCCGTTCAATGTACTAAAGGAAATCAAGGCCCAAAAATTGGTGGCCAGTATACCTATGCGGCTCTGGTTTGCATCGGCCTATAGGAGCAAGACAGATCCGTGGGACCGACATTACCACGAATTTGAGGATTGGCAATTTGATTGGTTGCTGGAAAAAGCCGGGTGGACCATTAAAGATTCCGCCAAATGGACCAACCCCACCAAAAAAGTTGGGATACGCCCCCTTTTGCGTCTTTTCACACCGAGGTACTATATTGTCTATGCCGAACGGTGATTCCCATCAATTTACAATAGACAATTATCAATGTTGAATTCGGTATTGTCATTTCGAGCGCAGTCGAGAAATATCTGTATGGAGTTTCAATATCCATTCCTAAGGAGATTCTTCAGTCACTACGTTCCTTCAGAATGACAGAAACCACAAAACTATATTGGGAATTATGGTTTGTTTTTTGGAATTTTAGCACATGCAGATCAGCATTATCATCCCTGCACACAACGAAGCAGCTTACCTCAAAGACTGTTTGGATTCCTTTGTGGCACAGACCCATGTTCCGGACGAGGTCATTGTTGTGGATGACAATTCATCGGACAGCACCTATACCATTGCTTCGGACTATGCAAAAAAGTACCCTTGGATCAAAGTGGTGCAACGACAATCCGTGGACGAACACATCCCTGGAAAAAAGGTGGTGGATACGTTCAATTTTGGACTCCAGCATGCTTCCAACTATAATTTAATAGGCAAGTTCGATGCCGACATCATCTTGCCCCCTACCTATTTTGAATCCGTTTTGAATGCATTCCAGTCCAACTGGAAATTGGGCATGTGCTCTGGGTTGCTCTACATTAAAAAAGGTAACGAATGGGTCTATGAGAACATTGCGGACAAATCCCATATCCGCGGCCCCATAAAACTGTACCACAAGGCTTGTTTTGATAAAATGGGCGGTCTCCGCCCCGGTGTGGGTTGGGACACTGTGGACGCCCTTCTGGCCAAATACCATGGTTTTGATACCCAAACCCTGCCCCAACTGAAGGTAAAACACCTCCGCCCCACAGGGCATGGGTACAGTATCAAAAATTATCAGGCTAAGGGCGAAGCCCTATACAGAATGCGTTACGGTCTCGTGCTCACCAAGATTGCTGCCCTAAAAATGGCTTGGCAGTCCAAAAGTCCCAAACTGTATCTTCAAACCATGTTGGGTTATCTGAAGGCATGCTTCCAACGCCAAAAGCGTTATGTCTCCCAAGAAGAAGGCGGCTTTATCCGAAAGTATCGTTGGAACTTGATCCGAAAAAAATTACTTTAAAACCTCCCCAATCGGCTTGCCCGTGGTCCCGTTGGGGAACGCAATACCCAAAAGGGATGCAATGGTAGGGGCAATATCCGGTATTTCGGTACGGTTTACGGTACTGCCCTGTTTAATGCCCTTTCCGTAGAGCAATAAAGGGGCATGGGTATCATAAATATGGGGCGATCCATGGGTAGAACCCGTTCTTCCGTAGGAAGCAAAACCAGGTCTGGGTACCATGAGCACATCTCCTGAGCGTTTTTGGTTATAGCCGTTCTGTAAAATGTAAGGGATACCATGGGTATAATCGCCCTCCCACATCTGGTGGCCTGTATACACCCTAAAAATACCGTCGTACCCCAACACTTCTTGGGCAATGATCTCTTCCGCATCGTCCAAGTCTATATCCAGATTGTTCAACACCTTATGATCCAAAAACAATTGGTAGTTGGAGATGTTCTTTACCACATCCGTGGTTCCAAACCTATATTTTAAAAACTCCATGAGCTGTTCGCGCATACCTCCCATATCCAAATAACCTGCTGGAATCTTTTGATCTTCCAAATAGGCTGGCACATGTATGGCCGCATGGTCCGCAGTCAAGAAAACGGTGTATTCGCCTGCCCCCACCTTTTCATCCAAAGTAGCGAACAAACGGGCCAAATCCCTATCCAATCTTAGGTAGGTATCTTGAATTTCCTTGGAATTCACCCCAAAAAAATGTCCTACATAATCCGTACTGGAAAAACTGATGGCCAAGAAATCCGTAATGGCATCCGCACCCAGATTTTCACCTTCCAAGGCTGCCAACGCAAAATCTGCTGTAATGCTATTGCCATAGGGAGTTACCCTTAACAAACCGAACTTTCCATTGTCTTCCCAAAGTTTTGGAAGGTCATGGGGAAACGCGGTATGGGTCTCTCCATCAATCTTTCCTTCGTAGACGCTGTCATCTGTTCCGCTCTGCACATAGGTTTCAATGGGCTTCAAGGTTTCCCATGGTTTTTTGTACGATTCAACCACATCCGAAGTATTAAAATCGTTCACCCACTGTGGTAGGGCATCCATATAGTACGAACTTGTAATCCAGTTTCCCTGCTCCCCTCCTTCAAACCAATAGGCCGCATTGGCCATATGGCCTCCAGGAAGCACTGCTCCCCTATCTTTCAAGGCCACGGCAATCACCTTGCCCCTTTGTTGGGTATGCAATCGCAATTGGTCGGTTACCGTAGTGGTGAGCATTCTGTGGGGCGACATTTGACCGGCATCCGAGGTGGTACCCACCGATTGGTAGTTGTCATCACCCGCACAATAAACCTCTTCCCCTGTAACTTTATCGTACCAATTATTTCCAATGACACCATGAGTGGCTGGTGTTGTTCCCGTATAAACAGAAGCATGCCCCGGGCCTGTACTGGTGGGCGCATAATTAAAATGATGGTTTTTGCAATTAAACCCTTCGTTTACCAAGCGTTTAAAACCTCCTTCACCATATTGGTCCCAAAATCGGGTAAGATAGTCGTACCGCATTTGGTCTACCACAATCCCCACCACCAATTTTGGCGATTGGGCGATTGGGGCTGGCTGCATTACAGCAACCACTTTATCTTTGTTTTTCTTTTTTCGTTGACCGAAGGATACGCCACCAATGCATAGCATTAGCAGTACCAGGACTAGGTTGGTTTTTTTCATGGAATTTATTTCAAACGGATACAAAACTATTCATTTATATTCTTTAAAATTTTAATTCAAGGTTAAAAGCGTTACAATATTCTTATTTTTATGGCCGCAAGTCTATTTTTTTTAGCACATGAACTACCTTGAAGCGATTGGGAAATACTTCATCATGATTCGTGAAGTATTTAAAAAGCCTACCAAGTGGCCCATCATGAGGACCCTGATCCTAAAGGAAATCGATGAACTCATCTATGGTTCCATGGGCATCATCATTTTTATTTCCTTCTTTATTGGAGGGGTGGTCACCATACAAACTGCTTTGAACCTGAACAGTCCGTTTTTACCTAAAAGCCTTATTGGATTTGCGACCCGGCAATCTGTGATCTTGGAGTTTGCCCCGACCTTCACCTCCATTATTATGGCCGGTAAAGTGGGTTCCTACATTACTTCGAGTATTGGAACCATGCGGGTCACGGAGCAAATAGATGCTTTGGATGTTATGGGGGTCAATTCCTTGAACTACTTGGTTTTTCCAAAGATCATTGCCATGCTCATGTACCCCTTTGCCGTGGCCATTTCCATGTTTGTGGGTATCTTGGGCGGATGGGTTGCCGCGGTTTTTGGCGGGTATGCCCCCAGTGGTGAGTTCATAAAAGGCCTACAACTGGATTTTGATTCGTTCCATGTTACCTATGCCTTTATAAAGACCATTGTGTTCTCCTTTGTCATTGCCACATTACCATCCTACCATGGTTTTTATATGAAGGGTGGTGCCTTGGAAGTGGGCAAGGCCAGTACCACCTCGTTTGTTTGGACCAGTGTGGTCATTATTATCCTGAATTATGTTCTAACACAATTGCTCCTAGGCTGATGATCGAAGTAGACAACATCCACAAATCGTTTGGCGACAACCACGTTCTAAAAGGGATAACCACCCGTTTTGAACAGGGCAAGACCAATCTGATCATTGGGCAAAGTGGTTCGGGAAAAACGGTTTTCCTGAAATGCCTTTTAGGCCTTTTTGAACCTGAAGAGGGGAAAATCTGCTATAATGGGCGTGTCTATTCTGACCTTACCATGAATGAGAAACGGGACCTTAGACAGGAAATGGGCATGGTGTTCCAAGGAAGCGCCCTGTTCGATTCCATGACCGTGGAAGGTAATGTGATGTTCCCCTTGGAAATGTTCACCAAACAGTCCAAGGCCGAAATGCAGGAGCGTGTGGATTTTGTATTGAAACGGGTAAACCTCATTGACGCCCATACAAGATATCCATCGGAAATATCCGGGGGGATGCAAAAAAGGGTGGCCATTGCCAGGGCCATCGTCATGAACCCCAAATACTTGTTCTGTGATGAGCCCAACTCAGGGTTGGACCCTAAAACGGCCATCCTAATAGACAATCTGATCCAGGAAATCACCCAAGAATACAACATCACCACTATCATAAATACCCATGATATGAACTCGGTCATGGAAATAGGGGAAAAAATCCTTTTTTTGAAGGACGGTTACAAAGAGTGGGAAGGCACCAACAAGGAAATCTTCAAAACGGACAACAAGGCGGTCACCGACTTTGTCTACTCCTCGGAACTCTTTAAAAAAGTGCGACAGATGTATTTGGAAGAACGCAACTAGTTCTTCGGATGTCAGACATCTGGTATCGGATATCTGACTCCCACAATCTTAACCTAACCTTAATTTGTGCAGGTGGTTTTTATTGACTGAAAATTACCAACTTTCAAAAAAAACCAACCATGCCTCGTTTTACACTCTTTTTTCTAGTCTTTTTATCCGTTTCAATTTCTGTGGCCCAAGACAAGCCCACCATCTATATTGATATTCCCACCCAACAAAAACCTTGGAACCATATTGATTGGAACGCTTCGCCGGAACAATTTCAATTTGCCATCGTTACGGACCGCACTGGGGGACATAGGCCGGGAGTTTTCCCAACAGGCGTAAAAAAGCTCAACCTCTTACAGCCCGAGTTTGTGATGAGCGTTGGCGATTTGATTGAAGGCTATACTCGAGATACGGTACGGTTGAACCAAGAGTGGAAGGAATTCAATGGTTTTATCTCCCAATTGGAAGCTCCTTTCTTTTATGTGCCGGGCAACCATGACATCACCAACGAGGTCATGGAAAAGAAATGGAAAGAAATGTTCGGGGTATCCTACTATCATTTCGTGTACAAGGATGTCCTCTTTCTCTGCCTGAATTCAGAAGATAATATTCGTGGAGCTGGCAGAGGCACCATAGATGATGAACAGTACGAATACATTAAAAAAGTGCTGGAAGAGAACAAGGATGTAAAATGGACCCTTGCTTTTTTACACCAACCTTTGTGGGTCCAAGAAGATACCAAGAGATGGAACGATGTGGAAGAATTGCTTCAGGGCAGACCCCATAACGTATTTGCAGGGCACTACCACCGGTACTGGAAAACACAAAGAAACAATGGAAAATATATAGCTTTGGCCACAACAGGTGGAGGCAGTGCCTTAAGGGGCAAGGCCTATGGTGAATTTGACCATGTGGTCTGGGTCACCATGACCGAGGAAGGCCCTATTCTGGCCAACTTGTTCTTGGATGGTATCTGGGACGAAGATGTGGTTACCGAAGAATTGGTGGACCTCGTCCGGAACCAACCCTTCCCCGTTAAAATAGAGCCGGTTTATGTTGATGACCAACATGCGGAAAATATGGTTGGCAAGGTTAGGGCCACCAACCATTCCGATACTCGGATGCGGGTACGCTTCAAAGGCATTTCCAATGATGATCTATTGTATCAGTTTGAACAGACTGACATCATAGTGGAACCCAACGATGTTACCGTTTTGGATTTGACCATTCAGAATGTTGACCAAAAAACATTGGAGGACCTATCCACCATGCAGATTGAAGTGGATATCACCTACTTATTCGAGGAAAAACCCAATGTGGAATTTTCATCCACTTTAAATTATCTGCCTTTCTACAAATATGCTGTTGGGGAAACCAAAAAAGTGAAGCTGGATGGTAATTTAAAGGAGTGGTCCAAAGCGGATTGGAACTCGGTGAAACAAATGGATGGCGCTCCTTTTGATTTTGATGGTCCATCGGACTTTGAAATGAAATTTGCCACAGCTTACGACGATGACCACTTTTATGTGGCGGTCGACCTCAAGGACAACGACCTTTATATTGATGAAGAAGCCTCCCATTCGGCCCAAGATGCCATTGTGATTGGCCTGGATGCAAGACCTCTCCAAGCAAGTGCCTTTAATGGCGGTTCAGGGAGAGGAAAGGATTGGTTTGCCTTATTAAGAACCTTCAAGGAAAATGACCCTATCTATCGTGAAGATTTACTCCCAGAGGGTGTCAAATCAGTCGTAAAAAAGACCGAAACAGGCGCCCAAATGGAAGTGGCCATCCCTATAGCGTATTTAAATAAGATGTATGGAGGGGAATGGTCTTCCTTACGTTTGGGTGTGGGTTACTATGATTTTGATTCGGATGACGAAGAAGCCACTACCCACTATTGGTTTCCGGCATGGAATGGTAAAAATGATGTCCCTGGATCGGGCATGTTGTTCAAAGAGTAGTTTTTAATCCACCTCTTTGATCACCAAGGTCGAATCTTGGAGTCTCAGCTTCAACCAGGTCAATATTTTCTTGGTGTCCGCCTCCTTTTGGGAATTTGCCACCGCCTTTTTCCATTGCACCTCAAACACGGGGATGGTATCCAATTTGTTGAAATCTGTCTGTATCTGGTATGAAAAACCAAGCCCTGCTATGTTTTCGTAGTTGGCTTTGGCCTCGGCACTGATTTCCCTAAAGGGAATCTGTTTTCCAACATTTCGGGTCAGACTGGCCACTTCTTCCTCCAACAATCGGATTTGCTCATCCTTGTTCAACAGTTCGGCCTTATTTTTTTCGTAGAGTTCACTTACATAATTGAACTTTTCCTGGGAATCGTCCTTACCTCCTTGAATAATGTGCAGCTCGGCATCCTTTAGTCTGGAATATTGACTTTTTTGGGTCCTCCATGTGTTCACCACATTTTCCGGAATAAGCTCATCGCCCATACAGACCAACTCTATCAACGGCGCCTCCCCGTCATTATACTCCAATTTGGTTAAATTGTCCACATACCTTCCTGCGCCATTAAATTGATACACCTCAATGGTCTCCCGCAAAAACTCTTGGGCCTGTTTGGTAAAAAGGGATTCCTGAAATACTTGATAAAAGGTAAATCCTGCTGGAATCATCACCAAAATACCCGTTATGGAAGCCACTCTGGCAATAAACCTTCGTCTTTGCGAATTGGCGTAGCGCACCATTGGAAACCTCAAAAATTTGATGACCAGAAAAGTGGCCAGCCCTATAAATATGGTATTGATGATAAAAAGGTACATGGCCCCTGCGGCATACCAAGGCTTACCGATGGCCAAACCAAAACCTACGGTACATAAAGGCGGCATAAGGGCGGTTGCAATCGCGACCCCAAATATTACACTGGCTATGGTACCTTTTTTGGCCCGTGCGATGACCAAGGCCAATCCACCAAAGAAGGCAATCAGCACATCGCGAATATCTGGTTTGGTACGGGCCAACAGCTCAGAGGATTCGTCCCGTAGCGGGAAGAGATAGAAAAACAGGAAGGCCGTAATTACACTCAACACCACCATTACAGTGAAATTTTTAAGTGATCTTCGCAGGGTATCAATATCATTAATGGCCAAGGACATGCCCATCCCCAAGATGGGACCCATCAAGGGAGAAATCAACATGGCTCCGATTACCACAGCTGTTGAGTTGGCATTCAACCCGATGGAGGCTATAAAAATGGAACAGATCAAAATCCATGACGTATGCCCTTTAAAGGGGATATCCGCAATAATGGATTCCTTGGTAGCCACGGCATCCGTGTTGGTCCGAATCTCCAAAAGTTCAGACAGAAACTTTCGGACACTTCCCAACAATCCCTTAAAATCCTTTTTTACATCCTCCCCACTGTCATGTTGTGGGGGTGTAGCCCCTGCAAATTGATTTTCGTCCATAAATTATGCAAACTGATCTCCAAACTTGTTCTTGACTTGTTCCAGTACTTTTTTGATGTCCTGTTGTTTCTCTTTGGGATAAATCAACAGTACTTCTTCCTTATCCACTATGATATAATCCTCCAATCCATCAACCACAACAATCTTTCCCTTGGGAGAGCGAATCATATTTCCTTTGGCATTGTCCAAAAGGGTCTTGGCATTGACCACGGCATTTTCAGCATCATCCTTATCCAATTTATCATAGAGCGCACCCCAAGTACCTAGGTCGTTCCAATCAAAAGTGGCCGGTAAAGTATATATGGATTTGGATTGTTCCAAGATAGCATAATCTATGGATATGTTTTCTGCCTTGGCGTAGTTTTCTTGTATAAAATCCCGTTCCCCATTAGTGTTATAAACAGAAACTCCGTCCGCGAACAGCTTGTACTGGTTAGGCTGATATTCCTTAAAGGCATCCACAATGGTTTGCACACTCCACATAAAAATACCGGCGTTCCACAAGAAATTGCCCTGGGCCAAAAATTCCTTGGCCGTTTCATAATCCGGTTTTTCCCTGAATTGGGACACTTTTTTCAGATTTTGGTCACTTCCCTTTTCAAACTCGATATATCCAAAACCGGTGTTTGGAAATGTAGGTTGAATCCCCAAAGTACAGAGTACTTGCTCCTTTTCACATTTCTGAAAGCAGGTAATGACATCCTGTTCAAAGGCCTCTTCATCCTCAATCCAATGGTCACTGGGCGCCACGATCATCACGGCATTGGGGTCCATCTTTTGGATTTTCAAGGAAGCATAGAGTATGCAGGGAGCGGTATTTCGCATGGCAGGTTCCAAAACCACCTGCTCTGGTTTCACCTTTGGTAACTGCTCCAAAACCAAGTCGTTGTATCGCTCGTTGGTCAAGATCAGAATATTTTCGGTAGGTATGAATCTATTCAGGCGATCAAAGGTTTTCTGGATCAAGGTCTTTCCAGAGCCCAACATATCATGAAACTGTTTGGGGTGGTCCGTAGTACTCACGGGCCAAAACCGTGACCCTACACCTCCGGCCATTAAAATTGCGTAATAGTTCTTGTTCATTTTAATTTATTTCGCGTTGTCATTTCGAACGTATGTGAGAAATCTAAGAAACAATCAAATCGAGATTTCTCAATCGCTTTGCTCATTTCGAAATGACGTTACTTTCTTTTATATAAAAAACTCAATTTGGAATTATTGTTTACCTCTCAACTCCACTCAAGGTGACAATTATTCTACCAATTCCACCTCAGCATTAGGTTGAAACAAATATAATCTGCCCGTGGCTAATTCCACACACTCGTATCGCTTTACTTTTTTCTTTCCCTTTTTATACAGTTTGCCATTGTACAGTCTAAAAACACTACCCATGGGCAGTTCATACACATAGCTATGTTTTCGCTCTTCCATATCAAAAGTCTTAAGGGCAATGGACAAACGGGCATCTGTACTGCTACTGGCCTTTGGGTTTTTAAAGTGGTTGGCAATAATGGGCAACAACTGTGATGGAAACACCTCAGGCCTAATAAAAGGGACCATCAAATGCTGAAAGGTACGTTTCCATTCCTCGCCATGGGGTTTTATTCGGCGACCATACGTTTCAAAGGCGACCAAATGCGCTATCTCGTGGACGAGTGTGATCAGAAACCGGTATTTGTTCAGTGAGGCATTTACGGTAATCTGGTGGAGTCCGTTGGGCATTCTTCGATAATCTCCATGACGGGTAACCCTGTGGCTTACAATTTTAAGATGTACCCCGTGGGTCTTGATCAACTCAAAACAAGGAGTCACAGCTCGTTCCGGTAAATATTTTTGGAGGGTGGTTTCCATCATTCGTCAAACGAAAATAGGCATTCGTCAATTAATGGCATTTTTTATCAAAAGTCTTTTTTACATTTTCATAAAATTAAAACCAATGAAAACCGTTACCTACCTACTAATAAATATCCTACCTCTCATTTTCTTTGCTCAAAAGAACGATAATCTAAATCAAATGCTTTGGCAAAGAGTCCAAAATTGTTCTTCTTTACTTCAAAATATTGATGAAAATGACATTCCAGAATACAACAAGATTGATGATACCAGAAATGGATACCTTAAGGTTTTTGGTGAATATCCCGCATGTGGCTGTACATGTAGTTCAACAGTTGGAGCATATAAAGATATTAATGGGAACTATACTCTGTTACAAAAAGAAGAATTCTCATGTAAGTGGGAAAAATCAATCTCTTCAAATAAAAGTCTATATGAAGTATTGCCTGAAAATTTCAATATCAATATTTTCTCTACAAATAAACCAATACCCGAATCCGACCATGCTGTGTTCTTCTTGGACATTGATATTCCAAGAATAGGAACGGACACTAAGCTAACTTTAGACCTTATTCCTTTCGGGATTTTAAAAGAGCAAAAGAATGCTTTGATCACCTTCAATTATTCACAGAATGGTTCAGGAGAAGACAGTCAAAATACCATAACGGATTCTTTTTATAAATTAAAGCTTCTAGCAAATAATATTGTAAACAAGAGCACACTTACCTTCTTATTGAAGAAAGAATATGACCATATCAACAAAGATGACAAAAAGTATATTGAACAAAATATCATTGCAAGTGATTCATGGGGCCATTTTAAATCATTTGACGAACTATCCGAAAAACTAAGGATCATAAAAAACGCCTACGATATCTATTCACAATTAGACTTCATGTCCGTACTAATGAGATGGAATAAAGAAAAGGGAAGGTTCGAAATAAAATCAAAAAATGATAGACCAAAGAAAGTGTCTTTTATAAATTTTATCTTGGAAAATGTTTTTTGGGGTCCAGTCTGCTGAAAAAAACATTGGAGCATTAAAAAATCAAGGGGTGCTATTGCTTACCTGCAACAACTTCCCATTGTACATTTTTTGTCCGTTGAGGGAAAAATCCTTGATGTACGAAGCCATGCCCAATGCGGTCACTGGGGCTTGGTAGCCCGGAAAGGCTTCTTCCAACATCTCGGTCTGCACGGCCCCCAAGGCCAGTACATTAAAACTTGGGCCGGTTTCCTTGAATTCCTCGGCCCAAAGTTCGGTCAGGGTAATGACCGCTCCTTTACTGGAACTATAGGCAGACAATCCGGGAAACTTCACACTGCCCTGTACCCCACCCATTGAACTGATGGTGACCACATGGCCTGTTTTGCCCATATTGGGAAGCACTCTTTTGGTCATCTCGGCCACGCCGAACACGTTTACTTTGTAAACGGCCTCAAATTCTTCCGGAGTGATGTCCAAAAAAGGTTTGTTCAACAGACGTCCGGCATTGTTGATTAGGACGTCCACGGACCCCCACTGTTTCAGGAATTCATCCACTTTATCAAAATCCGAAGGGTTTCCCAAATCAAAAGGGAATGCATGGACATTGGAAAGTTTTAAATCGGTTATGGGTTGGGCATTTCTGGACAATGCCAATACCTGATGCCCTTCTTGGGCAAACAATTTGACCAATTCAAACCCAATTCCCCTGCTTGTTCCTGTAATGATAATGTTTGCCATAATTAAACCTTCATTCCCGCGAAGGCGGGAATCCATTACTCATTTAAATACTGTTCATTTAGTCTGACACAAATAGGCATGAAAAACCCAAACCCCGACTTCCATATCCAATTGCCCCACCCACATAACTAAAAATAGATTTCTCACCCCTTAAAAGGGATTCGAAATGACATTTTACTCTGCTACTTGTATTTCTTGGGTGGGCGCATTGGCAATACCCTCCAAAACAGGAATGGATTTGTTCACCAAGGTTGCCATATGTTCAAAATCCATAATATCCACCTCATCCCCTACTTTGTGATAGTGGTCAAAATTGGTGAAATCAAAGGTGCAAAACGTGTGCGAAGGCACTCCAAACTCTTTGTGAAACGGATAATTATCGGACCGTTGAAAGAGATTGTATTCCTTGGCCGTTGGCAAAAACCCAATGAGTTTTTCCTTGGCGTAGGTGTTGCACACCTCAGCAAGATTGGAGTTGTCATAGCCCGTGATATACATGAAATAATCCTTGTCCACCAAAGGCACACCGGTCATTTCAAAATTGAGCATGGCATACAGGTTCAGATTCTGTTCCTTCAATTTCTTGGCCAGATGTTCAGATCCCAACAGTCCTTTTTCCTCTGCACTGAAGAGTGCAAAAATCAGGCTTCGCTTGTTTCTTTTCTTGGTCCCGAAATATCGGGCCAATTCCATCACTGTAGCCGTTCCCGAAGCATTGTCATTGGCCCCGTTGGCAATCCCATCGCCATTTTCCGGCGCAACGGTCCCTATGTGATCATAATGGGCACCGATGACAATATATTCGTTCTTCAATGTAGGGTCATTGCCTTCAACAACTCCAACAATATTATAGGCTGGAGCCTCAAAATTGGCCAAGGTATCGCGATACGATTCAAAATAGGGAGCCACTCCATACGAACCAAAATAATCTTCGATATACTTTGCGGCCATCTCTATCCCTTCGCTTCCAGAATCACGTCCTTTCAACTCATCTGAGGCCAGATAGTTCATGATGGACCCAATCCTATCGACATTGGAAAAGGTATCCGAGCCTTTTTTTGGCGAAGTAGTCAATGGTTCTGCGGATGCCGCTGTGCTTGCCTGCGAGGTAGGGGATACCAAAGTGGTGGTTTCCTGTATCTGGGTAGAACCACAGCTGAGCACCAATAAGGAAGCAAAAGTGTATAAAATGGATTTCATTGTTTTCGTTTTTTGAATTTTCTAAAGATAAAAAAAGCATCCTTAAAAGGATGCTTCTTATCATAGGTATGCTTTTTATTGCTCCAAAAAGGCACTATGCCAACATGGTCACAGGGTTTTCCAAATAAGCCCTCAAGGTTTGAAGGAATTGGGCCCCAGTAGCTCCGTCCACGGTTCTGTGGTCGCAGGCCAAAGTGATCTTCATGGTACTTCCCGCTACAATCTCCCCATTCTTCACGACGGGTTTGTCCACAATGGCCCCAACGGATAAGATGGCCGAATTGGGCTGGTTGATGATAGAGGTAAATTCCAATATTCCGAACATTCCCAAGTTGGAAACGGTAAAGGTGCTCCCTTCCATTTCATCGGGCTTGATCTTCTTGTTACGGGCCCTACCTGCCAAATCTTTTACGGCAACCCCCAATTGGGTCAATGAAAGCTGATCGGCAAACTTGATCACGGGCACCACTAGACCTTCATCCACGGCCACGGCTACCCCCATATGTACATGATGTTTGTATACTGTGGTATCGCCATTCCATGACGTATTTACCTGGGGATGTTTTTTCAAGGCCATGGCACAGGCTTTTAATACCATATCGTTGAACGACACTTTGGTGTCGGGTAGATTGTTGATCTGTGCACGTGATGCCTTGGCATTGTCCATATCCACCTCAATGGTAAGGTAGTAATGTGGTGCAGAGAATTTGGACTCTCCCAAACGCTTGGCAATTACCTTACGCATGGTTGAATTTTTCACTTCCTCCATACTTTCCTCGCCAACGGGCAAACTTATGGGTGCAACAGGCGCGGATGCTTCAGCTGCTTTTTCAACAGCAGGCGCGGCTGTTTTTGAAGGTTGATAGTTTTCCACATCCTTCTTCACAATTCTTCCGCCATCACCGGAACCTTTTACCTGGGCTAGATCAATTCCTTTGTCCCCTGCTATTTTCTTGGCCAATGGAGAAGCAAAAATACGCTGTCCGTTTGGCGTGGCAACCACCTCTTCTTTTGTGGTTTCCTCTGCTTTTGGTTGTTCTTGTTGAGCTTCGGCTTTTGGGGCACTGGCAGTGGTACCTCCACCGGATTGTGCTTTCAATACCGCATCCACATCGGTTCCTTCTGGACCTATAACGGCCAAAAGTGAATCAACCGGGGCTCCTTCCCCTTCTTGGATACCAATATGCAACAGAGTTCCAGAGTAAAAAGACTCAAACTCCATGGTAGCCTTATCGGTTTCGATTTCGGCCAAGATATCACCCTCTTCCACAGTATCACCCACTTTTTTCAACCAACTGGCCACGGTACCTTCCTCCATGGTATCACTCAATCGTGGCATGGTAATGATCTCAACGCCTTCTGGCAGGGCCGCAGGCTCGCTTGCCGTTTGGGCAGGTACAGAGGCCTCAGCTTGGGCTTCAGGAGCTGCCTTTTCTTCTTGTGGAGCGGCACCCCCATTGAGCAGGGCAGAAATGTCCTCACCTTCTTCCCCAATAATGGCCAAAAGTGAATCAACCGGTGCACCATCCCCTTCTTCAATCCCAATATGGAGTAGGGTTCCTTCATGAAAGGATTCAAATTCCATGGTGGCCTTATCTGTTTCTATTTCGGCCAAAATATCGCCTTCTTCCACTTTGTCGCCTACTTTCTTGAGCCACTTTGCCACAGTACCTTCCTCCATGGTATCACTCAATCTGGGCATGTTGATTACTTCTGCCATCTACTTATAATTTATGTTGTAAAAATGGATAGTCTTCTTGTTCGTAAACCATATCGTACAATTGCTCTTTGGGTGGGAAATCTGATTCCTCCGCGAATTTCTCACATTCGGAAACCAAATTCTTCACTCTCTTGTCAATTGCCTTGATCTCATCCTCAGTGGCATATCCTTTTTCAAGAATAACGTCCTTTACCTGGGTTATGGGATCAATTTTTTTGTATTCTTCTACCTCTTCCTTGGTTCTGTAATGTTGTGCATCCGACATGGAATGTCCACGATAACGATACGTTTTCATTTCCAAGAAAGTAGGGCCTCCTCCTGTCCTGGCGCGTTCCACTGCTTTGTCCACTTCCTTGGCCACAATGGAAGGATCCATTCCGTCTACAGGACCGCAGGGCATTTCATAGCCCAATCCCAGTTTCCAGATTTCAGTGGAATGCGAGGTTCTGGCCACAGAAGTTCCCATGGCATAACCATTGTTTTCACAGATGAAAACTACGGGCAACTGCCATAACATGGCCAAGTTGAATGCTTCGTGCAAGGAACCTTGACGTACAGCACCATCCCCCATGTAACACAAAGTGACGGAGTCCCTATTAAAATATTTATCGCCAAAGGCCAATCCAGCTCCCAAAGGAATCTGACCACCAACAATTCCATGCCCACCATAGAACCGGTGTTCCTTGGAGAAAATGTGCATGGACCCCCCCATACCTTTGGAGGTTCCGGTTACTTTTCCGTATAGCTCCGCCATAACACGTCTTGGATCTACGCCCATACCTATGGGTTGAACGTGGTTACGATACGCGGTGATCATTCTGTCCTTGGTAAGGTCCATAGCGTGTAAGGACCCAGCCAAAACGGCTTCCTGCCCATTGTACAAATGAAGGAATCCGCGAACTTTTTGCTGGATATATACAGCGGCCAATTTGTCCTCGAACTTTCTCCAGAACAACATGTCCTCATACCATTTCAAGTAAACTTCTTTGGTGATTTTTTTCATCAACGATACAATTATGTGAAATTCCCCTGTGGTGGGGAGGAGCAAAAATACATATATATCTGTTTTGGAAAAAGTATTGGTTTAAGAATCGCTCAAAAATGAGCTATTGAAGGCCAACGGCAAAATATCTGCCATGGAAGTACATTTATAAACTGGGCCTTTTTCCGCCTTCATCAAAAGGGTTATGGGCGATTTTTGTTTTTGTTCGTATTCCATGATGGACTGTCTGCAATTACCACATGGGGCAGCAGGCATTTGAAGTACATGGTCTTGGGATGCAGCACTGATGGCCACTGCTTTAAGGGCCACTCCGGGATATCTAGCCCCAGCCTGGAACACCGCCACACGCTCTGCACACAGACCTGATGGATAGGAAGCATTTTCCTGGTTGTTCCCTATGACCACTTCCCCGTTTTCCAACAAAACAGCCGCTCCCACTTTAAACCTTGAGTACGGCGCATAGGCATTTTCTCGGGCCTGTTCAGCCATGTGCAACAATTTTCGTTCGTTTTGTGACAACTCGGCAGTGTCCTCAAAAACCAAAAGTTCAAATCCTATCTGTGCTTTTTTCATATTGATCCATAGGTGTTTCCCAAAAATAAGAAAACCTGTCCATGGACAGGTTTTTCTTCTATGTTATGTATTGTTGATCAATCATTATAAAACTCTTCCCCAAAATTAAAGGTAAGCGAGAACCGCAATGTGTTTTCCAAAGGGTTCTTCACCTGGGAGGTAGAGAACAAGTATGATAAATCTATTTGTGCTGTTTTAAACTTGAATCCGGCCCCCAACGTAAAAAACTTTCTGGAGCCCTTTTCTTGGCTTTCATTAAAATATCCACTTCGGAGCATAAAAGTTTCTCTAAATCGGTACTCAGCCCCCAGTGCCCAGGTAATTTCCTTGAGCTCTTCGCTAAAACCATCGGGAGCATCCCCAAAGGATTCAAAAATCCCACTGAAGAAACTAATATTCTGATATTCGTCATTATCCTCTGCGGTAATAACACCGTCCCCATTGAAATCCCTAGGAGTGGGCACCAACAATTTGTTGAACTCTGTGTTCAATGCCAATACATTGTCCTGGTCGAAAATAAAATCGAACCCTCCCCCGAATTTAAGATTGGTGGGCAAAAAGTTTTCCTGACCGCCTTCATCATATTGAAGGGAACCTCCTATATTGGATATATTGAATCCACCTCTCCAACGTCCATCGAAACTTTCATAGGCAATTTCCCTGGAACGGAAAAAACCGGAAACGTCCACTGCAAAGGCATTGGCCGCCCGGGAATCTTGCGTACCATCCTGAAAGCGGAGATTGGAGCTTATGAACCTCCCCCCCACGGCCATGGAAAACGTCTGGCTGAGTTTCAGGGAATAGGACCCATCAATGGCAAATTCATTGGGCTTTACCAAGGTTGGGTTCTCATCTATGGTTTGCCTGAGCTCTATTTCCCCCAATCCAAAATATCTTATACTGAAGGCAAAGGCACTTCGCTCATTAAGTTTATTGTACAAATTGGCGTTCAAAAGGGATACGTCGTTGACGATGCTTTCCAAATAAGGGGTATAACTGATTCCCACACCTGTTTTTTGGGTCGCAAATGCGTACTTGGCAGGGTTCCATTGTTGTGAATAGGCATCTACTGATGTGGCCACACCCATATCTCCCATACCCGATGCGCGAGCATCCGCAGCTATGGTCAAAAATGGAACGGCCGTAGTGATTACCCTTTCTTGCTGTGCTTTCACACATGGGGCCATAGCAAGCAACACTACCACTATAAGTAACTTTTTCATTCTTGTCTTTTAATGCTTAGAAAAGATTTGAGATTTCCAGCTATTAACATATTACATGTGTAAACGGGTTTTTGACCAAATTCGTGTGATCGTACCCGCTTTTTTTACTTGAACGTTCCACTAAAAGTATACATTAAAGTATTATTAAAGGTCTATGATTGGACAAAACCGTTAAAACTCGGTGGTATCCATACTATTTTGGCAGTGCATGCGTTAAAAAAGTGTAGCAAAGGTGAACAACGCCTTTGTCACAATTATTTTAAGAGCGCAAAATATTATGGCAAAAACATCGTTTTAAGCCATTGTAAGGATTAAAATAATCAAAACCAGTTGAAGTAGCTGAAGGCAAAAAGCCTTAATTTTTAAAGTACTCAAGCCCAAATTATGAAAAAACACTTTATCAAAGTTGTACTTTCTTCCGCCGTTGTGATGGCAAGTTTTTCAAGTTGTAAAAACTCCTCATCCTCTTCAAAGAATGTATCCAGAGCCACGGGATGGAAAATAAATGCCAAGGAAGGAGGTTTTCAATACAATTCGGACTTCAAGGAGCAGGAAACTCCTCCGGGAACCGTATTCGTAGAAGGTGGAACCTTTACCAAAGGAAAGGTACAGGACGATATCATGCATGATTGGAACAATACACCCACGCAACAGCACGTGCAATCGTTCTACATGGATGAAACCGAGGTGACCAATGTAATGTACCTCGAGTACTTGGATTATCTGAAAGCGGTATACCCGCCGGACAATCCCAACTACGCCAACATCTATAAAGGGGCATTGCCCGATACCTTGGTCTGGAGAAACCGATTGGGCTTTAACGAGACCATGACCAACAACTACCTAAGGCACCCGGCCTATGCCGAGTATCCTGTGGTTGGGGTAAACTGGGTACAGGCTTCCCAATATGCCGAGTGGAGGACCGATAGGGTCAACGAGGTCATGTTGGAACGAGAAGGCTATCTGGCCGAAGATGCCAAGTACAAGGTATTGAACGGGGATATAGGCGGCACGTTCAGCACAGAGGCTTATTTGAACAATCCTGAATCCGTGTACGGTGGCGAAATAGACTCCTTGCAAGGAAAACAAAAACGTGATTCTATCAACGCCTTCGCCAAAAGAAGTAGCGGTGTGATCATGCCCGAGTACAGGCTTCCCACCGAAACTGAATGGGAATATGCCGCACAGGCCCTTGTTGGGACCAGAGAGTACAATAACTACAGAGGTAGAAAAAAATATCCTTGGGAAGGGGACTACACCCGAAACGGTCAGCGTGTAGGTCGTGGAGACCAGTTGGCCAACTTTAAGCAAGGTAAAGGGGATTACGGCGGTATTGCCGGATGGTCCGATGACGGTGCCGATATCACCGCCCAAGTAAAATCATACAAACCCAACGATTTTGGTCTTTATGACATGGCCGGTAACGTAAGCGAGTGGGTTGCCGATGTATACCGTCCCATTGTGGATGACGAGATCAGCGACTTTAACTACTACCGTGGAAACGTGTTCATGAAAAAGGCCATTGGCGAGGATGGAAAAGTAGAGATCCTTGAGGACCAAATCGTATATGACACCTTACCTAATGGTAAAATCGTAGCCGTAAACCTTCCCGGAGAAATCAAGGAAGTACCGGTCGGCGAGGAAGAAACCTACCTAAGGACCAACTTTGACCATAGCGACAACCGTGGTTATCGTGATGGTGACCCAGGTTCTTCAAGATTCTTCCAAAGGTTCAGCGATGAATCCGAAAACAGAAAAATGTACGATTCACCAAAGCATAAGGTAGAGCGTGATTCCACAGGAAACCTTATCCGTCAGTACGACACCTCCAACTACAGGACTTCATTGATCAATGATGAGGTACGGGTATACAAAGGAGGTTCGTGGAGAGACCGAGCTTTCTGGTTGGATCCCGCACAACGAAGATATTTGCCTCAATATATGGCTACGGACGACATCGGTTTCAGATGTGCCATGTCTAGGGTCGGGTCTAAATCCAAGACCAAGAACAAGAGTGTGAGGCACAAGAAAGCAAAATAATAATAGCTAGAGTATTTTTAAAAGGCCCTGACGTTTAGTTGGGGCTTTTTTTTATCTTCGATTTATGACAATGAAACAGCTTCACGAGCTCTTTTTGGAGCACCCCGTTATCTGTACGGACACGCGAAAAATCACTAAAAACTGCCTGTTCTTTGCACTCAAGGGACCCAACTTCAACGGCAATGCCTTTGCCAAGGATGCCTTGGAAAAAGGAGCCGCCTATGCCATAATTGACGAGGAGGAATACAACGCCTCTGGCCAATACATCCTGTGTCAAAATGTACTGGAAACCCTCCAAGAACTGGCCCTGTACCACCGAAAGCAGAGCAAGGCCCGCATCATTGGGCTTACCGGGAGCAATGGCAAGACCACGACCAAGGAGCTCATTAATGCCGTGCTCTCCAAAACGTATAGGACCATTGCCACCCAGGGCAACCTGAACAACCATATTGGTGTACCCCTCACCCTCTTGTCCATTACCAACGATACAGAGATTGCCATTATGGAAATGGGCGCCAACCACAAAAAAGAGATCGCTTTTCTGAGCAACATTGCCCAGCCGGATTTTGGCTACATCACCAATTTCGGAAAGGCCCACCTCGAAGGTTTTGGCAGTGTGGAAGGCGTGATTGAGGGGAAAAGTGAGCTGTACGACCATTTAATGGCCCATGACAAGTATATTTTTATGAATGCCGATGACCCCATACAAGCGGAAAAATTGGGCAGCTACGTAAAAAAGATGGGCTTTAGCACAGAAGACCACCAGTACTACAACATCCAATATATGGGGGCCAACCCCTATGTGGTCTTGGAGGCCGAAGGCACCCGAATGGAGACCCAACTCATTGGAAAATATAATTTCCCCAACTGCTGCGCCGCCATTGTGATGGGCAAATATTTTAATGTGCCGTTGGAGGACATCAAGGTGGCCTTGGAAGCCTACGCCCCGCAGAACAACCGTTCGCAGATCATGGAAAAGAACGGCTACCACATTATTTTGGATGCCTACAACGCCAACCCTACCAGCATGCGGGCAGCCTTGGAGAATTTTAACCTGATGGAGGCCAAAAATAAGGTGCTGATCATTGGGGATATGTTCGAGTTGGGCCAAACGGCCGCGGAAGAACACCAAGCCATTGCCGATCTGGCCGCCGGGTTGGATTTCGGCTCCGTGTATCTGGTGGGCGAAAACTTCTTTGGGACCACAACCACTTTGAACACCTATCGATCGTTTGATGATCTAAAGCAGCATCTAGCCAAAAACCCCTTGCCCAAGGGCACCTTGCTGATCAAGGGATCACGGGGAATGGCCTTGGAACGGGTGTTGGAGTTGCTGTAAACCTATCGTTGGTTGAACTTGGTAATATTCTTATTGGGATTAGTTTTATTTCTTCTGTCTGTCTAGATATACTTTCAAGAGAATTGTACAATTACATAAACTACACTTACCCAAAACAAAAGCCCAAGAAAAGCAGCTAAAATTCCCTGTCTATTTTTTCTTTCGAAACCCTCCCCGGAGTAAAAGATTCCTAGGTCCATAAAAATTAGACAAAGCGGCCATCCCAAAACTACTAACAACGCAATTTCCCAACGTGAGTAAAAAGCGGAAGATTTTATCTCTTTTATTCTCGACTTATATTTTTTCTTACTTTTTCGTCGATTATTTTGTGTGTCGATTGAAACACCTCTATTTATCAATTCTGCCTGTGCTTGATTGAAAGCTTCCGGTTTCCATCCATCCTTATTTTCGATTATCTCGAAAAGCTCTTTATCACTTCTTTCTTTTATCGGAGGATTGAAATCCATTTTTAAATCAAATTAATGCCAACACTCTCGTATAACCGTCAGCTACAGTAATTGCGGTTATACATGGTTAGGCCTTGTTTTTTTTATATTCATTTATTATTTCATCATCCCACACTTGAGCTTCTATGTATTTATCGAATCTTAAACTTTCGTGGGTTTGGGATTTTTCTTCTGTCGGAAGTCCATACGCATTGATTAAATCATTTATTTCACTTAACAAAAAAACCTGTCCATTACAATTCTTTCTATACGTTGCCAGTTTTGGTTGGTCATAAAATTGAAATGAAACCATACTGTCTGGATAGGTAAAACTGATGTGGTCAGATTTAAAGTCGGTCAATGGTATTTTAATTACTCCAGGGTTTTCATACCAAGATTTTGCCCAATCACATTCCCCTAAAGTGAAATAGAATGGGTCGTCCCTATTTGGTTTTCCACCTTTAGAGATAAATTGTTTTTTAATTCTCTCCTCCAGTGAAAACCTCAGATCCATATAGTTGTCCGGCCTTTTACTGTTAAATCCTTTGGATATTTTATTTTGAATGCTTTCCGCTTTTTCCAACCCATGCTCCGTGATATTTCTAAATGGTCCATTGTCACGTTCGTAATAATGGAATAAAAATTTAGGGGTGTTCATATTTTTCTCAAATAAAGCCTAACGCTCTCGGCTATGGGTTTTTGTGTACTTGCAATTGCTTAAAGCCATTGTTAGGCAACGTTTTTGTCAGTTTGAGTCCAAAAATATATTCCGATTTTTCCCAATTACAGAAACGGATAATCCAGATAACACTAATTCCGCTGCTTCATTGTGATTATCTGCAAATCCAGTCAAATGATGCCACGGACTGTCCTGGGCTGCTGTTATTTTATAGTATTGCATATTATCCATTTCAATTATTTTCACTAAAACTTGCCAATCTTGGTAGTCATCTTTGTTCGTAAATAGTAGTTCAGCGTGAGAAGTGAATACCCAAATAGGTTCGTGGTCAATTGATTCCAATGATTTAATCAATGTGCACATCATTTCTGGCATCTTTTTCCATTGAGAAGGCCATTCCTTTGGGTCATAAAACTCAAGTAATGTTCTTTCTTGTTGTCCAGATATTCGTTTTAATTCCATTTAGATTAATGTCATTGTCAAATGTTGCCTAACGGTTCGACTATGGGCTTCTGTATTCTTGCAATGAATTATAGCCTTTGTTAGCATTCGTTATTTTTGATTTATTATTCGGACAAATGTTTCGTGTAGATAGATTCGTCTTAATTCGTTCTTGTTTTTATTATAAACAAGAATTTCGAATTCAGTTTCAGGTCTTAAATTTTGTAATGGTCCTTGTAACATTTCCGATTCCACTTTAGCAAGTGAATCCAAATAATTTGTTTTGGCCGACAAAATTAAATTTCCAATTATTAATTTGGCTTGACTTAACGTTTCATTTTCTGCATTTCCAAAGTAATTGTAGTTTTCAATTCCGTTGTTTTCTTTTTCTAGATCATACTTAAATCCATAAATACTATCCTTTGTGATTATTGCTCCTTTTTTCACAAAGTCATATTCAAGATTTAAATTTGTCGATCGTTGTTCAATAAAAACAAGTGAGTCAAATTCTTTTAAGTTCACTTTTAAACTTGAAAAAATTTGGGAAAGTTTTTCTGCTCTTTTTTTATGGTTTTCCTTTGCTTGAAAGAGTAATTCTTCTTCAGGACTTCTTCCACTTTCAAGCTTATATACAATTGTCGTGTCGATATATTTTTTCACATAATCTTGATCTTCATAAACTTTCCAATCGTCATTAAATTTTTCTTTGTAAAGTTCCCGTATATCCTGACCATTGGCGAATGAGCAAATGAATAGTACTAAAACAAAAAGTTTTTTCATAATGTATGCCAACTTGCTCATATAAATATAAAACACATCCATACACCCCCAAAACGGAATACAATCGATGTATTTGACACGGTTTTATTCAACTTTACTTCTTCTTTCTTTTGAAAATTATGCTGTCTACAAAATTTAGAACATTACCTACTGCTTTCCAAAATTTTCGAAGAATTACTTCCGAAAAGAACTCAACAATAGCTTCAAAAATCATTTATCCAAACTTTATTTGGTCGAGACCAGAAGCTCCCTAATATCCACATCTAGAAATTTTGCGATTTGATACAACACTTCCACCGAAGGTTGCACATCATTGGTGCACCATCTAGAAACTGTAGACTCTGTCCTATCAAGATGTTTGGCCAATTCTTTGGACGCCACATTAACTTCCGCTAAAACCGCTTTGATTCTGTTGTAATTTACTTTATCCATAATGCAATTAAATTGCCGTGCTGTACTAATATAATTAGACTAAAAATCATTTCACCTTTATCAACTTGCGGTTTGATGCAAATTTCTTTCTTTACAGTGAAATTTATTTTTCATGAAACAATAATTTATTGTATTTTGATAAAAATTAGTTTCCATTCAAATACAATCAATACGTGATATGGCAAAAGAATTCAAAAAATCCGACCTGGAACAGATCATAGGCCTACAGTTGGAGAGCCTCCAGATCCTTCAAAAAGCAATGGACCGCCTACAACTGCGCAACGAGCGTTTGGTACGGGACAACCTAAAATTACGGGACAAGATCGCGGAATACGAGTAAAAAAATACCCGAAGAACATCGGGCGGTAACGGCCAAGGGGACAAAGAAAGTGGGATATACTGGATTCGAACCAGTGACCTCTGCCCTGTCAAGGCAGCGCTCTAAACCAACTGAGCTAATATCCCAATAAAGACTTTTTGGAACCAACTATCCCCATAGCAAGCTAATGGGTATTTGGCCGGTTCTTATTTTGACCTAAAGGTCAAAAACCTAATTTCTGTTATTTAGATTCCCGTTTGCACGGGAATGACAATTTTATCGGAAACCCCGCAGCAAGCCGCGAGGAATTCTTTTCGATTAAAAAGCGGTGCAATATCGGAAAAATTGTTACCAATCCCCATATTCCGCAGAATTCTTTTGCGTTTCGTGCAGGGTAATGTGCAACAATTGGCCTTGGGCCAGTTTGGGCTTTAAAATATCGTAGATCACCTTCACAAAATACTCCGTGGTGGGCAGCAGGTCCGCAAACTCGGGGCAGTCCTCGTTCAGGTTCTTATGGTCAAAGCGTTCCTCCACTTCCGCCCGGATCAATTCGCCCAGTACGGCCAGGTCCATCACAAAGCCCGTGTCCGGGTCCACCTCTCCCCTGATCCGCACCTCAAGGTCAAAATTGTGCCCGTGATAGTTGGGGCTGTTGCACTTGCCAAACATGGCAATGTTCTTCTCTTGGCTCCATTTGGGATTGTGGAGCCGGTGCGCTGCATTGAAATGGGCCTTTCTACATATTGTCGCAATCATACCGCAGATCATTTTAACAAAGGGATGCATCAAAATCCCTCCGAGGCTGCAAAATTAATCAGGTTTTTTAAGAAACCCTCGTTTTTATGAAAAAAGCGGGCAAGCTGCCGTTTTACCGATTGGTTCCCGTAATTTTAGCACAGACCAAAAACCCGACCATGCTTAGATTGCTGTTGCTTACCCTGATTTCCACCACCATCCTTATCCACTGTACCCCAAAAAAGAGCCCCATTGCTTTAACGGACCTTCGCACCGAACATATGGAAGAGCCTTTGGGATTGGATACCGAGCATCCCCGGTTTTCATGGCGGATTGCCGCGGGGGACCAGCCCGTGAAACATCAGCAGGAATTCCATATGTATGTGGATGTGGATTCTGCAGCCGTGGCCCAAGGCAAGGGCGGCCTATGGGAAAAGCACAGCGCATCGGACAGCATGCTGTTGACCTACGACGGAAAACCGCTCCAAGCGCATACCAAATACTATTGGGGCGTGCAGATCACTGCGGACGACGGCCGCCAGAGCGATATCACCGTTTCCTCTTTTGAAACGGGGCTCATGGCAACTTCCGACTGGAAAGGGACCTGGATCACCGATGTGGAGGACATGGACCTAAAACCTGCCCCTTATTTTAGAAAGGAATTCACATCCGAAAAGAAAGTGGTGAAGGCACGGGCCTACATCACCGCCGCCGGACTTTACGAACTCTACCTGAACGGACAAAAGGTGGACGACCATTGGTTGAACCCCATCTACACCCGCTTTGACCGTCGCAATTTGTACGTGACCCATGATGCTACTTCCTTTTTTCAGGAAGGCAAAGTGGCCATTGGGGTGTTGTTGGGGAATGGGTGGTACAACCATCAATCCACCGCGGTCTGGAACTTTCACGAAGCGGGATGGCGCAACCGGCCCCGTTTTCTGATGGACCTAAAAGTGTGGTACGCCGATGGCACTACCGAAGTACTGGGCACGGACGACACATGGAAGACCGCCTTGGGCCCGGTGGTGTTCAACAGCATCTACACAGCAGAACACTATGATGCCCGATTGGAACTTCCGGGCTGGAACACCACAGGATTTAACGATTCCCAATGGAAAAATGCCTTGGAGACCAAAGCCCCTTCGGAGCAGATCACGGCACAGTCCCTCCCCGCCATCACCGGAAAAAAACTGCCCTTTGCCAACATGGACAAACGGAGTGACCAACGCTACATTTTTGATTTGGGCCAAAACATCTCCGGGGTCACCGAACTGGCCCTCAAAGGAGAAAAAGGCACGGAAATCAGGGTCACGCACGCCGAACAACTGGACAGTCTGGGGAATCTGGACCTCTCCAACATCATTGTGCATTACCGCCCAAAAGACAGCTTGGACCCTTTCCAAACGGATATCTACACCCTTAAGGGTGGCACCGAGGAAATGTTCAGGCCACGATTTAATTACAAAGGTTTTCAATATGTGGAGGTCCAGAGCACCAAGCCCATTGACCTGTCCTTGGAAGACATCACGGCTCATTTTATCCACAGCGATGTGAAACCCATTGGGAAGATCCATACCTCCAACGAGACCATCAACAAAATCTGGGAGGCCACCAATGCCAGTTACCTATCCAATCTGGTGGGCTATCCCACGGACTGCCCGCAACGTGAAAAGAACGGTTGGACGGGCGATGCGCACATCAACATAGAAACGGGACTCTATAATTTTGATGCCCTGGGCGTCTATGAAAAATGGATGGACGACCACCGGGACGAACAGCAGGAAAACGGGGTGCTCCCCTCCATTATTCCCACTTGGGGCGGATGGGGCTACGATTGGGGCAACGGCCCGGATTGGACCAGTACCATTGCCATAATCCCGTGGGAGCTGTACCAGTTTTATGGCGATGACCGTGCTTTGCACGAAATGTACGGACCCTTAAAAAAATATGTGGACCATATCACATCGCTGAGTTATGAGGGTGGACTCACGGATTGGGGCCTTGGGGATTGGGTTCCCGTAAAATCGGTTACGCCCAAGGAATTCACCTCATCCATTTACTATTATGTGGATGCCACCATCTTGGCCAAAACGGCCCAACATTTTGGCAGGGAAGAAGATCATGAAACGTATGCAACGCTGGCCGAAAACATCAAAAATGCCATCAACACAAAATATTTAAACCCCGAAACGGGTCTGTACGGCAGTGGTTTTCAAACGGAGCTGAGCGCCCCCCTGTATTGGGGCATTGTACCGGACTCGTTGAAACAAAAAGTGGCGGACCAACTGGCCAAGGAAGTCAAAAAAACCAATCATATTGATGTGGGGCTGCTGGGTACAAAGACCATTTTAGGGGCCTTGAGTCAAAATAGCCATGCAGACCTGGCTTTTGTGCTCGCCTCGCAGGAAACCTATCCCTCATGGGGATGGTGGATCAAGAACGGGGCCACCACCCTCTATGAAAACTGGGACATTGATGCGTCTTCGGACCTTTCCCGGAACCATGTCATGTTCGGGGCCATCAGCGCTTGGTTCTACAAGGGAATTGGAGGCATTTTGCCCAATGAAGATTCACCCGGATTCAAGGACTTTACCCTAAAACCCAACTTTGTGGAGGGCCTCACCGATTTTGAAGCGGAGTTCCAAAGTCGCTACGGGTTGATTGTATCCCAATGGGAAAGAAAGGGCGAACCGATAGCATATTCCTGTACAATCCCACCCAACAGCACCGCCACTGTGGTACTGCATGGGGGGCACATTTCCATGAACGGAAAATCCATGGAACCGACCCAAGAAGGGGCATACGAAATTCTCCTTACTGCGGGCGACTATACCTTTTTGATAAGCGAGTAGGGCCTATTATTCCACGGAGAACTTATACACACAAATGGAATAATATTCCTCGCCTGGGTCCAATCGGGTGGAGGGGAAATCAGGTTGGTTGGGGCTATCTGGAAAATGTTGGGTCTCCAAACAAAATGCCGTCCTAAATTCATAGGCCTTGCCCTCCTTGCCCACAATGGAACCGTCCAAAAAATTGCCCCCGTAAAACTGCATCCCGGGCTCATTGGTATATACTTCCATGGCCCTGCCCGAAGTGGGTTCCACCACCTTGGCCGCGTAGTTGAGGCCTTCGCCGTTTTGCTCAAGCACAAAATTATGGTCGTATCCCAAGCCGTAGTCCAACTGTTGGTTTTTGACCTCCAATTCCGCTCCAATGGGCTTTGATTCTTGAAAATCGAACGGAGTGCCTTCCACGGCTGCGATCTCCCCAGTCGGGATCAATCCCGCATCCACGGGGGTATAATGTGCCGCCTGTATCTGAAGCAGGTGATCATTGATCGTACCATTGCCCGCACCATGCAGGTTAAAGAACGAATGGTGGGTAAGGTTCACCACGGTGCTTTGGTCCGTTGTGGCCCAATATTCTATTTTGAGCTCGTTGGCATCCGTCAATTGGTACAACACCCGTACCGACAGATTCCCCGGATACCCTTCTTCCCCATTTTTGGAGAGATAGGTCAGTTCCAAGGTCTGTGCATCTACCTGTTTGGCATCCCATACCACGGCATCAAAACCTTTGTCCCCTCCATGAAGGGAATTAGCTCCGTTATTAGTGGCCAAAGTATACTCCTTGTCGTCCAAGGTGAACTTTCCATGGGCAATCCGATTGCCATAACGCCCGATAAGGGCACCAAAATATTTCTCCTTGGCGTTGAGGAAATCATCGATATTTTCATGGCCAAGGACCACATCCTCATAATTACCAGACTTATCGGGCAACCACAAGGAAACGACCTTACCGCCATAATTGGTGATCTCGGCCACTGTACCCTGGTCGTTTTCAAGAACGTAAAGGCCAACTTGTTTGCCATCAACAATCTTCTCGAAATTTTTCTTGTCTATCCGTTTTATGGTCTTTTCTTGAGGTTTCACGCAGCTAAAAAGGAGTAAAGAAACTACTATTAAATGAATTACTTTTTTCATGGACCTAGTTTTTGTACAAGGCTGAATTGGCTTTATGCACTTCATCCACATCCATTTTGATGATGGCCCTATCGTAGGTCATGAGACCATTGACCTCGCCTTCAACATCCGTGGTCTGGGTATAGATGGCCGCAGAGAGTCCGTCCTTGATCAAGGTAGGGATTTTGGCCAAAAGGTCTTTATAGGAGCTCAGCAGTTCGTCCCTTCCGGTAAGGTTTCTATACCCCCAGTTTTTGTCCTTTTGCCACAAATGTCCTTCCAACGGCAATCCCAGTCCGCCAAATTCACCCAACAAAAGGATCCTTCCGTTGATGATGTCCGGGGCGTGAAGATTTCTTTGGGGCATGGAGGGTCCGGGGTATCTGTGCTCATCCACCGTATGGCCAGCCGCGAAGAAATTCCCTCCGCTGGGTCCATTGACCAAGCGGGAAGGATCGTATTCCATGGTCCAATTGATGACCTCAACAGTATTGAACTGCCCCCATGCCTCATTGAAGGGCACCCACATGACTATGGAGGGTTTGTTGTGATTGGCGTCCATGATCGCTTTCCATTCCTTATAAAATTGATGGGCCGACTGTGCGCTTCGCTCCATTTCCCTTCCGTCATAGCCGGATGGTCCTCTCCAATCGGCACTTTTATCGCCATTGGGCATATCCTGCCATACCAACATGCCCAATCGGTCGCAATGGTAGTACCATCTGGCAGGTTCCACCTTCACATGTTTTCTGATGGTATTGAACCCCAGTTTTTTGGTCACCTCAATGTCATAGGCCAAAGCTTCGTCCGATGGGGCCGTGTACAGACCATCGGGCCACCAGCCTTGGTCCAAGGTGCCGTATTGAAAAAGTACTTGATTGTTCAGGGCCATTCGCATATGACCATTGGCATCCTTCACCGCAGAAATCTTTCGCATGCCAAAATAGCTTTCCACCTCGTCCACTTTTTTGCCATTTCGCAACAAGGCGACCTTTAGGTCATATAAAAAAGGATTGTCCGGTGACCATAGTTTGGCGTTCTTGATGTTCAGTGCCACATCTTGCCCAACTGAACCTTTGGCCGAAGCTACCGCAGTGCTTCCATCAAGTGCCGTAAGCTGTACCGAATACCCGTCTCCGAGCTGTCCGTTGCCTACGGTCTTCACCATCAATCTGCCCTGATCAATATCGGGGGTAATCTTTATATTTTGGATGGATTTTTTGGGAACGGGTTCCATCCAAACGGTTTGCCATATTCCCGTTACCGGGGTATACCATATGCCGCTGGGCTTTGTCACCTGCTTGCCCCTGGGCTGGGTACCGTCGCTGGAAGGATCCCATACTTTAACCACCAGTTCTTGCCAACCTGAACGGTTCAAGGTAGCGGTGACATCAAATGAAAAGGGGTCATACCCGCCTTGGTGCATCCCCACCAACTTGCCGTTCACATACACCGTGGCTTCCCAATCCACTGCACCAAAGTGCAATACCACATTTTGATTTTTCCATGAAGTTGGCACTTCGAATTTTGTACGGTACCAGACCGCCTCATCATTCCCTACCCTTTTTTTGACTCCGGATAATGAGGATTCAACCGCAAAGGGAACCGTAATCTTCCCATCATAAGTTACAGGTGCTTCACCAGCCTGATTCGTGATACCATAGTCCCATTGCCCATTTAGGTTTTCCCATTTAGTCCTTTTTAATTGGGGCCGTGGGTACTCTGGCAAAGGCTCATCAACATTTAGCTGACTGGCCCACTGGGTCTTCAAATCTGAAGAACTCTCCTGGGCATCCACAAATTGGGAAAGGGCCAAAAAGCAAAGAATAAAAATGCCGCTGACCATCGTCTTTGTACGAATCATATCTGTTTTTGTTTTTGAAAGGTCGAGCAAAATTGACATCGACCCTTTTTTACGTGCAGAATAAAAGTACAAAAAACTTTTATTAAATCATCACTGATGATGGGCAGAGTATTTTTTAGTGGTAAATCACTCTAAACCAAACCGTTTATTTGAGCGTGTTGGTCTGCTCACTATAGGTGCTTTCAAAAATTTTATCGGCGTTGGCAGATTCAAAACCATCCCTTCGTTGGGCACGCTCCACCAGTCCTGATTGCTTTACATGGCCTGGTAACGGCAACCGCTCCGCAAATTCCACATAGCTCCCCGCAATTTTGGAAGTCTCACCATCTGCAAATTCCGCATCGATCATATGTGCTATGGAACTGCTTTGTTTCAGCAATCCATCTTCACTTGTTTTGATTTTTCCCCCGGAGGAATTCAGTTGTACGCCTATGGATTCCAAAAACATATTGAACTTTTCAATGGTGTTGTACGTTTCCGGTAAATCGTGGACGCTTATGGTATAGTGGTTCAGGTAATAACGGTTATAGATGACCCAAGCGGCATATTCGCTTTCTTTAGCAAGTGCATTAAAATCGGACAAGGTAGGCAATTGCCAAAGGGGTTTATAAAAGAAGTCACCCACTTCCGAAGGGTTATCCAAATCCAAACCATCAACCGGATCACTGGTAACATTTCCGGTATATTTCTTAATGACGCCTTGTGCCTCGATTGACAAGTCATCCACCCTTAATTCACTGATAAATATCCTTGGAAACTCCGGCTGTGGTGGTGCATACCAATAGGCATTCAATTTTTTTCCCTCAAAAAAATAGTAGTCCCTTTTTGAGTATCCATAATGCAAGAAGATTTTTTCAAAAGAAGTGATTCCCAAATGGGGCACTCCCAAGGTCCTAAAGGCAATATGGTCATTAACGATATCATCCGTGTTCCCTATCATGGCATTCTCCACCATGGCCGAAGTTATCTTTTCCACATCGGGCACCCTTTGCTTGTAAGGATCCATCAGGGCTTTAAGAATTTGCTGCAAACCTTTTATATCTGTTGTTTTCATAGCGTATGATCAATAATCGGGATATCAAAATTAGCTGTATATTTGATTTGAAACAATTCTTATTTTTAATGAAATGATAAGAATAATTAATCAATTGGAGCTTCATCATCTGCGCAGTTTTCTGGCTTTGGCGGAAACCTTACACTTTGGGAAAGCCGCAGAAACCTTACATATTTCACAATCTGCGTTAAGTCAACAAATTAAACAGCTCGAGGCGATACTGGGAACCACCTTGTTTGATCGGACCAATCGGAGCGTAGCGCTTAATAGGGCCGGGCAACTTTTCTTACGGGAAGCTCAGTTGGTGGAGGCCCAATTGAAAAAATCCATTGCGCGTTGGCAATCCGAACACCAAGGAAATCAAGGCAAAATACACATTGGCTTTGTAGGTTCCGCCATGCAATGTTTTCTGCCTCCCTTATTAAAGGAATTTGGACGCAGCCACGCCCACATACAGCTCCACCTTGAGGAACTTACCAACGAGGAACAACTCGAAGCCCTTAAAAGTGGGGATTTGGACATTGGTTTTATGCGATCCAACCAGATAGCTCACAGCATGAACATCAAATCCGTTTATGAAGAAAATTTTTCCTTGGTATTGCCCAGTGAGCATCCCATCACCCAAGAAAATTTTAAAAATCTGGGGCAGTTGGCCCAAGAGCGCTTTATCCTTTTCCCTAATGAAAAAAGTCCCCTCTACTACCAACAGATCTTGAATATGTGTGCCTTTCATGGATTTGTTCCGCAGATATCCCACCGTTCCATTCACGGCCCTACCATCTTTATGTTGGTGGAAAATGGCATGGGCATTTCCATTGTACCCAATTCATTGCGCGACGAGCACAATTACAACATCCGATTTATAGAACTGACCAACATCAAACAAAAAACCAATCTCTTTGCGGTCTGGAACAAAACCAACGACAATGCGGCCTTCCAGAATTTTCTACCGATGCTGTGATCAATCTTTGAATGCTACCACCAGATGGCGTACAGGAAGGCAAGGATTCCAATAATGATGAAGGTGGATATGTTGAAGGCCCTTGAAGTCTTAAAAAGTTCCGGATTGATGTAAATCGCTTTTTGATCCCCTTCCTTATTCTCCACCAGTGAAATAATCACCAATACCGCTGTAAGTACCAGAAAGCTCACTCCCATACGATCCATAAAAGGGAAGTCGGGAAACGCATACTTGATAACAACCGAAAGGGGAATGGAGAACACTATGGTCCAAAAGGCGCCATTGGCGGAAGCCTTCTTCCAAAACATCCCAAACAAGAATACCACCACGACCCCTGGGCTTATAAAACCGGTATACTCCTGTATGTATTGGAATGCCTGGTCCAACCCACCCAACATCGGGGCAACAATCACACCCAAGAGCAATGATAGCCCTGCAAAAGCTTTTCCGATGAAAACAAGTCTTTTACTCGACTCTTCCTTGAACAACGGTTTGTAGATATCCAAGGTAAAAATGGTGGTGGCACTGTTGACCATGGAACTAAGGGAAGATCCAATAGCCGAAATCAATGCAGCAAACGCCAATCCTTTGAGTCCGGTTCCCACATAATTTTTCAACACCCATGGATAGGCCTCGTCCGGCAAATCCAAATCAGCACCCAAGACATAGGCCGCTATTCCGGGTACCACCACGATAATGGGCAATAAAATTTTGAGAAAGGCAGCAAAAATGGTTCCTTTCTGCGCCTCCTTGATGTTCTTGGCCCCCAAGGAACGTTGAATGATGTACTGATTGGTTCCCCAGTAATACAAGTTCGCCACCCATAACCCGCCAACCAAAACACTGATTCCAGGCAGGTTTTTATACTCGGGATGGCCTTTGTCCAAAATCATATCGAATTTCTCCGGGGCCTTTTCGATCAACGTCATAAACCCGTTGAGAAAATCCCCTCCCAAGGCCTCAAGGACCAAAATACTGGAAACCAAGCCTCCAAATACCAACACGACCACTTGTATCACATCGGTCCATACTACCGCTTTTAAGCCCCCAAAAATGGAGAATGTAGCCGCGAACAATGCCAACCCTATCACCCCATACAGCATATCGATATCCAATATGGTCTTCAGGGCCAAACTGCCCAAGTAGAGTACCGAGGTAATGTTCACGAACACAAAGAGCAACACCCAAAACACCGCCATGGTACTTTTGACACGCTTATCGAAGCGTCGCTCCAAAAACTGCGGCATGGTGTATATGTTGTTTTTTAAGAAGATGGGCAGGAAGAACTTGGCCACAATGATAAGGGTCAGGGCCGCCATCAATTCATAGGAGGCAATTGCCATGCCCACTACATAGCCTGATCCGGACATCCCTATAAATTGCTCCGCAGAAATATTGGAGGCAATCAACGAGCCCCCAATGGCCCACCAAGGAAGGGATTTCCCCGCCAAAAAATACTCTTGTTCGTTCCGGTTTCTATTCTTGACCGAAATCCAAATACCTATACTGGCCAAAATGACCAAGTATCCAATAAAAACAATGAAATCCAGTTTGGCAAAATCCATAATTTCAAATTATCCCCAAGGGGATGTTTGGCTTCCAATATAGAAATAATAAATGTAAACCAAACTTTTATTATTTCAATGAATTGGTATTTAGAACTTTATCACCTCCTTTATACTTTCAAAATCCCCCGTATGGGTTGGAAACTGTTTCAGATTTTCTTTTTTGAAACGATACAGGTAAGCTCCCTTCTTGGACGCTGATTTGTCCTTTTCGCCCGTTCTTTCCAAAATATCAAGGGAAAGCATTTTTTTTCTGAAGTTGCCCGGGTCAAAAGCGGTCCGGTATATGCTTTCGTAAAGCGTTTGCAACTGTTGGATGGTAAAATATTCAGGGAGAAGCTCAAAGCCCAGCGGATTGTATCGTGCACTGGATCGTAGGCTTTTGATGGCATCATCCACCATTTGGCCATGGTCCAAGATCAAATCGGGTATCTGGTCAAAATCAAACCACTTGGCATCATGGTTTTCCAAAGATTGGAGGTTGAACTCATCAATCCGGATCAAACTGTAATAGGCCACGGAAACCACGCGCTCCAAGGGGTCCCTATCTACCAAACCATAGGTTCTGAGCTGTTTCAGGAAAACATTCTTCAAACCAGACAACCTGTACAATATGTCTTTGGCACTCTGGTCCAAAGACACATCATTATCTATCAATTCCCCTATCAAGGACCAAGACCCTTTGAGGGGGTCCGTTTTACGCCGAAACAACAAAAGTTTCAAATCTTTGGAATCAAAACCAAATATGATACAATCCACAGCGATTGCAATACTTTGTTCGGGTCTATACTTATGTACGGTCAAGATATGTGCGGATAGGTTGATAAAAATGTTTCCAAATATACCAAAATGAATCATTTACCTTTTTTAAATATAAGCACTTTGTTCCATCTGTGGCATTCATTTTTTTCTTCCATTGGCCCATAAAAATAAAAGTTTTTTTTACTTTTATTTTGTATCATTGCACTATGGATAGTATAATGGCCCATACCTTGGATGAAATAGCGGTTGATTCTCCCGGCAGAATCAATTTAATTGGTGGTCATACCGATTATAACAATGGCTACGTCCTTCCGGCTGCGATAGATAAAAAAATCGCTTTCAGGCTCAAGAAAAATGGTTCTGCCCAAATGTGCCATATCCATAGCAAGGGGTATGGGACACCTCTACGCCTTAACCTGCAAAAGGTTGAAAAAAGCTCTATTGAATGGGAAAATTATCTGTTGGGAGTGATTGCGGGAATACAAAAACTCGGACATTCCCTTGAAGGGTTCGATTGCGAGATAGAGAGCGACCTTCCCATTGGATCGGGGTTGAGTTCTTCGGCTGCTTTGGAATGTGGGCTTGCTTCCGGACTCAATGCATTATTCGAGCTTGGACTTTCAAAATTGGAGATCATTACCCTTTCCCGACAGGCCGAGCATGAGTTTGTGGGGACCAAGTGTGGTATCATGGACCAATTTTCATCGGTCCATGGAAAATCCGGCCATTTTATTTTTTTGGATTGCTCCAACTTACATCATGCGTACGTACCTGCATCCATGGGCCCATATGAGTTGCTCCTGTTGAACACCAATATATCGCACCAGCTTTCGGACGGACAGTACAATTCTAGACAGGACGAGTGCTTTGAGGCCGTTGCACGAATACAAAAACAACATCCCAACATCACATGCCTTCGGGATGTTGACTTGGACCTATTGACTTCATCCAAAGCTTTGTTGACCGATATCCAATACCAAAGGGCCTTATTCATTGTCCAGGAAAACCAACGGGTACTGGATGCTGCCGAAGCCTTAAAATCGAAAAATATTGAGCAATTGGGCAGTTTATTATATACCTGCCATGAAGGGCTCAGGGACCTTTATGATATCAGCTGTCCCGAACTGAACTTTTTGGTAGACTACGCCAAAGAACAAGATTATGTGGCGGGAGCCCGGATGGTGGGTGGCGGATTTGGAGGCTGCACCATCCATTTGGTGCACGGAGACCACATGGAGCGCTATATCAAAGAAATTTCGGAGGTCTACAAAAAGGAGTTTGGCATAGACCTAGGTGCCATCCCGGTACGCACAAGCAATGGCACAACCCTAAGAAAACTTTCCGATGCAGCTCTATGAACAGCCCCATTATAGGTTGAATATCCTTACCAACGAATGGGTCTTGGTATCGCCGCAACGCACCAAACGTCCTTGGCAGGGCAAGAATGAAAAGACCGTTGCTGTGCCGCAAAAGCCTTACGACCCTTCTTGTTACCTGTGTCCGGGAAATGTTAGGGCCAGTGGTGCCGGCAATCCGGAATACACCGAGCCGTACTCCTTTGTAAATGATTATGCCGCTTTGTTGCCCGATGTACCCAATGAGGTATTCAAAGAAGGATTGACCCAGGCCAAGAGTGAAAGCGGTATTTGTAAGGTGGTATGTTTTTCCCCTGACCACTCCCTTACCTTGCCCTTAATGACAGTGGAAGACATTGAGAAGGTCATCACCCTGTGGCAAAAGGAGTATGATGAACTGGGAAAACTCCCCAATATCAACCATGTACTGATCTTTGAAAACAAAGGGGAGCTTATGGGCTGTAGCAATCCCCACCCCCATGGCCAAATATGGGCGCAACAATCCATTCCGACAGAGGTTCAGAAAAAAAACAATGCCTTTGCTTCCTATTGGAAACAACATCAAAAAACCATACTGTCCGACTACATATCCCAAGAAATTGAAGTAGGGGAACGTATCGTTATCCAGAACAACCACTTTGTTGCCTTGGTACCGTATTGGGCGGTCTGGCCCTATGAAATCATGATTGTTCCTTTGGAATCCCTGCCTAACATATCCCAATTGGATGAGACCCAAAGAAACTCCTTTGCCCAGATTATCAAGCAGGTGACTACCCTCTATGATAACCTTTTTGAAACCAGTTTTCCCTATTCGGCTGGGATCAATCAATCGCCAACCGATGGGCAAGATCACCCAGAGTGGCACTTCCATATGTCTTTTTATCCCCCTTTATTGCGGTCGGCCACGGTAAAGAAATTTATGGTGGGCTACGAAATGTTTGCGAATCCCCAACGCGATATTACCGCAGAACAAGCGGCAGATATTCTCCGCAAACTGCCCCGCACACATTTCATCAAAGCGTAGATCCCCATTGGACGCTTTCCAAAAGATTACTATCTTGTTGGATACAGAGGCATTTAGATGGAAATAAATGCGAAGCACCCAAGCGATAAATAGTGAAAAAGGTTTTTGCATATGGCCTGTTGGTTTTCGGAGCGACCATCATGATTGGACTGGCTCTAAGGGGAAATGTTGACCACGAATCCTTTGAACCGGATAGATGGAAAAATTGGGTTGAGTCTGAATCTGAACCTTCTTTACGCTGGAACATGATGAGCAGTTTGCTAGAGAAGCACCTGTTAAAAGGAATGACAAAAACAGAAATCCTTGACCTATTGGGTGAGCCTGAATCCAAGACAGAAAAGAAGTTTGATTATTATTTGGGAGCTTCAAAACGGGGAATCAACACGGGCAGACTTACCATTCTCTTTGATGATAATAACAGAGTCTCCGACTTTTCGGTTTGGGACGGATAAATAGATATTATGGTTTATACAGAAGAAACAAAAGACAATGAGTTGTACGTCTACATGAACGGGAAGCTCATTTACAAAAAATGGCTGAACACAGGGCAATCAAAAATATTTGATGTAATGGCCTACGACAAATACACCCTCAAGTCAATAGAGGAAAAGGAATAGAACCTACCTCAAAAAACCGACCAACAGAACACCGTATGAACAAAAAGACCAACTTCCCTATAAACGTATTGATCCTCTTCGTTGCCAATGTATTCTTATGGAGTTGTAACGAAAACAAGCCTCTCACCATACATCCCTTACCCATTAATGCCACTATACAGGGGGATATTCTTGAAGGGCCATCCGTATTGAACGACCCTGATAGGTTTGTTTGGGGTGGAAGTGCCCTCAAAGGAGACGATGGAAAATACCACATGCTATACAGTACTTGGGAGTCTGGGGATTCCCTTCCCAAATTTGGGGATTCATGGGTGCTCCATTCCAAAATTGCTTATGCGGTCTCTGACCATCCTGATAGGGATTTTAAATTCCAAAAAGTGGTGTTACAAGGAAAGGCCCTTGAAGGCGACTCATTGGCCTGGGACGCTCAAATGGTACACAATCCGCACCTAAAAAGATTCAATGGAACCTATTACCTGTATTATATCGGCTCCAAAGATCCCGGCCCACAGCCACAAGGTTCAAAGGGAGAAAATGTAAACAAGAGAAATAGGGTACAGCAGTCCCAAAAAATCGGGGTCATTGCATTCAATAATTTTCAAGATTTGATGTCGGGCAACTTTAAAAGACCGGACCAACCTCTATTGTCGCCCAGAACACGGGTAAAAAGCAACGACATTGTAGACCCTTCTCCCGAGGGCACCCAAGCCAAGCCCGATAATATTATTGTTGTCAATCCGGCTGTGGTCCAACGACCTTCAGACGGAAAATTTCTGTTGTTTTTCAAAGGAAATCTCTACGAGCCCCATTGGAAAGGGGTCCACGGTGTTGCCATCTCCGACTCCCCAACGGGTCCTTTTATCCCTTCAGATGATTTTGTTTTTGATATTAAGGATAAAAATGGCAAAATAAGCTCTGCGGAGGACCCTTACGTCTGGTATCACCAAAAACATAAAAGGTTCTATGCTGTCTTTAAGGATTTTACCGGAAACATTACCGGCAAAGAACCTGGATTGGCCGTACTGGAATCCTTGGATGGGATGGATTGGACCAAACCAGAGTCGTCCTTTTTTATGGCCAAGGAAGTCATCTTAAAGAATTCCGATACCATTAAGGTACATCACCTGGAGCGACCGCAACTTTTATTGGATGATATAGGGAACCCGTTGGTCCTGTACGGGGCCTGTTCCCTTATAAACGTAGGACCAAGAAAGGATGGCTCATCGTTCAACGTACAGATTCCAATTAGGACGGATTAACACCAAAAAAATGAAAGATACCTCGAAAATAAGTCTCAAGGATGCCATCTCCATAGGAATTGGCGGAATGGTTGGGGGCGGTATATTCGCGGTACTGGGTTTGGCCGCTTCCCTCGCCAAAGGTGGTACACCTGTAGCCTTTCTATTTGCCGGAATTCTAGCCCTACTTACGTCATACAGCTACGTGAAGCTATCCAAAAAATATCCCGATCGTGGCGGAACCGTAAAATTCATCAACCAAGGGTTCGGGAAAACCGTCTTTAGTGGAGCCATAAACAATCTATTATGGGTAAGCTATATTGTAATGCTCTCCTTGTACGCCTCAGCTTTTGGTTCCTACGCCCCAAATCTATGGGAAATTACCTCAAACAAAACCGTAGATTTCCATATCTATGCAAGTGCCATCATTCTTTTGGCAACAGGCATCAACTATTATAGTATTGCAGTGGTGGGCAAGATTGAATCATATGCCGTGATCATTAAACTCATCATTCTTCTTGGGTTCATTGGCGTTGGCGCCTATGGACTTATGGGAAATCCCAATCTAGATCAATTGGCTTTGGAAAATTGGGAAACCCCCATAAAATTGTTCGCAGGGGGAATGGTCATATTTGTGGCTTATGAAGGGTTTGAATTGATTGCGAATGCCGCCCCGGACATAGAAAAACCAGAAAAGAACATCCCAAGGGCCTATTATTTCTCCGTAATTTTTGTGATACTGCTCTATATTGTGATAGCCGTGGTCACCGTGGGGTCATTACCTTTTAAACAGATTGCAAAAGCAGAAGACTATGTATTGGCCGAAGCGGCCAAACCCATGTTGGGACAGCTTGGGTTTACCATAATCACCATTGCCGCCCTAATTTCCACATTTTCCGCCATTAACGCTTCACTGTACGGGGGAAGCAAGGTAAATTATGAGATTGCGGAAGATGATGAATTGCCGCATCACTTTTTGGCCAAACTCTGGGGACAGCCCATTGGTCTGTTGATTACCGCAGTCACTACGTTGATCCTCGTGAACGTCCTTCAACTTGAAAGTATCTCCACTGCAGGGAGCGTAGGGTTCATACTCATTTTCGGCATTGTGAATTTTGTAGGGTTTAAACTATCCAATGAAGTGCAGGCAAACAAAATAATACCCATATCGGGCTTTGTGCTTTGCATTGTGGCCTTGATCATTCTTATCCATCAACAGCTGCAATCCAACCTAACAGGAGTATTGGTTTCCGTGGCCATTATGCTCTTTTGCTTTTTAGTGGAATGGATCTATAAAAAAAGAAGGAAAGACGACCATTAAACACAAGTCGAGTATGGAAAAAATAACAGAAAACGTACAACAAGTCTGGCTTGAGTTCCACCAAAGCGTAATTGACCATATTCCCAAAGTGGTCTTGGCCATCATAGTGATTCTTCTTTTTGCCCTTATAGCCAACATCATTAAAAACCTGTGCGTTAAAATTTATAAAAGGGTCTTCAGAAAAAACTATCTGAACATAGAACGCATAATTGCATCAATGTTCTATGCGCTTTTTTTTGCAATTGGTATTTTTTTGGCACTCCACATTCTGGGACTTGATAAGCCTCTTGAAAAAATGCTGGCTGGAGCCGGAATTATTGGAATCATTGCTGGGTTTGCACTTAAGGACATTGCTTCCAACATGTTCTCTGGACTTTTAGTGGATGTCCAGCGCCCCTATAAAGTGGGGGATTGGGTAGAAATAGATGGGAAATATGGTGTGGTCATGGATATCAGTTGGCTGACCACAAAAATTAAAACAGTACCGGGACAAGAGGTTTTCGTTCCCAATCAGATTATATATAATGGCACCTTTACAAATTTCTCAACCTGGGGAAAAAGACGGATCATTCTGGAAAGCGGTGTTTCTTATGGGGATGATTTGAACCATGTTAGGACTGTAGCCTTGGATGAAGTAAAAAAAATTGATGAACTACTTCCGGAAGAAGGCATTGATTTCTATTTTACCAAAATAGACAGCTCTACCTACAACTTTATGCTTCGGTATTGGGTAAAATTTGAATCCAATGATGATTTCTGTCGAGGAATGAGTGATGTCATCATGAGAATAAAAAATCGATTTGAACAAGAGAACATTTCAATAGCCTATCCCGTAACCACTTTGGATTTTGGGGTTAAAGGTGGAGTATCCCTATTTGATAAGGACATTAATGTAAAGACATAAAAAAAGGTTGCACCTTTTTAAGATACAACCTTTCTGTTTTGATGTGGGCCCTACTGGATTCGAACCAGTGACCCCCTGCTTGTAAGGCAGGTGCTCTGAACCAACTGAGCTAAGAGCCCCACTCATTTCCCTAATTGGGAGTGCAAATATAGCACCATTTTTTTTATACAAACAAGAATAATCAGAAAAAAAATTACACTACTTCAGCAACCACAAAAGTACTGCCGCCAATAAAGATCAAATCATCAGGTTTAGCATTCAATTTTGCTGCTTTTACACCCTTTTTTACTGTGCCATACGTATTTCCAAAAATACCTTGTTCGCCAGCAATCTCTTTTAATTGTTCAACCCCCATTCCCCTAGGCATGTTGGGTTTAACAAAGTAGAAAGTGGCCTCTTTGGGAAAAAGGGACAGCACTCCTTTTACATCCTTGTCATTCACAAACCCGAGCACCAAGTGCAGTTTATTGTATTTCTGCCTACTTATTTGCCTAACGACCCACTGAAGTCCTTCTTTATTATGTGCCGTATCACAGACCACCAAGGGCTTTTCCCGTAAAATTTGCCACCTGCCCATAAGCCCGGTGTTCTTGACAATGTTCTTCAACCCCTCAACAATATTTTTCTCGGATACTTCAAAGCCTTTCAAAGATCTAATGGTACCCACCACCCCTCTCATGTTTCGTTTCTGATAATCCCCAAGCAAATCTGTGCCATAATCTGGAATATCCATATCATCCGCAAAAGCGATGCCCGAACCCAATTGATGGGCTATCAAGCTAAATATTGCTTCTGTCTCAGGCTGTTTTTCGCTGATGACCACTGGAACTCCTCTTTTAATGATCCCTGCTTTTTCCAAAGCAATTTTCTCCAAGGTATCCCCCAAAATATGGGTATGGTCCAATCCTATATTGGTAATCAAAGATACTTCCGGAACAATGATGTTGGTGGAATCCAGTCGCCCCCCCAAACCAACCTCAATGATGGCGACATCAACCTTCTCGTTCGCAAAATAGGTAAAGGCCATCCCAACGGTCATTTCAAAAAACGACAGCTCATGTCCTTCCATATAGGCTTTATGATCTCGCACAAAATCCTTGACGAACTTCTTGCTGACCACTTGGCCATTGATCTTAATGCGCTCCCTAAAATCCTTTAAATGAGGGGAAGTATAAAGACCTACCTTATAACCGGCTTCCTGCAATATGGAAGCCAACATATGGCTACTTGAACCTTTTCCATTGGTACCGGCTACGTGGATGCTTTTGAATCTCTTCTCGGGGTTTCGCAAAAAGTCCGAAAAATGGATGATATTGTCCATTTTGGCGTTGAGCGCCGCTATCCCTTTCTGCTGGTACATGGGAAGTTGGGAAAACATCCAATCCAGCGTTTCCTTATAGGTCACTATTGTCCCAGTTTAAAGTTGACCACCACAAATCCAATTTGTTGGGATGGGGCATTGGAATCGGTGTTCCATTTATGAAGAAGTGCAGTTCGTCTAGCAGGCTCCAAAAGGCATTGGGCCGTATTCGTGGTTCCTTTTACACCGGGCTCGGCCTTGATTACCTTACCCGTCCTATCTACGGTAATCCGCACCACAACCCTGCCTTCCTCATTACATTCTTGACGTACTTTACCGCTATTGACCAACGCTCTTCCGTTAAGGCCATATCCACCACCGCCGCTTCCGCTTCCAGGAGCTCCGTAATACGATGTGGCATAGGGATCACCATCAGGTTGTCCCTTGTCACCTGCTCTATTGTCATCACCTTCACTTCCGGTGGCAGTACCATCTGATTTACCAATACCGCCTATCAAGGCGTCCAAGCTCTTTTTCTTGGCTTCCTGTTCCTGTCTTTTCTGCTCTTCGGCCTCCCTTTTCTCCCTTTCTATCCGTTCCGCTTCGGCTTGGGCCTTTTTAGCAGCTTCATCCGCTTTTCGCTTGGCTTCTTGCTGCTGTCTTATCCGTATGGTTTCCTCGGTTTCACTGGTCAGGACTTCTTCCACAGGCTCTTCCTGCACTTCCTGTTCTTGGGGCTGTTGTTGCTGTTGCACAGGCTCTGCGGGTGGTCGCTCTACATTTCTGGGTTCAGAACGAACCCTTTCCATAGGCTGCACCTGTCCACTCCCAAAATCCATGGTGCCAAAATTCACGGCAATCCCATTTTCAATGGGTGGATCCATATAGGTAAGACCTATGTAAAAAAGCAATAACAGGAATACGCTCAAAATGAGGGTTGTGAGCGTAAATGATTTTTTCTTGTGTCTCGTATCTAAAAACGGCATTATTTTGGCCGCACCGCCAAGATGACCTTGTAGCTGTTCCTATTGGCAACATCCATAACGTTGACCGCCTCCTTGATGGCAACGCTTTCCTCTGCCCTTAAGATGATTGTCGGCTTTTCTTGACCTTCAAGTGCTTTTTTTAGTTCAATTTCAATGTATTCTTTGTTGATTCTCTCGTTGTTCACAAAATACTCCAGATTCTTGTTGATGGTCACCGAGACATTTTGTGTATTGGTGGATTTCCCCTTTGCCTTTGGCAAAAGCAAATCCAAGGCGTTTGGTGCATTGGACGTTAGCATGAAGAACACCAACAACAAGAACACAATGTCCGTCATGGATGACATGCTAAACTCCGGGCTTATTTTGTTTCTCCCCTTCAGTTTCATATTGAAATCTTAAATGGGTTCGTTCAACAAATCCAAAAACTCAACGGCAGTAGCTTCCATTTGATGGACCACTTTATCCGTCCGGTTCACTAGGTGGTTGTACCCGATATAGGCAATGATACCCACCACCAATCCGGCCACGGTTGTGGTCATGGCCGTGTAGATTCCTGATGCCAACGAGCCCATCTCGGCCTGTCCGCCGCTACTTGCCATTTCATGGAAAGCCAAAATCATACCGATTACGGTTCCCAAAAACCCGATCATGGGCGCAGCACCGGCCACAGTGGCCAAAACGCTCACGTTCTTTTCCAACTTGTACACCTCAAGGGTGCCCGCGTTCTCAATGGCCGTATTGATATCGTCCAAAGGCTTACCAATCCTGGAAACCCCTTTTTCCGTTAAACGTGCCACTGGCGAATCTGTCTGGGCGCATAGAATTTTGGCTGCATCCACTTTGCCATTCATGATGTGGTCACGAATCTGGTTCATAAAGTTTTTGTCAATCTTGGACGCCGCCTTTATAGCAAAGATTCGTTCAAAATAAATGTAGAGTGCGGTAAATAGAAGTATGAACAGTACTATGATGATAACAATACTACCCGTTCCTCCGTTAACAATCAAATCGATGACGGAAAGGGTCTTTTCTTCCGAAATAGAAGCGGTTGCTTCAGCCCCTTCCGCTAAATCTTGAAAAATAATCATATAAAATCCCCAATTTAAGTTGCAATAATAACGGAGATTTTCGAGCTAAAGTATTTTTCTAGAACAAATTTCGCATCAACATGTAGCATATGGCTCCTCCAATAAATCCAACAAGTGCCAACCACGAAATCTTTTTCAAATACCAAAAGAAGTCTATTTTCTCCATTCCCATGGCCACAACACCGGCCGCAGAACCAATAATGAGCATACTACCGCCTGTTCCTGCAGAGTAGGCAATGAAGTGCCACAACTGATCATTTGTTGGCTCAGAGAACATCCCCAAACTCGCCGCCACCAAGGGTACGTTATCAATAACGGCAGAACCGATACCCAACAAAAGTATCACCAAATCGGAAACTTTGGTACCGGCCATTTCAGTACCCATCAAAGGCATTCCCTGTTTCAAACCTTCGGCGAAGTTGAACAACATCCCCAAAGACTCCAATGCCGCAACGGCCATCAAGATTCCCAAGAAAAATAGGATACTGGGCAACTCAATCTTGGTAAGGGCACTGTGCACCGGACTATGGTGCGATGCCGCATCGCTTTCCCCATCCACATTGGAAATGGAAAACTTGGAACTACTGTAAATCTCAGCAAACGTGGCCACAATGGCCAAGGACAACATCATCCCCACATAAGGAGGCAAATGGGTTATGGTCTTGAAAATGGGCACAAAAATAATCGCTCCCAATCCCAAATACAGCATAGTGGAACCAAACTTGGACTTGGAAGGTTCCTCATCCTCAACATCAATTTCCCCTTTGAATATCGGAAGGAACGAAGCAATAAATGATGGGATGACCATACACACCAAAGAAGGTAGCAACAAATGTTCTATCAATAGGGCCGTGGTAACCTTATTACCGATCCACAACATGGTAGTGGTAACGTCTCCAATGGGGGACCAGGCACCTCCAGCGTTGGCCGCAATAACAATTAGACCTGCAAACCACAATCTTGTTTCCCTATCCTTGATGATTTTCTGAAGGATGGATATCAATACGATAGTTGCGGTAAGGTTATCAATGATCGCAGAAAGAATAAAGGCCAAGAAAGAAAAAATCCAAAGGATTTTCTTCTTGCTCCTGGTTTTTATAAAGGTTTTGATTGTGGCAAACCCATCAAAATAATCAATGATTTCCACAATGGTCATAGCCCCCAACAGAAAGACCAATATTTCCGAGGTCTTTCCTAAGTGATGGAGCAAGGTTTCTTCCAAAAGGTGCATTTTTTCCTCATGTCCAAAAGCTCCAAAGTTTTCCAACAGGGCATGGTTCCCTGAATCAAACCAGGTGGTAAAGCTGTCCAGACCAAAGGTCATGAGCGCCCACATAATGGCCATCATTGCCAATGCGGGAATAAGTTTATCTATCTTTAAATTATGCTCAAGGGTAATGGCCAAATATCCAACGACAAAAATGACTACTAAAAGGGTCTCCATATAAAGTTTGGTTTAATTAAGGTATTTATTTTTTGAAGTAGTTCTCAACTGCGCTAAAGATATTCAAAATGACTTTTTTGGCATAATCTTCTTCCAATAAATTATTGTGAAATCAGGAAAACCCATTCCCTAAAAAAAGTATAAAACCTTAAGTCTTTCTCATTTTACCACTATTCTTTGTGAAAAATTTCTAGCATAAAGCTATATTTACATACTCTTTTTGACTATTTATCATTTTTATGGACTTTACACTTTCCGAAGAACAATTGATGATTCAACAAGCCGCAAAGGATTTTGCGCAAAACGAACTTTTACCAGGCGTGATCGAACGCGATGAAACCCAAAAATTCCCCTCCGAATTATGTAGAAAAATGGGAGAATTGGGCTTTTTGGGCATGATGGTCAACGAACAATACGGTGGCAGCGGATTGGATACCCTATCCTACGTTCTAGCCATGGAAGAACTATCCAAGGTGGATGCCTCCGCCTCTGTAATGGTTTCGGTCAATAACTCCTTGGTGTGTTGGGGACTGGAAAACTTTGGGACAGAAGCCCAAAAGGAAAAATACCTTACCCGTTTGGCTTCAGGAGAAATCATCGGCGCCTTTTGCCTTTCCGAACCCGAGGCCGGAAGCGACGCCACTTCGCAAAAAACCACGGCCATTGACAAAGGCGACCACTACCTCCTAAACGGCACCAAAAATTGGATCACCAACGGAGGTTCGGCAGAAGTATATCTCGTTATTGCCCAGACCCATGTGGAAAAAGGCCATAAGGGAATCAATGCCCTAATCGTTGAAAAAGACATGGAAGGTTTTGAAATAGGTCCAAAAGAAAACAAACTTGGCATCAGGGGCAGTGACACCCACTCCTTGCTTTTCAACGACGTAAAAATACCCAAGGAAAATCGGATTGGCGAAGATGGCTTTGGGTTCAAATTTGCCATGAAAACCTTGGCAGGCGGTAGAATTGGAATAGCGGCCCAAGCCCTGGGAATTGCTGCCGGCGCTTATGAACTGGCCTTAAAATATTCCAAGGAACGCAAAGCGTTTGGCACGGAAATCGCCAATCATCAAGCCATTGCATTTAAGCTCGCGGACATGCATACCAGAATCCAAGCCGCCCGTAATTTGGTCTATCAGGCTGCATTGGACAAAGATACCGGAAAGGACTACACACTTTCTGGGGCCATGGCTAAACTATACGCCTCCGAAGTGGCCATGGAAACTGCCATTGAGGCCGTCCAAATACATTGTGGAAATGGCTATGTAAAAGAATATCATGTGGAGCGTTTTATGCGTGATGCCAAAATCACCCAGATTTACGAAGGGACCTCAGAAATTCAAAAAATTGTCATTTCCAGGAGCATCCTTAAAGATTAAAAAATGGTTTTCGGAAAACACCCCTAAAAAATTGGGGGGTATCAATCGAAATAGACAATAAAACCACATCTCCCCTCTACTTTTTGGTAGATGCATACTCATATTTGCTTAAAAATATGAGTTGACCCTTATTATTTATAGGTATTCCCTTTTCAGAAAATTGATATTGTGATTATCATAATTTAACATTACCTAAATTCCAAAATTGAATATTTTTTAACCTTTGAACCGTAACCTTGGTTTTTTAGCTGACATTGTCCCGAAACCCTATTATTTATTCATCATATTTGATATTTTTGAGGAAATTCCGTAATGATGAAATTGGAGAGACAAGGTTTATATTTACCCGAGTTTGAACATGATAACTGTGGCGCAGGTTTTATCTGCAGCCTTAAAGGAAGAAAATCCAACGATATAATCCATAAAGCCCTTGAGATTCTGGATAAACTGGAGCATAGGGGCGCAGTAAGTGCCGATGGCAAAACTGGGGATGGCGCCGGGATTTTGATCGACATCCCACATGACTTTTTTGTGGAAGTTTGCAAATTCCCCTTGCCGGAATCAGGAGCCTATGCCGTGGGCAATGTGTTCCTTCCCCAGAAGGAAAACCAAAGGGATTTCTGTATTTCCGTCCTTGAGGAAAATATTGAAAAGCAGGGTCTAAAGTTACTCGGTTGGCGTGATGTTCCCGTGAACCGTTCCGTACCCGGACGTATTGCTTCGGAGACCGAGCCTTTTGTAAAGCAGGTTTTTATTGACAAAGGAGAGGATTTGGATGATTTTCAATTCAATTTGAAACTCTTTATTGCCCGTAAGGTCACGGAGCATGCGGTCATCAAAAGTAAATTGTCACAGAGCCAATTCTTTTACCTGCCCAGTCTTTCCACTAAAATCATCATTTTCAAAGGATTGCTGGTCCCAAAGGACATCAGCAGATATTACGAAGACCTATTGGACCCAAGAGTGGTCACCAGACTATCCTTGGTCCACCAACGATTTTCAACCAACACCTTCCCTACTTGGGATTTGGCCCAACCATTCCGATACATGTGTCATAACGGGGAAATAAACACCTTGCGCGGAAACGTTTCCCGTATGCGTTCCCGTGAAGAGTTGATGGAAAGTGATTGGTTCGGCGAGGATATCAAAACAATATTACCCATCGTATTGCCCGGAAAATCAGATTCGGCAAGCATGGACATGGTCGTGGAACTTCTGTTGATGACGGGTCGTTCCCTTCCCGAGGTAATGATGATGCTCGTTCCCGAAGCTTGGGAAAAGAACGCGGATATGTCAGAATCCAAAAGGGCATTCTACGAATACAATTCCTGTTTGATGGAACCTTGGGACGGTCCCGCCTCCATTCCTTTTACCGACGGAAACTACATTGGTGCCGTATTGGATAGGAACGGACTTCGCCCATCAAGATATTCCGTGACCAAGCAAGGCTACGTGATCATGTCCTCTGAAACCGGGGTAGTGGGATTGGAACCTGAAGATATTGAATTCCATGGAAGATTGGAACCTGGAAAAATGTTCTTGGTGAACATGGAGGAAGGACGCATCATCAATGATGAGGAAATCAAGGAATCCATCGCCAAAAAACATCCCTACAAAAAATGGTTGGACAATAATCTGGTACATTTAAAGGACATCCCTTATAATGACTGTCCCGTTTTCTTTGGGGAATTTCCTTTGGAAACCCGAAGAACCGCCTTTGGATATACCTTGGAGGACATCAACACCATTATTATGCCGATGGCACAAAACGGCAAAGAGCCCATCGGTTCCATGGGGTCGGATACCCCTATTGCCGTACTGTCCGAACGCCCCCAATTGATCTACAACTATTTTAAACAGTTGTTCGCTCAGGTTACCAACCCACCTTTGGATGGGATTCGCGAAGAACTGATCACCGATATCAGTCTAACACTGGGGAGTGACCAAAATATTTTCAACATCAATGAACTGCACTGCAGAAAATTGAAAATCCAAAATCCGGTGATTTCCAAAGAGGATTTGGATAAAATCAAAAATTACGATTCCAGCCCTGATTACAAGGTGGTATCCATTTCTGCACTATATGAAGTGGCCAAAGGCCATAACGGATTGGAGGAAGCACTGGATTCCATATTACAACAGGCCTTCAACGCCATTGACGAGGGCGCCAACATCATCATCCTTTCTGATAGAATGGTAAGCGCTGAAATGGCTGCCATCCCTGCCCTATTGGCCTGTTCCTATGTAAACAGCGGCCTTCAGAAAATGGGCCGTCGCTCCAAACTGAGTATCATCGTGGAATCTGCAGAACCAAGGGAAGTACACCATTTTGCACTCCTTTTTGGTTTCGGCGCTAGTGCCATCAACCCCTATTTGGTCAACGAGATCATTGGGGAACAGATGAAAGAGAACAATATTACTGAATACACCTTTGATGAAGCCATAAAAAATTACAACAAAGCCATTGGCAAGGGCATCTTGAAGGTGATGAACAAAATTGGGATTTCCACCTTGAACTCGTACAGGGGGTCCCAGCTATTCGAATGCATTGGTATCAATACCAAGGTTGTGGACAAATACTTCCCCAATACGCCAACGCGTATTCAGGGAATTGGCTTGTACGAAATAGAGAAGGAGATAGCCAAGCGACACAAAAAGGCATTCAGGACACAGGAATTAGCGGCCAATCTGGATATTGAGATTGGTGGTGAGTACCGCTGGAGAAGAAATGGTGAAAAGCACATGTTCAATCCATTGACAATTGCCAAACTTCAAAAGTCGGTACGCAATAACGAGCCGGATACTTATAAAGAGTACTCCCAATTGGTCAATGAGCAATCCAAAAACCTAATGACCATCCGTGGACTGTTTGAATTTTCAAACTACGACCCCATTCCAATTGAAGAAGTTGAGCCTTGGACCGAGATCGTAAAGCGGTTCAAGACTGGGGCCATGTCCTACGGAAGTATCAGTAAGGAGGCCCATGAAAATCTTGCGATTGCCATGAACCGTATTGGTGGTAAGAGTAATTCAGGTGAAGGTGGAGAGGATTCGGCTCGTTTTTATAAAAATCAAACCGGGGATTGGAAAAACAGTGCCATCAAGCAGGTAGCTTCGGGTAGGTTTGGGGTTACTTCCAACTACCTGACCAGTGCCCAGGAAATCCAAATTAAAATGGCGCAGGGTGCCAAGCCAGGTGAAGGAGGACAACTTCCCGGTCCAAAGGTGAACCCCGCCATTGCCAAAACAAGAAATTCCACTCCATACGTGGGATTGATTTCACCACCGCCCCACCACGACATTTATTCCATTGAGGATTTGTCCCAATTGATTTACGACCTGAAATCGGCAAACCGTGATGCGAGAGTCAACGTAAAATTGGTTTCGGAAGTAGGTGTGGGTACGGTAGCCGCAGGGGTTTCCAAAGCAAAGGCCGATGTTATCCTTGTTTCAGGTTTTGATGGGGGTACGGGAGCTTCGCCCCTAACCTCTTTGAAGCATGCCGGACTTCCTTGGGAGCTGGGTATTGCCGAAGCGCAACAAACCTTGGTACTCAATGATTTGAGAAACCGGGTTGTTCTGGAGTGCGACGGACAATTGAAAACCGGAAGGGATGTGGCCATAGCCTGTCTTTTGGGAGCAGAGGAATTCGGATTCGCAACGGCACCTTTGGTGGCCTCAGGTTGTATCATGATGCGTGTTTGCCATCTGAACACCTGCCCCGTGGGAATCGCAACCCAAAATCCGGAGCTGCGCAAAAAATTCAAGGGTAAACCAGAGCATGTGGTCAACTACATGTACTTCGTGGCGCAAGAACTTCGGGAAATCATGGCCAAGCTTGGCTTCCGAACCGTTAATGAAATGGTTGGCCAAGTACAAAAACTCGATAGGAACAAGGCCATTGAGCATTACAAGGCAGCTGGGATCGACCTAAGTCCTATCCTGTACCAAATAGATGTACCGGAAGGGACCAAACTATTTAATACCGAAAAACAGCACCACGATATAGACAAGTCCATAGAGTTTGACATCATTGCTCAAGCACACCCTGCATTGTTCAGAAAGGAAAAAACGTCATTGGATTTCCCTATTTACAATACCGATAGGGCCGTGGGCGCCATCATCAGCAACGAAATTTCCAAGATTTATGGCGCGGATGGTCTACCTGACAATACATTGAAACTGAACTTCACCGGTTCGGCCGGACAAAGTTTTGGTGCATTTGCCACCAAAGGATTGACTATGGTCGTAAATGGAAACACCAACGACTATTTGGGCAAGGGTCTTTCTGGCGCCAAATTGATCATAAAAGTGCCATATAAGTCTACCCTAAAACCGGAAGACAACATCATCACCGGAAACGTGACCCTATATGGGGCTACTTCCGGAGAGGCGTATATCAACGGAAAGGCCGGGGAACGTTTCTGTGTTAGAAACTCGGGAGCCAAAGCAGTAGTTGAAGGTATCGGTGACCATGGCTGTGAATACATGACCGGTGGTGTCGCCGTGATCCTAGGGTCTGTAGGTCGAAACTTCGGTGCAGGAATGAGCGGTGGAATCGCCTATGTGTACAATGCAGATGGCGCTTTTGAAAGAAAATGCAACGGTGAGGATCTAAACCTACTTCCCGTGGAAGAGGACAATGACATTAAACAACTTAGGGAGTTGATTGAAAACCACTATAATGCCACCTTGAGCCCATTGGCCCAAAGGATTTTGGAGAAGTGGGAAGAAAACCTTCCCAAGTTTATCAAAGTATTCCCTGAAGAATACAGACAAGCACTCATTCGTTTGGAACAAGAAAAAATGGAAACCTTATAATTTGAGATATGGGAAAGATTACAGGATTTATGGAATTTGACAGAAAGGATGAAGGTTACGCCCCTGTCAAAGAACGCATCAAAAACTATAAGGAATTTACCAACCCGTTAAAAGAAGCTGAACTTAAAAATCAAGGCGCCCGCTGTATGGATTGCGGTATTCCGTTCTGCCATAGTGGATGCCCCCTTGGAAACCTGATTCCTGATTTTAACGATGCCGTATATCAAGGAAAATGGGAGAAAGCGACCAAGATATTGCATTCCACCAATAATTTTCCAGAATTCACAGGTCGATTGTGTCCTGCCCCATGTGAGGAAGCATGCGTATTGGGCATCAACGAAGACCCTGTGTCCATAGAAAATATTGAAAAAAATATTGTGGAGACCGCTTTTAAGAATGGATGGATCACTCCTGAGCCTCCCCTTAAAAGAACTGAAAAAACCGTTGCGGTAATAGGCTCCGGACCAGCAGGACTTGCCGCGGCCCAACAACTGAACCGCGCCGGGCATACCGTGACCGTTTTTGAACGTGATGAGAAAGTTGGAGGACTATTGCGATATGGCATCCCTGATTTTAAAATGGAGAAGAATGTCATTGACAGACGTTTGGAGGTGATGGAGAACGAAGGCATTCAATTCAAGACCGGTGTACATGTTGGCGTGGATGTCTCTGCGGAAGAGCTCAAAAATGAGTTCGATGCCATTGTACTCTGTGGAGGTGCCACGGTACGAAGAAATCTTCCTATCCCCGGTTCAGATTTGAAAGGGGTGGTACAAGCCATGGATTTTCTTCCCCAGAACAACAGAAAGGTAGATGGCATCCCGTTTAAAGGCGAAGATCTTTCCGCCAAAGGCAAGAAAGTGATTGTAATTGGTGGAGGGGATACCGGATCGGACTGTATTGGGACTTCCATACGCCATGGGGCTAATTCTGTGGTGAATTTTGAGATTATGCCAAAAGGTACGCCTGACCGTCCAGAGGGACAACCTTGGCCGTTTTGGCCCATGCGTTTGAGAACCAGCACATCGCACAAAGAAGGAGCTGAACGTGTTTTTAGCATTTCAACCAAAAGATTTGTTGGTGACGACAATGGCAATTTAAAAGGATTGGTAACCACTGAAGTGGTGTGGGAAAAAGCACCCGGACAGCGTCCAATTCTGAAAGAGGTAGAGGGTACTGAAAAAGAATGGGAATGTGACTTGGCCCTTTTGGCCCTAGGGTTCACAGGCTCTGAAACTACCATTGCCGATCAATTGGGCCTTGAAATGGACCCACGGACCAATATCAATGCTTCCGCTGTCAATTATAAAACCAATGTCCCTGGAGTATTTGCGGCCGGTGACCAAAGAAGGGGTCAATCCTTGATTGTTTGGGCCATATCTGAAGGCAGACAAGCAGCCCACCACGTAGATACCTATTTAATGGGACAATCAAATCTTCCTTTAAAAGGAGAAGGCGACCTGCCAAGGGTTTGATATAACAAGTAAATACCCAACCAAACCATTTTTATGGAGACTCCCTGAGAAAATTTATTCTCAGGGAGTTTTACTTTTTGGGGTTAGGTTGAATTCCCAAATTTTTCCTTTGCACAGGATATTGCAGCATATCGACCATACACATTATCCTCCCAGATATACATTTCAAAAAACAACGGTAAAAAAACATTCATATCTTTAGTACAGTCCCTTCCGACCAAGATTCAACCAATCTCAAGGCATGTTATTGCCGTTTGCCATGGTATTTGTAGAAACCTAAAAATACCTGTCATGAGAATCTCGTTTACATTACTCATTATTTTGATCAGCGTCTTAGCTTGTAAAAATCAAAATAAGAAAGAAACCTCCGAACAAGAAAAGATGATCTTAATGGAATCCCCTTTGGAAAAAGGTGAAGTACATGTCCTCACCCAAAGCATGGAATTTATTACCGCAGACACCTTAATGTCTGGCTGGAATACCTTTGTATATGACAACAAGTCTACCGAGGTACACTTTATTTTGCTTGACCGATATCCGGAAGGAAAAGGCATTGCCAACACCAAAGCCGAGGTAATACCCCCTTTTGATGAAGGCATGAAACTTATCATGGAAGGAGATATGGACAATGCTGTAGCAGCTTTCGACAAACTACCAGAGTGGTTTCATCAGATAAAGTTCTGTGGTGGCACAGGATTTATATCACCCAAGCACATTGCCCGTAGTACTGTATATCTAGAACCCGGTCGTTATGCCATGGAATGTTACGTTAAAATGTTCAATGGGGAATGGCATACTTCCCATGGTATGATAAAGGAGTTCATGGTAACGGACAAAGCCACAACGCTATCACAACCTACTCCCACGGCTACCATAGATATCTCCAGCACCTATGGCATTATCCTTAAAGACAGTCTATCTGCTGGAAAACAGATTATAGAGACCAATTTTCTAGACCAAAAAGCCTACGAACATTTTGTGGGACATGATATAAATTTGGTGAAATATGAACCCAACGCTTCCATGGATTCCTTGCTTTTGTGGATGAATTGGATGAATCCAAGGGGATTACGCTCCCCCTCTCCTGAAGGCTTTACCTTCTTGGGCGGCATGAACAATCTATCTGCAGGGGACAAAGGTTATTTTGAAGTTGATTTAGCGCCCGGTAATTATGTGTTTATATCCGAAGTACCGGAAGCCGATAAGAAAAAGTTGATGCACCCCTTCTCTATCCAATAATATAGAATAAACTTCCAGGAACAAAAAAGCCCTCTACATACGTAAAGGGCTTTGAGGAAGGCGGCGACCTACTCTCCCACCTGGTGTGGCAGTACCATCGGCGCAAACGGGCTTAACTTCCCTGTTCGGAATGGAAAGGGGTGGGCCCC